>Ga0209550_10000397_pt1 | contig 39892 bp, 35 predicted proteins | sample LauGreSuBDMM15SN_2_FD_187567 | JGI IMG/M metagenome (GOLD analysis project Ga0209550, IMG submission 187567) | Freshwater lake microbial communities from Lake Michigan, USA - Su13.BD.MM15.SN (SPAdes) (version 5) | ecosystem: Environmental > Aquatic > Freshwater > Lake | place: Lake Michigan...
GGATTGGTCAGGGTGATGCGCAAGGTGCCATCGGGGGAAGGTTTGCGCTTCACTGGGCCCGTGGCATCGCGCACCTCTTTCAAGGCGTCGCGGGCATCGGGCCAAAAGGCATCCATACGCTGCTTGTAAACATCCGCCAGCTTCACCTCGGCCAGCAGATGCGCGCCACCGCGCAAATCAAGCCCTAGGTTGACCAGACCAGACGGAGCCCATGCGGGCCAAACCGCCAAGGCGGCGGTTTGGTCTGGCGTGGCCACCCCCCCCAGCTTTTCAGCCTTGGCAATCGCGGTGGCTGCATCGTTGCGGGTTTCCACGCGAGAGTAGAACAGGTTGGGCGCGGCAAGGATCAACCCCACCAGCACCACGGCCCAGACCACAACACGTTTCCAAAGCGGCGTTTCCAGTTGCATCGGCCAGCTCAGACAGACGCAGGTTCGGTCTTGGACATCACTTGCGTGATCGTATGCTTAACGACCTTCACCTTGACGCCTTCGGCAATTTCAATTTCCAACACATTGTCATCGCCCACTTTGACAACCTTGCCGATGATGCCACCCGCCGTCAGCACCTGATCGCCGCGCCGAACCGCTTCGACCATGGCCTTAAGGTCTTTCATCTTCTTTTGCTGCGGCCGGATCAGCAGCATATACATGATCCCGAAAATCAGGATCAAAGGCAGGAACGAGGCGACTGCAGAACCAGCCCCCCCAGCAGCACCAGCGGTCTGAGCATAAGCAGCAGTCACAAACATCGGTCGTCCTTTCGGTCAAAGATGGCAGTCAGCGGCCACCTTGAAATTTCGCCGCACCCTAGCCTTACGGGGGGATAGGTGCAAGGCGGGGTCAGCCCCTGTTGTCTTCAAATGCAAGTGTGCAGGGCTAAGTTCAAGGGGACACCCGTTTGAATTGCGCTTCACCCCCGCGCGCTGATCGGGCATATGGGGGCAACACTGTTCGAAAAGGTTCCGCCATGCACGACATTCGCGCCATCCGTGACAACCCCGCAGCCTTTGATGCCGCCCTCTCGCGCCGTGGATTGCAGGGCCTGTCGGCCCAAGTGCTGGCCTTGGATGAAGACCGCCGTGGCAAAATCCTTGCGGCAGAAACCGCAACGGCCGACCAAAACCGTGCCTCTAAAGAAGCAGGGGCCGCCAAGGGGCGCGGCGATGAAGCCGAATTCGAACGCCTGCGCGCCGAAGTCGCGGTGAAGAAAGCGGCCATCCAGCGCCTGACCGAAGAAGCCGCAGCCGAAGATCAAGCCTTGCGCGATATGCTGATGGGCATTCCCAACCTGCCGCTGGACGCTGTGCCCGATGGCAAGGATGAAACGCAAAACGTCGAAATTCACCGCTGGGGCACCCCGCGCACTTTCGACTTCACCCCCAAAGAGCACTTTGAGATCGCGGGTGTGACCCCGAACATGGATTTCGCCACCGCAGCCAAACTGTCGGGCAGCCGCTTTGTCGTGCTGAAGGGCGCTGTCACCCGTGTGCACCGCGCCTTGGCCCAGCTGATGCTGGACACCCATGTTGACACCCACGGGTTGACCGAAACTTGGACACCGGTCTTGGTCAAAGACGATGCGATGTATGGCACCAACCAACTGCCCAAATTCGCCGAAGACAGCTATCAAACCACCAATGGCTGGTGGCTGATCCCCACGGCAGAAGTAACGCTGACCAATTCGGTCGCGGGCGAGATTCTTGAAGAAGCGCAACTGCCCATTCGCATGGCGGGCCATACCCAGTGCTTTAGGTCCGAAGCGGGCTCATCAGGCAAAGACACCACCGGCATGCTGCGCCAGCACCAGTTCGAAAAGGTCGAAATGGTGACGATCTGCACGCCCGAAACGGCGCTGGCCGAACACGACCGCATGACCAAATGCGCCGAGGCGATTTTGGAAAAACTGGGCCTGCCCTACCGCACCATCGTGCTGTGCACCGGCGACATGGGCTTTGGCGCGCAAAAGACCCATGATCTGGAAGTCTGGCTGCCCGGTCAGCAGAAATACCGCGAGATTTCGTCGGTTTCCACCTGCGGCGCCTTCCAAGCCCGCCGCATGAACGCCCGCTTCCGCCCCAACGGTGGCGGCAAGCCGGATTATGTGGCGACGCTGAACGGCTCTGGCCTTGCTGTCGGACGCTGCTTGATCGCGGTGCTGGAAAACGGGCAAGAGGCGGACGGCGCTGTCACCCTGCCCGCAGCACTGCATCCCTATTTGGGCGGCAAGACCAAGATCGGGGCGGACGGCACCCTGTCCTGACGCAGAAGGGGGGGCGTCTGCTTGGATTCAGGTCCAGTCCAGCACGACCTTGCCCGACAGGCCAGAGCGCATCACGTCAAACCCTTGCACAAATTCGGCGGCTTTGAAGCGGTGGGTGATAATCTTGGACACATCCAAGCCATTTTCCAGCATGGCGATCATTTTATACCACGTCTCGAAAATTTCGCGCCCATAGACGCCTTTGATGGTGATGGCTTTAAAGACGATCTTGCTCCAATCCACCGGAGAGGACCCCGGCGGGATGCCCAGCATGGCGATTTTGCCGCCCATCACAAGGCTGTCCACCATCTGATCCAGCGCTTGCTGGTTGCCTGACATTTCCATGCCCACATCAAAGCCCTCAGCCATTTTCAACCGGCTTTGCACCTCTTTCAAATCCTCACGCGCCACGTTTACGGGGGTCACGTCAGCCACACGCGCCGCCAGATCAAGCCGCGTTTGGTTCACATCGGTGATCACCACATGGCGCGCACCCACATGGCGGGCGACGGCTGCGGCCATGATGCCAATAGGCCCTGCGCCTGTGATCAGCACATCCTCACCCACCAAATCAAAGCTAAGAGCCGTGTGCACCGCATTGCCCAACGGGTCCAAGATCGCGCCAATGTCGTCGGATATGGCATCGGGCAAGGGCACCACGTTAAAGGCCGGAAGCCGCAGATATTGCGCAAACGCGCCGTTTTCATTGACCCCAATGCCACGCGTGTTGGGATCAAGGTGAAAGCGCCCCGCCCTGCTTTGGCGCGAGGATTTGCCAATCAAATGCCCTTCGCCAGAGCAACGCTGACCTAGGGAAAGCCCCTGCACCTGCGCGCCCATTTCCACGATCTCGCCCGCAAACTCATGCCCCGTGATCAGCCCCAAGGGCACAGTGCGCGCGGCCCATGCATCCCAGTTCCAGATATGGATGTCGGTGCCGCAGATGCCGGTCTTGTTGACCTTGATCAGCACATCTTCCGGCCCGATGTCGGGCACGGGGCGGTCTTCTTGCCAAAGACCAATGACGGCTTGCGATTTCACCAGCGCTTTCATGCCAAAACCCCCGTTGCGCGGCCCGCAGCCCCAAAGGCGGCAAGGCCAAAATCTAGATCGTCACGGCTGAGCGCTGCCGTCATTTGCGTGCGAATGCGGGCCTGACCGCGGGGCACGACAGGGAAGAAAAAGGCAGATACCATGACACCTTGCGCCTCTAGCGCTTTGGCGAATTTTTGCGCCAAAGGCGCATCCCCAATCATCACAGGCACAATGGGATGGCTTCCGGCCAACAGATCAAACCCCAAGCCTTCCAAGCCCGCCCGCCAATAGGCGGCATTCTTGGCCAGCTTGGCGCGCAGATCATCGGCCGCCTCGACCAAATCCAACGCCGCCAAAGAGGCGCCAACCACCGCAGGGGGCAGCGCATTGGAAAACAGGTAAGGCCGCGCTCTTTGGCGCAGCAGGTCAATCACCGCTTGTGGCCCTGCGATATAGCCGCCCAAAGCACCGCCCAAGGCTTTGCCGAAGGTGCCCGTCATCAGATCAACCTTCACCCCCGCACGCGCCGCCGTGCCGCGCCCTTGCGGGCCGATAAAGCCCGTGGCGTGGCAATCATCCACCATGGTCAGCGCGCCATAGTCCGCCGCCAACCGCGCCAGATCGCCCAAATTGGCAAAGCTGCCATCCATCGAAAACACACCGTCCGTCACCACCAGAATAAACCGCGCTCCGCCGTCGCGTGCAGCTTTCAACTGGCGCTGCAAATCGTCCATGTCGTTGTTGGCAAAGCGAAACCGCCGTGCTTTGCACAGGCGAATGCCATCGATGATCGAAGCGTGGTTCAAGCTGTCTGAGATGACCGCATCTTCTTCGCCCAGCAAGGGTTCAAAGACAGCCCCATTGGCATCAAAGCAGGCAGCGAACAGCAATGCATCATCCGTCCCCAAATACCGCGCCAAACGGCTTTCCAACTGTTGGTGCAAATCTTGCGTCCCGCAGATGAAGCGCACCGAGGCCATGCCATAGCCGTGGCTGTCCATCGCGGCCTTGGCGGCAGAGATAAGGCGAGGATCATCCGCCAAGCCCAAGTAATTGTTCGAACAAAGGTTCAACATCTTGCGCCCGCCCAGCGTGACCCACCCCGCTTGGGGGCCTTGCAGGGCGCGTTCATGTTTCATCAACCCTTCCGCCTCAATCGCGGTGAGGGTGGCGGCGATGTGCGATAAGAAGGCCTGTGACATGCGGGAATATCCTTTGGGATTTGCAAAATTATCCGCCCAAATCGGCGCAATGTCAATATAACGGATATTAATCCGTCATGCCGGATTTTTCACAATCGCAGCCCCAAACACGCCCTTCAAGGCGCATTTGCCGCAGCCTGACCCTCCCCTGCCGCATTCAGCCCTTGCTACGGGGCCCTTCCGGCCTAAAAACGCCCTGTAAGCAGGAGACGACCATGACCGATGCCGCCACCCAAGACGCGCTTGTGATCTTCACCCCTTCGGGCAAGCGCGGGCGTTTTGCCCTTGGCACGCCGATTTTAACGGCGGCGCGGCAGTTGGGGGTTGATCTGGACTCGGTCTGTGGCGGGCGGGGGATTTGTTCGAAATGCCAAATCCAGCCGGGCTATGGCGAGTTTCCCAAGCATGGCGTCACGGTCGCGGCCGATGCGCTGTCGGAATGGAACGAGGTTGAGGCGCGCTATAAGCGCGTGCGCGGTCTGATCGACGGGCGGCGCTTGGGCTGTCAGGCCAAGGTGATGGGCGACGTAATCGTGGATGTGCCGCCCGAAAGCCAAGTGCACAAACAGGTGATCCGCAAATCCGCCTCTGACCGCGTGATTGCGATGGATCCGGCCACACGGCTGTATTTCATCGACGTGGAAGAACCCGATATGCACGAACCCACGGGCGATTTCGAACGCGTCAAGCGCGCTTTGGAAGAGCAGTGGCAAATCACGGGGGTTCAGGCTGAACTGACCCTGCTGCGCCGCTTGCAACCTGCCCTGCGCAAGGGCGAATGGAAGATCACTGTCGCCCTGAACAAGGGCAACCATGACACCGATTACCACCTGCTAGACCTGTGGCCCGGCTATCACGAAGGCCCGCTTTTGGGCTTGGCGATTGACCTTGGGTCAACCACCATCGCGGCCCATTTGTGCGATTTGACCGATGGGAAGGTTTTGGCCTCCGCCGGTGTGATGAACCCGCAAATCCGCTTTGGCGAAGATTTGATGAGCCGTGTGTCCTACGCCATGATGAACCCCGGCGGCGATGTGGAAATGACCGCGGCTGTGCGCGCATCCATCAACACGCTGGTGGCCGAGATTGCGACCGAAGCCAAGGTGGATGCGACGGCCATTTACGAGCTGGTCTTTGTGTGCAACCCCGTGATGCACCATCTTTTGCTGGGGATTGATCCGGTGGAACTAGGCCAAGCGCCCTTTGCGCTGGCAACATCAGGATCATTGTCGTTCGATGCGCGTGAGTTGGACCTGACCGCCGTGGCGCGCACGGCGCGGGTGTATGTGCTGCCTTGCATCGCAGGCCATGTGGGGGCCGATTGCGCCGCCGTGGCCTTGGCCGAAGAGCCGAACAAGTCGGACGATATGGTGCTGATTGTTGATGTGGGCACCAATGCCGAACTTTTGTTAGGAAATAAAACGCGGGTTTTGGCCTGTTCGTCGCCCACAGGGCCCGCCTTTGAAGGCGCGCAGATTTCTTCGGGCCAACGCGCAGCACCGGGGGCGATTGAGCGGGTCGAGATTGATCCCGTCACCAAAGAGCCGCGCTTTAAGGTGATCGGGTCTGACCTGTGGTCAACCGATGACGGCTTTGCTGCGGCCATCGGGGCCAGCGGTGTGACGGGCATTTGCGGATCGGGCATCATCGAAGCCGTGGCCGAACTGCGCAGCGCAGGGCTGGTCGACCAAGGTGGGCTGATCGGCGGGCCGGATCAAACCGGCACGGCGCGGTCGGTCCCCGAGGGGCGCACCCATTCTTATGTGCTGCATGATGGCACAGCCGAAGGCGGGCCGCGCATTTTGGTGACCCAAGGCGATATCCGCGCCATTCAACTGGCCAAGGCCGCCCTTTACGCGGGGGCCAAGCTGTTGATGGATGAAATGGGCGTGGAAACGGTGGACCGTGTGGTTCTGGCAGGGGCCTTTGGCGCGCATATCTCGCCCAAACACGCCATGATCTTGGGGATGATCCCCGATGCCGCTTTGGATAAAGTGATCTCGGCTGGCAATGCCGCTGGCACCGGTGCGCGGATCGCTTTGTGCAACCGCGCGGCGCGCGACACGATCGAGGCCGTGGTGCATGACATCCACAAGGTCGAAACCGCCATCGAACCGCGGTTTCAAGAGCATTTCGTCAATGCCTCAGCCATTCCCAACGCGGTCGATGCCTTTCCGCATCTGGACCCTCTGCCCGACGTCAGCTTTAACACCTCCGGCTCCGGTGGTGAGGGCGGGCGCAAGCGGCGGCGTGGGTAAGGCCAAACCATGACCAACCGCCGCTTTTTGTTCTTGCTGTCAAGCGCGCGCAGCGGGGGCAATACCGAAAGCATGGCCCGCGCCGCTGCTGCGGCCTTGCCACCCGACGCGACGCAAGACTGGTGTGACCTGACGACAGCCGCCCTGCCCGCCTTTGCAGACCTGCGCCATGGGGCCAGCTATGGGCCGCTGTCAGCCCCTATGGCCGACTTGGCTGAACGCACGATGCAGGCCAGCGACCTCGTTTTTGTAGCCCCCCTCTACTGGTATGGCCTGCCCGCCCCCGCCAAACTTTACCTCGACCATTGGTCGCATTGGATGCGCCTGCCCGACTTGGGCTTCAAATCCCGTATGGCGGGCAAACGCGCTTGGCTGATTATGGCCCATGCCGGATCGTCTGAGGCCGAGATCGCCCCCGCCCGCGAAGGATTGCGGCTGGCCGCGGCCTATCTGGGCATAGGCTGGGGCGGCGCGCTTTTGGCCGAAGCCAATGCCCCCGGCGATTGGCAAAAAGACCCTGAAGGCCAAAGCGCCGCAGCACAGTTCTTCGCCGCTTGACGCAAGCCAGACGAGCGATTACCTGTGCGGAAGATGCGGGTGTAGCTCAATGGCAGAGCAGCAGCTTCCCAAGCTGAATACGGGGGTTCGATTCCCCTCACCCGCTCCATCCCCCCCGCACCTTGATGCTATTCCTGTGGCGCTTCTAGCCGTGCTCAGGTTGAGACATTTTTTTGATCACACAGCTTTGAGGGAAAATTGTGGGGTGGCCCTATAGTTTCATCGTTTCATGTCTTCCATAAGCCAAGAACCTTCGTCTAAAGTTCCTTCAAAGCGTAACGTAAGAGAAGTGAAACGGGGCAAACCCATGCTGATTGGTGAACTGGTGAAAATCACTGGCCTGTCGAAAGACGGCTTGCGCTACTATGAAGAGATGGGGCTGATCCACTCCAGACCGCGAAAAGCTGGAACCCGAACCTACCGCGATTATGATGACACAACCCTTGACCGGTTGGGCCTGATCGCCTTGGGCAAACGGATGCATTTTTCGTTGCGCGACATTGCGGCGACCTTGGACCGGATCGTTGGCAATAAAACCACCGCCGAGGAAAGGCGCGCATGGTTGGTGGCGCAGATCAAAGAGGTCGATACCAAGATCGCCGACTTGCAAGACGTGAAGAAGCAACTTTTGCTTTTTGCGGAACGTCCCGAGAAAGAGGTCGTGGACGCGCATCTCAAAGAGATCGGGATGTACTACGAATAGAGCGCTCGGTCCGGGCTTAGAGCGGCTTTTCAAACGCCGCCCGGCATTGTAGCACAGCGCATCATAGGGAGATGACCATGAACAAAGATATCAAGCGCATTGGCACCGGGGCCCGCATGTCGGAAGCCGTTTGCTACAACGGCATCGTCTGGGTGGCAGGCCAAGTTGGCAATCCAGGCGAATCGGTAACGGATCAAACCCGCACCTGCTTGGCCGAAGTGGACCGTATTCTGGCCGAAGCCGGCACGGATAAGACGCGCATCCTGTCCGTCCAGATCTGGCTGGCCGATATTTCGACCTTTGGTCAGATGAACGCCGTTTGGGATGCTTGGGTTCCCGCAGGCCACACCCCCGCCCGTGCGACGGGCGAGGCCAAGTTGGCAACACCGGAGTATCTGGTGGAAGTGATCGTCACAGCGGCCTTGAAATAAACCAAAGCGGGGGGCCAGCCCCCCGCACCCCCCGGGATATTTGGGCACGTATGAAAGGGTTAGGGGCGCAAAAAGGCCACAAGCGCCTGTGTGGAGCCGTCTTTTCCGGCAACACTTTCATGCCCTTCCAGAATGGGTTGCAGGGCCACGGCCAGTTCCTTGCCCAACTCCACCCCCCATTGGTCATACGAGTTTAGCCCCAAGATCACGCCTTCGACAAAGACGCGGTGTTCGTAAAGGGCGATGATTTGGCCCAAGGTAAAGGGTGTCAGTTTCGCATAAGCCAAGGTCGTGGAAGGCCGGTTGCCGGGGAAGACGCGGTGGCGGGCCTGACGGTCAAGCTCGGCCCCCGACAGGCCTTTTTGCACCATGATCGCGGTGGCTTCCGACAGCGAGCGGCCACGCAGCAGAGCTTCCGATTGGGCGAGGCAATTGGCGACCAAAAGCAGGTGTTGGTGGGCGAGGTCGGGTTCATGGCCCTGTTTGGCCACAAGAAACTCGCACGGAACCACGCGGGTGCCTTGATGGATCAGTTGGTAAAAGGCGTGCTGACCGTTGGTGCCCGGCTCTCCCCAGACCACGGGGCCTGACGCATAGGGCAGATCAGAGCCGTCCATCGCCACGCGCTTGCCGTTACTTTCCATTTCCAACTGCTGCAAATAGGCGGGCAAGCGCGACAGGCGCTGGTCATAGGGCAGCACGGCGCGGGTGGTGTAGCCGCAGATTTGGTTGTGCCACAGGCCCACAAGAGCCAGCAGCACGGGCATATTGGCGGCGAAAGGTGCTGCGCGGAAATGGTCGTCCATCGCACGGCCTCCGGCGAGGAACTGATCAAACGCCTGCGGCCCCACGGCCAGCATGACGCCAAGGCCAATCGGGCCCCAAAGCGAATAGCGCCCGCCGACCCAATCTTCGAACCCAAAGACCCGCGACGGATCAATGCCATAGGCCGCCGTTTTGGCCGCAGCGGTCGAGACCGCGCAGAACTGCGCTGCTGGATTGGCCACCTTGCCCGCCATCCAACGCTTGGCGGTGTCGGCATTGGTCATGGTTTCAATCGTGGTGAAGGTTTTGGACGCCACAATCACCAAAGTCGTCTGCGGGTTCAGACCCTTGAGCGTGTCAGCAATATGCGCCCCATCGACGTTCGAGACGTAGTGCAGCCTTGGCCCATCGGCATAGGGGGCCAAGGCCAGCGTCGCCATGGCAGGGCCAAGATCAGACCCGCCGATGCCGATATTGACCACATCGGTGATCTTCCCACCCTGTCCCTGAAAAGTGCCTGATCGCACGGCATTGGCAAATTCCGCCATCCGTGCGCGTGTGGCGCGCACTTGCGGCATGACATCAGCGCCGTCGACCATGATTTGCGCTGCATCGCTTGCCCGCAAAGCGGTGTGCAAAACGGCGCGACCCTCGGTGTCGTTGATCTTTTGCCCGCCAAACATGGCGGCGCGCTTTTCAGCCAGACCTGCAGTTTCGCTCAAAGCCAGAAGCTGCGCCAAGGCATCCGCGTCGATGTTGGTTTTGGAGAAATCCAACAGCATCCCATCGGCGTGAAGCGAAAAGGTTTGCGCGCGTTGGTCATCAAAGAGGCTCAAGATCGGGCGATTGGCAACTTGGGCGTGATGGGCCTGAAGGGCTGCAAAACGATGGGGCATGGGTCTACTCCGCCCAATGCACGGTGGCTTGATCAAGCACGGTGCGGATTGGGGCCAATTCGGGTGGAAGGGTCAGGGCGCGGTCCAGCGCTTGGTGCTTTTCGGGGCCGGTGATGAGGATGTGGATATAGTGGGCGGCTTGCAATACGCGGGCTGACAGGGTGATGCGCGGCTCACCCGCAGCATCAGCGCGCAGGGCCATCAGAACGGGCGCATCGGGCGACAGGGCTTGGGACAGGTGATCCGCGCCGGGGAAAAGCGAGGCGGTGTGCATATCATTGCCCATGCCCAGCAAGAGCACGGAGATGGGCAGGTGTGGTGCGATCGTTTGGGCCAATTGCTCCAGCCGGTCTTCGGGCTTTGGGGCGGGGGCATAAAGCGGCAACAGGGTGGCGGCGGCGGCTTTGCGCTGCAGCAAACGTTCGCGCAGAAGGCGGGTGTTGGAACGCGGGCTGTCTTCGCCCACCCAGCGTTCGTCGTTCAAAAGAACAAAGACCCGCGCCCAATCCAGATCGGCCACTGACAAAGCGTCAAACACGGGGCCCGGGGTGGTGCCGCCAGGGACTGACAGGGTGGCAGGGCCATTGCGCAAGGCTGTTGCCAATTCTTTCACCATCACCGAAGCCAACCCCGCCATCAAGGCGGCACGGTCGGGATAGGTTTGCAGAATCATTCCTTAATCTCGCGCCAACGGCGGCCATCGCGGTGCAGCAGCATCAAGGCGTCTTCAGGGCCGGACGATCCCGCATCATAGCCCTGCGGGCGGTCGCCACGCGCCTCCCAACCTTGGATGATCGGGTCGGTCCAAGCCCAAGCGGCCTCGACCTCGTCGCCGCGCATGAACAGGGTTTGGTTGCCCCGGATCACATCCATGATCAGGCGTTCATAGGCGTCAGGCACGTCTTCGGCATCAGCCCCCAAAGCATCGGCAAAAGTCATGTCCAAAGGCACCTGCATCAGGCGCATACCGCCGGGGCCAGGTTCTTTGATCATGACCATCAGGTTCATGCCTTCATTCGGTTGCAGGCGAATGACCAAGACATTGGGCTTCCAGCCATTGGCATCATCAAAGATCGAATGGGGTGGTTCTTTGAAGGTGATGGCGATTTCGGAATAGCGCGCGCGCAGTTTCTTGCCCGTGCGCAGGTAAAAGGGCGTGCCCTTCCAACGCCAATTGGCGATTTCAACCTTGAGCGCGATGTAGCTTTCGGTTTTGGAATTGGAGTCTTCGGAATGTTCGACATAGCCACCATCCCCTTTTCCAGCCAGATACTGGCCGCGCACGATTTCCGTAGCCGTTATGGGCTGCAAGGCGCGGATCACCTTGACCTTTTCGTCGCGCACAGCGTCGGGGTCAAAGTGGTAGGGCGGCTCCATCGCGATCAGGCATAACAGCTGCATCATATGGTTTTGCACCATATCGCGCATCGCACCAGACTTGTCGTAATAGGCCCCGCGCCCCTCAACCCCCACGGTTTCAGCAACGGTGATTTGCACATGGTCGATGTATTGCGCCTTCCAGATCGGCTCGAACAGAATGTTGGCAAAGCGCACGGCCATCAGGTTTTGCACCGTCTCTTTGCCCAAGTAATGGTCGATCCGGTATATCTGCGCTTCGTTGAAATACTTGGCCAAGGTGGCATTCAAAGCGCGCGCAGTGGTTAGGTCGCGGCCAAAGGGTTTTTCCAGAACGATCCTGCTCCACGCGTCGGTGATTTGATGCACGTGCAGGCGTTCAGCCAGATCACCAAACAAGGCGGGGGCGACCGAAAAGTAAAACGCGCGCACCACATTGGGGCGCATCGTGGCTTTCAGCTTGGTCCAGCCTGATTCTTCCTTGGCATCAATCGACACATAATCCAGATGCGCCAGAAAGGCTGCGATCGCGGCGGGGTCTTGGCGGTCTTTGGGCACAAATTCCACCAAAGAGGCGCGGATCATCTCTCGAAACTGATCGCTCGTATTCTTGGCCCGTGCGGCACCGATGATGCGGCTGTCGGCATTCATTTGCCCCGCCAGATAACGGCGATACAGGCCCGGAAATATCTTACGGCGGGCCAAATCGCCCGTGCCGCCAAAGATCACCAGATCAAATGTATCCACCGGGATGACACGGGAAACCATGCAAAAACCTCTTTCGCTGCGGCGCACCGTTAGCGCTAACGATGCGCTTTTATCCCGAACAGCCGATAAAGTCTAGCGACTGCGCGCCGCCAGCGAAAGCGCAAGATGGGGCCAAGGGTGTCAGGCGTCGAGTTCGACATCCCAATACAGGTAATCCATCCAGCTTTCGTGTAGATGGTTGGGCGGAAAGCGCCGCCCGTGGCTTTGCATTTCTTCTGGCGAAGGTGCGCGCGGCGGACGCGACAGGTGCAACCCAGACTGGCGCAAAGACTTTGACCCTTTGTGCAAGTTGCACGGGCTGCAAGCGGCCACCACATTTTCCCAGCTGGTGATGCCGCCCCGTGCGCGCGGCACAACATGGTCAAAGGTCAGATCGCCCTTGCGTCCGCAGTATTGGCAGCAAAACTCATCCCGCAGAAAAAGATTAAAGCGCGTGAAGGCCACGCGCTTTTGGGGTTGGACAAATTCTTTCAGCACCACGACCGAGGGCAGCCTGAACTCGTGCCTTTGACTGCGCACGGTTTGGTCATATTCGGCCAAGATCGTGACCCTATCCAGCACAGCAGATTTGATCGCCTCTTGCCAAGGCCACAGCGACAAAGGGTAGTAGCTTAACGGGCGGAAATCCGCGTTCAGCACCAAAGCCGGGCAGAATTTCAGCGTCGCCGGATCGCGCACGAAGCTGGTTCGAAAATCGCCGTCCATTTCGCAAAGCCCCTATCGAAGGCCTGCGCCCAAGGCACAATATGCGCCACGGCGCGCCACAACATCACTATATATGGCGTATTTCTGCTGGCAAGCCCCTGCATTTACGCTTGGTCAAGTCATCGCAAATGCGCGTGACAAGGGTATGACACCGGCAAGCCCTTGCCACCACCAAGGGACAGGCAAAAGTTTTTCTATCTTGCACCGCCCTGCCCCGTTATTAGGCTGAAAACGAAAGGACCGCCCCATGCCGATCCACCGCCGTGCGTTTCTAAGCCTTGGCCTTGCAGCCTTGGCGGCCTGTGGGCTAAAAAAGCCCGCCTCAAAGACAGAACATCCTGGGCGCACCCCAGAAATGGACCGTCTGGTGGATAAATATGCGCGGCTTTATGATATGCCCGCCAGCTTGATCCACCGCGTGATCCAGCGCGAAAGCGATTATAATGCGGCAGCGCGCAATGGACCCTATTATGGATTGATGCAGATCTTGCCACAAACTGCGCAAACCATGGGGTTTAAAGGCCCCGCGTCGGACCTTCTGGATGCCGAGACAAACTTGAAATACGCCGGTAAATACCTGCGTGGGGCTTGGCTTTTGTCGCATGGCAGCCAAGACAAGGCGGTTTCTTGGTATGCACGCGGCTATTATTACGAAGCCAAGCGCCGCAATATGCTGAAAGAAACCGGCCTTGTCAGTTAAGCGCGCTTAATACCACGCATCCGCAGCACCCGCCTTTTTGCGCGCGACATAGTCGTTCAGCGCATCCAAGGTTGCCACATCCATCGGTGGTGCCTCATATTCAGCCAACCGCTTCTTCCACAACGCATTGGCACGGGTGGCCGCATCGGTTGAACCCGCCGCCTCCCACTTCTCAAACGGTTCGTTGTCCGACAGGTCACTGTCCCAAAACGCCGTTTCATAATGCGCCATGGTGTGCGAACAGCCAAAGAAGTGGTTGCCGGGGCCAACCTCGGCAAAGGCATCGACGGCCAATTGTTCGTCGTCAATCTTCACCCCGTCCAGATAGGCGTGCAGCGCACCGCATAGGTCGGCATCCAGCATGAACTTTTCGTAAGACATGCTCAAAAGCCCGTCCAAGAACCCCGCCGAATGGAGGATGAAATTCGCCCCGCAATGCACGGCGGCCAGCATCGACATGGTGCCTTCCATCATCGCCTGCGCGTCAGGCAATTTCGATGTGGTGAAGTTGCCGCTGCAGCGCAAAGGCAGGTTCAAGCGCCGCGCCAATTGGCCGATCACCATCGACCCGATGGCCGGTTCTGGTGTGCCGAAGGTAGGGCTGCCCGACCGCAAGCTCATCGACGATAGGAAGTTGCCAAAAATTACCGGCGCACCCTTGCGTTCTAATTGGGTCAGCGCGCAGCCCACCATGGTTTCGGCCAAAGATTGCACGATCCCGCCCGCACTGGTCACAGGCCCCATAGCCCCGCCCAGAATGAAGGGCACGATCACCGCCGCCTGATTGGCCCGCGCATAAGCGCGCAGCGATTTGGTCATCGTGCCGTCCCACACCAGCGGAGAGTTCACGTTCACATTGCCCAAGATCACGCAGTTTTTGTCAACAAAATCAGCGCCAAACAGAATGCGCGACATTTCGATATTGTCTTCTGACCGGTTCTCGGCGGTGACAGACCCCATATAGGGGCGGTCTGACAGGGTCATATGGGCCAACACCATATCCAGATGGCGCTTGTTCACGGCCACATCGGTCGGCTCGCAGATTGTACCGCCCGAATGGTGGAAGTTGGGGCTGGATTGGGCCAGTTTGATGAAATTGCGGAAGTCTTCGATCGTGCCAAAACGGCGACCACGGTCAAGGTCCATCACAAAGGGGCTGCCATAGGCGGGCGAAAAGACCACCGACTTGCCGCCGATTTCCACCGATTTTGCCGGGTTGCGTGCGTGCTGGGTAAAGGTGGCCGGCGCTGATTTCAAAATCTCGCGCAGCATACCGGGTTCAAACTTGACCAGAAGCCCCTCCACCTTGGCCCCGGCCTTGCGCCACATCTGCAAAGACTCAGCATCATCGCGAAACTCGATGCCGGTTTCTGCCAAAACACGGTCGGCGGCGCGTTCGATCTTGATCAGGTTCTCTTCTGACAAAACATCATAGGTCGGTATGTTGCGCACAATAAACGGCCGCCCCAGCCCTGTGCCCTTTTTAGACCGTTCCGCTTGCCGTGCCTGCCGCCCTGATCTTTTCGCTTCGCTCATAGTTTGCCCCCCGCCTTTTGTTCCAGAAAAGGCTAAGCAGAGCCGAACACTTGGCCGAAACCGACCCCGTAAGGTCGTTTCTTACGAATTGCCCTTAGGTGATCACATCAGGCGCCTGCCGCCCCGTATGGGCCGCAATCCCCGCCAAAAGATGCGCCGCGCGGATAACGGGGGCCAAAGCCAGTTGCGCGTCATGGTCCAACCCTTCAGGGCCTGCCACATAGCGTTCCAGATACAGGCGCAACGTGGCCCCTTCGGTTCCCGTGCCCGACAGGCGCAGCACGATGCGGCTGCCATCTGCGAACAGAATGCGCACCCCTTGGTTGCGGCTAACCGAGCCATCGACCGGATCGGTATAGGCAAAATCATCAGCGGCGCTGATCGTCATGCCTTCGACCTGACGCCCTGCAAGCGATGGTAGGCTGGCGCGCAAAGCGGCCATCATGGCATCCGCTTTCACCGTCTCAATCGCTTCGAAATCGTGACGGGAGTAGTAGTTGCGCCCGAAGCGCGCCCAATGCTCGGCCAAAATATCCGCGACACTTTGGCCGCGCACAGCCAGAATGTTCAGCCACAGCAGCACCGCCCAAAGCCCGTCTTTTTCGCGCACATGATCAGACCCAGTGCCAAAGCTTTCCTCACCACAAATCGTGGCACGCCCCGCATCCAGAAGATTACCAAAGAATTTCCAACCCGTGGGCGTTTCATAAGACGCAATGCCCAAAGCCGCAGCCACCCTGTCAGCCGCAGCTGACGTGGGCATTGACCGTGCTATCCCCTTCAGCCCGCCCTTATACCCTTTGGCCAAATGCGCATTGGCCGCCAGCACCGCCAAACTGTCAGAGGGTGAGACATAAATCCCCCGCCCCACCACCATATTGCGATCCCCATCCCCGTCAGAGGCCGCCCCAAAATCGGGCGCAGCTGCGCTGAACATCTCGTCCATCAGGGCCTTGGCCCATGTGGGGTTCGGGTCGGGGTGCATACCGCCAAAATCGGGCAAGGGGGTTGCGTTCACGCAAGTGCCCGCCGCAGCACCCAAACGGCGCTCCAAAATTTCCACGGCATAGGGGCCCGTCACCGCGCACATCGAGTCCATCCGCATGGCAAAGCCTTTGGCAAACATTGCGCGGATGGCTGCGAAATCAAACAGCGTCTCCATCAGGTCGGCATAGTCGGCCACGGGGTCGACGACATCGACGATCATGCCGCCCAAAGTGCTGCGCCCAACGGCTGACAGATCGACATCGGGGGCGGTCACGGTCTTGTAGTCGCTGATTTTGGTGGTGCGCTGATACATGGCTTCCGTCACCGCTTCTGGCGCTGGCCCGCCATTGGCCATGTTGAACTTCACACCGAAATCTTCCTTGGGCCCGCCCGGATTGTGCGAGGCTGACATGATGATCCCGCCATCGGTTTTATTCAGCCTAATCAGATGGCTGGCGGCTGGTGTTGACAAAACCGACCCCTGCCCCACGATCACCCGCGCCGCGCCATTGGCCGCGGCCATCTTCAAGATCACCTGTGCGGCACGGTCGTTGAAATAGCGCCCATCCCCGCCCAGAACAAAGGTTTTTCCCTTGGCCCCCACCACATCGAAAATCGACTGGATGAAATTCTCAAGATAATCCTTGCCCATAAACACCGGCGTCTTCTTGCGCAGGCCCGAGGTGCCGGGTTTTTGCCCAGCGATGGGTTGGGTGGGAACGATGGTCGCGGTCATAGGGGCGCTCCTTCGGGGGCGGCGGTAAAGACAAGAACGGCATTTGCGGGGGCGGTGAGGCCGGTTTGGGCAAGGCTGGGGGCGGCGGTGGGGCGGCTGGTATCCAGCACCAAGTGCCACGCGCTTTGGCTTTTTGGCAAGCTCAACGCCTGTTCTGGCCCCGCATTAAAGACGGCAAAGATCACATCCGATGAAGCCGGCCCTTCGGCGGCAGCGCGCAGTTCCAGACACAGGCAGCGAAAGGCAGGGTCGTGCCAATCATAAGCCTCGGGGCGTGATCCATCGGCGCGGTGCCAAAGAACGTCGGGCACGTCTTCATCGCCCCGATACCGCCCATGCAGGAAGGACCGCTGTCGCAGCACAGGATGGGTGCGGCGCAGCGAGGTCAGGCGGGCGACAAAGGCTGTCAGATCCGCATCGGCCTTGGCCCAATCTATCCATGTTGTGTCATTGTCTTGGGCATAGGCATTGTTATTGCCGCCTTGACTGTGCCCCATCTCGTCCCCCGACAAAAGCATCGGCGTGCCTTGTGACAAAAGCAGCGTCGCCAAAAAGTTGCGCTTGCGTTGGGCGCGCGCGGCGGTGATGCGCGGGTCAGAGGACGGGCCTTCGACCCCTAAGTTGTCAGAGTGGTTGTCGCTATGGCCGTCGCGGTTTTCCTCGCCATTGGCCAAGTTGCGCTTGGTGGTAAAGCTGACCAAATCTTGCAGCGTGAACCCATCATGCGCCGTGACGAAATTGACCGAGGATGTCGCCCCCCGCCCACCCCAGTCAAATTGCTCGGCACTGCCCAAAAGCCGCTTGGCCAGATCGTTTGTCATGCCCGCATCGCCGCGCCAATAGCGCCGTAAACCGTCGCGGAACTGGTCGTTCCATTCGGCAAAAGGATGGGGAAATTGACCCAGTTGATACCCACCGGGCCCAATATCCCAAGGCTCGGCAATCATCTTCACGCCTGCCAAGACCGGGTCTTGCCGCAGGGCTGCAAAAAAGCCTGCCTCTGGCGAAAACGCTGGGTCTTGCCGGCCTAAGATCGGCCCCAGATCAAAGCGAAACCCGTCGATGCCATAATGGGTGACCCAATGGCGCAAGCTGTCCGTGACCATGCGTAGCACCATCGGATGGGTCAGGTTTACCGAATTGCCCGTGCCCGACCAATTGGCATAAAAACGCCCGCCCTCGGTCAGGCGGTAGTAGCTTTGATTGTCAAAACCACGGAAAGACAGGGTCGGCCCAATCTCGTCGCCCTCGCCAGTGTGGTTATAAACCACATCCATAATCACCTCGATCCCTGCGGCGTGCAGAGCGGTGACCATGGCGCGCACCTCGGCACGCGGGTTGCCCAAGCCATAGCGCGCGGCAGGGGTGAAAAAGCCAAGCGTGTGATAACCCCAATAGTTGCGCAGCCCTTTGGCGGCCAGAACCTTGTCGTCAAAAAACCCCTGCACGGGCAGCAGTTCGATGGCTGTCACCCCCAATGTAACCAAATGGTCGATAATGGCCGGATGGGCCACTGCGCTATAGGTGCCGCGCAAGGCATCGGGTACGGCAGGGTGGCGCATCGTCAGGCCTTTGACATGGGCCTCATAGATCACGGTGTCTGTCAGCGGGCGGCGCGGGCCTGTGGGCATGAGGGGCAGATCGCTGTCATCCACCACCACCGATTTGGGCACGGCAAAGGCGCTGTCGCGCAGATCAAAAGACAGATCACCCTCATCCGATCCGGCTTGATAGCCCATCACCTCATCAGCCCAGATCAAGCGGCCAGACCACGCCTTGGCATAGGGATCTATCAGCAATTTGTTGGGGTTAAAGCGCTGCCCTTGTGTGGGGTTATAGGTTCCATGCACCCGAAAGCCATAAAGCTGGCCTGCCCGCAATCCATCAATCCTGCCGTGCCAAATGTCGCCATCGCGCTCGGGCAAAGCGATGCGGGCGGTTTCGCGCAACCCATCGTCGCTGAACAGGCACAGATCAACGCCGTCCGCATGGGCGGAAAAGACGGCAAAGTTCACCCCTGCTGCGTCAACAGTTGCCCCCATGGGCCAAGCCCTGCCCGGTCCGACCGAAAGCCCCGCCATAGCACCGGCCACGGGCCCTGATCGCAAAATCACCCCCGCAGACCTTCATAAAGCGCCACATATTTCGCGGCAGAGGCTGTCCAGCTGACATCTTGCGCCATGGCGCGTTGCTGAACCTTGGCCCACATGGGCTTATCCCAATACAGTGCCGTCAGTTGCCGCAGTGCGATGGTAAAGGCCGGCACATCTGTGGGGTGAAAGGTGATGCCCGTGGCAACCCCTGCCGAAAGGGCTGCCGGATTGGCGGTGATGACCGTATCAGCCAGCCCCCCCACAGCAGACACAACCGGCAAGGTGCCATAGCGCAGCCCGTACATTTGCGTCAGACCACAGGGTTCAAACCGCGACGGCACCAGCACCGCATCCGCGCCAGAAAAAAGCCTGTGGCTCATCGGTTCGTCATAACCGATCCGCAACCCGACACGTCCGGGGAAGTTCCAAGCCAGATCGTGCATCTGGCGTTCCAAATTGCCATCGCCCGAACCAAGTACAATCACCCCGCCGCCATTGGCAATGAATTCGGGCATCACTTGCGGCAAAAGGTCGATGCCCTTTTGGTCCGTCATGCGGCTGACCACAATCGCCAAGGGACCGGGCACGTCCACATTAAACTCGGCACACAAATTGGCGCGGTTGATGGCCTTGCCGGACATATCGGCAGCGGAATAGGGGATGGGTTCCAATTCGGGCGACCAGATGCCCGTATCCACCCCGTTCAGGATCCCCGACACGATCGAGGATCGCGCGCGGATTACCCCTTCTAGCCCCAAGCCCGATTCTTGCCGCACCAGATCGGCGGCATAGGTCGGCGAGACAGCGGTTATTCGATCACAGGTGATAAGCCCCGCCTTCAGGCTGGACAGATTGCCGTAGTATTCCAACTCACCGGGATGAAACTGCGCGCGCGGAAGGCGCAGATCGTCGATCTGGCCCGCACCCGCCCAGCCTTGAAAGGCGATGTTGTGGATGGTCATCACCGACCCCACATCGCCCTTGCCGCCATAGGCCAAGTATGCCGGCGCAAAGCCTGCGTGCCAATCATGGCCGTGCAAAACATCCGGCTTCCAGCCATCGCCTGCGCCGTGCCGCGCAATTTTGGCCGCAACCCAAGACAGGGCGGCGAAACGCTGCGGATTATCCCACCAATCCCCACCCGGGCCGGAATGCGCGCCATAAGGGCTGCCTTCGCGGTCAAAAAGATGCGGTGCGTCCAAGACCATCAGATCAATCCCATCAAGATTGCCCGACAAAACGCGGCCCTCGCCCCCCCAAAGGTTGCCTTCGTACCAAACCTCGGCCCAATGCCCGACACGGTGGCGCAAGGCGCGGTAGCCCGGCAGCATCACGCGCATTTGCCAGCCAAAGGGTGCCAAAGCAGCGGGCAACGCGCCAACAACATCGGCCAAGCCGCCGGTTTTGACGAAAGGCACGCATTCCGATGCGACCGATAAAACCCTGCCTTTGACCTGCACCGCATCGTCTCCTTTGCCGTAACCCATGGCCGGGGGGCGGCCAAAACCGCCCAAGGTTTGGGTCAGCCCAGTTTGGCCGCCCGTGCATCCAACATATCCTGCGTAATCAGGACAATGCCGCCTTCGCTGCGGCGAAACCACTTAGAATCTTCCTGTGGATCATAGCCCACCATCAAACCTTCGGGAATGACCACGCCCCGATCTATCACACAATTCTTTAAATTGGCATGACGGTTGACCGTGACATAAGGCAAAACCACAGAATAATCGAGACTGGAAAAACTATGCGTGCGCACGCCGGTAAACAGCAGCGAATTGCGCACCTCTGAACCAGAAACGATGCAATCGCCCGAAACCAAAGAGGAAATGGCCGTACCCCGCCGCCCGGCTTCGTTGTGAATAAACCGCGCAGGGGGCACGATTTCGGCATAGGTCCAAATCGGCCAAGCGTTGTCATAAATATCAAGCTTAGGCTCAAAAGCGGTCAGGTCGATATTGGCCTGCCAAAAGGCATCTATCGTGCCGACATCGCGCCAATAGGGTTCCGTTTCACGCCCCGAAGTGACGCAACTGTCCGAAAACTTATGCGCCATGGCTTTACCACCAGCCACCACGGCAGGGATCAAATCCATGCCAAAATCATGCTGGCTGTTGGGGTCTTTCATATCGCGCATCAAAAGATCGCGCAAAAAGACCCAGTCAAAGACGTAAATTCCCATCGAGGCCAAGGAATTGGCCGGATCGCCAGGAATGGTCGGCGGGTCTTTGGGCTTTTCGAGGAAAGAGGTGATGCGCATATTGGCATCAACATGCATTACGCCAAAAGCCGAGGCTTCGGCCTTGGGCACCGTTAAGCAACCAATTGTTACATCGGCCCCCGTTGCTGCGTGTTGCTGCAGCATAATTTCATAGTCCATCTTATAAATATGGTCACCGGCCAGCACGACCACATATTTGATGCCATAGCTGTCGATGATGTCGATGTTTTGCGCCACGGCGTCGGCCGTTCCGCGATACCAATTGATCTCATCCATCCGCTGCGAGGCGGGCAGGATATCCATATATTCGTTCCGCTCTGCCCGCAAAAACCCCCAACCGCGCTGCACATGGCGGATCAATGAGTGGGCCTTATACTGTGTGGCGATCGCCATTTTGCGAATGCCCGAATTCAGCGCGTTTGACAGGGCAAAGTCGATAATGCGGGTTTTTCCGCCGAAATAAACCGCCGGTTTGGCGCGCCGGTCTGTCAATTCCTTCAGGCGTGACCCACGCCCCCCGGCCAAGACAAAGGCCATCGCTTGGGTTGAAAGCCGCGCGTTGGGTTTAGGCTGCATGTCATCCTCCCGAGATGTGCGGTCTTTGCCGCATTTTGTCGTCAATCGTGCCGAAAATAAATCGTCGAAAGCGGCGGCAGGGTGACCATGGCCGATTGTGGCATGCCGTTCCATGCCTCAGACTCAACCTTGAGCATCCCCATATTGCCACGATTTCCCCCTCCGTAAATCGCAGAATCGGTATTGAGGATTTCTGTCCAACTTCCCCCGTCAGGCAGGCCCAAACGCAAACGCCGTTCAACCGGAGTCATATTGCAAACCACCGCAATCATTGGATCATCGTGCTTACCTTTGCGCAACCACGCATAGGTTGACCCTTCTGCGTTATTGGCATCGATCCACTCAAACCCGTCATAGCGCGAGTCGTTTAGATAAAGTGCAGGATTGTCACGCAGAACACGGTTCAAATCACGCACCAAGGTTTGCACACCCGCATGGGCCGGAATATCCAACTGATGCCAATCCAAACTTTGCTTATGGTTCCATTCCGCGCCTTGGGCGAACTCTTGACCCATAAAGAGCAATTTCTTTCCCGGATGGGCCCACATAAAGCCATAAAACGCCCGCAGATTTGCGAATTTCTCATCTGAAGTGCCGGGCATTTTACCCAGCATCGACCCTTTGCCATGCACAACTTCGTCATGGCTGATGGGCAGCACAAAGTTTTCCGACCAAGCATATGACGAGGCAAAGGTCATCTGATGATGATTAAACTTTCGAAACAGGGGGTCTTTTTTCATGTAGGACAGGGTGTCATTCATCCACCCCATGTTCCACTTAAACCCGAAACCGAGCCCACCACTGCTGACCGGACGGGTAACTCCGGGAAAGGTCGAGGATTCCTCAGCCACCGTCATAATCCCCGGCACCTGACCATAGCAGATCGTATTGGTCCGCTGCAGGGCGGCAATCACTTCATAATTTTCGCGCCCCCCGTCTTTATTCGGAATCCATTGGCCCGCTTCACGGCTAAAATCTCGGTAAAGCATAGACGCCACGGCATCCACGCGCATCCCATCGACGTGATATTCTTCCAACCAATAAAGAGCGTTGGAAATCAGGTAGTTAGAAACCTCAATCCGACCATAGTTATAGATCAGCGTGTTCCAATCGGGGTGAAACCCTTGTCGCGGGTCCTCATGTTCGTAAAGTGCTGTGCCATCAAAATAGCCCAAGCCATGGGCATCGCTAGGAAAATGGCCCGGCACCCAATCGATCAAAACCCCGATGCCCTTCAAATGGGCCGCTTCCACCAAAGCACGAAACTCTTGTGGCGTGCCATGACGAATGGTGGGCGCAAACATCCCAACAGGTTGATAGCCCCAAGATCCATCGAACGGATATTCGGAAACAGGCAGCACCTCGATATGGGTAAAGCCCATGTCGGCCACATAACCAACCAATTGTTCAGCCAATTCTAGGTACGACAGCATCCGATTGCCGGGCGCACGCTTCCAAGACCCCAAATGCACTTCGTAAATCGAAATCGGCGCTTCAATATTCTGCTTGGATTCGCGCGTTTCCATCCAATCAACATCCGCCCATTCGCGCGGCGAGATATCGCGAACAACACTGGCGTTGGCGGGCGGATGTTCTGACCCAAAACCAACCGGATCAGCCTTTAAGGGCAAAATCACACCATTTTGCATCCGAATTTCGTATTTGTAACTGTTGCCCTCTTTCAAATCGGGCACGAATATTTCCCAAACACCAGTGGCCCCCCGCAAGCGCATCGGATGACGGCGACCATCCCACAAGTTAAAATCACCCACGACCGAAACCCGTTGCGCATGCGGCGCCCATACCGCGAAATGCACACCCGCCGTGCCCTCATGGGTCATCAAATGAGCGCCTAAAACCTGCCACATCCGGCGGTGGGTGCCTTCGCCCAACAGATATTCGTCCATCTCGCCCAAAACGGGGCCAAACCGATAGGCGTCGTCATATTCCCATTCGGTCACATCGTTGGACGCGCGAAGACGATAGGGAACCCGCTTGGGCAAAACAGCTTGGAAAAATCCATCAAATCCAGGGACCGGAGTCGCCTCAAGCGGGGTTTTGGTTTTAACGCTCGTCAAAAGCTGTAATTTGGTGGCCCCCGGCGCATAGGCCGTGACCACCCAATCCTTACCCCGAGGGTGGGGGCCCAGAACGTCAAATGGTGCGCCATGCCGCCCCTCTGCGATGGCCAAGGCGGCACCTGGATCGAGAAGAAGCTGCGTCATTTAACGTCCTTTATCATGCATACGCAGTTACAAAGCCGAAGGAATCGACCAAATATCACGCATGTAGTTTCGGATCGTGCGATCCGACGAGAAGAAACCAGACCGCGCCGTGTTTAATGCCGCCATTTTGATCCAGCGGTCACGATCCGCAAAAGCTTTATCCACCTCGATCTGAGCCGTATCATAGGCGTCAAAATCTGATGCCACGAGGAAATAATCGTGGTTCCAAATGCGATTGACCAAATCATGATAGCGATCGATGTGGCCGGGCGAAAAGACCCCATCGGCAATTTGTTGCAATACCAATTGCAAAGCGGGGCTCGCTTCAATCGCGTGGCGCGCATGATCGGGGTTTTCGCGGCGGGTATTGGCCTGATCAGTGGTCATGCCGAATAGGAAGAAATTCTCGGCCCCGACCTCTTTCAAAATCTCGACATTAGCCCCGTCCAGCGTGCCAATTGTTGGCGCGCCGTTGATCATGAACTTCATATTTCCTGTGCCCGAAGCCTCTTTACCCGCGGTCGAGATTTGCTCAGACAAATCAGCCGCAGGGATCAAATGTTCGGCCATCGACACGTTGTAATTGGCCGGAAAGACCACTTTTAGCAAATCCCCCGTCACAGGATCTGCATTAATAGTTGACCCGATGTCGTTGATAAGATGAATTATTTCTTTTGCCACCGCATAACCCGGCGCAGCTTTGCCGCCAAAGATTTTCACACGAGGAACATGTACGCCGCCCGGGTTCTCTCGCAAGCGGTTCCAATGCGCGACCGTTTGAAGGACATTCAAAAGCTGGCGTTTGTATTCGTGAATGCGTTTGATCTGCACGTCAAAGAGGGCATCTGGGCTGACCGTGATGCCGCAATGGGTTTTGATCCAACCCGCCAAGGACACCTTATTCGCCCGCTTGGCATTCCCAAAATCGGCGCGGAAAGAGGCGGTTTCGATTGCAGGCTCTAGCTCTTTTAAGCGGTCAAGGTTGCTTTCCCAACCCTGACCAATCGTATCTGTTATCAACCCTGACAGCGGTTGATTGCACATTTTCAGCCAACGGCGCGGGGTCACGCCATTGGTTTGGTTGATGATCCGGTCAGGATGCAAACGGTTCAATTCGGGGAAAAGCGAGGATTTCACCAAGTCGGAATGCAGCGCCGATACGCCGTTGACCTTATGGGCCATGATAAAGGCCAATTCGCCCATGCGCACTTCGTGATGCTTCACGATGCCCACGTAATGCGGTCGCGAGGGGTTGGCATTGCGATGCCAAGCATCAATTCTTTCTACAATTTGCATATGGCGCGGCAGCACATTGCCAAAAGTAAACGTCGTCCAGCGTTCAAGCGCTTCGGGCAAAAGCGTGTGGTTGGTGTAGCCCAAACAGTTTTGCGCAATCCCCAACGCATCGTCAAAGTCCATGTGATGCTCGTCCACCAACAACCGGATCAATTCCGGCCCAGCGATGGCGGGGTGGGTGTCATTCATCTGAATAGCCACAAAATCTGGCAAAGCTTTCAGGTCAGAATGATTGGCCAAATACCGCCGCAAAATATCCTGCAAGGCGGCTGAGGTCATAAAGAACTCTTGTTTCAGGCGCAATTCTTTGCCCTGATAAGTGGTGTCATCGGGGTAAAGTACCCGTGACAGCGTGCGGGCCAATGCCTCGGGTTCTGCCGCGGCGGTATAATCGCCACGATTAAACCGATCGAGGTCGAATTGCTTGGTGGGCAGGGCAGACCACAACCGCAGGGTATTCGCCCACTTGCCGCGCCAACCAATAACAGGCGTATCATAGGCCGAGGCATAGACCGTTTCGCCCGGAACCCAAACCTCACGCCCATCGCGGGTTTCAACAATGCCCTTAAAAGGGATCGTGTAGGCGCTTTCGGGTCGATCAAACTCCCAAGGATTGCGGTGGAGCAACCAATCATCGGGCTGTTCGCGCTGCTCTCCGCCAACAAAACTTTGCCGAAACAAGCCATGTTCATAGCGAATGCCGTAGCCATAAGCGGGGCAGCCCACTGTCGCCATAGATTCCATAAAACAGGCTGCCAGCCGGCCCAAACCGCCATTGCCAAGGGCTGCATCCGGCTCATCTTCAACCAAGGCGCGGAAATCTTGGCCAAAGCCATCCATCACCTCGATGGCCATTTCGCGCAGACCAAGATTAACGCAGGCATCTTCCAGCAAACGACCAATTAGAAATTCCATCGACAGGTAATAAACCCGCTTGCGATCTTCCGCCCACGTTCTGCGGGTTGAGGCAAACCAAGGGGCCACAATCCGCTCCCGAATGGCAAAAGACAAAGCCATCCGCCAATCAAACGTCGACGCATTGGGCACATCTTTGCCAATGGTCGAGGTCAGATGCCGCAAGACATCGGCACGCAGGCTGTTCGCAGATAGGCCAAAGTCGTTCACAATAGTGTCCACTGGTTGGGCTGGGTCAGGCCGCGAACCTACCCTGCCCAGCGGCACGGTCAAGGCGCGCGGGGCAATCAAAGGGGCAAATTGCCCCTCAAACAGCGCTTTTTTTGTTACCGCAAACATTTTCTCGTAAAGGTTCATTTTATTCCTGCTGCATTAAAATTCTTCTGGGGCAAATGGGGTGAAATATTGGGCCGGACGGCGGGAAGGGAAAAGCGATTGCTCTTGAAAACCAAGCGGTTCTATTCCAAATCATACATAGGACCAGCCCAGTTTCAATATCAACCAGACCAGGACCGGCAGTTTTCCACCAGATCATTGAAAACATGCCCCTCCCCCCTCGCGCCAGCGGTTCGAAAGCCAATCTTGGGCGCATGGGTGTCGATTTGGGCTACAACCTAGGCACACCCTGCGCCTTGCGGTAAAGCTTTAGGGCAAGGTTGCGCAAAACAGGGGCCACATGTCTGCCATATCTACGATTCGCAACCTTGGCCCCGCGACCGAGGCGCAGTTTGCCAAAGCGGGCATCACCAGTGCCGAAGCCCTGCGCGAGATGGGGCCGGATGCGGCATATCGCGCTTGGCTTTTGGCCGGTTTGCCCGCGCATTTCATCGGCTATTATGTGCTGGTCATGGCGTTGCAAGATCGCCCATGGAACGACTGCAAAGGTGATGAGAAAAAGGCGCTGCGGGTCAGGTTTGATGCCCTGAAAGCGGAATGCAACGCATCAGGTCGCAGCGCGCTTGAAAGCGCCTTAAACTACTTTGGTGTGCTAGACCCGCGTCACAAATGAAAAGGCCCGCCCCCTCTCGGGATGCGGGCCAAGACGATCTTGACGGAAAGATCAGCCGACCAGTTCAAGGCCCGAGAAGAAGAAAGCGATTTCGCGTGCCGCAGCTTCGGGCGAATCCGACCCGTGCACCGAATTTTCGCCCTTGGACAAAGCAAATTCCTTACGGATCGTGCCAGCAGCAGCAGCAGCCGGATCGGTGGCACCCATCACTTCGCGGTTCTTGGCAATGGCATTCTCGCCCTCCAGCACCTGCACAACGACGGGCTCAGAGGCCATATAGGCCACCAACTCGCCGTAAAAACCGCGCTCTTTATGCTCGGCATAAAACTCGCCCGCAGTGGCGGCCGACAAGTGGATGCGCTTGGATGCGACAACGCGCAGACCCGCATCTTCAAATTTGGCAACGATTTTGCCGGTCAGATTGCGCTTGGTGGCGTCGGGTTTGATGATCGAAAGGGTGCGTTCGGTGGCCATGGTAGCTCCTGATGACAAGACGCGCGGCGATGAAAAGAGGGCCGCTTCACAAGCGCGGCCTCTAGCATGGGGCAGGGGTCTTGAAAAGCGTCAATCTGGCGCAAAGCTTAAAGCAAGAGCAGGCACAATCCGTCATCCGCGCTTGACCGCGGGCCCAAGGTGGGGCAAGGCCGTGGCCATGTTAAAAATCGAAAACATCACTTATTCCGTCGAAGGTCGCCCGCTGTTTGAAGGGGCCTCTGCCACCATTCCCACGGGCCATAAAGTGGGCATTGTTGGCCGCAATGGGGCAGGCAAGACCACGCTCTTTCGCATCATCAAGGGCGAGTTGGCGCTAGAGGGCGGCAGCATTTCCATGCCCAACCGCGCGCGCATCGGCGGGGTAGCGCAAGAGGTGCCGGGGTCGGATGTGTCTTTGATCGACACGGTTTTGGCCGCCGATACAGAACGCGCGGCGCTGCTGGCCGAGGCCGAGACCGCCACCGATGCCCACCGCATTGGCGACATCCAAGCCCGCCTGAACGATATTGATGCGTGGAGTGCCGAGGCCCGCGCTGCCTCTATCTTGCGCGGCTTGGGCTTTGAACCCGAAGCCCAGCGCCGCCCCTGTTCCGACTTTTCCGGCGGCTGGCGGATGCGTGTGGCTTTGGCCGGTGTGCTGTTCGCCCAGCCCGACTATCTGCTGCTTGACGAACCGACCAACTATCTTGATCTGGAAGGCGCGTTGTGGCTGGAAAGCTACCTGCAAAAGTACCCGCACACCGTGATCATCATCAGCCACGACCGTGGCCTGTTGAACCGCGCCGTGGGTGCCATTTTGCACCTTGACCAAAAGAAGTTGACGCTGTGGAACGGCCCTTACGACCAATTTGCGCGCCAATTGGCCGAACGCCGCGCCAACCAAGCGGCTGAGGCCAAAAAGCAAGACGCCCGCCGCGCGCATTTGCAAAGCTTTGTCGATCGCTTTAAAGCTAAAGCATCCAAGGCCGTGCAAGCACAGTCGCGCGTCAAGATGCTGGAAAAGATGACGCTGATCACCCCGCCCGAAGAGGCGAAGGCCGTGGTCTTTACCTTCCCAGAGCCGGAAGAACTGGCCCCACCCATCATCAACATGGACGGCTGCGCTGTGGGCTATGGCGGGCCGCCCGTTCTGAAAAAGCTGAACCTGCGGATCGATCAAGACGACCGCATTGCGTTGCTGGGCCGCAATGGTCAGGGCAAATCGACCCTGTCCAAGCTCTTGGCGGGCAAACTGGTGGCGCAAGACGGCAAAATCACACGCTCCTCCAAGCTGCGCATCGGCTACTTTGCCCAGCATCAGGTCGATGAGCTGCACATTGATGAAACCCCCTTGCAGCACATTCAAGCCGTCAAGCCCTTGGAACAGCAAGCCCGCCTGCGTGCCCGTCTTGCAGGCTTTGGCCTAGGCCCCGATCAGGCCGAAACCGCTGTGGGCCGTCTGTCAGGCGGGCAAAAAGCGCGCTTGTCGTTGCTTTTGGCAACAATCGAAGCGCCGCATCTCTTGATATTGGACGAACCCACCAACCACCTTGATATCGAAAGCCGCGAGGCACTGGTGGAAGCCCTTACCCAATACAAGGGCGCGGTTGTGCTGGTCAGCCACGATATGCATCTTTTGGGGCTGGTGGCCGACAGGCTTTGGCTGGTCAAGAACGGTGCTGTCACCCCCTATACCGAGGATTTGGAAGCCTATCGCCGCCAGCTTTTGGCGGGGGATGAGGTGGCAAAGCCTGTAACCAAGCCCGTCGAAAAGCCCAAGAAATTGTCGCGCGACGAAGTTTTGCTTTTGCGATCCGACGTGCGCAAATGCGAAGAGCGGCTGGAAAAGATCAACGATATGCGCGACAAGCTGGCCAAAAAGCTGGCTGACCCCGCGCTGTACGAAGCCGCCCGTATTGGCGAGTTGGAAACGTGGAACCGCAAATATTCCGAAGTGATGGAGGCTTTGGACCGTGCCGAAGCCATGTGGCTATCTGCCACCGAAAAGCTAGAAGCGGCGACGGCGGCTTGAAGCGCAACCCTTTGGCGCTTAGCTACCTTGGGTTGCTTGCCCGAAAGGTCCCCTGATGCCCGACGATACCGTGATGCGCCTGATCTATCTGGGCCTTTTGCTCGCCACATTGGCCGGATGGGCCGCGGTGGAGTTGCGCAAAGGCTTGGGGCGCAGCGTGAAGATGGTTCTCGCTTGGGGCATGATCCTTTTGGGTCTTATGGCTGTTTATGGCCTTTGGGGCGATATCACGCGCGGATTGCGGCCCAGCCAGCAGGCGGGGGCTGCCGAAGTCACCCTGCCCCGCGCCGAGGATGGGCATTACTACGCCCAGCTTCAAATTCAGGGGCAAGAGATTTCCTTTATGGTCGACACGGGCGCGTCAGATGTGGTGCTGACCCAAGCCGATGCGCGCAAACTGGGGTTTGATCCGGCAGGTTTGCTGTATATGGGCCAAGCCTTCACCGCCAATGGCCCCGTGCGCACCGCGCGGGTGGAATTGGGCGATGTGCAGTTTGGGCCGTTTCGCGATGTCAGCCTTGGGGCCTCGGTGAACGAGGGGGACATGGACGGCTCGCTTTTGGGCATGTCCTATCTCAGCCAGTTTCAGATCACGATTTCCGGCGACCAGATGGTGCTGCGGCGTTAGGGCAGCAGCAGCCAGTCTTGCACTGACCCCATCAGAGGGCGGAAATAAGCGATGATGCGGCCTTCGGGCGGGGCTGTCGCCCCCGCAGCCCACGGGGCCACGCCGTGCAGGGTCAGGCGGTGCAGCAAGGTGGCCTCTCCGGGGCGCACAGGCAGCGCTATGCGGGGGCAGGTTTCAAAGATGCGGCGGCGGGCGGCGGTATAGGCTTGGGTCACATCAACATCGCCCCACGTTGCGGGCGGATAGGGGGCGAAAGCCTCGCGCAGCGCTTCTTGCAAGATCAGGTGGCTGCCCTGCCAAACCACCAAGGGCGAAGCGTCAGATACATTCAGAGGCAGGCCCAAGATCCATGCATGGGGTTCCTTGACCATGCGGTGACGGTCTGCGCCGATGGGCAGCAATCCATCCAGATGCGCCGCATCGCGGTTCAGGCGAAAGGCATATGCTGTGGCACTTTCTTCGATAGAAGGCTGCGGGTAGTTCGGATGAATGGTGGAAAGCTGCGCTTGGTGCAGCGGTTCGGGCGCAAGGCCCAGATCAGCCCATGGCAGATCAACCCCGCCGACCCTGCCCGTGGCGTCATTGGGCAGCAGGTCTAACCCCACCGCCCAAGTGCCACCACAGCGCAGCGGGTCGTTTGTGCCCGCCAGCGCCGCCTGCGCCAAAGGCAGCGCGGCATCGGCCCAAGCCTTGATCCCCGCCGAGGGGCCCAGACGGTGCCAGCCTGTCACCATCCCAAGGCTTTCCTAAGCATATTGGCCCCAACCACCGTGATGAAAATCGCAAAGGCGCGCTTCAGCGGTTTGGGATCCATCGCATGGGCCAAACGCACCCCATAAGGCGTGGTCAACAGCGTCATGGGGATGATCACGGCAAAGGCGGGCAAGCTCACGGCCCCCACCGAAAAAGGTGGCGCATCGGGCACGTTCAAGAACAAAAACCCGATCAGCGAAGGCACCGAGATCAACACCCCAAACCCCGAAGCCGTGGCAACTGCGCGGTGAATGGGCAGGCCATACAACGTCATCAAAGGAACGCCAAAGGTGCCTCCGCCAATCCCCATCAGGGTCGAGAAGAACGCCAACACAGTCGCCTCAATCCCGCGCACAGGTTGGGTGGGCATTTGCGCGCCCAAGCGCCAATCGGCGCGACCAAAGGCCATGTAAAGCCCCGCCACCATGGCCAAAAAGCCGAAAATGGCTTTCAAAGATGTCGTCGATAGATAATAGGCCGCCATAACCCCGATCAACGACCCCAAAACCAAAAACGGCGCCCATGAGGTTAAGATCCCCCAATCCACAGCGCCCTTCTTGTTGTGCAGCAACACCGACCGAACCGAGGTGACAACGATGGTCGCCGCCGACGTGCCAATGCAAACCTGCATCAGATGGTCTGACGCAAAACCCAACTGCCCGAACAGGTAAAAGAACGCCGGCACCAAAACGATGCCGCCCCCGACCCCCAGCAAACCCGCAATCACGCCAGTGGCGGCACCGATCGCCAGCAATAGTGCGAGCATGGGCAGGAAAGTAGCGTAATCCATCATCACCTCAGCCTGTTTTGCGCCAGACTAGTCGTGCCAAAGCAAAAGGGCCAGAGGCGGGGTTGCCCTTATCTGCCTTGGGCGCTAGCTGTGCGGCCTTCTTTAGAAAGGCTTACCATGTCCGGCTCATGAGCCCGCCCCGCACTGATTTTGGGGCTTTTATCCTGCCTTGGTCCTTTTGCCATTGATATGTATCTGCCCGCCATGCCCCTGATTGGTGACAACTTGGGCGTCTCGCCCATGGGGATGCAAAGCACCATCACAGCTTACTTTGCCGCCTTCGGGATAGCCCAGATGTTCTATGGGCCTTGGGCCGATCAGGCGGGGCGCAAACTGCCGCTTTATGCGGGGATCGCGATGTTCGTTCTGGGCACGATCTTGTGCATGACAGCCACATCCGGCACGGGATTGATCGCGGGGCGCTTTGTGCAGGGCTTGGGCGGGGCGGCGCTGGGTGTCGTGCCCCGTGCCATCGTGCGTGACATGATGACAGGGGCCGAGGCCACGCGGATGATGGCCAAGATCATGCTGACCTTTTCCGTCTCGCCCATGCTGGCCCCCTTGGTTGGGTCAGCGCTGCTGGTCATAACGGGCTGGCGCGGGATATTTGCGGCGCTGTTGGTGGCATCGGTGGTCAGCTTGGCGCTGTTGGCACTGGCCCAGCCAGAAACTTTGTCCCCGCAGAACCGACGCCCTTTCAAGATGCGTTTTTTGCTTAAGGGCTGTGGCGAGCTGCTGGTGGATAAAACCTTCATGCTGCTCACCTTTGTTGGGGCCTTTGGCTTTGGCAGCTTTTTCATCTTTCTGGCCTCGGCCTCTTATGTCTACCAGCAAGGCTTTGACCTCACCTCTACCCAGTTTTCTATCGCCTTTGCGGTCAATGCGATGGCCTTTATTGGCGCAAGCCAAGGGGCCAGCCGCGCCACTGTGCGCTTTGGCAATATGCCCGTGTTGATCTGGGCAAGTGCGGGGTTTGCCTTGGCTTCGGTGGCGCTTTTGGGCTTGGCGCTGTTAGGATTGGTGACTTTGTGGGTGTGCATGGCGGGCTTGGCGCTGGCCAATGGCTGTTTGGGGCTGATCGTGCCTGCGACGATGGTGATGGCGCTGGATGATCAAGGCGATAAGGCGGGCTTGGCCTCGTCCCTTGGCGGCACGTTGCAAATGCTGGCGGGCGGGGCGATGGTGGTGGCCTTGGGCCCGTGGCTTGGGGCCAGCGCCACGCCGATGATCGCAGGCATCGCCTTTGCCGCCTGCGTAACGCTGATCTTGACGCTGCTTGTGCCGCGCACGGCTTAAGCGGCAGTGCTGGCGCTGTCTTGAACCTGCGCCAAGGCGTGCAACACCAAGTCCGTCCCAGCACCGGGGCGGTTTGCGCCCTCAGACAGCACCCTGCGCCACCCACGCGCACCGGGCTTGCCGGTGAACAGGCCCAACATATGCCGCGTGATCTGGTGCAAGCGCCCGCCTTGGGCCAGATGCGCTTCGATATAGGGCAGCATGGCGTGCACGACGTGGTGGGCGTCAGGCGCAAAATCCTCGCCCCATAGACTGTCGGCCCCGATCAGGACCGAGGCCGGATCGTGATAGGCCGCCCGCCCCACCATCACACCGTCCAAGCCTTGATCCAACAGGCCCTGCGCTTGCGAAAGGCTGGTGACGCCGCCATTCAGGCATAGGGTCAATTCCGGAAAGCGCCGTTTCATCGCCAGAACCAAAGGGTAATCCAGCGGCGGGATCTCGCGGTTTTCTTTGGGTGACAGGCCCTGCAACCACGCTTTGCGGGCGTGGATGATAAAGTGGCGCGCCCCTGCCTCCGCCACGGTTTCAATAAAACGCGGCAGAATGTCGGCGGGGGTCTGGTCATCCACCCCGATGCGGCACTTGACTGTTACGGGCACGGGGCTTTCGGCTTGCATAGCTGCGACACAGGCGGCCACCAAAGCTGGACGCTCCATCAAGACCGCGCCAAAGCGGCCCGATTGCACGCGGTCAGACGGGCAGCCGCAGTTCAGGTTGATCTCGTCATAGCCATAAGGCTGCGCCACCCGCACGGCCGCGGCCAGTTCGGCAGGGTCAGACCCGCCCAGTTGCAAGGCCACGGGATGTTCCATGGCATCAAACCCCAACAAGCGCGCCGCATCGCCGTGCAGCACGGCGGGGGCCGTGACCATTTCGGTGTAAAGCATGGCGCGGCGCGTCACATGGCGGTGAAAGACGCGGCAATGCCTATCCGTCCAATCCATCATCGGCGCCACCGACAGGCGGTGTGCCAAACGAGGGGGCAAGGAGGGGCCAAGCGTCATAGTCAAAGGGTCCAGCGTGGGGGTCGCAATCCACTATACCGCAGCGGCGCGCGATGTGAAAGCGACGGGGCAAAAGGTCAGTTCCAGCGCGGCCCGCTTGCCCTTATTCCCCCCCTCGTCTATCTAGGCGCAAAGGGGATTTCATGCGCATTCTCATCACAAATGACGACGGTATCAACGCGCCGGGCTTGGCCGTTCTGGAAAAAATCGCCCAAACTTTGGCTGGCCCCAAGGGCGAGGTTTGGGTCGTGGCCCCGGCCTTTGAACAATCGGGCGTAGGCCATTGCATCAGCTACACCCATCCCACGATGATCGCCGAACTTGGCCCTCGCCGCTTTGCCGCCGAAGGGTCGCCCGCGGATTGCGTGCTGGCAGGGCTTTATCATGTGATGAAAGACAATAAGCCCGATCTGGTGCTGTCTGGGGTGAACCGTGGCAACAATGCGGGCGAGAACGTGCTGTATTCCGGCACGATTGGGGCAGCTATGGAAGCGGCGCTGCAGGGCGTGAAATCGATCGCGCTGTCGCAGTTCTTTGGCCCCAAAAACGCCAAACTGGACGATCCCTATGAAGCCGCCGTGATCCATGGCGCGGGGCTGATCCAGCGTCTCTTGGACAAGGGCCTATGGGATGAGGCCGATTACCGCCTTTTTTACAACGTGAATTTCCCGCCTCTGCCGGCGGCGGATGTCAAAGGCACGCGCGTCGCCAACCAAGGCTTTCGCCGCTACACCGCCTTTTCGCTGGAACCGCATCTGTCGCCCTCGGGGCGGCAGTTCTTGTGGATCAAGGGCGGCGAGCAGGGACGCGCTACGTTGCCGGGGTCGGATGTGACGGCCAATGTCGAAGGCTATATCTCGGTCACACCGCTGCGCGCCGATTTGACAGCGCACGACCGGTTGACAGAGCTTGCGGCCGCCTTGGCATGAGTGACAGTGCCCTGCCCCCCCATGATCCGGCGGCAGAACGGCTGATGCAGCTGATCTTTACCCTGCGCTCAAACGGGGTGACAGATGCGCGCGTTCTGGCCGCGATGGAGCGGGTGGATCGCGGCGCCTTCGTGCGCGGCGTCTTTGCCACCCGCGCTTACGAGGATATGCCCCTGCCCATTTCCTGCGGTCAGACAATCTCACAACCCTCTGTCGTGGGGCAAATGACCCAAGCGCTCAACCCGCAACCGCGCGACAAGGTGTTGGAAGTGGGGACAGGGTCGGGCTATCAGGCCGCGATCCTGAGCCTGTTGTGCCGCAGGGTCTATACCGTTGACCGCCACCGCGCCTTGGTCGACGAAGCGCGCGCCGTCTTTTCCGCCCTGTCTTTGGTCAATATCACGGCTTTTGCGGCAGATGGCAGCTTTGGTCTGCCCGACCAAGCGCCCTTTGATCGCATCCTTGTGACAGCCGCCGCCGAGGACCCACCAGGCCCGCTCTTGGCGCAATTGAAGATTGGGGGTATCATGGTGGTTCCGGTCGGCCAATCGGACACGGTGCAAACCCTGATCAAGGTAACACGGCTGGTCAGTGGTTACGACTATGAGGAACTGCGCCCCGTGCGCTTTGTGCCGCTGGTCGAAGGTCTTGGAACAGAATGAAACATAGGCTCGGATCAACGGGCGATTTTGGTGAGATAGTCGAGTGGGGATGAACATGGACCAATTGAGGGAATTTCGCGCGGCCCGATCCGGCTTTGTGCTGCCAGTTCTGGCGGGATTGCTTTTGTCCGCCTGCATGGACACCAAGTCGCTGGACTGGGACCTTCGCAATAATGGCGGGGCAACCTCGGGGGCAGTCGAACAGGCCACGGGCGCGCGACCAACGGCCGATGCGCAGGGCGTAATCTCGTATCCGGGCTATCAGGTTGTGGTGGCGCGGCGCGGGGACACCGTGGCGAGCGTTGCGGCGCGCTTGGGCGTTCCAGCCGATCAACTCGCCAGTTACAACGCCTTGGCAGCTGACGACAGCCTGCGCCAAGGCGAGGTTTTGGCCCTGCCCGTGCGCGTCGCCGCAAGCGATGTGATGGCGGGGGGCACTTCGGCCACCACGGGCGGCATTGATGTGGCGGCCATTGCCACAACCGCGCTGGACCGCGCCGATACAGGCAGCGCCCAAACCGGGGCCATGATTGGCTCTGACCCTGCGTCCGCAGCAGGCGCCCTGCCCTTTGCCACCCAAGGCTCGGGCCCAGAACCCGTGCGCTACCAAGTCAAGCGGGGCGAGACGGCCTTTACCATCGCGCGCAGCTTTAACATCTCGGCCAAGGCCTTGGCCGATTGGAACGGGCTGGGGCCTGACCTGATGGTGCGCGAGGGGCAGTTCCTGATCATCCCAACACCGGCCGATATCTCGCGTTTGCCAGCCGATGCGCAGGTGGCGGATGCCACAGCGCCGGGCGAAGGCACGCCCACGCCCACACCACCCTCGTCCAAAGAACCTCTGCCCGACGAAGAAACCGTCACGGTTGCAGAAGCCGCCCAAGAACCAACCCCCGCCCCCGATCTGAGCAGCGAGCGCACCGCAGCCTCGGCCACGGCGATGGGGATGCCGGTGGATGGCAAGATCCTGCGCGCTTGGGATGGCAAAACCAGCCAAGGCATCGACATCGCCGCAGCTGCGGGCACAGCCGTTCATGCCGCAGCCGAAGGCACGGTGGCTGTCATCACCCACGATGCCAAGACCGGCGCCTTGATCGTGATCTTGCGCCATGCTGATGGGCTGCTGACCGTTTACGCAGGGCTAGATTCTGCCGCTGTGGAAAAGGGCGCTGCGGTCAAGCGCGGCCAAACCATCGGCACCGTCAAAGACGGAAGCCCCGCACAGTTGCACTTTGAAGTGCGTCAGGGCCAAGTCTCGGTCGACCCGCTGACCTATCTGCAATAAGACCACAAAAGCAGCGCCCTATGATCCCGGAGGGTTTCACACCCTCCGGACCTCCCGTGGGATATTTGACCACGTATGAAAGGGGGGGCAGCGTTACAGCGCCACACCTTCGCGCGCGGCCAGATCGCAGAAGAATTGCCACGCCACACGGCCCGAGCGTGACCCGCGCGTGGCTTGCCATTCGATGGCCTCGGCCCAAAGCCTGTCTTCGGAAATCACCACACCATGGGCTGCGCAATAGGCGCGGATCATGGCCAAGTAATCGTCTTGGGTGCAGGGATGGAACCCCAGCCACAGGCCAAAGCGGTCTGACAGCGACACTTTCTCCTCGACCGCTTCGCCCGGCGTGATGGCCGAGGCGCGTTCGTTATCAATCATCTCGCGCGGCATCAGGTGGCGGCGGTTGGACGTGGCGTAAAAGAGCACGTTCTCTGGCCGCCCTTCGATGCCGCCATCCAGCACGGCTTTGAGCGATTTGTAATGCTGATCGTCGCTGGAAAAAGACAAATCGTCGCAGAAGAGGATAAAGCGGCACGGCGCTTGGCGCAGATGGGCCAGCAGACGTTGCACCGACGGCAGGTCTTCGCGGCTAAGTTCTACGATCTTCAGATCATGCCCTTCGGCGCGCACAGCGGCGTGAATGGCCTTGACCAACGAAGATTTCCCCATCCCCCGCGCGCCCCAGAGAAGGGCGTTGTTGGCAGGCAAGCCGCGCGCAAAGTGGCGAGTGTTTTCCATCAGCGTATCGCGCGACCGGTCGATGCCCAAAAGCAGGCTCACATCCACCCGCGACACTTTGGCCACAGGGTCTAGCCGGTCAGGGGCGGTGTGCCACACAAAGGCCTCAGCCGCCGTGAAATTGGGCGGTGGCAAGGGCTGCGGCGCAAGGCGTTCCAGCGCCGCAGCAATACGCTCTAGCTCGGTCATTCCTCGTCAGGCTCTTCCCAAGTGCCGTCCAACTTGGCTTGCTTTTCAGCCTGCTTTTCAAAGTAAACGATAATCCAGATCGACACCTCATAAAGCGGGTAGATCACCGCAAACAGCACCGTCATCGAGGTGACATCGGGCGGGGCAATCATCGAAGACAAGATCAAGATGCCCACAATCGCATATTTGCGGGTGGCTTTCAGGCCCTTGGACCCGATCATCCCCGCCTTGCCCATCAAGGTCAACAGCACGGGCATTTGAAAGCACAGGCCAAAGGCCATCAGGAACTGCATGGTCAAAGAATAAAACCGGTCGATAGAGCCTTGAAACACCAAGCCCTTTGGCAAGCTGCCCAAAGCCGACCCCGTTTGCATCGCGGTGGACAGCGTGTCTTGGAACGACAAGAAGAACCGAAACGCCTGCGGGATCACCAACAGATAGGCCAAGGCCCCGCCCAGAAAGAACATCACAGGCGATGCGATCAAGAACGGCAAGAAGGCCGCCTTTTCATTGCGGTAAAGACCAGGGGCCACAAAGCGCCACAGCTGGAACGTGATGATCGGAAAGGCCAGCACAAAGCCGCCCCACATCGAAATCTTCATCGCCACAAAGAAACTGTCCTGCGGACCCAAGGTCTGCAACTGGCATTCTTGCCCGCGCTCCGCCAGAACATCGCAAATCGGGGCCGAAAGAAAGGCCCAGATATGCCCCACGATCAGGAAAGCGATGATAAAGGTCACAACGAAAGCGCCAATCGAAATCATGATCCGATTGCGCAACTCTTTCAGGTGTTCCAACAGCGGTGCGGCGGAACCGTCTAGATTATCGGTATTGCTCATGCCGTCTCCTCGCCTTTGGGTTTGCGCGGTGTCCTGCGCGGTTTGACGGCGGCTTTATCTGCGGTTGCTGCGGTTTGGGCCACGGACACCTTGGCAGCGGGCGCGGCTTTCGGTGCGCGCTTTTTCGGCGCGGGCTTTGCAGCTTCGGGCGCTGGGGTGGGGGCATAGGTGCCAGCCTCAATCGCCTTGAGCTTTTCGGTCTGCTCTTTCAGAACCTGCGCACGAAGTGCTTGCTTGTCATATAGCGCTTGTGTCGCAGCCCCATGGGCCGGCGCTGCGGCGTGTTCGGCCAAATCCTCGGCCGCCTCGGCCGCATCATCTATTGAGTCGGCGGGGGGATAGGCCGAGGTTACAACCTTCGGCGGGGTCGCGGGCATCGGCGGTGGCACAAGAGTGCGGGCCGGCATGGGCGTGGTGGGTTTGGCTGCGTTCTTCAGCGGATCCCACTTTTCAAACCGGTCTGCGGCGTTTTTCACGGCATCCAAGCCCAAAGCACTAGAAGACGTGCTGGCCTTAAGGTCTTTGACCACATCCTTCACGCCGGTGTCTTTGGCAGCCTGTTCCATGGCGCGCGAAAACTCGCGGCTCATTTGACGCAGTTTGCTGGTGAACCGCCCCAGTTGGCGGAACATATGCGGCAAGTCCTCTGGCCCAATGACAATAAGTGCCACCGTGGCGATGATCAATAATTCGGGCCAGTTGAAGTCAAACATTACCGGATCAGGCTTGCTTGTCGTTGGACGGGGTCACGTCACGGGCAACGGCGGGGGTCTCTTCCGCGGCCGGTTCGGCGGCGGCAGCGGCAGCGGCCTTGTTATCATCCATGCCTTTTTTGAAGGCAGTGATACCTTTGCCAACTTCGCCCATCAGGGACGAAACCTTGCCCTTGCCAAACAAGACAAGAACAACAACGGCGATCAGAAGAAGACCAAGGGGTCCGGGAGCGTGCATGAAAAGTCCTCCATTAAGCCGCGATCTGCGGCAGTGCTGAGACTGAACAAAGGCCAATCGGCCACAACCTGCAAGGCGCAGTTTGCGGT
>Ga0209550_10000398_pt1 | contig 39870 bp, 84 predicted proteins | sample LauGreSuBDMM15SN_2_FD_187567 | JGI IMG/M metagenome (GOLD analysis project Ga0209550, IMG submission 187567) | Freshwater lake microbial communities from Lake Michigan, USA - Su13.BD.MM15.SN (SPAdes) (version 5) | ecosystem: Environmental > Aquatic > Freshwater > Lake | place: Lake Michigan...
ATGTGTAGCCAGTTTGGACATGCAAAAACAGCACATGCGAAATTTGGTTAAAGAAGCAGAGAAACAAGGTACCAAAGGTGAAATTACCATTTTGGAAGGTACTTGTATTGATGCCGAAATCAAAATAACCCAGGGCAGAACAACATGAATATATTTTTAGACATGGATGACGTGGTAGCCGCTTGGCAAGAACGAGCACAGGAGATACTGAAGCTACGTGTTAACAAAGACAGTGATCGTATACCACAAGCGGAATGGGACAAGCTCAAAGAGGACATGCGCTTTTATAGAGACTTGCCCGTAATGGAGGGCGCACATGAACTGGTAGCTATGTGCAAGCAGTACATTGCCCGAAATCCTCAATACACACTACGATTTCTTACAGCATTGCCGCATGATTACTCCATGCCATTGGCCGTTTACGATAAGGTACATTGGGGAGATCAACACTTCCCAGGTATACCGGTTACCATTGGACCATTCAGTTATGACAAGTGGCGGCATTGTAAAAATGCAGGCGACATATTGATCGATGACCGTTTGAGCAACTGTGAGGAATGGGAAGCTCGAGGTGGCATTGCACACAGATATACCACTTGGGAGGCATGTAAGCCATGGCTAGAACAAACACTAAACCCAATGCCCAAGTTGTAATTGCACACGGTAGACAGATGGGTAAATCACACGTTGCCGATATACTCAAATCTTTCTACGACAGAATGGGATTAAGGCCTAAAATCAAATGGCAACGTTTGCCAGGACTCAAACTACAAGCCTATACAGATGAAATATCTGCCCGTGGATATGAACGTGGAATCAACGAGTCAGATATGGATCCTGTACAAGAGTGGTCAGACAACTGTCAATGTGGCACACGTATGAGCTTTAATGTTTGGCAGTTTGAAAACGAAAAACAAATTACTATGTTTTTAATTAGGTGGTCAGAATGAATGATTCATTAGAAGAGTATTATGCTGTGGCTGCACAAGCTATGGCTAAGGATATTGATCGAGAAGTGTTATGGAGTATGCTATCTGAGATTGGGTGGACTAGAGTTATACTCAGTAGCGATGTGGCTAGGAATAATGCTGATAATATAGTACAATGGCTTGAAGCAAACTGCAAACACGCTTACGAAAAAGCAACAACTGACTTTTTGTTTGAGAACAAACAAGATGCAAATTGGTTTATACTGAAATGGCTTACCCCTAATGGCACTTCCACACAATATTGAAATAGATCACGAGTATTCTGTCATCGATGTTGATGGTAGTGCAGAGACTCTTAACAACGCTGTTGCTTGGTGTCATGATCGGTTTGGTCCATCAGGACATAGATGGTTCTATACATTTAAACGATTTTATTTTAGAGAAGAAAAAGATTCTCTTTGGTTTGAATTGAGGTGGTAAATGATTAAAGGATTAACAGGTGCATTAGGTGTGACAATTGCTGGAGGCAGTACTACCATGCCTTATGTCCCACAAAACTCTAGTAACCCTATCCAAGGTATGATACGGGTTAACAATCAAGACTTAGAAGTGTTTACTGGCAGTAGTTGGCAAATCATGTCCACCAGTTATGCTAGTGTGGGATTAGATCAAGATGTATTGGATGTTATACAATGGGCACGTAAACAACGTGACAAACAATTAGATAGAGAACGTCGTATACAAAACAATCCAGCACTGAAGAAAGCATACGAAGCAATTGAACGTGCTGAAGCAAATTATGAAATACTAGACAAAATAGTAGGCGAAGATGGCAATCACATCCCGGCGTGACAATAGCTATTTGGGCAAAGAGCCTGATAAAGTATCTCACGACTACATGTTAGTCAAAGATCGAGTTGAACGTGTGCATACTGTTTTGGTACACAAGTTTAGAGTAGGGGATTCTGAAGATCCTGATCTATATGCCGCACAGCCACTTTGGGAATGGCAAGAAAGTGAAATTGGTAAATGGGTAATGACTCATGCTGTTGAGCCACCAACTTGGCACAGACAGGCACACAACTATTTGCTATGGGGTTACGAATACGCTATCACTGCTAGACTAATGGGCAAAGATTATACATATTGGATGCTCAAATACGACAAACTTCTTGACAACATTAACTAAATCACGTATAATATACACATGGAAAACATTAATCTTAATCAATACCTCATCGATCTCAAGTGCCAAATCCTTGACATCCTCCATAGCCACAAACTCCAAGGACAAGTTGAAGTTCCTGTAAGGATCTTACTTGAAGAATTGGGCATGGATGAAATGACCAATGCTACCGGTCTTGATCCAGATGACACTATTGAGCTAACCAGCACATCACTTGCCAACGTCGAAGCCGCAAAGGCCAAGATCCGATCAACAAACTTTAACCTTCAGTAACAAACAATCTGCCCGTAGCTCAACTGGATAGAGCAACAGCCTTCTAAGCTGTAGGTCGGGGGTTCGAGTCCCTCCGGGCAGGCCACTATTAGGATTGCTATGGAAACAATTTTCTATATCAAAAAAGGACGTAAGTACATTCCGCACAGCACATACAGTTCAGAGTTCTGCGATAGTTTTCCCAAAGGTACACATCTGGTAGATGTCTATCCAGGCGGGGCCAGTCGTAGGTTTAATGTTGATCCTGCGTATGCTCCTATGATTGCAGCCGGTCGTGTGGCAGAAGATGCAATTAGTAAAAGTATTATGGAAGCCAGTGCCTTACGTGTTCCTGAGCGTGACAAACCCCTAACACCTGCACAGTTAGAAGCATGGAAGGCTCTTGCTGAATCATTTGGAACTGAACGTTATGCATTAGAGTGGTGCAGTTATAGGGAAGCGGCTGAAGCTGGTGTTAAGGCTATGCAAGCAGAAGCGGATAAATTATTAGAGAACCCAATTGTGCGTAGAGCATATGAAAGGTTTTTATTGGTAGCAGAACTGGCAAAGGATCATAATGAAAGAACTGATTAATTTTGTTAAATGGCAGTGGAGTAAATGGGAGTTTTGGCAAAAGACTTTTATCTTTAGTGCCGCATTCTTTGGAGCAGGTGTAACTGCACCTTCTCCCTATTCAACTTACTTGCTTATGATTCCTGCTTGTGTAGTTTTCTTTTGGATGACTAAATGGTGTATATGGGATGGTACCCGTACTGCTTGGCTCAACTACAAGAAAGAAAAAGCAAATTTGTTTAACACTATTAAGGATGGAAAGTAATATGAATCAGGTAACAATTGGATCTCGCTGGTCAGGTGGAGAGAGAATTGAATTTACAGTAAGAGATGTTGTAGTTGAGAATGGCGAGACATGGATTCATTATGGTCGTCACGCACAGGACACAACCTACAGTTGTTTGATTGATGCATTCTTGCATCGCTTTACACAAATTCTAAATTAAGGAGCTATCATGGACTTATTTGACGTTGCCCTTGTTGCTATTGTAGCATTTACCATTGGATCCGTATACGGCGGGTTCAGACAGAACATGCGATTTATTCAAAAAGTCAGTACGGACCCGCAACATATGATTGACCTATTGACCAAACTCAAAGTGGAGTTGGAACGTATCAAAGAAGCGGAAGATGCTGGTGCTGACGAAGATGCAATTGAATTGAGATTTGAACAGCACAACGGAATTTATTTTTGCTATCGTAAAGACAACGAACAGTTTATGGGTCAAGGTAATGATATTGAGACTTTGATTAAACAAGTCAATGACCGTACTGGTTTGAATGTTTGGGCAAGGAAGCCTGAGCAATCTAACCAAACGGCTTGCTAACTGGTATGCAAGATAGTATACTAGTAACACGTTGGTGATACGCACCGACACATTTTATTATAATAGGACATAAAAATGAAATTATTCAATCCAGAAACTAAAACTTTTAAACTTTTCTCAGCACTTTACAAGGGTGACAAGATCACTGCTTCAGAAGCACAGAAGCGTTTTGGTATCAAGAACTTGGCAGCAGAAGCTAGCCGTGTACGTCATATGGGCTATGCAGTCTATACAAACACACGCAAGGCTGGTAACGGTGTTACTGTTACTGAGTATGTTATGGGCAAGCCAAGCCGTGAAATCGTAGCATTAGGCTACAAGGCTAAGGCATTAGGTATCAGCCTTTAATCCTTAAAATGGATTAATCAAAAGCGCCTCCGGGCGCTTTTCTTTTGACTAACTAATAATATGATAAACATTGGATTTTTTGGAACATTTTTAGGCAGCAAACAGAATTACGGCACTGTACAGACATTTGCTGATATTATTAGGATTCATTACGGAGCAACTGTAGTGGCGCAACCTGCTGGGGGCAACGTTCAGGAAGAAGATATTTTAGAATCAATTAAGTCTTGTTCCAAATTGGATTTGGCAATTGTATGCCATGTGGATAAAATACGTGCTGTTGATGTAACTGCTTACAATGCGGCTGTCAAAGCCATTGATCAATATTTGTTGAGACAAAATATCAAATGCGTTCATTTAATATTTGAAAGAGATGTGCCTGAAGAATGGAGTTTCTCTTCAGGTCCTGTTGATTTTGAAATACCAAGATACCATGTGCCTAGCAAATATCGAACACATGCCTCTCCAGAAGAAAGTGATAACTGCATAGGCATAGCCGGAAATCTTCTTGCTGGTAATACATTGATTAAAATAATAGATAGTATATTATGAAATATGTCAATAACACATTAGAATGGATCAAGCAAGATTGGAGGTCAAATCCTTGGAGATTGAGTGCCGAGACTTATAACGCTTTCACAGCACTTGCCACTGCTATTATATTTGCTACTATGGCGCCAAATGTGCCATATCTAATAACTTACCCGTTATGGCTAAGTGGAACGTTCCTTATGATATTCTGCGGTATCAGTCGTGGCAGTGTTGGAATGGTAACTATGAGTGTTGTAATGACCATTATCGATGCTGTTGGCTATGCTAGATTATTGATGTCTTAAACTTTGATAAAACAAAACTAGTTCTGGAAACGTTTCTATGAAGTTAGTTTTACGTTTGGCATCCAATGCTTCAACTCCTTTAACAAACTTTGTTTTAACTTCATTATAGTCAAACTTTTGATTTAAAAGATTTAAACAATTATCTATATTTGCTATCCAAGCTGGTGATGGCAATATAGTCTTACTGTCCCCTAAAGCTAATTGGATCTTTTCTCTAAACTCATCGTGCATAGTTAAGTTTAAAAAGTTCCACACTAACGGATTTGAAACATAAGTTAATTTCATTCCAGCTCGATTAGCAATGTTGTTGTCAACGTACCATTGAGATAATTCATTTAGTGTAAATGTATTAAACAAAGTAAAGCTGGTCTGTATGGTCATTTCAATTCCAGCATTATGAAATCGATCAAAGTTCTCTAACCATTTGCCTTCGTGGTATCCATATCTAAAGTATTCACCACGGCGACCAAAGTGATCATGGCTCATAGTAATTTTACAATTTCTCCCCCATGGTGCCAAGTAGTCCTCTACAATGTCAACACCTTTGTATGTTCTGATACTGCCGTTAGTATGGAACCATAGGTTGATCTGCTTATTGAGTCCTCGCTTTATTAACTCATCAATCAACTCAAACGTTTCTTCTTGCATTAGCGGCTCGCCACCGTTAAAGTGTATTTGATCTATTTCATTGCAGTTGTCTAAAACATATTTCATTTTAGAACTATTGTCAACTACTGCACTAGTTTTGTAATTATCGTAATGTGATATTGGACTTTTGTCCAACCAAATTGGAAACACTTCTTTATAGTTGTCTGCCACTGCACTGCTGATGTCTGGTTGGCAATGTAAGCAGGCTAAGTTACATTTGTTGGTCCATATCAAATCAACAAATTTAAGATTGTGTTTGTTTAGTTGTCCATCATTATCAGTATGCGCTAAACTATCTTCAATAACATTCTTACCTTGCTGATTGCTTAACCATCTAGGGTTACCAATAGCTGGACCACCACGTTCAGTTTCCCAGCAGCTTTCACAACTCTTAGGTCGCTGTTTGTCCATGAACTCTTTACGTATACCTTTGGCAATATCATTGTTCATAATGTTGATTACAGTATCAGTCTTGATGTTTCCCAGCACTTGGTTACTAGCACAGCAGAATTTGACATTGCCATCACTGCTGGTCCAAACTGTATTCCAAGGAGCACAACAGAAACTTTCCCCGTACTCTTTGATCACTGGGTGGTTCTTCATCTCTTCAAATCTTAGTGAGTTATTAGCTTGTACCATGTGGGTTCTAGTTGTTCAAATGTTGTAAAGTTTTTATAGATAGTCAGTGCTTTGGCATCTCGTCTGTCCATATACTGTTTAGTCGTTTCAAGTAGAGGCCTTGATTTATTGTCATCTAAATATTTGATTACAAATTGCATCCTATGATCCTCTCGATATAGTTCACGTAAGTAATCCTTTGCTTGTTGATTTAAATTGTCCACTGCCAGTTCTGCGGGCCAATGCACAAATTGATAATGCCATAGTACTCCGTTGGATTCTAAAAAGTCCACCATTGATGTTAGTTTATGCACATTGAGTACGCTGATGGTAATTCCAACTTTGTGATTAAACGGATCACCGTTAGTCATCCCTAGTTTAGCCATCTCTTTGTACTGTAGCATGTTTCGCACCCACAAGTTCCAGTTGCCTCTAGTTCTGATGTATTCACTTAACTCTTCTGTAGCATCTTGACTTACATCAAACTGTATTGACCTAAAGCTACGTAACATTGTTATTTGTTCAGGCTTCAAAGTAACAGTGCCATTGGTATTGATTCCCAAGTTAATATTTTGAGCATAGCCGTTGGTTACCACATGGTCTATGAGTCTCCAAAAGTATTCATTAACTAGTGGTTCCCCTCCACTTATCTGTAGCTTAATAATGTTAGCAGTTAATTCTAATAACTTATCAAACACTCCTGGTCGGGTATACCATTCTAAATCACCGTATCGTTTATTCTTTTTAGTAGCAGCATAAAAAACTTTTCGATCCCTAAAGTATTCAACTTCAAATTCTTTTTCTAATAAACTACTGCTTTCTTCACTGCAGGTTCTACAGGCTAGATTACACAAGTTACCAAATTTAATATGCATACTACGTATCATTGGAGTTTTATAGTATAACAGCGTAGTCTCTGGAGGAAAGCGATCAAACATATTTTCACGCATACTCTTAACACCAGCACGTTCGTGATTAATACATTGACCACAATCAGATTCAATCATATCTCTATGAGTTCTAAAGTGATCCCTGATACCTTTTAAGTCTGAGTGAGTATCCCAATTGTCTAAATCCTCAGCTGATTGGATTATGTAGTTGCTGTCTTTACGATACATGGCACAACAAGGACCCACAGTGCCTTTAGGTTCAATGTATAAATGCGTAAAGGGAAATAAACAATCTTTGGTCATGAACAGACTTTAACTCCATATAAATTTTCAAAACGGTCAGCATCAGCTCTGTCGTTGACCATTGGCTCACCCCTAACATTAAGGCTGGTGTTTAGCAACATGGGACAGCCTGTGGCGGCGTACCATGCCTCCAGTAGCTGTCTTATTCCTGACCCATCTTGCGGGACAGTTTGTACACGGCTAGTCCCATCACGATGAATGATAGCAGGAAATAGCTCAGGATGCCTACAGCGAGCGACTGACTGCATATACCTACTGTTATGCCAACCCCTGGGCATATCAAAATAATTGTCAACATGCTCTTCCATAACGACTGGCGCAAATGGTCTGAACTGTTGTCTTCGTTTAATGTCATTTACTTTCTCTTTAATTTCTGTACCCCTTGGGTCAGCCAAGAGGCTGCGATTGCCCAAGGCTCTTGGACCGTATTCGGCTGGTCCGGAAGCCACTCCCACAATAGACTTAGCAAGTAGCTGAGCCATAATGTCGCTAACAGGATAAGCCCCAGGTATAACATGACCGAGGCTAGCACTATGCCAGTTAACTCTACGCCCATAGCCCAGACAGGCAGCACCAAGGCTGCTGCCAGCATCACCAGGGTTAGGCATGATCCAAATATTTTCATAGTATTCTCCTAGTAGCCTATTGGCCAAACAGTTGAGGGCTACCCCTCCACCATAACACAAGTTCTTGCTGGGGCTCAACGTAAGGGCACGTGCCATTACTGCACCTATGTATTGCTCGGCTATGCTCTGGGTAGCGGCTGCTAGGTCAAATACGTCTGCACCCTCTAGGTACCCAGAGTTGACTCCAGTGTGTAAGTTTTGTTTAAACTCTGTACGTGCTATGCTAGCCACTAGGTCATGGGTAATCACAGGCTCTAGCTTGGTATTGCCATACGCTGCCATACCCATGAGTATGTACTCTTCGTCCAAAGGTTTGAGACCCACCCGCTGTGTCATGGCTGTGTAGAACAAGCCTATGCTGTCTGGGTAGGTTTGACTCCACAGTTTCTTATATTGAGCAAAGCCGTTGGCATCGTAATGGGCATGCCATATTGATGCTGTATCAAACTCGCCTATAGCGTCTATGACCACAACTGTGGCTTCATCATAGGGTGAGGTCTGGAATTGTGCCGCAGCATGACTTAGGTGATGCCCATGGGTGTGCAATGGCCTACGTCCCAACATGTGCCATTGAGCCTCACCCAATACCTCTTGAGTTTTCGTGCTGGGTCTACGCTGTCCTGTACGCAAGCCCCTGAGCCAACGTAGCCACGGACGTTCATAATAGTGAAGCTGGTAAACACCCTGGGTATGGGTCAGCACATCTTTGATTAGATCAAGGCTCAACGTTTTGTCATGCTTGATCATGCTATAACGTTCACTGTGGGCAGCAAACACAATGTCGCCCTGATCAGTAACTACTGCCATGGCAGCATCGTGAAACCCTGTGCTTATGCCTATGTAGTTCATATGACCTTTGCAAACTCCCGTGCCCAGTTGGCTTGGGTAACAATGCCAGGATGATGATTGTCTCTTCCAATGTCTGTCATGGGACACCACTTGGCTATTTTTAAAGTGGGATTCAACTCCGCCATGTGTCTCAACATTTGTGCTGTGCAGTCGTTCCAAGTTCCCATCACAACTTCTATACCTCTCAACTCAGCCACATATAGTATAGTTTGAACTACATTTCTAAATGTGTCCATCATATATACCCCAGATAATCTGTAGTGTGCGTCATGTGTGTCCCGTATGTTTCTATGATACTGTTTGATAGTTGGTATGTTGTTCCAGTTGTGTACACCCAGTAACGGCCAATAGATACAATCCTGTTGATTGCGTTCACGACCCACACACACCATTTTTCTATGAAAATCAGGAAAAAGGAACACAGCACGTTTCATCTTGACCAATCTACTGGTTGCCATGAACATGAACATGCACTCCTCTGGACTAGTACCACCTATGCCAAAGTTATTGGACGAGGTGTTCAGTTGTTGATCCAGCTGTCTAGTCCATATGCCCTCCAAGGGCACTCCTTCTCCATAGGTCATGCTACACCCATAGTAACAGTGGTCCACTGAGTCCATGGGGTCATGATTGTCTCTGAATCCCATGTTGTTTGTTTGATATGTGAAATTGGGATATTGGCTCCACATGCTATTGTACTCTTCTACCCTAGCATGTTCTTTATCGTCACCGTGACTTTGACGGTTGGGCTGTATTTGTCCGTGTGCGCGATAACGCACCTCCAGCTCTTGATCCAACTGGTGCCAAGTGTCAGCAGCAAGTATGCCCTGAGCAGGGATACCCACAGGATAGTTGATCAGCTGCCAACTTTGTTCTATATTGGGTGTGGTTTCAAATGCCATGTTAATATATAAAGGGATCTCGCTTTTGTATCTCTTTGAGGCGGCGTCTATGGGCCAGTTCTCGCTGACACTTGATGTATAGTTCTCGGATCCATTTAAACATTATAACACTGCTCTTATGCTTTCAGCAATGGCCTTGTGGGTCTGCACCCCAAAGTGTAGGTCATCACGTGCTATGTCTATGAGTGGACTGACCCATTGGGGCAAGCGCCAAGTTGTGTTGGGATACTTATTGAACACCATAAGTGCTTCATAGCAGTGTTGAGTCCACGAGGTCATCACAATGTCTATGCCCTTTAGTGCGCCTATGTAGGCTATCATTTGTATGGTATTGCGCATGCGGTCAAACATGTACTCTGCGGGTAGCCTAAAGTGTGCGTCATATACTGCATCAATCGTGTGCCTATGATTCTTGTACAAGGGGTCTGTCATGTAGTGTTTGGTAAACATGAGATTGTAATAGAGAGTATCACCTGAGTTTTTATCGTCGTTAAAGGGTGCTATGTGACGGCTGATATCGGGAAAGTTAAACACAGCCCGCTTCATCTGTATGCAGTTACTGGTGGCTATGAATAGCTGTAGAGTTTCGTCTATGCTGTTGCCACAGATGCCAAAGTTGTTGCTAGTACCCCCAATCATAGCGTCCAATTGCTCACCATAGCGGCCCTTTACTGGCACTCCCATGGCATAGGTTTGACTGCATCCATAGTAGCAAGTGTCCACAGATGTTAGGGGTTCGTGACTTCTAAAGCCCAAGCTGTTGTGTTGGTAAGTGTGTTCACCCCACTCGGTCCACATGCGGGCAAACTGATCTATATTGGGTTCTTCTGCACGACTCACATTGGTTTGATTCATGTAGGGTTTGGCTTGTGGATAGCGTATGCGGACTTCTCTGCCAAGGTCTTGTATAGTGCGCACATGAGCCATGCCATGAGTGTGGGGCAGGTGTACATCAAATAGTCTAAGTGGTAGTAATGTCTCTGGATAAGTCATATTAATAGTTGTAAGGGTTTTCCTTACGCATCTTCTTCATGTGCCGTCTCCACTTGTATTCACGTACAAGCCAACGATAAAAACGTATAATAAACATAGCAGTTATTTAATCCTCTCCCGGGGAACGATGCCTGGTTTGTGCGCGAAGCGCCTGCGCGATGATTTTTTACTAGAACTCCACACGTATTAAGGGCACAGGACCTATGCGTAAGTTATCCTTATACCCAGCAACTTCCACAGTAGTACACGCACTAAGGCCCAAACAAACTAGCAACATCGTCACGAGTAACCGCATGAGCTAATCCTCCTAAGCCCAGTCCCAATTGGGCTAACACGTATATGCAATCAATAAATGTTGAACGTAACATACAAGTAAGCCCATATGAGTAGTAGCATAACATAAAACGCAAACGAGTTCAAGTTAATGTTCTCCAAATGGCGTAGTCTTGTGATCCTGCTCAGTGGGAGTGGGATATACAGGATACCTATTGGGATTGGTATTATCAGTAGCGTGTTGAGTATTAGTGTTAGTAGTCATAGTAGTGTATATAGCAATGGTCTAGCTGTGAGTATCTGCATATTGAGTGTGTACACAACGTATATGCGTATGGTCTAGCTGTGGGTATCTGCGTATATACAGTAGACTATTAGAGTACGTAATCTTCCCGAGGCATTCTCTCCAGTGTGGGATCAATCAGGAGAGCAAAGTCCTCACACTGATCGGGTATCCAAAACAGCATGTGACTATAACGATCTCCTATGAAACCGTCCTTAAATTGGATTAAACGCCACAACCGTTCCCTAGTATCTTCGGAGGCGGTGCATCTGTAACATAGTACGCGAGTGTAGTGCATAGTTGAGTATTTACAAAAGGTCTAGCTGTGGGTTCTACAGCGTATACACGGAGCACAGTATATACAGCAAAGAGCTAGCTGTGGGTTCGGAGGCGGACCTTATGGCCAGCGCAGACGGGGCTAGAATGGTGGGTTTTTGTGCGTAGAATGGTGGGTTTTTGGGTATTCTAGCATAGCCTCTCGTCACCAGACTCATCAAATTTTTTTGACCCTATAAAACACGGTACCCAGGCCTTGATTTCGGCTCGTTTGAGCGATTCCGTTGCACTATTCAACACTTTTTCACACTTTTCTACATTCTTTAACCACCGTTAGACCGCCCTGCAACGGTGGTCACGGTACCCGCACTGTGACTCTACTGTGTATATACTGGGAGTGGAGCTGGAGACTGTGCCGCTGCTATATACAGTGTACGCAGTGCTCAGTGAGCTTGAGTCTTATACTGTGTACACTAGGAGCTGACTATGGATTATGACTACTACACTCATTATATACAGCGTCAGTTGAGTCGTATACAGTATGATAATAAGAGTGCTGTGAGTAATACTCAATATCAATTGGGTCTACTAATAGGTATCATCGCTCAAGCGGCGGTTCAAGACAATAAAATAATGGATCTTGTTCAGGCGAAGTTGGAGCAGAATCCCTACAGAGTTTAGGCGAAAATAGGAGGCGGAGCCGACGGAGGAATTCGATCAGACGGGTCCGCCAGAATGTCAACCGATTTTTGGAGGAGGCGTTGTTTTTTCGTTTTCGTTTCCGAACCAATCAAGTTAGTAAGCGCCTACTTACTCAGAACCGTTCAGGCACCCCCGCCGTCCATCCCGAGAATAGCTCTTCGAATCTATATACAGTCTACCTGTTTTCTTATTATGCTTATAGTATAGCACCGGTCCACACCTTTGTCAATTGGTTTGTCTAATACCCATGATGCTAGTAGGGTTAAAAACCGTTCAGGCAGCGGTGCCGTAGTTTATTATAACATGAATCGAAGATTCTGTCAACCGATTCCGTGTTGCAGAAACGCAACGGAACGAGTGCGGATTCGGGTTGACAAAGGGGTGGGGTTCGCTTATACTAAGAACATGAAGACACAGACACGCAGAACCCCACGCAAGGACAGCTCATATGTTATCTACGAGATGACTAGCGAGCTGGGACATTCGTATATAGGCCTTACCCGCAAGGGCACTGTGACCCCGGTTAAAGCGGTGCTGGAGCGGTGGCGCAAGCACAAGAGCCGTGCTAGAAACGAAGACCGCAAGTGGGCTCTATATGTATACTTGAAGACTGGCGGACTGGACTTGGGATGGACCCACAAGATCATCACAATCATACGCGGCCGTGCTGAAGCTTATGCTTACGAGCGTGAGCTGGTCAAGCAGGTAGTACCCGAATTGAACGATCAATACCTATAAGGAGCAGAAATGGATAAACCCAATACATTCCAATGGCAGGGCAAGAAGTACATTGTATTCCACGGCGATCCCTTTGATCGTGGCTCAGCAGACTCCTACTACGGTAGAGCGCCCAATCCCCACAAGTATCCCAATGGCACTGGTAATGCTCCCCGTGTAGAGGTTCTAACTGAGCTGGAGCGGGCAGAGTACCATGCGGGCTATGAGTACAACGAAGATTGTGGCGACAAGAAGTCGTGGGATTAATTGGTTGACAAGAGCTTGAAGTGGCACTATACTATATGAACACTAACGAAACGGAGCAGGCGATGTCAACAAACGCAAAACTGGAAGCAATCAAGCAATTGGTATTACTTTGGAAGTCAGGTGAGTTAAGTTCATATGACTTTGCTTGTGCTGTGGAAAACGTAGAAAAGTCTGTGTGCTTGACAGAATCTTGAAGTGGCAGTATACTGTATGAACACTAACGAAACGGAGCCAACAATGGAAGCATTCAAAACGTGGGAAGAGATGACGGTGCTGGAACAGTACTCCTGCCAGTTCTGGGATATGTACAAGGACGCATATGGCGTTCGCCCACGCGGTATTGATACCTCCAGCTGGAGTGAGTCAGACTTTGAGGCTGAGTTCGTTAGTTTGAGCCGTACTATCGATGCCAACTACAAAGAGCAGTTGGAGCAGGAAGAGCGGGCCATGCATGACTTTGAGATGCGGATGTTGGGCTTGCTCCAAACGGGTGCGCGGGATCGTGAGATGGCCCTGCGTTGGATCCACGAGGCAGAAGGCACTGGCGGGGACGATGAGTACCTCTGCTATACCCTGGGATTGCCATATCGTTACTTTGTGGTTGACAAAGTGGCAGAGTGAGCTTATACTGTAAGAACACTAACAAACAAGGAGCGAACCATGTTTAAATTGCTTTCAACTGCGAACCCCAAGATCCAAAAAGGTACTAAGATGGGCTACCTCAGCTTTATCTTACACCTTGCCCCAGCTGACTTGAGTGGTCGGGAGACTTGCCCCAAGCGGACTGTAGGTTGTACTGCCGCTTGCCTTAATACTGCCGGACGTGGTGGTATGTTCAAGCGGGGAGAGAATACCAACATGATACAAAAGGCTCGTATCCGTAAGACCAAGTACTTCTTTGAAGACCGCGATGCCTTTATGCTGGACTTGGCATATGACATTCAAAAGGCCATTCGCTTTGCAGAGCGCAAGGGTTTGATCCCTGTGTTCCGCTTAAACGGTACTTCAGACCTTAGCTGGGAGAAGTATGAAGTGCCAGTGTTCTGTACTAAGAACATTTTTGAACTGTTCCCCAATGTACAGTTCTATGACTACACGAAGGTCTTGGGTCGTAAGGTCAAAGACATCCCCAACTACCACTTGACGTTCAGCAAGGCTGATGGCAACGATGCAGACGTGGCAGAAGCACTCTTGCAAGGCATGAGCGTGGTTGCAGTATACGACAAGATCCCAGCGGGTGTGCCCAGTGCGGACGAGACAGACCTTCGCTTCTTAGACCCTAAGGGCGTGATGCTTGGTCTTAAGGCTAAGGGTCGTGCTAAGAAGGATTACACAGGATTCGTAATCCGTGTGAAGGAGGTAGCATGATTAAGGACTACAAGGTCTTGGAGGCTATTGCAACCCTAGAGGATGCCACTAACCAGATATATAACATCGAAGGTGATAGATTCCAAATGGCATACGATATGCTGGAAGCTATCTTGTCCAATCTTAAAATAGAGGTGCCCTATGACGGGATTTCAAAGTAAGAAAACGAGTGCGGCGGATAAACTAAAGGAGCAGGGTATGAAGAAGGTCATTGTTGAAACTGTATTGACACAAGAGCTTGAAGTTCCTGAGTCGTGGGATAGGTTGGATGTGTTTGACTTCCTAGCAGAGAACCAATCGTTCCGTACTGCCTTCCAAGGTGTAAGCAACCAAGATCAAACAGCTAGGATCGTTGACTTGGGTGTGGTAACCGAAACAGTTACCGAAATGGGTGAGGAAGCCTACGATGATTGAGTATGTACTGATCTTGGCCTTCTTCAGCCCTGGGGGAGACTTCATGAGCAAGCAAGGCATTGCACAGAAGGATCTAGCCACGTGTCAGCAGAGCTTGAAGGTAGTACAGGATCAGGTGACCCCTCTTGGGGGTAGGATCAGAGCCCTGTGTGTCACAAAGGCTCACTGGGAAGGCAAAGCCCAGGACAAGGGTGTGGCTTTAGATTAGCCGATTGACAAACGAATGGACCGGTGTTATACTATGAACACTAAGGAGCTGACATGAAAACCAAAATGGGTTTGATAACTAATGATTGGGATAGGGACAATCTGAACTTCCTACTCAATACCAAAGGCGATGACTTCCAAGCCTTCTGGGCCCAAGCTGATGAGGATGACAGAGTCTATGCCCAAGAGCTTTTGGATGCTTATAGCCTTGAGCTTAAGGTCCGTGCTCGTGAGCTGGAGATCGAAGCTCAAATGGAACTAGTAGGTACCCAGGAAGCGAATGTGGTTATTCGCGGGGTGCTTGACAAGTTCAAGAAGTGAAACTATACTATAGGTTAAGTAAGCAATTAGGGGTTACCAACTCCGGTAGGTAACTTAGAGGGTGAGTAACCAGCTGACGGGCTGGCACTCCTAAGTTACACGAAAGCAGATCCGAAAGGACGAGCACGCCGGAAGAAGTTGGACTGTAATGTGGTTAACAGACAAGTCCGTGGACGGCACGGTAGGGCAGGATCAAAACTGTTATTTCTGATTAATCATCCCCGCCTACTTGACAAAGGCACTGAGAGGTGCTATACTAATGAAACTGAAACACTAAACGGAGCGAGCAAATGGGAACACGATCACTGACTTTTGTATACGACGAGCAAGACGTCATCATCAACATGTACCGCCAATATGACGGCTACCCAACGGGACACGGCGCAGAGCTGGCAGAGTTCCTGGGTCAGTTTAGAATGACTAATGGCATCCCAGTGGGACGTGACAAGACTGGCGACAGGATTGCCAACGGCATGGGTTGCTTGGCAGGGCAGTTGGTGTCACACTTCAAAGGCTCAGACGCTGGACAGTTTTATCTGTACCCAGCAACGGCTGTAGACTGCGGTCAAGACTACGAGTACCACATCTACAAAGATGCTGAAGGCTTGCGAGTCCGTATTACAGACCGCGGGTGCAACATGTTTGGGCTTACAATGAGCGACAAGAACGATGCGATCTTTGATGGCACATTGTCTGAGTTCACAGAGTTCTGCACAGAAAAGGAAGAGGCATAATGCAAGTATGGCGAGCAGTGGTATGGGCTGGGGGTAACCTCATCTCCGTAACTGTACAGGCAAGCACTCGTTGGGAAGCAGAAGCCCAACTGGGTGCCCAATATGGTCAGGACAATGTCAAAAGTCTAATGGAAAACTATTGACAAAGACGTGTCCTTGTGTTATAATTAATTTTTAACTTAGCGTGGAGCGACAAGATGGCTAAAGTAATGACAATGGAAATGCTAGCAAGTATGACAAAGACTAAGGCAGAAACAAAGAGCCTTGAGATGGAAGCGATTGAGAAGAACCTCAACGAGACTGATGACGAGATCAAAGCTCGTCTGCGTGAACGTTTCACAGTACTTGACGACATGACTAAGGCAGTCAAGGCCGGTAAGGTACGTAGTATGATTGTAACTGGCCCTCCAGGCGTGGGCAAGAGCTTTGGTGTAGAGCGAGTGCTGGGTAAGCATGACCTCTTGGCTGATGTGGCCAATGATGCCAAGCTGAAGAAGTACGAAGTGGTCAAGGGCGCAATGAGTGCGCTGGGACTGTACAGTAAGCTCTATGAGTTCCAGGACAAGAAGTCAATCCTAGTGTTTGATGACTGTGACTCTGTGCTGTTGGATGACCTCTCACTTAATATTTTGAAAGCTGCTTTGGACAGTGGCAACAAGCGCATGATCCATTGGAACACGGACAGCCGTTTGCTTCGCCAAGAAGGTGTGCCCAACAGCTTTGAGTTCAAGGGTGGTTGCATCTTTATCACTAACATCAAGTTCGAACATGTGAAGAGCAAGAAGCTTAAGGATCACCTTGAGGCTCTAGAGTCACGCTGTCACTACCTTGACCTTACTATTGACACTGAGCGAGAGAAAGTATTGCGCATTAAACAGATTGTAGAAGATGGCATGCTAGACAAGTATGACTTCGAGGCGGGTGCGGTAGAAGAGCTCTTAACGTTTATTGATACAAATAAGAAGAAGCTGAGAGAACTCAGCCTACGTATGGTGCTCAAACTGGCTGATCTAAAGGCCAGCTTCCCCGATCGCTGGGAAAGTGTAGCATCGATGACATGTATGCGTCGTGGTTAACTGATTCGCTCCCAGGATACCTGACCTTACATTAGAAACTCCGCTTGGAGTTTTGGAAGCCCCGGATTCGCTCCCTGGGGCTTTTTTTTGGTTGACAAGAGTGCGGACCGGTGTTATACTATACACTAGACACTAAGGAGAGCGATATGGCAAAGGTAGATGGGCAGGTAGTCAAGGTCGGGGACTGGGTCAGCTTCAAATGTGACATTGAGCAGTCGGGCCGCATCACACGCATAGAAGGGGACAGGCTGTTCCTAGAGGCAGGCCCCAATGGCTTTGATGGAGACTACATTGGCGGGCAGGAAACAACCGTACAATCCGCCAGGGATTGTTGGATAGAAGGTTGACAAAACGGTTAAGCCGTGCTATTATACTAACACACTAAACAAAAGGAGCGAGAAATGGGAACACCCTTATACATGGAGTTGGGCGAGGCATGTGAGTTGGTCCAGCAGTATGCAGAAATCCACACAGGCGGAGACATCCTAGCGGGTTTGAAAGACATGGAGTTCTGCTACGATGACTTGGACAAAGAAGACCGCGTGGCCTACAATATGTTCATGCAGGCAGGCCGCAAGATGTTCGCCCCCAAGGAAGCAGTATGAAGAACGAGATTGAACGCTTGAACTTTGTCATATGGGCCAAGGACCGCTTCCCGGGCTTTACCACTTGCCATAAGCAATATACCAAGGCCAATCGGGCATGGAGAACGGTAGTCCGTAATAACCCTAAGGCTCGTATGGTTATTCAACAAATTGATTGACAAAGGTTTGGAGTGACACTATACTATAGGTTAAGTTAAACAAAAGGAGCGATAGATGAAAGCACTACAGAACTTTGTAGCACAGAAGAATCATTGGAACTCATTTTTCAAAGGCCCGCAGTTTAGCCTCACTACTGCCAAAGACCGCCAAGCACTGGCCAACATGATTGACTCTGCACTGAGTCCAGAGAACCTCACATGCGATGGTGAGTTGAGTCGCACAGAAGTTAATCGCCGTTACAGAGAGTTGATGACTGCGGCCAAGCAGTTGAAGAAGTTGGATCCATCAGTAACCTTTTACGAATACGAAACGGAGATTGCATAATGCCTAATTGGTGTAACAATGTGGTCGAGCTGGCCCACGAAGATCCAGCAATGATTGAACGAGCTCGCGATGCCTTTAATCGTGCAGAGTTCTTAAATGAATTCATTCCCGTGCCTAAGGAGTTGCATATTGTAGCCGGGTGTGTGGGAGATCCAGTAGAGCAGAAGAAGCTCGAAGAGGACACAGCCCGCAACATAGAGGTTCATGGCTACGGCAACTGGTATGACTTCTGTGTAAGCGAGTGGGGTACCAAGTGGGACATAGGTGGTGACGGGTGCGATCCTATTGAAGAAGACGGACGCTTGACGCTTACCTTTGACAGTGCGTGGGCTCCCCCTCTTGCAGCCTACGACAAGTTGGAGGCTTTAGGCTTTACCATCCGTGCTTATTACTACGAACCAGGCATGGCCTTTGCTGGCATTTACGAAGATGGTCACGACGACTACTACGATTACGGTGGATTGAACGCAGAGCAGATTGCTGAAGAACTGCCTAGTGCGTTAGACGAGATGTTCAACATCAGTGAAGATGTTGCCATGTGGGAAGAAGAAAACAAACAAGAGGAAGAAGAATGAAAACCAATCGCGAAAAGAACACGGAACATGATCGTAAAGAAATCTTGCGAGTGCGGCCTAAACAGCCAGCTTACAATTTCAAAGAACTGGAAGCAATCGTGCGCCAGTGGGTGGTGAATGGTAAATGAGCAGACTAGAGTTCTACAATCGCCCGCTGGTGGCGTTTGATCCAGCGAACAAAGAGCACCGTAGATGGTTTCATGAGTTCATGCAGTATGGTGGATGGGGGCATTGCCCAGTTCGATTCATATGTCCTGCCGATATTGGATACGATCTAACCATAATGATTCGAAACGAACTTATCGATTATTATGTGAAGAAAGAGTTCAAAACGGTAAAGAAAGTTGACCAAAAACTTAAAAAAATGGTTGACAATCGGCCGAAACGGTAGTACAATTAATGCATACGATAAGGTGTCGTATACTTTTAAACTTTAAACACAGAGGCACACACAATGGCAACAGATAAACAATTTCAAGTAGTTGGTATTTCCAAGCGCGAAGGCGAGTACAAAGTTCGATTCGCTAACGATATCATGCGTATCAAAGTACTGTCCAAAGGCGGTCACGAAGACATTCGTTTGGCAGAACTCGATGCTCCCTTGTCTAAGATGGAAGCTGTAGTTGCAATGTCTAAACTGGACGAGTTCCAGGACGTAATTGCTCAAGCTACTATCGCAGAGTACATTGAGCGCAATACACCTAAGCGTAAGCCAGAGTCCGCTCCTACAGCAACTAAGAAGGCTGTAGCTGTTAAGGCTCCTAAGGCTGTTAAGGTTACTGAGGACGAAGACGCTCCTTTCTAATATGAACTGGGAATTGTACGAGGTATGGGCCGTTGATGTTAACGGCTCAGAAGATTTAATTGACACAACCAAGAGCTTGAAAGAAGCTCGTGAGATCGCAGAAGTCAATATTGGAGATGATATCGTCAAGTGCGTTATCTATCGAGAAGATGACAATGGTGAACTCCAAGCAGTTGAGACAGTTAAGTAGGATCAAGGGCCTATAGCTCAGTGGTAAGAGCAGAGGACTCATAATCCTTTGGTCCTTGGTTCAAATCCAAGTGGGCCCACCATTAACGAGGATGACAATGATTAAGAATGTTTTCTTAGCTATTGCGGAGAAAGATGACGGTGAGGTGATATATGGGTGCGTCTACGATACATTCCTGGAAGCTGAAGAAGGCGGTAGGGAGATGTGCAGAGACTTGAACACTCATATGGGCTGGGACTGTCGACCTCATGTCCAAGACCTAGAGTATATTCCCGCTAAAGCATAAAGTCAAGGGTGTTGCGTAAAAACAACACCCTTTCTTTTTGGTTGACAACTCTGCAGATCGAATGTATAATATACACATACACTAGCAAAACAGGAGCAACAAATGCAAGTACACTTCATCAACTCAGGACTGGGCACAGACAGTGGCTTCAAAGAAGTAGAAGTCCACAGCTTCAAAATGGATCATGACGATGCACCCTACGCCATTGTCAGCAACCCATTCTTTCCCGGCGATAGCCTACGTGCAGAGTACAATTTTTACAACGGTTGCCTCCAATGGGTGGTTGACTTAGATTAATATTGATGCTATAATATACACATACACTAACAAAACGGAGCCGCAAATGACACCAAATCAATCAATGTTTTTATTTACAGTGGGCTTGCTCATGACCTTAGGCGGCGTGGGTAGCATAGAGACTAGCATGGACAACGCTGGCTTGATCGTTGGCGTACTAGTCAGCGGTGTAGGCTTGCTCATCATGTGGGTAGGTACACTGGGTTTTAAAAACAATCAAAGCTATTAAGGAAACTGAATGATGGCGTTCGTTCAAATAATCTTTGGGCTGGGACTTGTGGGGGTAGTGACATTGTTTGCTCCAGACACAGCCAGTACCAGTTTAGTGATCTTCTACTGTGTAATGGGTTTGATCATCTTTCTCAACGGCGCAAGAACTCTTAAAGGAGAATCAAATGAGTAAAATGGCAGAACTGGATTGGGATATCGAGTACCGTGTGTGCGAGGGCATGAGCAATCAAGCCATTGCCCGAGAGTTAGACATTCCCATTGAGATGGTTGAAGCTTGGCACACAGCACATGGACTCTCCAACGATGACATGGGTGGCATCCTGGACCTCACCAAGTATCCGTTTGTCAAAGAAGAGATGGATCCATTTGCCACAATCAACAGTTGACAAATGGTTGGAGTGGTAGTATACTGTAAGAACATTAACACACAGGAGCGATAGAATGAACGTAAGTCAAATCAACACAGCGATCATCCAGGGTACGTTTACCAATGATGAACTTACATCAATGGTTGATGCTGTTAAGTTTGCTCGTGCTAGAGTAGCACAGAAGACCAAGCACAGTGTTCGCATTGGTAGCAAAGTCAAGTTCACATCCAGTCGTAGTGGTCAGGTGATTGTAGGCACAGTGCGTAAGATTGCCATTAAGAATATTATTGTAGACACCCCAATGGGTGGATACAAGGTGCCAGCTAATATGTTAGAGCTGGTAGCCTAAGTTTGCTCCAGGTCCGAGCCGGGGGGTAGTGTCCCTAGTAGCAAGTTCGCGACCGCAACCAGCGGGGGGTCTCGGGAGAGATGGCCCCGCACCTATTCAAGGAATACCCAACTAAAACGGTTGGGTATTTTACTTTGTGCTTGACAGATTGGTGGACCTGCGCTATACTGTTAACACACTACAGCAATAGGAGCAAAGATGAAAAAAGTAAAAGTTATTAACATAGAAGACGGCGGTTTTTACAAAGACGCTTATGTAAGCGGTAATTGTGTTAAGGTTACACTGCAACGCGGCAAGGAAGTTGCGAGCTGTGACGAAATACTTATTTGGGAAGAAGAGTACGCAGAAGACTGCTTTGACGAGTGGATGGAATGTGCGCTTGCTGGCGAAGCAGGATACACTTACACGGAGGTGCAAGTATGATGAGCAACATTGCACGAGCAAACAAACTATTTGAAGCATTTGACTTGCTGGACAGAGCACACGAACTAGTGACAGAGGCAGTGGGTGACACGAACAACAAACACGAATATGCGTGGGAACTGTTGGAGGACACACTGAAAGAGTATTACAATAATTTACTTGAAATGCAAATAACCCAGTAGCATCTAAGGTCTTTAGTAGCAGGGGTTGACATTTTGGTGAACCCGTGCTACAATGTACACATACACTAAAGCAATAGGAGCAGTAAATGAAACAAGCAATTTTAGACAAGCTGGCAGAAGTAGAAGCTATGCTACAAAAGACCTCCTGCGACGGAGAAAACTTTGCAGACGACTTACAGGCGTTTGACAGCTGGGCTGGCGAGATAGACTTTGCTATGCGTACACTAGCAGAGAAGATTGACTACTACGTGGATTAACCCTACGGGGTATAAGGTCTTTGGTTGACAAAACGAAAGACTTCCTATATAATATACACATACACTAACAAAGCAGGAGCAATAAATGAGTAAATCACTAAACAAACGAATCAGCAAAGCATACGACGCAATCTATCGCATGGGTGATAGCGGCTTAGACTACATGGACGGCCATTGGGCCATTGACCAGGACCTCATGCAGTTCTTTTATGATGACGCAGTGGACACACTGAGCAAAGAGGACAAAACAAAAATGGCAGAGATGCTGGAAGAGATTGCCAACGACATGGCATGTGATTTAGTTTAAGGATCGACGATGACGTACAAAAACATAGACAACACACTACAGTGGTCGGGCACTGCCTGCTTGCTCACCATGTATGTGCTAATGAGCTTCTTCCCTCACTTGCACCCCTGGAACATTGTAGCGGGTCTGTGTGGTGGAGCGTTCTACTTGGCATGGACCATTAGGGTCAGCAACCGCCCACAGATGATTGTAAACGCAGTGGCAATAGCCATTGGACTAGCAGGGTTATTTAAGGCCTGGGCTTGACAAAACCTACAAGTGACGCTATACTGTTAACACACTAAACAAACGGAGTAAACAATGTCAGTAAACATCGGAAACATTGCTAAAGTATACAGCGGCCGGATCGGTTGCATGTGCGGCTGTAGAGGCAAGTACAGCTACAACGAAGGCGTACCACGCGAAGAATGGCAGGGTGCTGTGAGTGTGCGCTCAGTTAAGATCCTAGCCAAACGGGTCCTTAGCGATCCCCGTGCTAACTTTGACGAGAGTGCAGAGTACGTGTTCGTAGAAGACCGTGCAAAGGGCACAATCAAAGTGGTATATTTTAAAGAAATCGGTTGACAAACTGTCGGATCGAAGCTATACTGTTAACACACTAAACAAATGGAGCAACAAATGCAAGCAGTTACTTTTAACACAAACGGTCGGGGCTATTGGAGCAACAAGGCCAAGTCAGTAAACATCGTAGACATGCGTATTGCCTACATCAACGACGAGCGAGACTTTGGCGAGTTACGAGTGTACTTTAACACAGACACTTGGGACGTGAACACAGACGGCTTAATCTACACAGACAAACAGTTTAGAGCAGAGCTTAATGAGTTTTTGGTTGCACAGGGCCTGTGTGATGCAGACTATAGCGAGCAGGGTATGCAGGGTGACGACTATGTGAGCTTGGACGTGGGTGGAAACTTTTTGCGACTCTGGGAAGCCAAGTTCAATGCATTTACGCAAATGACTGCTTGACAAAGGCCTGGACCCAAGTTATACTGTTAACACACTAAACAAACGGAGCAACGATATGACAGTACAAGAATTGATAGAACAGTTGGGTTACATGGATCCCAATGCCAATGTTCACTTTGCCTACAATTATGGAGACCACTGGCGTACACAGGTTGCTCCGTCAGTTGGTTCTGTAGAGGAAGGTGTTGTGGAGTTTAGCGACTATCACCGCATGGACAAGATGGTAGAGGAGTACGAAGACCAGTTTGATGAAGAGACTGGCGAGTTCCGTTCAGACGTAAGAAAGGTAGTGGTGCTAGGATGATTACAGCAGAGAAACTGGAGACCTTGACCACGTTCACAGCGGGTGCATTGACCCGTGCTATTAACTTGGCAGGCTACAAGGGCGACATGTTCACTAGCAGTAAGTTCCTAGGCATTACCAACGGCGGGCAGTTCTGCTACTGGGTGGTGTTCCACGTAGAGGGTGGCACAGACAGCACCAAGGTGTTCCTTACATATAACCCTGCTGACGGTACGGTCAAAGCTGACTATTGACAAAACGAACAAGTGGTGCTATACTATACACTTAAACACTAAAGGAGCTAGAATGCAAAACCCCATCCCCCACAGTAACTTGTTCGTTACGCCCACCCTAGAGGAAGTCCAGGCTCACATAAGCAGTCTCCCCAGTAGAGAGCAGGCAGTGGCTAACCTAGTGCTTATGTTCACTCTGAACGCATGCCACAAGATGGTCAATGACACTGTAATGATGCAGAGCCCACAGGGTCGCCTTGCTTATCTCCGTAGCCAAATCAGTGCTTGACATAACGATTGAGTGACGCTATACTATACACTTAAACACTTAAGGAGCAGATATGATTACAGCAGAACAGATTGTCGATGGTTTGAGCCTAGCCAACAAGGCATCCACAGACATGTACACTAAGATCGGCGGGGACAAGTTTGCCTGCGGATTTGCGTGGGTAGACGTGTTCGTTGATCGCACTAATTCAAAGCAGGCCAAAGAGCTGATCAAGGCAGGCTTTAAGAAGGACTACAAACCCAAGTGCCTCAGCTATTGGAATCCAGGCCAATTGGGTGTGCAGAACATAGACATCAAAGAAGCGGGTGCAGACGCTTATGCAGAGTACTTGACACAGTTGGGATTGAAGGCCTATGCAGGCTCACGCTTAGATTAAAAAAAGACGCAGTCGACGCAACTCGCCTCAGACTCCCTCTTCCTCCGATTGGTGACAGTCGGAGGTTTCTTTTTGATTGGTGGTGACATGGTGGTGTAAAAATAACCACCGGGGGCTATATAAACAAAATAGTGTTGCGAAAAAACAACAAGCAAAGCCTTTTTTCTAACATTTTAAACACGCTAAAAAACACCCCATATAGTAGAAAACCCCCCACCAAAACTCTAAGTACTTCTACTAAATTTTTACTAATCTAAAATTTTAACCCTGCAGACCCCTTTCTAGATCATTCCCACATGCTACGAAACTCGCCGTTTAACCGCACACTGGTATAAACAACTTCGGCTAAAAATTCAAAATGATCACGCATGATTCTTATATGTGGTATGTTTGTATGTTTAAGCACCATGTCATAACTGCCCTGTCCCAACTGTACATAGTAGTCTGCTCCAATACCTCTACGTTGCATAATCTCTGGAAACACACTACGAGTAAAAAAGCAAGTGTTGCCCAATGCCAGTGCTTGACTGGGTGTGCGCAAGCTCAAGTAAGCTTCTGCATAACTGGGTTCTGGTTGCCATGGCATCTTGTCCACTTTTTCCGCTAGTATGCGCACAGTGTAGCTCATAACAACATCCGGTATTGTCCAACCGTGTGCTTGCACAGTTTCATCCAATATAAGGCGCATGCCTTGTATAGCAGTAGTATTTTCCATATTTTACCTCACATAGAGTATTTACTACTATAAATATCATCATGCGCCACTACTACGTATCAAACTCAAATCCATGTCTAGAATCCATATTTGAATTCATTCGCCATCATAATCTCCAGTTAGAAGTACACTTGAACCGTACACGCTTTTGGGTTCCCGACGGCACTGTACTCACAGAGTTCCTGCTACGTTTTAGCACAGTGGCCACACTAGTGGATGAATCATTAGACTTAGTTACTGGACGTCCTGTATGAAAGAACCATATACACCCCATGCAGAATGGCGCCAGCAGTTTGAATTCACGCCCTTATACACGGACCCCGCACCCCACGTGACTCAATTTGAACACACAGTGCCTCGACAGCCGTTTACTATAGATCCCTTACTGGCATATTGGAGTACCCAAAAAACTGGCCCTGGGCCACTATAAGTACTTGCCAAATTTTTTTTGCGCACAAAATTTTTACACCTTGTAGACCCATTCTTGTTTGTATTGGTGTAATCAATCCGTAATATAAATACTTGCTCACAACTAGGAGTTCTCTTATGACCAAGTATATACTTACGCTAGCCAATGGTAGAGTTTACGAGTTTTATGTCAAGTCATGTGCGGAGATGTATCAAAACATGTACGGGGGAAGAATAGTTGAAGATCGCAACGCTGTTACAACGCACACATATAGACCCAGCTTGAAACTGGTAGCTTAAACTCCATGAGCACCGTACTAATTGATCTAGTACTGGATGACCGTTTAAAGCCACTAGCACACTTGACAGGTTCACTGGCCCGTGAGATATGGCTATGTGACTTATCCACTAGGGGCATTGAGTATACACGCTTAACGGATGACACTATAGAACTGGCTGCTAGGGATTTGACTAGAATCTTGTTGTTCCATACCAATTCAGACTTGCTGTTAGAAGTAGTTCATGTACGTTAAATAACACTATGAAACCCCTTGATCAATACAATTCGGACGATGCTGGTGCTACTAGCAGTCCCTTAACTAATGCTGATGTCACGGGTGCGGGTATGACGGATCAGGAACGTAGTTTATTCCGTCGTATGCAAGCACAGTTGGAAATGTTAGAGCGTGAGTTATCTAGGGCTAAGAACCGTATACGTGAGTTGGACACTAAGGTTGAATTAACTACGCAGAGAATTAACCGATAAATTTTCGCTTGCGCTACGCTGCTTCGCAGCGTGGGCCTGGGTTCCGGTTCACGCAGTCCTCTAGGCTGTATTCAAAATTCCAAGTGTCCACATTTTCTCTAATTAGGCGAGCACCGTTGCTCTCATGGAAACGGCGTGCCATTTCAGTTTGAGGACTCAATGTCACCATCTTCTTGATAGTTGGGGGCAACTGATCTCTCACAGCAAAGATTAGCTTGCGAGCAGCACCACTGCTGTAACTCCAAATGGTATAGGCCACAGCCACAGTCTTCTCACCCTCTTGTGGCAGCAACATACTGACTTCACTGTCCGGAACAGATTCACACAAACTAACACACACTGCCGCTAGAATCTCGCTGTCATCGGTCCACAAATATATGCCGGCCCTATCATTGATACGCTGTTCAATGGCGATATTGGGTCGCACGGGGTCGTCTTTGATTATACTGGTACGTGGGTCAGTAACGGAAGTGATTTGGTCTAGCATTGGGTCCTTGGGTTAGTTATATGCGTATTTATTATATTATAACAAAATATTGTTACAACTATATTACACTAGATCATCCGTGGGACCAATGTTGCTCAATAACTGTCTCAGCTTGGTACTTTCAATTTGTGCAGTGATTTTGGGAGCGGGTGCTCCTTCATCTGGGGCTTGGGTCACTGTGCTTTGTCTATTGCGGATACTGTCCAACATACTAGATCCTGGACGTGAACCCACTTGTTGGGACACTGCATCATCTTCATCCAAGTCACTGATACGTAGTGTGTCCACATCAAAAGCCAAATCAATTTTCATACCAACGCCACTGCTACTACGTGTTTTCATCAGCTGTATTTGATAGCGTCCATGTTCACGCATGGCACGACTGGTAAAGATACCGAACACGTTGTCCGCAGTTTGGATCTTACTCAATCCACCCGAGATGTGACTGTGATCAAACTCTACTTCTTCTACAGCACCCCTGTTCAACTGCGCCGCTGTGACAAACACACACTTCTTTTCCATTGCTAGGTTACGCAGTTCTTCACTTACATACTTGTCTTTAATAAACAAGTTCTCTGCTGAAATCTTCTTACTGATGGGCATGAGCAAGTCCAAATAGTCCACAAGTAGCACATCAATCTTGTGTCCCATTTTGATTTCATACTCTTTCATATACGCACGAATATCATTTGATGTCTTGCCACTGGGCATATACTTGACTTGATAGTGACCACTCTTCTTGCCAATAACGCGAACCTTCATTTCCACATCATCAATTTGTTTGAACACTTCTCTAGTGGGAATGCCAGTCATCATACTGTCCAAACGCATACTGACCAATTCTTCACTAAGTTCTAATGTTAGATACAATACGTTAAGACCTTGTAATGCCCAGTTAACTCCCAAGTTGGCCAAGAACAAACTTTTACCACCGCCCGATCCCGCGGCAAAGATATTAAGCTCACCTCTGTTCATTCCACCAAACAGTTTGTCATCTACACTCTTCCAACCAGTGCTCACTTGTCCGTTCTTGTCTTTGATCCTCATCAATCTAGCACGGGGATCAGCAAAGTAGTCAGTGCCCATGTCACGTGTTAATCCAACTTGTACTGCTTGCTTGATCTTTTCTTCTACTGGACCATACTCGCCCTTCTCCAGCAAGTCAGCACTTTCCAAAATAGCTCGCTCCAATCCCTTGTGTCTAATAAATGTTTCAAAGTCATTCATCAACCAATCATAATGTTCTTCTCTAAGATCGGCTGCAACTTTTAAGTCACTGCCTGTGGCTGCATTTAAAATATCCTGTGTGGGCATTAGACTATGCTCCTCCACATACGTGTTCATAAATTCGGCTGCTTTCTGCAAGCGTCTATCAAACAATGATGGGTCAAAGATGCTTTGGCAACGTACAAACGTTACTGGATCTCCCAACATCATTTCTAGATACACACGCTGTATATCATAACCGTAGTCTGTGTTTTGTTTACTCATCTTCTTCCTTGAACCATGTCTTTGCTTGTAATCGGATTTTTAATTCTGTTGTCATTGCTGAATTAATAATTAGCCACAATGTTGCGGGCTTGCCCAGCATCCTGACTGCATCATTAACGTCTTTAACTCCTTCGGGCCAGTTGGGCATACTAACTGTCCATCCAAACTCAATTGCTTGTTCTACTGTCTTTAAACCTGCCGCATCTCTATCCGGCACCAGTATCACTTGTCTTTGTAACTGATTAATCAACAAGTGCTGTCCCGCTTTAATTTCATTGCTCATTAGGGCAACACCGTCAATGCTGATCGCATCTATAGGACCTTCTACTACTATAACATACTTACGGTCCCAGTGCTGTCTGTCTAAATTAAACACATAGCCAGGTTGTTGTTCGCTTAGATACTTGGTGCCGTTGTCATTAATTGCACGGGCAGTCCAACCCACAATCTCTCGTCTATAAAAGAACGGCACAATGACTCTATTATTGAATCCAGTCTTGGGAGTCCAATAAAATTCATAGTCATCCAAATATAAACTTCTATTGTGCAGATAACTCATTACACCTAGCAGTTTTTCTGGAATGTTGTCAGTAAACGAATTAATAGGCACTGCGCCGTCTGGTAGTGCTCTATGTGTAAATGTTGGAACTAATTGTTCTTTGCTGCCGCCTTCTGCATCTTCTTTTAAACGAAGCGCATCAAAGGTCATTTTAGAAATCATATCATCTGGAATGTTTAACCAGCGCATGAAGTTTTTCAATTTGGCAGTGACCAATCTGCCAGGTTGCCAACTGCATTTGAATTGGCAATTGAAGCAGTGATAACTGACTGCATCACCGCCGTTGATAATAAAGCCCCCACGCTGCCGTTTGTCTGCGTTTGTTCCATTATGAACACAGCAAGGAGCATTAAAGCTGATCCACCCGCTAGGAGTTTGTTTTCGCTTTGGAGGTAAGTAGGCTAGTAGGGTATCTGCAATTAGGCTCATGTAGCCTATAGTTTAACTGATTACTTGGAAAGAGTCAACTGATCCGGCAGAATTGACATACTTTACTCTGATATAAGTGTAGTCAGTTACATCGATTACAAATGTGGCAATTTCGGTATCGCTACTCATATTTGCTTCGTCATAAATTCTACTAACAACAAATGCTGGACTTAGGAACGCTTCGTTGCCCATTACTGGACTCTTTGTTGCTTCCACACTGACTGTGCCAACAAAGTTGGTCAATGATACTTCTACTGTTACTGAAGTTGTTGCTTCACCTTCGTAGAACTTTACCGGGATCGCACTGCTGTAATAAGTGATAATACGATCCGCAAATGTTAAACCTTGATAGTTTGTACTTTGCTGGAAATCGTCGTATGTTTGAACTGGTCTTGATTTAGGAATCACGCCGCCTAATAATTCAATTGTTCCGTGACTTCCATACTTGCTATCACCATATAGCAATGTCTTTGTAGTGTCACTGTTGACCATGTACACACTGAACTTTAAGAACTGTGGTTCTAAGTTAGTCAAGTCACTTTCTGAAATGGTTACCGTGGCAACACCTGTTAATGCATTAACAGTACTGCCATCGTCTAAGACCGTAGCAGTATACGTATTAATTTCTTTCTCTGTTTGATCCATTACAACTACTCTAATGGTCTTGCCAAAGATATTAATGCGCTTCTGGTCAGCGTTCTTAACGTCTAACGTGATGACGTTATCAACGCCTTTATAAATTTTTACAGGTCTTTGGTACACAATTTTCCACTCCACAGGGTAAGCAGCATCCAACGCAACCACATCGGCTAGTAGTTGGACTCTGTTCGAATATAAATAACTTGAAATTTTTTGCATTGGACGCCTCAGTATATATTTATATGGCCAAACTTAGACAAGCTACAGAAGAACAACTACCGTTTATTAGCGTATTAAACTACGGAGAAGCTGAATACGTCGGGATTATTATTAATCAAGACCAGTATGTAACCAGCTTCTACGATATCGATGCCATAAAGACCCCTGAGGAAAAAGCTCAGTTTTTATTGGTTGGTGAGACTTGGTGGTGGGAATCAAATAGGCAAGTTCCTATTAATATATTCCTACGACACGAAATCGAACCATTCCGTTACTGTATAAAAACATTCAACAGTAAAGATGTTCGGGTTTTACTAGGACCCGTGGTAAACTTACTTAATCTAACAGTACGACGTATTAAACGTAAAAGCGTTCAATTAGTTCGTAAACGTTAACTAAACCCATAACTAATACCTTCACAGATTTGGTTCATCTGCACCACCACCGCTGTAGCATAAGCAACTGCGTGGCTCTTCTTAAAGTAGTAATCATCGTTCTCTGGTTTCGTCCACACTTCCGTCATCACCGTAGTCCAATCTTTCCCAATCAGATAACGTTTCGCTGGCCTGATCATTGCCAGTACTGCTGCCAATTCTTCTATAGACTTTGGCGCCATTTGTCTTAGAATAGACCCATGCCCATTCACATGGAACAATAAGTTCACGAAGTCGTCCTGTAACAGTAAATCCCATAACGGTTCAGTCTCCATTAATTGTATAAGATGTGCTTCACTTTTTATATTTTCGTAAATGCCCACATTTAAAAAATCAATTTTAAAATAACCACGCTCTTCTGCTGTCTTGTAATCAATCCCTGCAATGTTTGTCACTGGGTCATGCGGGATCCTATGCACATAAATTCCAGTTGTATGAGCTACTGGACCTTCAGTGGATTCTTTTCTACCTCTAGCCCTAACGTGTTCAATACGAGATAAAATATTATCTCGATTTGCAAAGTCGATATCAATATCTGGCATTAGTGTTTAACCTCTGATTCAAATAACAATAGTGGAAGGTCTTCCATAAGTTTAATGGCATACTCTTCTGCAAACTCGTGTGTATCAAAGCCAGTAAATTTAACGTATACAGCAAGCTCTTCCTCTGCCATAATAACTTCCATCTCTAATGGAACTGGTTGTGCTGTTGCTGTCATAAGTTTGATTCCTTTGCCACTTGCTTTGCAAGTGCTACGTCCGCTGTTAACTTTTTAAATCGTTGCATCCAAAATTGTGGATCAATAGTTGTACCGATTGCCATTAATTGTACATCATCAAAACTAGCCAGTAGTTTCTTCCCGCTTACTGAATTTAATAACAGCCAAGGACTTATCTTGCCATCCTTGATATCATACATTGCTCTGCCAGTACTTACATGATTGAAATACTCATTCCACTTTTGCTTGTGTTGTTCCCCCCAAGCAATCATGTGTTTGACGCTTCGATCCAACGCAGTTTCAACATTTTCTGTTTTAATTAGATGCAATACGTATTGTTCATATAAACCATCTCTACACCAGTGATCAAGCCTAACTCCACTAGTAACAACATAGTCAATGTATTTGTCTGGATATAATGGATTAACATTACTAATAAATGATCCAAACTTTACAAATGCATTGTAGTAAGGACTTTTTGCAAATTCATCATAAGTTTTAATCTTATCCTGACGTTGTGTAATTTGATAAAAACGAACAAATGCTTGATAGCCCATTTGAACATGCTTTTCATTTTTAGCCAAAAATCTACGCTTTTGTTCACACATATGAACAAACAATGTTTTTTCCTTCATGAACTTACCGTTACAATGAGGGCAGCTAAATGATTGAGTTACGGGTTTCAATTCTAACATTAAAAGTATTTTGCAATCTCTTTTTCATCCCAGCATTGTTCACGAGCAAGTGCTTTGAGTTCTTTTGGAGTATACAGTTCTGCCATTAACTCAAGCTCGTCAATTTTCATGCTGGGGTGAAGTTTCATTAAAAATTTTAATTTTTTGCCTTCGCCTTCTTTCTTTTTATTTCCAATCCACTCGTGATTGTAGACTTGGCGATTTTCATAACCACAAGCACAAAGTAATTGCCATAACAGTTTAGGATGTTTAGTCAATGCAAAAAAGTGTTTGTTAAAGTATTCGTTTGTTGCAAGTACAAAGTGTTCTTGTACTTCACGATTGGATGTACGCACTGCACTCACATAACGATTCATTAAAAAGAATTTTACATCCTTCCTTTGTTCGTCATCAAACAAATCCCAAAGATCTCTACCACCTTGATCTACTGCTTCCAATATATCTTTTAGTGCCAACTTACTCATAGTGGTTTGTCCTTACTCAGCTTGTATATCATTATAGCACGATCCAGGGCCTTTTGTAAAGTGGGATTGGTTTTCGCCTCACGGTGAATCTCGCCCCACATTTTGTTTTCTTTTATGTGTTCGTGTAATGGTCTGCTGTCATTGGTGCGAGGATCTGGTTTATAATCATAACCAATTATTTGGCGTGTACTTGGCTCAGCACCAAACTCTTTAGCATAAATTTCATCGCCGTCACGCTCATATATGTAAGTTGCTCCTGGTTTAAGTGTTCCCATTATTTTTCTTTAGTTTGATTTACCTTTGATTGCTCTAATGCGCTCAGCACGTTCATAGAACTCTCTGCAATCTGCATCACAGAATACACCTTCAGCTACTGGTTCATCGCAAGCTAGACATAGTCCCGTTTTTTCTGGAACCTTCATTCTTTTAGCCAATGCTGCCGCAATTTGTGCCTCTTGCAATTCTTGTGAGTCATCAATAATATCTGCCATCTCTACCTCTCTACATTATAAAATTTTACTTACGTCGATTAATTCGCTTTGTCTACTTATCTCTTTAACAAAATATGCACATTCTGGCTTTAGTTCATGTGATAAAGGAGTTGCAAGTAGTTGATTGTTTTTCATCTTAGGGAAGTACCATTTGACATCATTGTAAAAATTCACAATCTCAATTTTCCTAAACTCAACTCTAAAACTACTTAACGGATTAAAGATCAATGCTTCAAACCCTCTATCATTCAAACTGGTCAATGGGAGTATTTCTACATCGCATCCGCTTGACGGATCTCCAACTGCAATGCTCCAATCAATCGGCATAGCAATTTCTTGATTGCCAATTTTAAGAACCATTGCTGGACTATTAAATGATTCTAAAAAGATTAAGGGCATAAAAAAGAAATCTGGATCTTTTGGATCACTATTATCTAATACAGCGAATCTAGTGTTTTCGTCTACCTCGTCTGGTAAATTGTTCAGTGAGAACAATTTGTTTTCTAATGTTAAAATTTGCATATTATTATTTTGACCAATCCACTTTGTCTAGTGTAAATGGGTATTTGGCATCCTTGTAAAATTTTTTCCTTTGCGTAAGGTGACGTTTGGCGAACTTGCATGTACTGGTTATGTCCCATATCTGGACGAAGTCTTTGTCTTCTGCTTTTCTAATGCCTCGCCCAATTGATTGTATAACCCTTGTAAAGCTCTTTCCGGATTCCAAAAGAACCAGATTAAAAATCCTAGGAATATTAATACCAACAGCGGCCACACCATAAGTCGCCACAATAACCTTGTTAGTACTTGTCTTAACTTCATCATATTCTTCTTTCCGGGTAGTCGTTTTTACTTCACCCGAAATAAACACGCTGTCCTCAATTTCATTAATTAAAAACTTCCCTGAGTCAATTCTATTAACTAGGACTAGTGTATTACCAGTCTGGGAAATTTGTTTTACTAATGCGCCAATATAACGCATACGATCTTCATCTGTAACAAGATATTTTAATTCTTCTTGATACATTTTAAATTCTGGAATGTCAATCATTTGTACAATGTTTACGTGACATTGTGATAAAACTCCCCTGTCTTGTAATTCATGTGCGGCAATACCGCCGACTACTGGACCAATGCTGGCAAAAATTTGTTCATATTCAAACTTTTCTTTTGGCACTGTGCCTGTTAGCCCCCAACGTATTGGAGCATTAGATAAGTTCTGTGTAAGCAAAGCCTTCAACACATCAGCTTTGGCCATGTGTACCTCATCAACAATCACAGCAGCCACACCGTCTAGAAATTCAGCAAGTGTTAAAATGTCGTGCTCTTGATTCTTACTCTTCTTGCCTAAAATATTCAATGACTGCCATGTGCATATAGTATGTGTTTTGTACAAGTCTTTACGATCACCGTAGTATACGCCCACATCTAATCCAACGTTAACAAAATCTTCTTCGGTCTGTTCAACAAGTGACTTGTTAGGTACAATGGTAATTGTTCTTCCATACGGTTCGCACAACTGACTTAATGTGGCAGTTGTAATTGTTTTGCCAGCGCCTGTTGCAATCTCTTGCAAACTTTGTGGATTCTCTAAAAATGTATTGACAGCATCAACTTGATAGTCACGCAACATGATTGGTTGACCTTCAGCAATATGACCTTTGGGCCATACCTTACCTTGATCAGCCCAATAAGTTTCAGTCACTGCATCAAATTTCAGCTTGACTGATTTTCTAAGATCTTCAATATCACCAATCTCAATTTTCATATCACTGAGTATTGACATGATCTGTTCCAACTGACTAAGATATCCATTCCCGCCAATACCAAATAAACTAACAGTACCGTCCCATCGACCTAGCTTGAATGCTGGATGATGCCTAGCATATGGCAACTCGTATTTGAATGCGTTTGCTAATTTGCGCCGTGCTTCTAACTCTAAACCTTCCAGTTTGATATTGACTTCATCTTTAATAATTAACTTACATGATCGCATCTACTACTCCTGTTAACGGCGCTAGGGTGTTGTAGTATACTATCATATCACAATTATTGCAATAGATACTGGTTTTATTATTTCTAAACTGGTTACTAAAGCTAACAGTGGCATCAGGATACCAATTTGTTTTTAAAAAGAACTTGGGCAGTTTTCCATTTGCAATTATTGCAATTCGACAATTTTCATCCAATTGTTTATTGTACCCATATTCTGAAACAAGTTCATTGAATTTCTTACCATCGCCGTCATTGGGGAATCTAAAATATACACCAATGTTTGGCTTCATGTTTAGTTCAGTAAGCGTAGTGTGTAGAAGTTCTAAATTTTGAATACATGACTTGACATCATATTCGTCAAAAATACCTAATATAACGTTTCGCTTAAGACTTTTCAATGCTATTGTTAAATCCGTTAATGAATAATTATTTGTATTAACAAAAACTTTAGGATGTGAACGAAGTGCTAACTGTTCCTTCAAGGTCAAATTATCAGTGCCCAGTTTATAGTTAGTCTTGAACTGATATTTAATACGGCGATCAGTGACCAATAGTTCAGAACGTTTTCCAATATCTAAATCTAAAAGTGTTTGTATATTTTTGTTTGTAGTATATTCAATGTTAAATGAATTAATTACAGAGGTTTTGTCAATTGCAAGTATATCCTTATACAAGGATTCAACTTGCGTTGAATATTCAAAATTAAACTTTTTTAATTCATTAATAGTGTTAATTAAATTCTTTTCAGTTAATAATAACTGACAATGTCTGCCTTGTGTTTTAAACGGGAATCCGTCTATAGATTTGTTTACTGATTGTAATGCACGTTTGATATCTTTGTTGAAAGAACATTCTATATTAATAAAAGAATTTCCTTCGTTATCTTTTACAATAGATATCTTTCTAGACGAATCAACAGATCTGAAGGGCTTAGTCCAAGTAGGTGTACGCAGACTTGGAATTATTTCAGAACCTATAAAATGTAAAGATTCTAAATTTTCTTGTAAAATTTTAATCAACAAGCGGCCTTGTGATTCAGTAATAAACGCAGGCATCTTAATCATCTTTGCCAAGTTCTTTAAGATTCGTCTATCTTTATTTGGAATAGATGAACTTAGTTGATCGATGTCGTGTAATTCAATTCTGTTTAATAAGTCGTCAATGGTAAGCATACTAGTATTATATACTACTAGGATTACAATGTCAAGTGTTTATTTTATTAATTAATCGATTCAGTGGGATGCCGGCTGCTATTTCTTCTACAGTCCATTCAGTATGGCACAGTTGTTCAAACCATAGATCTCTACTAGGTCTGTTGGGCGTTTCTATTTCTAGTATTGATTGATTACCCACTGGCCATGCTAAACTATCAACATCTACAAATGCTGGCACACCGTTTATGATTGATTGCAACCCTGGATTTGAACTGGGACTTACAACCGCCCAAGCCATATTTAAATCATTATCAAAATCATAGTCATCATATGTATTTGGCAATTTACTTGGCACATGTATCTGCGTATGATGCAGATGTAAACCAATACTCCACGCTCTATCCCTTGGGTGGGGTCTAAATATAACGGGACGTTTAGATAACGACCGTATCTGTTTAACTAACGATTGCAACCAATCAACTGGGTCTCCACGATGCATCCACTGCTCGCTTTTGGTGTGCTGTCCGCATATTAGTATATGCTCTCCAGTTTTAGTCCACGGTTTGAGTTGTAGTCCCAACTGTTGAGAACGATCAGCAATTAAGTTTTCTTTGTTAGCAAACTCTGCCAAGTTGTTTATTCCGCCTAAACCGACTTTAAATGTCTTATTACGTATCAATCCACCTACTTCAAGTACTATTACGTGTTTGTGGTGTTCTTTGGCATATTTCCAGACGGTTTTATTTTCTGCCATGCGGCCGTGCCATAAAACGCTCCAAATCACATATACATCGGCATCAAACGTGTTAAAAACCACTGAGAAGCCCATGTTTTTTGCAGCCTCAGAAAAAGCGTCAAAAACTGTCGTTGAGTTAGTTGCCCCGTAGTCTGTAAATAGTGATAGCTTCATAATAGTGCGATAAGTAAAAGATATATTTAATGTCTACCAATGCAACTACCACAAATAAACGGCAAACTTAATCATAACGATTTTTTCATTTACGGTGCATGTGATGCTGCATATTTTGACGAGTTTGGAAAAGTATTAGTTAACAGCATTAGAAAAAACTCTAATAATGCAATACATCTTCACTTGTTCAATCCCCGCGATGACCAACTTGAATTTTGTTATTCTAAAGATGTGTCCGTAACTTACGAGTATGTTGGTAGCAGTTTATTTGTAAATTCCGCTAAAAGATGGAGTACCCAACCAACTGATCCTCTAGAAAAATTAAAGTATGATCGTATACTTAATGCAATGAGTAAGAGTGATGATGCAACCATTTTAGATAGAATGCAGCGAACTTATTTTGCCTGCGCTAGGTTTATTAGATTAGCTGAAATTATTCAAAAAACTAACAGCGTGTTTTCAATCGATGTTGATGCCATTGTTAGAAAATCCATACTTCCTTTAGAAAATAATTGCGATGTTTACCTACATCATATAACTGGAAAGAAAGCTAGGTTTTTAGCAGGTGGCGTTTACTTAACTGGTAATGAACAAAGTTATAATTTCATAACTGATTATGCCAAAATATTAACTGATAGTATCACAAAAGATTACATTTATTGGGGGCTTGATCAAGACGTGTTAGATATAATTGTCCCTGAGTACAAATTTAATAATCTCCCTTTTAGTTTTATTGATTGGGAAATGGGATTGGACAGTCACATATGGACTGCAAAGGGAACTCGGAAGAACTTGGAAGTGTTTATAAATGAGAAGAAGAAATATAGTTTTTAATAATTGCCCATAATTTTCCAGTTTTAACTTCTGTGTTGGACCAATGTATTGCGGCTATTTTATGAATCCAATTATCACGGTTGGGCAACGGCGGGGTTTCTATTTGTGACAAATCATTAAAACATATATCCTTTGCCCAACTCTTAGTAGGTTCTTCAACATATACTGGAATGCCTTCAATAGCACTAACTACATTCGGTGTTGATGCATAGCCTACACTACACCAACAATCTTGCAATGCTTCTCTAATTCCTTCGTGTTCCGATATAGACATTAGTCCATACTTAAAATCCTTAGGATAACGCTTTTGTAATTTTTCAATTTGTTTAAAACGTGTGCCATCGCCTGGATGCATACGAATCATAATGGGACGTTGACTGTATTTCCTAATCGTAGCAATAGTGTTGGCCAACCAATCATCTTGATCTGTAAACATATTAAAACCTTTTGGTCTCTGTGCTAATACTAAAATATGATTACCAATAGTCCGCCATGGTTTAAGGGTAACACCGTGCCAGTTGCTAAATGTATTCCATTTATCTAACTCAAAGTTATTAAAAAAATATGTACCAGTATCTGGATAAACAGTGTTAAGACTATATCGATGCCACTCGTGTTCTTTGCGTGAGTAGTGCAGTATATTACTGTCTACAAAAATTGATGGAGTATTTTGTAATTTAAGAATGTCAATGATCTTTTTTCTAAAATTATCCTCCACTGTATAACCTAATACAAACCCAGCATCAAGTTTTTGATCGGGTAATTTATTATCTCGAAATTCAATTACTTCATCGCCGTTTGCTCTGACTCCTGTAGCAAAGTTATCCATAAGCATAACCTTGTTGCTAAACTTTGCTGGATTACTTATAGAATTGTAAAATATGCCTACTTTCATTGTGACCAATCCTTAGACTTTGTCATTGAAATATTCCCCTCTTCTGGCAATGTATTACGTCCCATAATATGCGTATGGATTTGTAACTTACAAATATATTGATTTATGGCATTGTCTGCCGGGTACCAATAAGGTCTATAAAACTTAACCAGCCCACGGGCTGCTCTTGGCTTGATGGCATACCCACTCGCTCCTGGCATAGAAAAATTTCTCCATGTAACTGCTGCGGGAGATAAGGTTGGATTTTTTAAATAATCACTCCATGGTTCTTTTAAAAAAGAACTCTTACCTAATGATAAAATTAGTACATCATCAAACTCAACAGGTTCATATTTTCTAAAAAATTTTACATCATCTTCAAAGATCATTATAGGCTCATCTAATTCTATGCACTTCTCCCATAATTGATAATGACTATAAAAGCACCCAATTACTCCAGGCCTTGACAATTTTCCAATATCTTCCTCACCAATTTTTTGTCTTTCTGATATTTGATAAAAATGTGATTTTCTAAATTCGTTAAACAACTCAGGTTTAAAATATTTGAGAAGATCGTGATCATTTAAATCTTTATTTTTAATACTATAAGGATATAATGTTTTATTAGCCTTTTTAGCCATGTTAACAGCATCATTGCCGTTAGT
>Ga0209550_10000399_pt1 | contig 39856 bp, 43 predicted proteins | sample LauGreSuBDMM15SN_2_FD_187567 | JGI IMG/M metagenome (GOLD analysis project Ga0209550, IMG submission 187567) | Freshwater lake microbial communities from Lake Michigan, USA - Su13.BD.MM15.SN (SPAdes) (version 5) | ecosystem: Environmental > Aquatic > Freshwater > Lake | place: Lake Michigan...
GGGTTCGCGGGTATCCAAAAATGAATAATAATACCTAACCGCCCTGCGCAAAATCCTGCGGATTACATAACCTGCTCCTGTGTTTGATGGCAATTGTCCGTCTAGTATAGCAAAAGTGATGGTACGTATATGATCTGCCAAAACGCGCATGGCAATATCAATTGGTTCAGACCGCCCAAATTCTTTGCCCGTTTTAGTGGCCAAAAACTGAATATAAGGTTGAAAAACATCGGTATCGTAATTTGAATTTTTGGCTTCAATGGCGCGGCACAATCGCTCAAAACCCATTCCGGTATCTACATGCTGAGCAGGCAATTTCTCTAGGCTGCCATCTGCTTTGCGGTTAAATTCCATGAACACATTGTTCCAAATTTCAATCACCTGCGGATGATCATTGTTTACCAAAGTACTTCCAGCAACGGCAGCTCTTTCTGCATCCGAGCGCAAATCAATGTGTATTTCGGTGCATGGGCCACAAGGACCCGTATCGCCCATTTCCCAAAAATTATCCTTCTTGTTGCCATTTAAAATACGGTTTGGGTCGATCCAAAGCTTCCAATTATCAAATGCCTCTTGGTCGAATACCAGCTTTTCTTTTGCATCACCTTCAAAAACGGTTACATACAGGCGGTCTTTGGGTAACTTGTAAACCTCTGTTAAAAGCTCCCAAGCCCATTCAATGGCCTCTTTTTTAAAGTAATCGCCAAAGCTCCAATTGCCCAACATTTCAAACATGGTGTGGTGGTAAGTATCTACACCTACTTCTTCCAAATCATTGTGCTTGCCACTTACTCGCAAACATTTTTGCGTATCGGCCACACGTTTGTATTTTGGTTCTTCGTTTCCCAAAAACCAGTCCTTAAATTGGTTCATACCGGCATTGGTAAACATGAGTGTTGGGTCATTTTTAACAACTATTGGAGCAGAAGGAACAATTTTATGACCTTTACTTTCAAAAAAATCTAGGAATTGTTTGCGGATTTGACTTGAGTTTGACATTGACAATCAGTATGTTAAATTAATATTTCTGCTTCTAGGTGGAATAACTTATTTTCGCTTTCTTTTGCAATTAAGATAAAAAAGAAAAAATATCCTTTAATCGTCTGCAAATAGAATGATTTTGGGGAATAGAAAAAAGCAAAACCTTGGCAAAAATAAAATACTTTTATAATCCGCATAAACTCGACTTTGAGAAAGTAGGTACCAGTATTTGGTCTATTGTGTTGAGGGTATTTGGATTTTTGTCGGCCTCAGCAGTTGCTGGCGGTATCATGGTATTTGTGGCATACAGCTTTATTGATTCGCCAAAAGAGAGAGTACTTAAGCGAGAGAACGAACAATATAAAATTCAAATAAGGTACCTCAATAAAAAAATCAACGATTTAGGAGGAGCCATTGCAGAATTAAAAGACAGAGATGCCAATATTTACAGGGCAATTTTTGAGGCTGAACCTATTGAAATTAAACTAGGAAAGGCAGGCAGCGCCGATAAGTATAAAAGTTTAGAAGGATTTGATAATACGGAGGAACTATTAGCCTTGAACCAAAAGGTAGATGAGCTTACTGATAAAGTGTTGGCTCAAAGTAAATCATTTGATGAATTGAGTAAACTCGCTAAAAACAAAACTGAATTCTTAGCCAGTATTCCAGCAATTCAACCAATTAGTAATAAAGATTTAACTAGGGTTGCATCTGGTTATGGATATAGAATTCATCCTATTTTCAAAACCCATAAATTTCATTCGGGTATTGATTTTACAGCACCTCAAGGCACGCCAATTTATGCAACTGGCAACGGCACCGTTAGCCTTGCAGAAAATGGAAATGGCTATGGCAACCATGTAATTGTTTACCATGGATTTGGCTATTCATCTTTGTATGCGCACATGAGTAGGATCAAGGCTAGACCCGGTCAAAAAGTAAAACGTGGAGAATTGATTGGCTATGTAGGTTCAACCGGAACTTCTACCGCACCACACGTACATTACGAGGTGATGAAAGGAGCAAACAAAATCAACCCTATCAATTACTTTTTCAACGACCTTACCGAAGAGGAATATCAAGCTATTAGGGATATTGCCTCACGTGAAGGACAATCATTCGACTAATATAATTCATCATTTTGGAGAATCAAGATCAAGTTGAAAAAGTATTTTTTACCATTGGCGAAGTTGCAGAACAGCTAAAGGTGAGCACCTCCTTGATACGATTTTGGGAGAAAGAATTCAAACAACTGAAGCCAAGAAAAACAGCGGGAGGCAGCAGAAAATATCATATAGAAGATGTTGCAATCTTAAAACGTATTTACCATTTGGTAAAAGTAGAAGGTTATACCATTGCGGGTGCCAATGAACGCCTAAAAGTAAAATCTGATGCACCAGCAGATTTAGAACAAGTAAAAATTAAACTCACAGAAATCAAGCGGTTTTTATTAGAACTTAAACAAAATATCAGTTAAAAAAATATATGACAACACCATCAAAAGAAGTAGCCAAAACATCACAAATTAGAATTGATGTTCATTTAAACAAAGAAAATTTACCAGTAAATATTGAATGGGATGCAGATGATGCAGATTTTGAAGGCAAAGAATCTGCGAAAGGAATGATGTTAAGCATTTTTGATGGCTTACAACAAAATGCCATGCGAATTGATTTATGGACCGATGACATGAATGTAGAAGAAATGAATTTATTTATGTTTCAAACTTTAGCCACCATGTGCGATACCTTTGAAAAAGCCACTGGCAATAAAGAATTAAGCGATGAGATGCGTGATTTTGTGCACCATTTTGGCCACAAAGCCAATGTATTTGGTCCAGAACACCAGCACTAATTCTTTTGGAATTTAACGCCTTGTATGAAACCTTAAAGCACCGTGTATACAACACGGTGCTTTCTTATTTACAATCGGCAGAAGATGCCCAAGAAGTGACCCAAGATGTTTTTGTAGAAGTACATCAAAAGCTTGGTAGCTTTAGAGAAGAAGCGCAAATTAGCACTTGGGTTTATCGCATTGCCATCAATAAAAGCCTCGATTTTCTTAGGTTCAAAAATAGAAAAAAGCGATTCGCCTTTTTAACCAGTTTATGGCATCCAGAAAGCGGAGAATTGCAATACGACCAGAGTGATTTTATTCATCCAGGCATTCAATTGGAAAGAAAAGAACAAGCAAAGTATTTATTTAAGGCTTTGAACGAACTCCCCGAAAGTCAGAAAACAGCATTTATTTTAATTTACATTGAAAACTTGCCTTATGAAGATGCCGCCAAAATAATGGAGGTAAGCGTTAAAGCATTGGAGAGTTTGGTTCAGAGAGCCAAGAAAACACTTCGAGAAAAATTAAAAAATAATAGAAACAGCTAGAAGGATTATTGTCAGAATATCGTCAAATACAGAAAGCAATGGATCAAAAGAAAGAAATATGGGTAGAAGAAGTGCTCAATAGCATTGATGGCATCACTCGAGCGGAAGCTCCAGATGCCATTGAAGTAAAAATCCTACAGAAAATAAATGCACCACAGGCAAAAGTGATTAAATTGGAATCTTCTCAATTTAGGTGGCTTGCTGCTAGCATAGTTTTATTGATAGGACTTAATATGGTGCTACTTTCACAAAAACACAAAAATCAATCGAATCAAATTAGAGTTAACCAAAACCATGAATATGATTTTGGTTCAAATGATCTTATAAAATTGTAAGCATGAATAAGGAATCATTTTGGAAAATTTTGGCTATTATTTTATTAGTAGTAAACATAGGAATCTTAGGCTTTTTGGTGTTAGATAGAAGAGGTGGGAATATGCCAGCCAAACCAGATAAATTAATTATTGAAGGGCTGCATTTAGATGAAGTACAAATTGAGCAATTTCAACAATTAAAAAAGGCACATAGAAATGGCATTGATTCTTTGGATGAAGCAGAAATACAAGTTAGAAAATCCATTTTTGCAGAAATACAAAATGGCATGGGTAGCGACAGTATTCAAAACCAAAACCTACAAAAACTTGCTGAAATTAGGAACCAAAAAGACCAGACTACCTTGCTCCATTTTAGAGAGTTGTACAAATTGTGCCGCGAAGATCAAAAGGCTTATTACCACACTACCATTGAAGAAGTAGCTAAAATACTCATGCGCGGCAATCTAGGTGCAAGGGTACCAAAAATAGGTAAGTCATAATTTTTTTCTGTTTGCATCCAACATTTTAAATCTTTTTGTTGTAACATTAACCTATTCATCATTCGGATTACCAAACCAAATTGGGCTATTTAATGAATAACAATAACTCGAGTAATCTAGATAAAACATACCTTGTGGGTCCATAGAAAACCACCGACCCAATCTTTCATCCTAAATCCTTGCCCCAAAATCATAGGCATTTCCAACACCAGCTACCTCATCATCTTTTTCCGGGCCGTTGAAGGCGAAGCGGTAGGTGATTGTGTCGGATTTTAGGTGCGATTTTTTGCCCTTAGTGCATTTATTTGAAAATGCACCAAAATGGCTGTAAGGCCAATTATTAAGTGTGTTTGAGCAATTTAAATGCATGGAAAAATTGTGATTCCTTTAGAAGCAAGGTACAAATTATTCAATTAAATTTATGCGAAATCTCTCCTTGTTGGGTGGGTGTAACAGCAATAAGGATATTATTTTCTGCAATTTTGCTTTGGTAATTGTGCTTTTTTTAATCCGATTCCAGATTATCAATAAAACCAGAGAGCTTTTCTTTTATTTCTCCAGGAGAGGGCAACAGGTTTTTATATTCAACGGGAAGCGTTTCTGATAGGGTGTAATTTGCAACTCCTATTGGGCCTTTAGTACTTCTTAATGCGTATTCTACTATTGTTTTATTTTTCCCTTTACAAATGATGATTCCAATTGAAGGATTTTCTCCATCATTCCTTACTTTATCATCAAGTACTGCTAGATAGAAATTCATTTTTCCTGCATATTCCGGTTTGAAATTGCCGGCCTTTAGCTCAATAGCCACCAAAGACTTTAGCTTTCTATGATAAAGCAGGATATCAATATAGAAGTCTTCATCACCTACATTTAACCGGTATTGATTTCCAACAAAAGTAAAATCACTGCCCAATTCTAACAGGAAGTTTCTAATGTTTTTAATTAGGGCATTTTCCAATTCTCGCTCACTATGCTCTTCGCCAATTTCCAGAAACTCAAAATTGTATTCATCTTTCACTGCTAATTTTGCCTGATGTTTATATTTCTCTGGTACAGCCTGGTCAAAATTTGTTTGGTTTAGCAGGTACTTTTCATAAGATTTTCCTTCTATATGATGAATTAATACATTTTTTGACCAACCAAACTTGCGTGTCATTTGAATGTAGAACTCTCTTTCTAATTCTTCCTTACACCTTTCCATTATTACCAGATTATGGCTCCAACTAATTTCTCGCACCAGTGGTGCGAGTTTTTCATTTGCTTGATAACCAGCATAAAAACTTCGAATACGCCACAAGTTAGCAGGCGAGAATCCATTCATTCCATGAAATTCACTTTGAAGGTCTTTTGACAGGGTTTCTACAATAGATTTCCCCCACCCAAATTCTTCCTGTTTTTCTACTATATTCTTTCCAATATCCCAATATAATGAAAGCAAAGTCTTATTTACCTTCTTCAAAGCTTCGTACTGAGAATTGCGAATCTTCGCTTTTATATCAGTTAAAAACTCTTGGTAAGGAACCTTATTTATCTTTGTCATGGTGGTAAAATTAGGAATAAGATTTTAAAAAATAAGAACAATAACTTTCAAAAATCATCTTGATTCACCTCAGTGGATGCCATTTATTAATCAATTCTCGTTGTTCATCCATAGATTTTTGACGATAAACCAGCGTGCTTCCTATCCATTTAAGATCAGCTATCAACTGAACTTGTTCTATATGAGCTGATTTTTTAGTTTCAGGTCTTTATTTCAAACAATAAATAAAAATTACAATCATTTAATCCAAGTAACTCATAATATTTGCAATAAAAATTACAACACAATAAACTTTATATGAACAAAAACGCGGCATATTATATTGAAAAACTTGGTTTGAACCAACACGTTGAAGGCGGCAGCTTTGTTGAAACCTACAGAAGCAACCTACAAATAACCAAACAACATTTGCCAAGTATTTTTACAGGTGATTGTAACATCAGCACTGCAATTTATTTCTTATTGGAGCATGGGCAATATTCTGCATTTCACAAAATTGCCTCTGATGAAATGTGGCATTTTTATGCAGGAAGTACTTTAACCATTTATGAATTGGATCAAACCGGAAAATTAATAACCCATAAACTGGGCAATGATTTAGAAGCCGGTGAATCTTTTCAATGTGTAATAAAAGCCGGCAATTGGTTTGGCTCAAGGTGTGAGGTAAAAAACGCTTTTAGCCTTGCTGGTTGCACAGTTTCGCCTGGCTTCGATTTCAATGATTTTGAATTGGCCAACAAGGCAGATCTTATAAATCAATATCCAAGCTACCAAAACCTCATTGAAGAAATGTGCGCTTCATAAAAAAAATTGTTCCTTTGTTGTTTATTAGTAAAAACCATGACCATACAAAAACCTTCCCAAAACGATTGCCTTCCATATCAATGGAATTACATTTCGCTAGTACCGGACACCAAAGACATATTGGGCGAATTGCAGGTACAATTGATAGATACCATAGACCTAGTTACCTCTTTAGATGATGCTACCCTCCTAAGCTCATATGCTCCAGGCAAGTGGACCATCCTAGAAATGCTTGTTCACATGATGGATAGTGAGCGGGTATTTGCCTATAGGGCACTTAGAATTGCCCGAAAAGACAAGCACGAATTAGGGGGCTACGATGAAAATTTATTCGCAACCTCCAGCAAAGCAAACGAACGAAAAATATTAGGTATAGTGAAAGAATTCTCTTTGTTGAGAGCCAGTACCATTGAATTATTTCAAAGCTTTGATGAAGAAATGTGGAATGAAGTGGGCCTAGCGAATGGCAAAGTTACCAAGGCTAGCCTTTTCCCATTTATGATTTGCGGTCATGAAATTCACCATAGAAATATCATGGAAGAACGTTACATAGGAAAATAAAATCAACTATAAATACATAAAAAAGGCTGCATCGGTAAGTGATGCAGCCTTTTTTATTCGTTCAATTTAAGCTACTTTAAAATGTAATTGCTTTGGTGAACCAATACATTTTCTGCATAAACATTTATGATATAAGTTCCTGGTGCAAGTATTCTTTCATCATTTTCAAAGGCCAAACACAAGTCTTGCTTTTCGCCAGTATAAGTAACTTTGATACTTGATGTGGCATCTACTTGCTTACCCTCAGCATCTGTAAACTGTGCCTTGGTATAGCCCATTAATGTTTTCCCAGTTGGCTCTGTAATAACAAGGTAAATCATTTTATCGCCAGCTCCAGCAACTTTATTATCCATAAGGGTGAAGCACGATTCTAATTTATTGGTACGCTTGGCTAACACGCTTTCTGTGTATTTTCCATTTCCACGTTTTTTGAAAGAAGCAATTTTAACATACTCTACCTTTAATTGAGAAGCTGTTGCCACTTTACCTTCGAGCAAATTCTTTTGTTCATTCAAATTGGTGACTGTTGAATTTAATCCAGCATTTTCGTTTTTCAGTTTTTGATTTTCTGCCATTAAACTGTCTATTTGCTCTAAATATTCATCACGCAATTTTCTTAAATTTTCCAATTCAACTTTTAACTTTGCATTGAGTTTAGATTTGTCTTTTTCGCTTGCCATGATATTGCGAATTTTTTGCTCTTGCAGCGCAATTTTATCTTTGGCATCATTTAATAAAGTATCAAGGTTTCCGGCAATGCCACGGTACTTTTCAAGCTCCATTCCAACACTTGCCAGTTCCCTATCAATTTCAGCGTTGTTGTTCATTAAACTATCAACTTGGGTGCCGTGTTGAACAATTTCAGTTGAATGTGTTTTCCATTGGTAAATATTAACACCAATTGAGGTAATCAGTAATAAAAGCAATAACGTTAAGGTATTGCGATTTTGTTTTTCTTGTTCTGCCATAATGATTTTTTTTTACAAGGTAATTATATTTTAAAGATTTTGATTCAATTTTAATTTATACATATATTCAAACTCACATTTTAATCTGGGTATTGTTTAACAACAGTATTTGATAAAATAACCGACCCCTTTTTTATGATAGCAATGCCATCCTTGATGCAATACTGCTCAGTTTCTGAGTCTCTCATCTGGGGGCTTATCATAAAAACTACATTGTTACCAATCCTCACGTCTTTATCAATTATGCAATTTTCGAGGTAACAGTTATCGCCAATTCCCATAGGGATTCCATTTTTGGGGTTGTTTAACTCTTCGAAGCTTTCATAATAATCATTGCCAAAGGTTACACAATTGCGCATTACTGTTCCAAGACCAATCCTTGACCTATTGCCTACAATGCAGCGCTCTAATTCTGCCGCATTGATAATACAACCCTCAGAAACCACGGTTCCTTTGAGCAAAGTACCACTAGAAAACTTTGAAGGTGGCAGCATCCTTGCTCTGGTGTATATTAACCTGTCGTCATCAAACAAATTAAAACTTGGTATATTTTCTGCTAAATCAAGATTGGCATCAAAATAACTTTTAATGGTTCCTATATCTGTCCAATAGCCATTGTAAGAATATCCTTTAACCTTTAGTCCCTTTTCTATGGCACCAGGAATAAATTCTTTTCCAAAGTCTGTTTGATGTGGGTTTTCATCAAACATTCTCTTTAAGGTTTCTCTGTTAAAAATATATATACCCATTGAAGCCATATATTCTTTGCCTTGAGCCTTTTGCTCAGGCTCTACATTTGATATCCAGTTCTCCAATTCATTTGGGTGTGGCTTTTCAACAAAACGGTCGATAAAACCATCGTTGTTTACCTTTAAAATACCAAAACCTGGCGCATCATTTTTATCAACTGGCAATGTTGCCACACTTATTTCGGCACCACTATCTACGTGCTTGTTTACAAACTCACGAAGGTCCATTTGGTATAACTGATCACCACTTAAAATAAGTATATAATCATGGTCGTGCCCTTCCAAGTGAGGGAAAGTTTGTTTCACCGCATCGGCGGTACCTTGAAACCACTTTTCGCTACCTGGTCTTTGTTCTGCGGCAATAATATCTACAAACGCATAACTAAAATGATCGAAATGGTAAGTGTTCTTTATGTGTGCGTTTAACGAACGTGAATTGTATTGGGTCAAAACAAAAATTCGTTTTATCCCTGAGTGCAAACAATTGGAAATTGGAATATCTATTAATCTATATTTTCCTGCAATAGGAACTGCAGGTTTACTTCTGATAGAGGTTAAAGGATATAACCTTGAACCTGCACCGCCTCCTAATATAAGGCATATAATTTTAATGGTTTTTTGCATACACTAACTTTTATAAATTTCAATATAATTATTAACTGCCTTTGTCCATGAAAAATCTAACTTAACGGCTAATTCTCTTACCTGATCAAATTTATCGGAATCTACATACAAATCAAAAGCCCTGTATAAACTTGTAACCAAATCATAGGCCTCTGGTGCATTGAATCGAATGCCATAGCCACCAAAATCGCCAAAATCAACCACAGTATCTTTTAAACCTCCTACCGCTCTTACAATTGGAATAGTTCCATACCTGAGCGCATACATTTGGTTCAAACCGCAAGGCTCTACCAATGAAGGCATTATTAAAAAATCTGCTGCAGCATAGAGTCTGTGAGCCAACTCCTCGTTGTAACCAATATAATTAGCCACATTGTTAGGATGGTAACCGCTCAACCGCCTAATAGCATCTTCAATTTGGTTTGCGCCTGAACCCAAAACGTAAAAATTCATTTGTTGGTTACCTGCTAAAAAATCATGAATTCCTTGATACACCAACTCACCTCCCTTTTCTGTATTTAACCGGCCAATAAATATGGTTAATGGTTTATTTGCATCAAGCCCTACTAATTTACAAATTGCTTCTTTGTTCTTTTGTTTAAAAGAAGCCCAATCATTTTTTAACAGATGTATTAAATAGTGATCTGTTTTAGGATTCCAAACCTCCGTATCTATACCATTTACAATACCTTTACTTTTGAACCCATACTCATTATATAGCCAATTATACGCGTTATCTTGGTATTTCAATTCATCTAAATAACCAGCACTTACTGTGGTTACCTTATTGCTGCATTTAATGCCAGTAGCCAGTGGGTTTATGGTTTGATCCCACTCTAATAACCCAACAGTTTCTTTGGGGAAATGAGGAAAATAACTCAATAAATATATTGGAAATGCCCCAGAGTATAATCCATTGTGAATGGTAAAAACTGTTTTGATGCCTACCAAATTTCCATAGTCATAACAGTTATTAATCATGAAAGGAATTAGGCCTGTATGGTAATCATGGCAATGAATTATTTCTGGTTTTTGAGCCCAATTATTCATCCAATTTATGGCAGCTTGTTGAAAAAATAGGAACCTTACAGGATCATCATCATAACCATAAATATTGTCTCTGAACAACAAATTTGGTATATCTACCAAATATACATCAAAGCCTAAATGAACGTCTAAATATCTATGAATTTTATACTCCACATAAAAATTCTCATTGGTGCAAATACCTTGGTGAATAACTTCTGAAGGGTGGGTAGCATTCCATTTTTGATTATACTTTGGCAGTATTACACAGGTACTAATTCCTGCAATATTTAAATACTTTGGCAGTGCCCCTACCACATCACCTAGGCCACCAACTTTTGCAATTGGAAAACACTCTGCCGATAAATGAACTGCTTGGTACATAAACTAAATCGTTGAACTGCAATTTATAAAATTTAATGGCAATAAATTGAATAAAGCACAATATTTATTTTGAACCAAAGGCCCAATGGAGAAAATAGGGCAATACTATGCCGTAAGTTTCTAAGGTATGCCTACCTCCTATCATTTCATTGTAGGATAAATCTTCCCCTCTAATATAGCCCATTGCTTCCAACTCTTTTATCAAGTCTAAGGTATCATCTATGCTATCTATTATTCCATTATTATTCCTGTCTGAAGTTTCATCTAAAGTTCCACAAGCAAACCATATTTTAAGTTGAGGTTTATTTGCAGTTTCCCGCACTAATTGGTGAATGATTCTATCCGCATCAGTGTAGTTGTCTTTCAGGTCTTTTCTACGCCACCAAAAAGAGCCACTACAAGCAAACACTTTGCTGAACGCTGTAGGGTAATTCCAAGCAATATCAAATGCAGACAATGCTCCGAGGCTAAACCCACCAATCACTTTTTCTTCAAAATGCTTAATTTTTAATCTCCGCATTAACTCAGGAATCATTATTTTCACCACAAAATCACCATAAGCAGCGGCCAAACTTCCCCTGCCTTTAAAATCAGGAATCCCTGAAACGCCATAGGTTTGCAGTCGATCATAGGCATGTGGTGCAAACAAAATAAATGGCTTACTCACCTTTTTATGGAAAACCTCCGATAAAATCAAATCCATGTTCATACCAGCCATATCTTGTCCATCATTTAGCACCAATAAAGGGTAATGATGGCTTGGATCAAACCCAAATGGAAGAATAACATCCACCAAAACATCTTGTTGAATGGTATCCCAATAAATTTTTCTACGGCGAACTACTGGATTACTTTTGAGCATTAGCGCAATGTTAGTACCTTTTGCCTAATTCCTCAAAAATTGATTTTACACAAATATGGAAAAAGAAAAAAAAATTATATATTTAAAAATAATTTGAAACATAAAACATGCGTTTGATGATTCAATAAATGCAAAAAAACAACCTCATTGAAACTTAGAAAATATAAACTGCTAAAACAAAAAACCATGAAAAAAATCGGAATCTTGTTTGGACAAGAAAACACCTTCCCTCAGGCATTTGTAAACCAAATAAATAGCAGAGGTGAAAAAGACATTGTAGCTGAATTTGTAAAAATGGACAAGTTGAGTCAAGCCTCAGATTCTGGTTATGCGGTGATATTCGATAGAATTAGTCAGGATGTACCTTTTTACAAAGCCTACCTTAAAAACGCAGCCTTAATGGGTGCAACCATTATCAATAATCCTTTTTGGTGGAGTGCCGATGAAAAGTTTTTTAACAATTGTTTAGCCATTAAATTAGGTGTACCTGTTCCTAAAACTTACTTATTGCCTTCGCATGTTCGCCCAGATGATACCAGCGAAAACTCATTTAGGAATTTAGCCATGCCTATGGATTGGGAAACAATGTTCAAGGAAATTGGCTTTCCAGCATATATGAAACCTCATTCTGGCGGTGGATGGAAAAGTGTTTACAAGGTTAAAAGCATAGAAGATTTTTACGAAAAACACGCTGAAACCGGCCAGTTGGTAATGCTTTTACAAGAAGAAATTATCTTTGATGAATACTTTAGGTGCTATTGCATTGGTGGCAAATATGTAAAAATAATGCAATATGAACCAAGAAATGAACCCCATTTGCGTTATGTGGTAGAAACCCCTGTTTCTAGTCAGGCTTTATTAAATAAGGTTGAAGAATATACCCTAACTCTTTGTCGCGCGCTCGGATATGATTTCAATACGGTAGAATTTGCAGTTAGAGATGGTATTCCTTATGCCATTGATTTTTGCAATCCTGCTCCAGATGCTGATGTGCACTCTGTAGGACAAGAAAATTTTGATTGGGTAGTTAAAACCGCTGCAGATTTTGCCATTGAAAAGGCAAAAAGTCATGTTGTGGGAGGAAACAATCAAACTTGGGGAGGCTTTATCTGTGAATCGGCAGCTGGCAATGCTGCGCCTGCAAAAAAAGCAACAGCACCTAAAGCGGTAGCCACCAAAGTTGCCAATAAGGTAGCGGCAAAAAAAGCACCACAAAAAGGAGCTGGTAAATAATTTTTTAATAACTAAAAGTCAGTTTTGGTTCAAACAGAATTGGCTTTTTACTTAACCCATAAAGCTGATGCATGCTAGTAAATTTACTTTAGGAATAGAGGAAGAATACATGGTAATTGACCCAATTACCCGCGAACTAAAATCGCACGAGCAAAAAATTGTGGAAGCTGCCGGCAAATTGCTATCCGACGATTCTGTGAAAGCCGAAATGCACCAAGCGGTTGTGGAAGTTGGCACAGGCATTTGTGTAAACACAACCCAAGCAAGGCAAGAGCTGGCTGGCTTAAGAAAAAATATCAACATGGTGGCTGGTGACCTTGGATTGCAAATTGGCGCAAGTGGCACCCATCCTTTTAGTATGTGGCAAACCCAATTAATTACTGACCACCCCAGATACAGAGAAATTGTGCATGAGTTGCAAGATGCCGCTAGGTCTAATTTAATCTTTGGTTTACATGTACATGTTGGGATGGAAAACAAGCAAATGGCCATTCATATTGCCAATTCTATGCGTTATTTTCTACCACATGTTTATGCCCTTTCTACCAATTCACCGTTTTGGGAAGGCCGAGATACTGGGTTCAAATCTTTTAGAACCAAGGTATTTGATAAATTTCCGAGAACGGGAATTCCAGATTATTTTGAGAGTTTTGAAGCATACGACAACTATATAAAACTTCTTATTAAAACTGGTTGTATAGACAATGCCAAAAAGATTTGGTGGGATTTGCGGGTGCATCCTTTCTTTGATACCGTTGAATTTAGAATTTGTGACATCCCAATGTTATTGGATGAAACCATTGCCATTGCTGCCATTTTTCAGGCATTGTGTTACAAATTGTATTTATTAAGATTAAAAAATATCCAATTCATAGATTACAACAGAGCACTCATTGCCGAAAATAAATACAGGGCATCGCGCTACGGTATTGAGGGTAAATTGATTGATTTTGGCAAAGAAAAAGAATTGGAAACAAAATACTTAATTGAAGAATTGCTCGATTTTGTAGACGATGTTGTAGATGAATTAGGCAGCAGAAAAGACATCAGTTATGTTTATGAAATGCTTAAAAATGGAACAGGTGCAGATAGGCAATTGGCAGTCTTTAACAAAAACAAAGACATGAACGAACTAGTTGATTTTATTACACACTCCACACTTATTGGAACGGATATTTAAACCATTGTTTGTAAGTATTCTATTATTTAATTGAATACCCATTATTTTTGCAAATTAACAGGAATAAATAATGCCATCGTTTAAAGTTGCTATATTGGATATGTACAAAGGAGAGCCAAATCAAGGGATGAGGAATATCCATGAAATATTAAACAGGTACGCAGAGGAAAAAGAACTAGAAGTTACCAAGGAGATTTTTAATGTAAGGCAGCAAAATCAAATACCCGATTTAAGCTTTGATGCCTATATTTCTACCGGTGGACCAGGCAGTCCAATTGATTTGGAAGGTTGGGAAGATGCCTATCTGCAATTTTTACACTCCATAATTGTTTACAATGAAAACCATGTAAATAAAAAAATGGTGTTCCTCATTTGCCATTCTTTTCAAGTGTATTGCTACCATTTTAAATTGGCCAATGTTTGCAAAAGAATGAGCGAATCATTTGGCATATTTCCAATGTATAAAACAGCAGATGGCTTAGAAAATAAATTCACCAAACTACTGGTTCAACCATTTTATGCAGTTGATTCAAGAAAATGGCAGGTAATTCAACCAGATTTGTATGCCTTAGATAGGATGGGCGCCAAAATATTAGCCATTGAAAAGGAACGACCAAACATTCCTTATGAAAGAGCTATCATGGCCATTCAATTTACACCCGAAATAATTGGAACCCAATTTCACCCAGAGGCCGATGCTGAGGGAATGAAGTTTTACCTGAAAAGCGAAGAAAAGAAAAAGGTGGTGGTAGAAAATTATGGTCAGGAAAAATATGATAGTATGATAACACTTTTGGCTGATGAAGATAAAATTCCTACAACACAAAAAAATATGATTCCTGTATTTTTAGATGAAGCCCTTTCACAACATTTTAATTTAGTTCATTGAAATGATTCAAGCAATTAGAGAAAAATACAACGCAGCATTTAAAGAGGAAAATTATCAAAAATTCCTTCAACATCTTGATGGCTTGTTTAACAAAGAAGTAATATTTAGAGTAGCCGAAACGCCTATTTTTGTTGACAAAACACTAAAAACAACATTAATTTTTGCTTGTGAAAATATCATAGATGAAATTTTAAATCCCAACTTCAAAGAACTCACTCAAAGGGCCATTCCCAAAAACCTTGAAGTTAAAAATGAAAATGATCACCCTCATTTTATATGCATTGATTTTGGAATATGTGAAGACGCTCTTGGCAATTTAATACCTCAAATGATAGAGATGCAAGGCTTTGCGAGTTTATACGCTTGGGAAAACATTATTGGTAATCAATACAAAGAACACTTTTATTGCCCACCAAATTTCAATCATTTATTGAGCAATTTAGATAGTGATAGTTATACTGCTTTGCTCAAAAAAGTTGTTTTAGCCAATTGTAATCCCGAGGAAGTTGTGCTCATGGATTTAAAACCACATGAGCAAAAAACAAGAATTGATTTTTATGCCACTCATGATTTGTTAGGTATTCCAATTGTTTGTTTAAGCGATTTAATCCAAAAAGAAAACAAATTATTCTATTTAAAAGATGGTGTGAAAATGCCAATTAAACGAATTTACAATAGATTGATATTTGACGACCTTGCTGCCAATCCAGATTTTACTTATTCAGCAGATTTATTTTCTGATTTGGATGTGGAATGGGTTGGTCACCCAAATTGGTTTTATAGGATCAGCAAATACACCATGCCTTTTTTAAATAATGCTTTCGTTCCTAAAACACAATTCCTTCATGAGGTGGCAACAATTCCAAACGATTTAGAACATTATGTATTAAAGCCATTGTTTAGCTTTTCGGGTCAAGGTGTAATTATAGATGTTACACTTGAAGACATCACCAAAATTGAGGATCCAGAAAATTGGATACTTCAATCAAAAGTTAAATATGCAGAAGTTATTGAATCACCCACAGGAAAGGTTAAATGCGAAATTCGCATGATGTACCTTTGGCCAGATGGTGATAAAAGGCCAACATTAGCTACCAATTTAGGAAGAATGAGCAAAGGAAAAATGATTGGCGTTCGGTATAACCAAAACATGGATTGGGTTGGGGGTAACATTGCTTTTTTTGAAGATTAATTATGAAATATTTTTTAATAGCAGGCGAGGCCAGTGGCGATTTATTAGGTGCCAGTTTAATGGAAGGTATTATTGCAAAAGACCCACAAGCAGAATTTAACTTTTGGGGTGGCGATGAAATGAGCAAAAAATCTGCAGGTCTTTTGCAACATTACAGAGACATTGCCATCATGGGTTTTGTAGAAGTCTTGATGAAAATTAGAACCATCAAAGCAAACTTGGAGCAATGCAAAAAACAAATTACCAATTACCAGCCAGATGTTTTAATACTTATTGATTTTCCAGGATTTAATATGCGCATGGCAGAATTTGCCAAAAAATCTGGCATTAAAACTTGCTATTATATTGCCCCAAAAATTTGGGCTTGGAATGAAAAACGTGGTTTTAAATTAGAAAAATACATCGACTTATTACTCCTCATTTTTCCTTTCGAAATTGAGTATTTTAAAAAGTGGAAAGTAAATTCATTGTATATTGGCAACCCATTATTTAACCAAACACAAGCATTTATTCCTGACCCAAAATTTAAAGAAAAAAACAAGCTCAATCAAAAGCCAATTATTGGATTATTGCCCGGTAGCCGCAAGCAAGAAATAAAACGCATGCTTCCTAAAATGGTATTGCTGGCGGCCAAGTATCCACAATACCAATTTATTATAGCAGGCTCACCAGGCCTTACTGCCGATTTTTACACTTCTTACTTAAGTGAAAATGTAAGGTTGATATTTCATGCCACCCGAGATATTTTAGCGCACAGTGAGGCTGCGTTGGTATGCAGTGGAACCGCCTCTTTAGAAACTGCTTTTATGAAGGTGCCTCATGTGGTTGCCTATGCAGCCCAACCATTAACTTATTTAATTGCTTCGCGTTTTGTAAAGGTAAAATATGCCTCTATTATGAACCTCAGTTTTGATAGAGAAGCTGTAAAAGAATTGATTCAACACCATTTTACCCTCGAAAACCTACAATTAGAGTTTGAAGCCATTTTGCCTGGTGGGTCAAAACGACAAAAACTCCTAGCTGATTACGATTTGCTACACAAACACTTTTCTAAAAAGAATGCCAGTGAAGTCGGGGCCGAAGCCATCATTAAAATGTTTAATGCTTAAAATCTAGTATTGCTAAACTGGCATCACAAAAATCGTACTCAAACAACTGGTTGCTGGCAATTATGATGGTGCGCTTTTTTAATTGGGTTTGAACCAAATTTCTATACCATGCAATACCTTGTTCATCTAGGTTCGAGCAAGGTTCATCTAAAAGCAACAATGGAGTATTGGCATAAATAGCCATCACCAATTTGAGCCTTTGTTTCATACCCGAAGAAAAATGCTTGATGAACTTATTTTCCTGACCGCTTAAACCACAAGATTGTATCATTTCTGCTAGGGTAATGTCATCCTGCTTTGCAACAATTCCGAAATGAAACTGAAGCATTTCTAACAAGTTAAAATCATCTAGTAAATCTAGGTACGGTGCAGCTAATGAAATTTTTCCAACCAAATTTTCTTCAGTTAAAATTTTTCCTGCTAGCTCATATTGGATCAAACCTTTTGAATAAGTTTGGTAATTAAATATGATTTGAAGCAGCGTAGATTTTCCTGAGCCATTATTGCCCACTAAAGCATAAGAACCATTTGATTGGAAATCAAAATTTACCCCTTTAAAAACCCACTGACGGTTAAACTTTTTACCTATATCCTGTAGTGAGATTTTCAATCGTTTAAAAGTGTAAAAGACTAAGTATTATTTGAAACCTTTGAGCACACCGCGCTCCGAATTTCTGATAAAAGAAAGGATTTCATCTCTTTCAGCACTTGCTTCCATTTCTGCTTCAACGATCTCGAGTGATTTACTCAAATTGCGGTTATGGATAAACAAAATACGATAGATATCTTGGATTTCAGTAATCTTTTCATTGCTAAAACCACTTCTTCTTAATCCAACAGCATTAACACCTTCGTATGTCAAAGGGTACCTTCCAGCTTTGATAAAAGGAGGCACATCTTTACTTACCATACTACCTCCTTCAATCATTACATTTCTACCTACCAACCCAAACTGATGGATAGCAGATAAACCGCCAATTCTTGCTCCATCTTGGATAGTAACATGACCAGCAGCTTGTACCCCGTTGGCAATAATTACTTGGTTACCAATAATGCAATCATGTGCCAAATGAGAGTAGGCCATAATTAAACAGTTTGAACCAACCTCTGTTTTAAACTTATCTTTGGTGCCACGGTTAATAGTTACACATTCGCGAATAGTAGTATTGTCGCCAACAATTGCCAATGTTTCTTCTCCATCGAATTTTAAGTCTTGAGGTATGGCTGAGATTACTGCGCCTGGAAAAATTCTTACGTTTTTTCCAATTCTAGCGCCAGGATAAATAGTTACGTTTGAACCAATCCAAGTACCATCCCCAATTTCCACGTCTTGATGAATCATGGTAAATGGATCGATGGTTACATTTTCTCCAATGCGCGCATTAGTATGAACTGATGATAAATTATGTATCATTTAATATTAACTTTTGACAACTTGTGCCATTAATTCTGCCTCACAAACTAATTTCTCTCCAACAAAAGCGCTTCCCTTCATTACCGTAATTCCTCTTCTGATAGGACCAATTAAATCCAACCTAAAAATAAGAGTATCGCCCGGCACTACCTTGTCTTTAAACTTGGCATTGTCTATTTTCATGAAATAGGTATTGTAATTTTCTGGATCCTCTACTTTTGATAAGATTAAAACCCCACCTGCCTGAGCCATTGCCTCAATAATTAGCACACCTGGCATAATTGGGTTACCAGGAAAATGACCTTGAAAAAAAGGCTCATTAAAAGTAACATTCTTGATGGCGATAATATGATTTTGACCAACTTCTAAAACCTTATCTACCAAAAGAAAAGGAAAACGATGTGGCAACATTTTCTCGATTTGTTCTGCCCTGTATAAAGGAACTTTGTTAGGATCATACTTAGGAACCCTAACCGAACTTCTAGATTTTTTTATTAAAGCCTTGATCTTTTTTCCAAAGGCAACATTTGCAGCATGCCCCGGGCGAGCTGCCATTATTTGAGCTTTAATTGGTACCCCAATAAGGGCCAAATCACCGATTAAATCAAGCAATTTATGCCTTGCTGGTTCATTGTGAAATCGCAAATCAACATTGTTTAAAATGCCTTCCTTCTTTACTTCTACTTTTGGCTTATTAAACATCTTAGCCAAATTATCCAACTCACTGTCTTCTATTACCCTATCAACAATAACTATGGCATTATTTAAATCGCCACCTTGAATCAAACCGTTATTATATAAAAATTCTAATTCATGTAAAAAGCAAAAAGTTCTGCAGCTAGCAATGTCTGTTTCAAACTCTTTTAAATTGGTTAAAGAGGCATGTTGCGAACCTAAAACTGGTGAATTGTAATCTACCATTACCGTTAACCTATAATCATCTAAAGGCATGGCAATCATTTCTACACTTCTATCGGCTTCGGTATAGTAAATATTCTGTGGCACCACAAAATATTCTCTTTGCGACTCTAATTCTTGGATGCCAGCATCTTTCAAAGCTTTCATAAAAAACTGGGAACTGCCGTCCATAATTGGTGTTTCGCCACCATTGATTTGAACCATGCAATTATCAATTTCCAATGCTGCCAAAGAAGCCATTACATGCTCAACTGTTGCAACTCTTGCACCATTTTGCTCAATGGTGGTACCCCTAGAAGTATCAACTACATTGTCAACATCAGCATCTACCACTGGCATGCCAGGTAAGTCAACCCTCTGAAATTTAATTCCATGGTTATCTTCTGCAGGAAGGAAGGTGAGTGTAACCATTTGGCCTGTATGCAGACCAACCCCTTCTAAACTCACAGACTTTTTAATCGTTGTTTGCTTCATAAATAATGCTGCAAAAAAACGAAAAGTTAGCGTATTGTTAAGCTTTTTTTCGTTTTTATTCTTTCTTTAAGGATTTAATCTCCTTTTCAAGTGTGTCAATTCTAATCAAAAGTTCGGGTAAACGCTTAAACAATGAGGCCGATCTTAAGGCGTCTCTCACACCTAATACTGGGGTTCCGAACCATTTTCCATTTTCTTCTTTGATAGAACCTACTACCCCACATTGGCCCCCAAACTGGTTATAATCGGCTATGGTTAAATGTCCGGCAAAGGCTGCCTGCCCACCAATTACGTTGTATCTACCAATTTTTGTGGAACCTGCAACGCCAGCCTGACCAGCAATAACGGTGTGATCGCCTACTTCGGCATTGTGGGCAATTTGAATTAAGTTATCAAATTTAACTCCTTTTCTAATATGAGTTGAACCCATGGTGGCCCTGTCTATGGTGCAATTTGCGCCAATCTCCACATCCGATTCCATGATCACATTTCCAATCTGGGGAATTTTTTTATAAGAGCCATCAGGTAAAAGAGAAAAGCCAAAGCCATCGCCGCCAATAACGGTTCCTGAGTGTAAAATACAATTATCGCCAATGATACAATCGTGGTAAATTTTAACCCCAGAATAAAAAATACAATTTTTACCCACCTTCACATTTGCGCCTAAAAAAACATGGGGGAAAAGTTTGGTGTTCTCTCCTACTTTTACATTTTTTGAAATATAGGTGAATGCTCCTACATAAGCATTTTCGCCTACTACAGCAGTTTCATCTATAAAACTCATTTGCTCTATTCCAGTTAAATGAATAGCAGTGTTTCCATATTGTTCAAGTAGGTTAGTGAAGGTTGCGTAGGCATCTTCCACCCTTATTAAAACAGTATTGTATGCTTTTGAAGGAACAAAAGTTTTATTGACCAAAACAGCAGATGACTGAGTGGTGTAAATATGATTTTCGTATTTGGGATTGGCAAAAAAAGAAAGTGCACCTGTAGTTCCTTCTTGAATTTTTGCAATGGTATTGAGCATTTGAGTGCCATCTCCTTCAAAGGTTCCTTGCACCATTTGGGCAAGATCTGCGATACTAATTTGCATATGGTATTAATAATTTATAAGCTAATTTTCATCAATATTTTTTGGTTCGAGCCAAGATTTTGGATAACAAAGAAAATACTTTGTAACAGATTTTGTTAATGCTTCAATATTAAATTGGTCGGATGCTTTTGCAATGTCTAATAAGTGTCCATCCTTAAATAAAATTTTTATGTTGAAATGATCCAAACTATATGCCCTGTTCTTTACCGAATCTGTGTAAACAAAATAATCTGCCTCCTCAAAACTTATTTGCTTTTCTGCCGCAACCCACTCCTTAATTTCATTGATTTTTTGTAAAGTAAAAGGCTCATTTGCCAATTCTACTTTTGGCAATAAACGGTCTTTTAAAGTCAATGAAAGTGAGCTCAAAACCTTATCAGAATGGGTACTCCAAACTTTTATTGCCGACATGATATCATCATCGTCTAGTAGCGTATAATTTTTGATGGCTGTAGGATCGTTAAAAAAGGTAGCGCCATTTAATTGCTTTTCTAAAAAATACAACAAAGGTGGTGAGGCAAACAAAGTATGGCCATTTTTAACTAATTCGAAAGCACGTTCTAAAGTTTTTATTAATACAGATTCTGCTGCTACTACAGTTTTGTGCAAATAAACCTGCCAATACATTAACCTGCGCGCAATTAAGAACTTCTCAATACTGTATATTCCTTTTTCATCTACAACCAACTCATCGTTCACCACGTTGAGCATATTAATTATCCTATCTTGCCCAACTACGCCTTCTTGAACGCCACTGTAAAAACTATCTCTACGCAAATAATCCAACCTGTCCATGTCTAATTGACTGCTTACCAATTGGTGTAAAAACTTTCTTGGGTATTTATCGGTAAAAATTTGAATGCACAAATCTAACCTACCCATTAAATCTTTGTTCATTTGGTGCATGAGGAAAAGCGAAATTTCCTCGTGGTGCAAATCCTTAATTAAAATATTTTCAAGGGTATGAGAATACGGACCATGACCAATATCATGCAATAAAATGGCGGCATATACAGCCTCCTTTTCCATTTGAGAAATTTCAACCCCCTTTTGTTCTAATGTAAGTAAAGCATTTTGGGTTAGGCTCATGGCTCCAATAACATGCTGAAAACGAGTGTGCTGCGCCCCCGGGTAAACATAATTGGAGAGTCCTAACTGCTTAATCCGCCTTAATCTTTGAAAGAAAGGATGCGCAATAATGTCGTATGCCAATGCACATGGAATACTTACAAATCCATAAACAGGGTCGTTAAAATTTTTTAGTTTATTGATAGCCACAATTAATGAACAAAATAAAACGTTACTTCGCAAAGATAAGATTTGGAGGCATACTTTTTGCTTCTTAACAATAACTAGAAAAAACAAAATGAACGAAACTATTCTGTGGGCTGATGATGAAATTGATTTATTAAAGCCACATATTTTATTTTTAACCAACAAAGGATACCAAGTAGACAAGGTAACCAATGGCATTGATGCTATTGAAAAGGTAAAAGAAAATAATTATGATGTAATTTTTTTAGACGAGAATATGCCTGGCATAAGCGGCATTGAAACCTTGTCACAAATTAAGGTGATTAGGCCAGATGTGCCTGTGGTAATGATTACCAAAAGCGAAGAAGAGCATATCATGGAAGATGCAATTGGCAACCAAATTGCCGATTACCTGATTAAGCCTGTAAATAGCAATCAAATATTGCTTTCCTTAAAAAGATTGCTAGATGGAAAGCAATTGGTAACCGAAAAAACCGCCCAAAACTATCAACAAGAATTCCGCCAATTGAGTATGGATTTATCAGATGTTGATGATTTTGATGGTTGGGTAAAAATGTACAAAAAGCTAGTTTATTGGGAACTTGAATTGGCCAAAAGTGGCGAAACTGGCATGGATGAAATTTTGGCCATGCAAAAAAGAGATGCCAATAATGGTTGGGGCAAATTTGTGAAAGACCATTTTATCAATTTCCTCAAAAAACCAGATGCCAATACGCCGGTTATGAGTCATACCTTAATCAATAAAAAATTGGTACCACTTCTAAAAGATGAGGTGCCTACTTTTATGATTTTGATTGATAATTTTAGGTACGACCAATGGAAAATGGTTCAAAGCCAATTGAATGAATTGTTCAATGTGGTTTTGGATGATACTTATATGACTATTTTACCAACAACCACGCACTATGCAAGGAATAGCATATTTGCAGGAATGTTGCCAAGTGAAATTGAAAAACTATACCCTAATTTATGGGTAAATGAGGAAGATGAAGAAGGAAAAAACATTCATGAGGAAGATTTATTGGGCCGACAATTACAGCGCTCAGGCATCATGGATAAATTCTCCTATACTAAAATTACCAATTTAAATGCAGGTAAAAACTTAGTAGAGAACATTCCAAATTTGTGGCACAATAAGCTCAATGTTATCGTTTATAATTTTGTAGATATGTTAAGTCATGCTCGAACCGAAATGAATGTGATGAAAGAGCTTGCCGAAGATGAAGCAGCTTATAGAAGCATTACAAATAGTTGGTTCGAACATTCCCCACTTTTTGAAGCTATTAAGAAAATTGCCAGTAAAAAAGCCAGAGTAGTCATTACAACAGACCATGGCTCAATAAGAGTAGGTAACCCCGTTAAGATTGTTGGGGATAGAGCAACAAGTACGAACCTACGATATAAACAAGGTAGAAACTTAAATTATAACGAGAAGGAACTATTCTCAATTAAAAATCCTTCAGATGCATTTTTGCCAAAACAAAACATGAGCACCAGTTACGTTTTTGCGTTAGGTGAAGATTTTATGGCTTACCCAAATAATTATAACTACCACGTAAAAATGTACACAGATTCATTCCAACACGGCGGCATCAGCCTTGAAGAAATGATAGTACCTTTCATAGTCCTTGAAACAAAATAAATTGGATCAACCAAATAAATATACGCAAAAAAACCATTAACAGCTCGCTGTTAATGGTTTTTTTATAAGAGCTTACTGCCAATAGCTAAAGGCCAACAGCCTATTGATTAAAAGCAAATCCAATATTAAAACTCAAATACGACATACTTGGCAAGTCATTATTTTTAAAGTTGTAATTGTATTTTAAAGATAATAATAAACTCCTAGATGCATCAATGTCGTATGTAGCTGCAATTTCAGGGACAATCAAAAATTGCCATGTTTCATTGCTTATTCTATACTGACCAAGATCCACTTCTCTATCCATGTAAGAAGTTCCAATGCCAGTTCCAGCAATGAACCTAACTCCATTGTCAGAATCTCTGTAATAATGCAATTTGGCAGTCATAGGATAAGTATTTAAATAACGAAATTGCTTACCCGATACCGAAACATTGTCCTTTGTAAAAGTGCCATAGGGCATGTCTTCATAAAACACATTCCAATCTACTCCAAAACCAGCAAGGATATTGTCTGTAACTTCCGTTTTGTATTCCATACCTACCCCTCTCCAACTATATTTAGAGATAAAGTCGTTCAATTCACCAGTTCCTAAACCCATTGAGTAATAGAAATTAAAATAAGAATCGTTTAACTGTGCCTTGGTATCTTTAGTGTTTAAAGTTAAGGCAAACAAACAAATGATATATATTGCTTTTTTCATGTTAGTTTTTCTTTAAAATTGGGGATTGTTTAAACGCTTGATCAATGGCCCTTCTGGCTCTATTGGCAAATGTTGAAGTTGAACCTTCTACCAAACCATTTACCACAGAAACCCAAGCCATTGGCCTTCTGCCATCTACAGCCGAGTCTTTTAAATCAAGCATTTGAGTAAGCAACGACCCTGTGGTGGTAGTTGAATAAGTTGGAGGATAATATCCAGGATAATACCAACCGTAGCCATAACCGTAGCCATACCAATAATTAGAATAATAATAAACAGTTGTGCTGGTCATAACCGAATTGATGATGGAAACATCTGGGTTTGACATGGTGTCAACTTTAACCCAACCATTTGCTTTCATATTGGCATCAATCTGATTGGTAATAACTGAAGCGGAAGCAGGATCTAAATACTCTGGCTTAATTACATTATCACTACCAACTTTAAGCACATTAGGACTCAAGGTATATGTTTTCCTATTGCTAAAATCAGTTACTTTTGAGTACGCTGTTCCAACAATATCTAGGTCACTAACGTATTCTGCCCCACCTGGTCGGCAAGCAGAAAATAATAGTAGAGAATAGATTATCCCTGCTGCAAGGAAAAATTTTGACTTCATAAATTTCTAATATATTTATTAATAGCCAAAAGTAAGTAAATAATGAAAATCTACAAATTCAATTTTTTCACAGCTAGTTTAAACGCTCTAATCCAGCTTTAAACAAAGCATTGCTAGGCTCCAATTCAAGAGCCACCTTGTAGTTTATTCTGGCGTCTACCTTGTTTTTTCTTTCTTCGTATATCAATCCTTTCATGTAAAATGCATTGGCAAAACTAGGGTTCATTTGTGTGCAGGTATTCCAGTTTCGCAAGGCCTCATCCATGGTGCCATTTTCAAAGTTAATATAACCAACATTGTAATAAGCCAAATAATTTTCTGGGTTTAAATCTATTACCCTTCTATAATCAATTAATGCATTTTTATTCAACCTTAGGTTTTGCTCAAAAACCGCCTTGCTAAACCAAGCATCTTGGTTTTTAGGTTGTAGTTTAATGGCAGCTTTATAATAATCAAATGCCAATTGATTTCTGCGAGCAGCATATAAATTGGCGATGTATAAAGTAGACTCATAATCGGTAGCATCATTTTCAATGGCAGTTTGAAAATGGTAAATTGCCCTAGCTGTGTCGCCCATTTCCTTGTAATTCATCCCTAACATGTGATATATTGTGGCATTGCCTTGGTCTAATTTCATTCCTTTATTGAGTAAGGCAATGGATTTATTATGCTCCTTCACAACAAAATACAAATCTGCCAATTTTAATATGGCATCTTGGTAATCTGGTTTAAGCAAAATGGCCTTTTCGTAACTTGTAGCAGCCCTTTGGGTTTGGTTCATGGCATATAGGGTTCGAGCCAAATTAAAATGATACAAAGGATTGATAGAATCTATGGCAATGGCAGCCAAAAAATCATCTTCTGCCCTATTCAAAAACTTTTCATTTGCATATACTTGGGCTCTTCTGTAAAACAACTCTGCATCTTCCGGATTTTCTTCAATGGCTTTACTTAATTCCTTAACAGCTTCAATATTTGCAGTACTATCGCCTACATTTGGCAACTTACTTTTTGAGGCATTTTGGCCACAGGAAATTAACAAAATAGAAATACTGATAAAAATCAGAATATTAAGGCTATGTTTATAATACATTTTTATATTTTTGAGAAATCAATCTTGAGCAAATAAAACACTTGAATGTTAGTCAAGCAAATATTACTTTAGGGTTGACCCAATTAAAATTAATACAACAAAATTATGCCTTTTTATCATCGAGTAGGTAGTATACCAAAAAAACGTCATACCCAATTTAGAAAACCAGATGGTTCTTTATATTCCGAAGAGCTTATCTCTACAGAAGGTTTCAGCAGTTTATACTCTTTGGCTTACCATTGCCATCCACCAACATTGGTTAAAGATATTGGTTCAGCCTATAGTGTTCAGCCCAAAGCGGCCCTATCAAAAAACTTGCAAAACCGCAGCTTCTTAACCTTTAAAGCTGAACCTAAAGACGATTATTTGGAATCGAGAGTAGTAATGCTCTTTAATAAGGACTTATATATTACTGTGGCTGCTCCTAAAAAAAGCATGACCGATTACTTCTACAAAAATGCGGATGCAGATGAGGTAATTTTTATTCATGAAGGCAGCGGTACCCTCAAAACATTGTTTGGCCAAATTAAATTTGAATATGGCGATTACTTGGTTATTCCAAGAGGCGTTATCTACCAAATGCAATTTGATACCGAAAAAAACAGGTTGATGATCACGGAAAGTTTTAGTCCCATTAAGCCACCAAAGCGTTATTTAAACCAATTTGGACAGTTAATGGAACATTCGCCATACTGCGAGCGTGATATAAAACTGCCAGAAAACCTTGAAACGCATGATGAAAAAGGTGATTTTAAGGTGCTCATCAAAAAACAAGACCTAATCTATCCTTACACTTATGCCACGCATCCTTTTGATGCCATTGGTTGGGACGGATTTCAATATCCTTATGGGTTTAGTATTCACAATTATGAACCTATAACTGGCAGAATTCACATGCCACCGCCAATTCACCAAACTTTTGAAGGACATAACTTTGTGATTTGTTCATTTGTACCGCGCATGTACGATTACCACCCAGATTCAATTCCTGCACCTTATAACCATAGTAATGTTGATAGCGACGAGGTATTGTATTATGTTGACGGTGATTTTATGAGCAGAAAACATGTAGAGCGCGGCATGATTAGCTTACATCCAAAAGGCATACCACATGGTCCGCACCCAGGAACTGCCGAAAAATCTATTGGCAAAACCGAAACCAAAGAATTGGCAGTAATGATTGATCCATTTTACCCGCTAGAAATTACCCAAGCGGCCATGGATTGCGAAGATCCGCATTACTACAAATCATGGGTGGAGTAGACTTAGATTCTAATCCATTTATATTCTTGGGGGCCTTATTTTTTAACGGTTTGAACCAACCTTGAGTAAAGTGATTTTTATTCAGGCCTAATTTTAACTATTTTATTATCACGCAAGACAACTAATTCACTGTTCTTGGATTTTTTATACACCAATAGTTTTTCATATACTTTTTCAAGCCCCTTAAGTATTTTTATCTTTTCTTCAATTTGAATTTCTTGTATTGTCATAATGATTTTTTAATAGGTTAAACTTATCTTGATTGAAGATGATTATAGTATCATTAATTTGCTTTTCTGCAAAAAGTTCATGTCGACCTTCAGAATTATCAAATAGTAAAGCTCCATTACAACCTGCGACTATGTAAAGTTTCTTATCGTCCATTTTTACGAATTTACATATAATTTTATAAGTTTTTCAATTTTGATTTTTTGTGAACGGTATAGACTATTATTTCTTTTCATTTATTGTCCAGATATTTCCAATTTCATCTTTGAACTTAATGATTCAATAATTTTTATTTTTTAATCCTGTTTTATCAAGTGTTGAACAATACCAAACTTCACTTAACATAAAAAATAACAATCACTTAAAGTGCAACTAGTCCACAAAGGCATATTTTTCAATATTCTGAATTATATTTGCCACCATGAATAATACGATTGAAACTGCAGGCAATGACTTCCTGCCTTTAAACGGAACTGATTATATTGAACTATATGTGGGAAATGCCAAGCAGGCAGCCCATTTTTATAAAACAGCTTTTGGATTTCAAAGTTTGGCCTATGCTGGACCAGAGACAGGGGTGCGTGATAGAGCTAGCTATGTTTTGGTTCAAAACAAAATGAGATTAATGCTAACTACCCCGCTTCGCTCCGATTCTGCTATTGCTGAACACCACAAAAAACATGGCGATGGCGTGAAGGTATTGGCCTTAATGGTGGATGATGCCTATAAAGCGCATGAAGAAACTACCAAACGTGGCGGAATTTCTTGCATGGAACCAAAAACACTAACAGATGAAAATGGCGAAGTACGCATAAGTGGGATCAAAACGTATGGCGAAGTGGAACACCATTTTATTGAACGCAACAATTACAATGGCGTATTTATGCCTGGTTTTATTAAATGGGAAAGTACTTATAATCCTGAACCAACAGGCTTATTGTATGTAGATCATTGCGTAGGAAATGTTGATTGGAACCGAATGAATCCTTGGGTGAGCTTCTATGAAAATGTAATGGGTTTTAAAAACATCCTTTCGTTTGATGACAACGATATTTCTACCGAATACTCTGCTTTAATGAGCAAGGTTATGAGCAACGGAAATGGTTTTGTAAAATTCCCAATTAACGAGCCTGCCGAAGGAAAAAGAAAATCTCAGGTAGAAGAATATTTAGAATTTTACGAAGGCGAAGGCACGCAACACATTGCTATTGCTACTTTAGACATAGTTTCTACTGTTAAACAATTAATGGCCAGAGGAGTTGATTTTTTAAAAGTACCTAACAGTTATTATGATGATTTGTTAGATAGAGTTGGTCCGATAGAGGAAGACATTGAGCCTTTAAAGGAATTGGGTATTTTGGTAGATAGAGACGATGAAGGGTACTTGCTTCAATTGTTTACCAAACCTGTGGAAGACAGACCAACTATGTTTTATGAAATTATTCAGCGCAAAGGTGCAAAATCTTTTGGCAAAGGAAATTTCAAAGCCCTATTCGAAGCCATAGAACGCGAGCAAGCAAACCGTGGTAATTTATAAGCTTGGTTTTTATACTAAGTAACAAAGCAACATTTTTTTGCCACCAAGGCGCTAAGGCACCAAGTTATTTTTTTTATTATTATTAAAAAAAACTCTGTGGCTCTAAAACTTGGTGGCAAAAAAAATAAAAAATCTCTGTGCCTTTGAGGCTTGGTGGCAAAAATTAGAATCTTTGTGGTGAAAAACATTCAACAAAAAAAAGAAATACATGACAGATAATAAACTACTTCATCAATTTAAGAATATCGGAATAGCTGAGGGAATTTCCTTTCTAGCTTTGATATTTATTGCCATGCCAGTAAAATATATATTCGGGTTCCCGCTATTGGTTAAATACTTTGGCTGGGCGCATGGTGCATTATTTATTACTTATATAATCTGGTTGATTAGAGCCAGAGATGAATACAATTGGAGTTTGAAACAAACAGCTTTAGGCTTGATAGCGGCTTTTGTACCGTTTGGACCGTTTATATTTAACAGGCAAATACATTAAAACAATTCAATAAACATACGACCCCATCGGGGTCGAATATCTATAGCGCTGACATTTTCCTATAAACATACGACCCCATCGGGGTCGAATATTTATTAAAATTTTTGGAGATTTAAAAACTCGTTTTCAGTTCTTTGATGCGTTTGAGGATACTTAAAAAGAAACCAATGATCATGATAATTGTGCCGGCCCAAACGAAGTTGATCATTGGGAATACGATTGCCTTCATGATGATAAAATCGCCAGAGGTGTCTTTTTCTGAGGTGATGATGGTGATTTTCTTGGTTTCGGGATTTACTTCTACAAACCTAAATTTTAACTTAGCCTCTTCCACTAAAGCTTCATAACTGGTTGCTGAATTATCTTTAACACCATACAAAGGCATGGCATCATAAACTTTATCTAAGGTATATACTTTTAACTCTGCACCCAATAACACCTGAAAATTTTTCATATCAATGTTATTGGCATCTGTATTTGTATTAATGCCTTGCAAAATAGCGTAACCATTATTTGTATAAATAGTATCGCCGGGTGCTACCATATGTGTTTTTTCGTTGATGTATTTTGATTCTGCTTTACCAGATGGTACCGAACTTACATAGGTAAACACATCATGTCCCCAGTAGTGCTTGGTATCTGGATTTGCCACCAAACCAAACTTAGGATTTATTTGTCCGTTAGGATATAAATTAAACTCATAATCTACCTCGCCATCCTTATTTAATTTCTTATAATTTACTTGGTAATAAGTATTCACCCATTGAACCGAATCTTTCACATAGGTGATGATATAATCTCCCATTTTATTGGGCTTACCACGTTCAAGGTAAATATTTTCTACATTCTCTTTGTTGTTAAATTCTGGGTTCAAAGCAGTTCCACTTTCATTGATAGAAATTACTTGTTTGTTTGCAGATGAAACCAATACACCAATTAACAAAATACCAAATCCTATGTGTGCAACACTTGCTCCTGCCAATTTAATTTTACCTTTTAGGAATGGGATCAACAAAATTAAATTGGTGGTAATTCCATAAACACCTGCAAACAATAATCCTAGGTAAAAATAATTTTTAAGGCCAAATGCATAATAAAGAACTACCGTAATAACCAATGAAATAAGTGCATACAAGCCCATCTTTTTTAAAGCTTCATTTGTATTTTTCTTGTACTTTAATAAATTGGCTACTGCTGTTAACACCCCAATTATAATAGCCATAGGCATTTGCCATTTGTTATAATGACCAATAACATCAGCTGGTGGAGCTAGGTTAGCAGAAAACAATTTATTGAAAACAGGAATAGAAGTTGTAAGTATTACCTGGAAGGCAGAAATGACCAATACCAAACTTCCGATAAACATCCAAAATTCGCGGGTATAAATTTCCTCATCTTTGGCAGAGCGAGGCATTAATTTCCAACGCATGGCTATCAATACGATGGCCAATAATACAAACACCAACAGGAAAACCAGTAATTGTCCGCTCATACCTAAATCTGTGAATGAATGAACAGAAGAATTACCCAAAATACCAGAGCGAGTGAGGAATGTGGCGTACAATACCAATAAAAAAGTTGCAATAATTAACCCCAAAGCAACGATATAAGAACTACCTGTAGATTTATGAATGATCATTACATGCACGCCAGCAATTAATATTAACCAAGGAACTAATGAGGCATTTTCTACTGGATCCCATGCCCAATAGCCTCCAAAGCTCAAGCTTTCATAAGCCCAAAATCCACCCATGATAATTCCTGCTCCTAAAACCATTACACTAATTAGGGCCCAAGGTAAAGCTGGTTTTAACCATTCTTTAAAATCTTTTCGCCACAAAGAGGCAATAGCGTATGCAAATGGAACTACCGTTGTGGCAAAGCCAAAGAACAAAGTTGGCGGGTGAATCACCATCCAATAGTTTTGCAACAATGGGTTCAAACCGTTACCATCTTTTACTTTACTTAAATAATCTGCAGTTTTAAAAATTGGCGCATTGGCCATCACATTTCTTAATAACTCAAACGGACTACTTCCTAATTTATAAGAGAATATTTTTACACCCAAAAGCATGCTTGTAAGGGCAATTTGAGAAAGCATTATAACTGCCATTACTGGGTTCAACCAATTCTTAGCGGTGCGCAATAAAATTTGTCCTATAACCATTTGCCAAAAAATCCAAAGTAAAAAGCTACCCTCCTGCCCTTCCCAGAAGCAAGAAATCATAAAGTGTACAGGCAAATCAGTACTACTGTGCTGCCAGGCGTAGTGGTACTCAAAATAATGACTGTAAATTATTTTGAAGAGTGAGGCTATAATGGTTAAAACCGCCAAACTATGCAAATGAAAAGAATATTTGGCAATTTTTGTCCAGCTTTGATCCAAGGGATTGCGCTCGGCAAAAAAGTAACTCAAACAAGCCATTATAGAGGAAATAAAGGAAACCACAACTGCGGTATGACCCAAATTTCCCCAAAATAAATGTTCACCAATAAATGTAACAGAATTCATAAAGTATTAAATAGTTTTTTTGAAGGAGGCGTAAAATTGCGAGTAAGTAAATTGATTGTATCAGGTTTTCACCTCAGTTTCATTGTATTTACTCGGACATTTAAGTAAGATTTTGGAAGCCTCAAAATGATCTCCTTCCATTCTTCCTACAATCACAATTTTTTCTGATCTTTCAAAATCTGCGGGCTGCGGGTTGTGGTAAACAACTTTGCTTTCCTTACCCTTTTCGTCCACCATATAAAAGGAGAAGTAATTGGCATCCTTTTGTGGGTCATAATACTTTTCCTTTTCTCGGTTCAAAACGCCAACTACATGGTACTCTTTACCCGGATGATCCTGGGCTACCTCAAAATTTTCATAGGTACTTGCGTCACCATACATGCTTGCAATGGCACCTATGGCTAAAGCTATTAAAATAAGTGCGATGATACTTGTCTTTTTCATGCTACGATTGCTTCTCTATTTTTCTAAGTTTCAAATCCAAGGAAACCAAATAACCTACAATGCCAATGAATAAAACTGCAATAACTGCTACAACTACTAAATACTTATCGGTGCTTTCGGCCGAAGGCATTTGGCTGCTGTGTTGTTGTACCTGATTGATAATAAAATATTTCATGCTACAATTCTTGTTCTTTTTTTAATTCAATTTTCTTCAATCTTATTTGAATGTTGGCAATCCAAAACCCAATAAGTATCCAACCCACAACAGCAGGATAAAATACCATCCTTAACCTGCTATCTAAATCGTAAGAGTTAAAACCAGGATTACCGCCATTTCCTGGATGAAGAGAAGCAGTTAACCTTGGCAAAACAAATATCAATACTATAAACATAGGTAAACAGAAAAGGTTGTAGGTGGCCGAAATTCTTGCCTTTTTCTCCTCATCTTCAATAGAACCTCTTAACACAAAATAGGCTGCATACATCAACATACCAATGGCTGCACTGTTTAATTTAGGATCATTTGTCCAATAAGCGCCCCAAGTATTTTTTGCCCAAATCATTCCGGTTACAATTCCTATTGTACCATATAACAAAGCAACACGAGCAAAAGATTCTGAATAAACATCATTGATCAAATCTTTACTCATCAATACTTTAACAGCATATACCGAAGAGGCAATGAGTAAACTTAGCATACCAAACCACATAGGAACATGGTAATAAAGATTGCGAATACTCTGGGCCAAAATAGGCAACTGGGGCACTGGTAGTAACAATCCACCGATTAAGGCAAACAATACTAAAACAACTCCAGCTAATTTCCACCATTGAATACTTTTCATAGAAACTCCCTAAAGGGATAACAATTATTTCTGCAAAAATAGCGATATTATAGTAATGATTGGGCTGAATTTTAGGATAATTTCAGTCATTTTTAACAAAAATGAAAATTCATTTTTAATTTCACTTTTGAATCTTTTCAATTACCTACCCTTCAAGAGTTTTGAATAAATATTTTTTTTTGGTAAGCCGCATTTTTTCTTTAGTTACCTGTATCTCTCTAATATTAAGAGTTAAACATATAAATTTATTTTAACCAAAATTTAATAAATTTATAAATTTGTTAAAAATCGCATTAAATTAGCACAGTAAATAATAGATTTACCTCCGAAAAAAACAATTTTATAAACCAAATAAAGCTTATTCATTAAACCAATTTATTATGAAATACTTTTCTTTTTTAATCTTAGTTGTTTTCATTTCATTTCATGCATTCTCTCAACGAAAACCACAGCCAAAACCAGTCGTACCAGCAGCTGCGCCAAAACCAAAAGGTCCTAGCCCCTATGTCATGAAAAAAGACTACGATAGCAGCATTACTAAGTTGAGTAACCAAATGAAAGGTATTCAACAATCCATCAATACTGTAAAAGGTGGTATTAATAGCAAGGATGCAGAGTTGAAAGACATGAATGAAAAATTGAAGCAGGTAGAAGAAGTTCTTAATTCAACTAATTTTAAGATTGCACTTACATCAGACTCTTTAAACAAAACCCAACTTTCTATAGAAGAGATTCAAAAAAACAATGAGCTAAGATTTAGCGCTCAAGAAGCAAAAATTAATAAGGCTGAAAGCTCCATTTTACTCTTATGGGCTTTTGTCTTTATAGCCATTATTTCTAGTGGGTTAATTTGGTTTCTGTTAAACAATAAAAATAAACAATTAGAAAATAAAATCAACCGAAGCTTTGAAGAAAACAAAAGCCTCATTCAAGAAAATCAGATAAGCTTAAACAAACAGGTGAAACAATTAGAATCGCAAATAAATACTGAAAGTAAGAGCAACCAGCACTTTGCAGAAAGACTCAACAATGCAGTAAAAGAGGATATCAATATTATCCAAAATGAATCTAAAAATATGGCTTCAACCCTTGCAGTAATCAGTGCTGAAATAAATGATTTGCATGATAGGATCAAACCGAATAATGCCTAAAAATGCTCAAAAAAAAGCCGCTTACCAAAATGGCAAGCGGCTTTTTAAAGTCGTAATTAAATCTAAATTATTTTACTGATTTTACAATTGCTTCGAAAGTTTCTGGATGGTTCATGGCCATATCGGCTAAAACCTTGCGATTTAAACCTAAACCTTTTTTGTGAACTAAGTTCATAAATTGGCTATAGCTATATCCATGTAAACGAGATCCAGCATTGATACGCATAATCCAAAGGCTGCGGAAATTGCGCTTTTTGGTTTTACGATCTCTATAGGCATAACCCAAACCTTTGTCGATTGTATGTTTTGCTATAGTTAATACATTTTTTCTCTTACCCCAGTAACCTTTGGCTAACTTGAGTAATTTTTTTCTGCGAGCCCTACTCGCTACGGAATTGACTGAACGTGGCATAATTTTTACGTTTTTTGAATCTAAGCGCCCCGCTTACTAGCGGGATCTTTTGTGCTTTTATTCGGGTTAAACAAATGATAAACCAGGTGTTTAAGGCCTACCTATAAACGGCCGCTCCGCCTTTACGGAACTCAATTGGTTTTATTTACCAATTCCCAACAAAATTTTAACTTTACTCATATCAGCAGTACTTACGGTTGTCATTTTTGTCAACCCACGCTTCTGCTTGGTAGTTTTCTTAGTTAAAATGTGATTCTTAAAAGCTTGTGCCCTTTTAATTTTACCGCTGGGGGTAACCTTAAAACGTTTTTTGGCCGAGCTACATGTTTTCATTTTAGGCATTTCCTAAATCTCCTCTTTTTATTAGTTATTAATCACGACTTTCTTTTCAAAACCTCTCAGTCACCGCAAGTGACTCTTCTCCTCTCAGTCACCGAAGCCTTGGCGTTGGTGACCCCTCTCCAAATCTCCCCCTCTTCTTAACCTACTTCCCTGCTTTACCTTTTGGATTTAGGATCAAAAACATTTTCTTTCCTTCCAACTTAGGTAACTGCTCCACTTTTGCAATATCTGTTAACCTTTGAGCTAACTGAAGCAAAAGCACTTCACCTCTTTCTTTATATACAATTGATCTTCCTTTAAAAAACACAAAAGCTCTCACTTTATGACCTTCTTTAAGGAAGTTTTCAGCATGTTTCAGTTTGAACTCAAAATCATGCTCATCAGTATTTGGTCCGTAACGGATTTCTTTTACCTCCGATTTTGCTTGATTCGCTTTTTGTTCCTTTTTCTTTTTCTTTTGCTCGTACAAGAATTTCTTGTAATCAACTACTCTGCATACAGGTGGATCTGCATTTGGCGAAATTTCAACCAAATCCATTTCCTGTTCATAAGCTATCCTCAAAGCATCACCTAAAGGATAAACCCCTACCTCAACATTTTCTCCCACCAAACGCACGCTTGACGCACGAATAAGATTATTAATCTTGTGTTCAGGCTCTAATGAACGCCTGCCTCTGTTGAATCTGTTCTGTCCGGGACCTGGCCCTCCAGGCCTCCCGCTGCTACTACTCGGTACAATTGGTGCTGCCAAAGAAACTTATATTTTTACTGTTAATTGATCTCTAAAAAATTGAACAAAATCTGTTGCCGACATTTTTCCTGTATCTCCCTCCCCATGTTTCCTTACAGAAACACTTTCCTCCTGCATCTCATTCTCACCAACCACAAGCATAAAAGGGATTTTTTTCATTTCTGCATCCCTAATTTTTTTGCCAATCTTCTCATTTCTATCGTCAAGCAGGGCGCGAATATCGTTATTTTTCATCAATTCAGCAAGTTTTTGCGCATATGGCAAATACTTATCACTAATTGGCAGAATACTAACTTGTTTTGGTGCTAGCCAAGATGGCAAATTTCCTGCATAATGTTCTAACAAGAAACCAATGAAACGCTCATGTGTACCAAGGGGTGCACGGTGAATAATCAATGGTCGCTCTTTCTCATTTTTTTCATTGGTAAAGCTTAAATCAAATCTTTCTGCTTGTGCAAAATCAACTTGATTTGTTGCCAAAGTAAACTCTCTTCCTATGGCAGAATAGATCTGAATGTCGATTTTTGGACCATAAAATGCCGCTTCATCTTCCACTTCAACATAATTTACACCCAAATTTATCAAAACTTTACGAACCATTTCCTCAGTTTTCAACCAAAGCTCTGGTGAGTTAATATACTTTTCACCCAATTTCGCTGGATCATGTTTTGAAAAACGCATCACATATTTGTCAATCCCAAAAACCTTGAAATATTTCAAATACAAATCGTTCACTTTTCTAAATTCTTCCTCAAATTGATTCTCTGTGCAATAAATATGTGCATCATTCATCTGCAAACACCTAACGCGCATCAAGCCAAATAACTCCCCACTTTGCTCATACCTGTAGCAAGTACCATATTCTGCGTACCTTAAAGGCATGTCTCTGTAACTTTTTGGTGTAGCAGCAAATATCTTGTGGTGATGAGGACAATTCATTGCCTTTAAATAGTATCTATCCCCATCCATTTCCATCGGCGGAAACATACTTTCTTTGTAATAAGGTAAATGTCCACTCTTAATATACAAACTTTCCTTTGCAATATGTGGAGATTTTACCCTTACATAGCCTCCTTCACTTTCTGTTTTTTTAGCAAAACTTTCCAAAATTTCTATAATGGCACCTCCATTAGGCAACCACAAGGGTAAACCAGGACCAATATCATCATCAAAAGTAAAAATTTCTAATTCTTTACCTAATTTGCGGTGGTCGCGTTTTTTGGCTTCCTCCAGCATATTTAGGTATTCCGTTAATTCAGCTTGCTTTGGAAACGAAACTCCATAAACCCTGGTAAGCTGAGGGTTTTTCTCGTTTCCTCGCCAATAAGCGCCCGCAACGCTCATCAACTTTACAGCCTTTATAAAACCTGTATTTGGAATATGACCTCCTCTACACAAATCACTAAAGTTGCTGTGTGTGCAAAAGGTAATTTCTCCATCATTTAAGTTTTCAATTAATTCAACTTTAAAAGGATTATTGCGCTCATTATAATAAGCTAAAGCATCAACCTTGCTGATGGCTTTTTTGTGAAACTCCGCCTTTTCTCTGGCTAGCTCCAACATCTTGTCCTCTATTTTTTTGAAATCTTTTTCAGAAAATGGTTCACCACCAAAATCCATGTCATAATAAAAACCATTCTCAATTGCTGGCCCTATCGTAAGATTTACTTTTGGATAATAAAACGCTATGGCCTGAGCCAACACGTGCGCTGATGAATGCCAAAAAGCATTTTTTCCTTCCTTGCTATCCCAAGTGAAAAGTGTAAGTGAACCGTCTTCGTTAATTGGTTCAGACAATTCTATTACCTGCCCGTTTAGTTTGGCGGTTAATACGTTTCGAGCCAAACCTTCACTAATGGATTTGGCAATTTCTAAGGCGGTTGTACCCCGTTCAAACGAACGAACGGAACCGTCTGGCAAAGTGATATTCATAATAATGCTTAAGTCGGCAAGTTAAATGAATAGCTTCAAAAAACGAAACTAATTTTGGCTTGATAATTGTAAATATGAAATTTGTTCCAAAGTAACTTACCTATGTTCAAACAAATTCCTATTCATTCATTTGTTCTTTTAATCGTATTTGGCATTTTTATGAGTGCCTGTAAATCAACCTTTATGCCTAGTTATGAATACAATATTTCCAAAATCGGAATTGATATTTCTAAACACAACACAGAATACCAATTAACATCCGACACAATTTTTTTAGGTTCAAACCAAAAAAAAATAGACGAGTTCGATGCTAACTTATTTAATAGTTTGAATAACCGTATACACGAAAGAGGTTATACTCTGAACCAATCAGGAGAATTGCAAACCTACCAATTGAACGATTGTTTGATTGAATTTAATAAACAAAAACCAGAATTAACAATAAATGGTCTTGACTCAATTTATAAAAGTAGTTTACTCACGACCATCGTTTGCAGAGAAGTTACCGATACAACGAAACTATTTTTCACCTCTTTCAAAACCATTTTCAATTACGATTTCCGACCTATCAAAACTTTTTCTACTGCAACAAATCAATCTCTTAATTGGCAATTTTCTGAAAGTTATGCTTACACAGAAAAACCGTTCAATAGCACACAAATTGAAGAAATTTCAGAAAATTTAGCTACAAATATTTTCCAAAAAATTGACACTGCTAACATTCTAAATTTCAAGAAAAATTATCCAGATATTTATTCAAGTAACTATAAAAAAAGCACATATACCAAGGGAAGTGGCCTCTTTGTAGCGATGGTTTTACTTTTAATTGTGGTATTGATTCCATAAACACAAAACAGATTTCAAGATTCAATTCCAAAAATAAATTGTGGAAACTTCTCTATATTTTATTAATTGCATAAAAATTTGTTCATGACAAAATCTGTTTTAGTTTTATTTTTAGGATTATCATTATTATTTGCCTGCAAGAAAGGAGAAGAAGCAGTAAAATATAATTATAAATATAAATTAGCTGGTATTTACTCACGCGATACTGCTATAAAAACTGATGGTTATAAAAGTCTGAACCTAAACCAAGATGGTAATTATTGTTGGACCAGAGTAATCAAAGGTTTAGATAGTAATTTTTGTTATTATAAATATATTCAAACCAGCGATACCTCTTTGCTTTGGGAAGGAAACACCTTAATCTACATTAAAATTACACCCATTGATTCTATTCCAAAAAGAATGCAATTGCAAGTGCTTGAGACGCTAAATATGCCCGTTTTGTATGGGTATTATGATTAAAGAATTTCAAATCAAGGTTGATAAACCTAATGAATATAAAATAAAAAACCACAAGGTTTTATCTTGTGGTTTTGTGGAGGATACCGTCCCGCAGGCTTGCGGGA
>Ga0209550_10000400_pt1 | contig 39800 bp, 15 predicted proteins | sample LauGreSuBDMM15SN_2_FD_187567 | JGI IMG/M metagenome (GOLD analysis project Ga0209550, IMG submission 187567) | Freshwater lake microbial communities from Lake Michigan, USA - Su13.BD.MM15.SN (SPAdes) (version 5) | ecosystem: Environmental > Aquatic > Freshwater > Lake | place: Lake Michigan...
GAACCAATTGCTGCCCCGGCGGCTGCACCTGCAAGACCTCCTGTTAATCCTCCGGTTGCTCCACCTACTACACCACCTTCTTCGGTCCTGGCTTGTTCTGCGGATATTTCTCCTGCTGCCTGTCTAGCTTCGATCCCTGCGATACTAAACCCAGCCATGGCCACTGTTAAGGCTGTGCCTATTATAGGTATCTTGGTTCCTAGTTTCTGGAACCCACCTTTCATGAAGTTCATGCCTTTACTCAATGCACCTGCTTCGTTTGCAACATTAGTGATTGCAGGACCTGACTTGGCTAGATTCTGTGCAATTTTTGCTTCTGTTTCAGCAAACTGTTTAAAGCCTCCTGTGCGCCTAGCTTCTGCTAGAGCATCTTTACTGCTCATGCCTGGATTTTTTGCTTGTAGTTCTTTGGCACGGTCTACTGCTGATGAAGTGGTGCGGGCTGTGTTTGTAGCAGTGGTAGTTGCTGTAGCTGGTGCGGTAGGGGCTGCAGGTGCGACTTTACCTAGCCAGCTGCCAGTTTTGACCTTGTTCATTGCGGCTGTAAAACCGCCCATCATCAGACCCCGAACAATTGGTAACGCTATCATCAGCGCAAGGATCTGTTCCATGCTTAGTGGCATGCTGCCGCCTGCTCCGGCGCCTGTATAGTTTCTTTTATCAAATGCACCTTTAAGGCTATCATAGTGAGCCCTCAACTGTGCAGCAATTTCACCAATGACTCCAACAACTTTTTGCTGCATCTCTTTGGCAGCAGTTGCACCAACTTCAATAGCGTCCAGCAGTGCTCCGGTCGGATCACCGGCTTGGGTAGGTTTGCCTGCTGCATCTAACAGTTTATCTTGCTTTGCTTGTGATTTCTCAAAGTTAGCATTCGCTAATCTCTGATTCTGATCCATGTCAGTGGCCGCGTTGCTTGCTACACCTTTGAAACTACCAACTGCCTGAGCTGCTTTACCAACAGTGCCCGCCATTTCTATATTTGCATCTTGCGTTTCTTTTGCGTACTTTGTCGCAGTCTTTCCAGCCTGCAAAGTGCTGGCAGTACCGTTTCTAAATGCAGCATCATTTTCCATTACTGATTTTCTTAAACCAGAATTAAGAGCCATTTGGATAGCCAGGTCTTTGTCTCTTACTGTTCCATAGACCAACATCTCGTTAGATGCTTTTCTTTGTGCATCAGTCATGCCCAGCTGCTGGGCTATGAGTTGCTTGTGTCGTGCAGGATCATCTCTAGCCAGTTTTGCCATGGCGCCTTTAACAGCAAACTCCGTCTGCTCCGCCTGCATTTTCTTTTTCTTTTCTTTCATGTCTTCGCCAGTTGCTTCTGCAACCAAAGCCATATTTTTAGCCATCTCCATAGTGGCCTGTGCCACTGCATTAGAACCTTGTTTTTGTCCACCACGACTCATCATTTCAGCTGTTTCAGCAGCAAGAGCAGCTTGCTCTTGATAGCTGTAGCCCAGTGCCAGCAACTGCCTGTCAGCATTGGCAAATTTACCAGTTGTAGAAGCCAGCTTTCGTGCAACTCCACCTATTAGTTCTGTGGCTTCTGTCATGCCCATGCCCATGCCAGCAAAAGACGCTCGATTTTCTTTTACCACTGCGGTCATTTCTTCTAGTCTCAGCTTGGTTCCATCAGTGGCATTAATCAAGCCTTGCATACCATTTGCAAATATCAGTCCGGTGCTGGTCATTTCCATATGGGTCTTGATCAGCTTGTTGCCTTCTTCGACCAGTATTCGTATGCCTTGCTTGGCCAGTGTTGCATTTGCGGCGCTTACTGCTTTGGCACGCTCGGCCATTATGTTGAGTGCAAATCCAACTATTGGTAGTATAACACCACCCATCTGACTAAGCGCACTGCCTGCTTTGCTGGCTGCGTCTGCCATGGCGTCGCTGGCAGCAGTGACTTTATCAATGTTGGCTTCAACAGAGGCACCAAACAAGGAGAACCCACTCTGTCCTTGCGACACCATCGACATCAGCTGAGCTTGATATGTTGCCTCGATGCCTATCAGTCTATTTTCTAAGCCAGCAATAATGCTAATGAATCCACCAACAGATGAACCAAGTGCGCTCGCGGACTGCGCATTTACTTCATTGTTGGCTTTTTGTTGCTGCAGATTCATCAGTGTAGCTCTGGCTTTGCCTGCTACTTCTTCATTGCCTGCTTTTTTAGCATCTCTATAGAGAGTCTGCTGTTGGTAGATAGCATCGCCAAGCGAATTCATATGCTCATGGGCTTCAAGAGTACTCTTACCAAATAGATTGTGTGCTACATTATTAAGTTTAGATACAGTTCCATAATCCTTGCTTGTTCTTTGTAGATTCTGAAATGATGCCTTTGCTTCTTTTAGAGAGTTAGCCAGACTGGACGCTGCTCTTTCGGCTTCTGTATAGGCTTTACCAGAACTTCCGCCACTAGAGCCACCGGTGGACCTGCTACCACCAGCTTGGCGAATAAATTCGTCCAAGCGTTCATTAGTTCGTCTTAATTCATCTTCTAAGGCCATGGATTTTGCTCACATAAATACTATATCAATTATTTATGGGGATCAAAATGAGCAATTCTATGCAAATGCCAGTACCGCCGTCTGTAGCAAAAAATCCACTGACCAAGCTATTCAGACAACCAGCAATCTACTTTATGCCGCCTAGTCAAGGGCGTTGGTGGCCCATGGGCACAATGAATGTACCAGAATCTGGAGAATTCGCTGTGTTTCCAATGACCAGCAGGGACGAGGTTGTGCTACGCACCCCTGATGCACTGCTCAATGGACAGGGCATGGTTGATGTTATCCAGAGCTGTATTCCAGACATCAAGGATGCTTGGAGAATGCCCGCAACTGATGTGGATGCTACCTTGATTGCTATTCGCATTGCCAGTTATGGACACAAGATGGATTTTGAAAGCACATGCCCATTTTGCGCCGAAACACACACCTATGCACTGGACCTGCGTGGAATGCTGGACACCATCAAAGCACCAAACTTTGACGAACACTATACTGAAAATAGAATTACTATCAAATTCCGTCCGCAGGCCTACTACGGCATGAACAAGGTCAACAAAACAAACTTTGAAGTACAAAAACTTGGACAAGCCCTGGACAACCTAGAAGATGGTGACGAACGTGTAGCAGAATCAATCAAGCAAATGGATCGCCTGGTTGATCTAAACTTTGATGTGTTGGCAGAATGCACAGAGTACATCGTGATGGATGACAGTCCAGAAGAAAAGATCAAGAACAAGGATTATATCCTGGAGTTTTATAAAAACATTCCCAGCTCTCTAGTGAATCAGATCCAGACAGCCTATACCACGATAGCTCGTCAAGGTGCGCTACAACCAGTTAAAACACGCTGTGGCGGTTGTAATGAAGAAATGGATATGAACATTGAGTTTGACTATTCAAATTTTTTCGTAGCAGGCTCTTGAAACTAGACAATGCCGGGATTGAGTCCATGATTGAGGGCATGGACAAAGAGGCAAGAGCCATTAGAGACGAAGCCCTGCGCATGATGTGGTGGATGCGTGGTGGATTAAACTACGAAGATGCCATGCTACTCGGACAAGTAGAAAAAGAAATCATCAATCAGATCATCAAGGATAATATGAAATCTACTAAGGATTCAGGATTACCTTTCTTCTAACACTATAAGATGTCTTTCAGACATCTGCATTTCGCTTGCGCTCATGCATTTTTTTAATTGAACTATTACGAGAGCGAAGCGATAATAGTTTCATCTAGATTCTATGGTCACACTTTGCCCGCACAGGGCAAAGTTTGGCTTCATCTGAGTTCTTACAGCCACATAGCGTTAGAACTATAATTGTCTATAATTAACTATAAACAACAACACAGGCGGTTGTCCGGTACCTGCTCATTCTGTCTTTAAAACAACGGCGATTTAGTATACATACGCTAACACACATACTAAACGTGCAGTATCGCTACTGCGTCTTTTCAGCCTTAGAATCCTATTCAAACAATCAAACTGGGGCATTTAACCAGTCAACATCCTTGCGGGTAGTGATTGAGTACTCTGTACAGCGCAGAGAATTCCGTCCCTGTGATCCGAGATCCAGGTCTAGGGCACCCGAGCTAGGCCGGTGCGAGCAGTGTTCTGTTTACTTGCAGAGGTCTCTGACCGCTGCGGTGTTGGATTCCCAGAATGCTTCATAATCCATGAAAGCCCAGGAACCGTATTTTTCTGTGGTATAAGTGATATGGTGTTTTAGGGAGAGAGACGTGGTGTCAGATAGTTGAACAGCAACAAACATGCCTTTGCGGTTGAATTTCATGAATATGATATTGAAGTCACCTTGATCAGCGACATCCATACATTGCACAATCCATTCGTCTAGTTGTTTACATGAGCCTTGAAAGAGTTGATGAAATGGAAAATCTTTATAACTTTTGCATTCTGCATTGAATTTAGGAAAACTTTCTCCAGGGATGATATCCCCTTTGAAACTGCGTACCTGTGCTTCATTCAGGGTCTCTTTGCGATACACATTGCTACCACCAATGTATGCTCCTGATCCAGGAACACGCAGGAACTTCTGCCCGTAGAGTGCTGTAAGGTGATCTGCTACCTTACGTTCCCAGGTGTTTCCTTTTGCTTTGCTTGGTGATGTCATGTGCATAGTAGTTAGCTGTTTTGCGCAGAGTCAAAAAATTTCATATTATAATATTTCCACATCTGTGCCATAGGAGGTAAATCCGTTTTCTTTTGTCACAGTTAGTACGTTGTTCACACGGCTGATCAGCTCATCTTTGTGGCTAACCAGCCAAACGGATTTGTTGCGGTCTCTGCTCATTCGCTTGAGGATAGCCAGTGCGGCTTCTACGCCACTAGAATCCATCCCGGAGTCCACAACTTCGTCAATAAACATAAGATTTATGGGCTGATATAAACTTTCCCACACATCGCGGAAACTCCAGCTTAGGCTCAGTATTAGCCTATTTCTTTCGCCCCTGCTGAGATTATCAAAGTCTAGTTCACGGCCTAGCTCTGTGATATTAACCGTTAGATCGTTCAAAAATGTCACTGTATGCGGAAGTCCAATACGGTCCAAGTACTCCGATAATCGTGTGTTAAGGTAGGCTAAATTCTGATCTATAATGCGTTTGCGTACAAAACTGTCCTTGCTTGTGAGCAGTTTTAGCAGGAAATCCTGGTGATCACGCAAGCGCACCAGCTCGTTCATGGCTGTGTAATCAATGTCAGCTTCTGCTTGAGTTTGCATTTCAGCAATCTGCTCCACATAAGGATCTGCTTCGTCCTGTCGTGAAAGCAGTTGACTCAGCACATGACTCATGCTTGCACGGTGCTCAAACGCATCGCTTTCTTTGTCGTAGAATATAGTAGGCCTGGTGCCTGGGTCGCCCAGTGCTGTTAGCTTGTCTGTGTGCTCCTGCCATTGTGTGTTCGTGGACAAGGCTTGCAGTGCAGCCTCTTGCAGTGCTCGTTCTTTTTCTGCTAGAACCTGCTCATGCTTTTCATCATGCATTTCCTGCCCGCAAGCATAGCACTTGTGTTCTTTGAGATCAGCAATTTCTTTCTTTAGCTTTTCAATTGTTTTTGTTTCTTTGGCTTCTGCTGTTTCGCATGCAGTTTTCCAACGAACAAGTTCTGTGATCTCTTTGGTCTTTGCTAGATATCCTGTTAGTGCTTGATGTGCAGATAGTTCTGCTTCAATATCAAGTTTGGCCAGCTCATCGTAGGCCTGCTGGAGTTTGACAAGATCTTCGTCTTTTTTCCTAAGCCATAGACTTTGCCTGCGCAGGAGATTTTCTACCTGCTCTTTCATGCGAGTGTTAGCATCCTGTACAGCCTTGATGCGGAACTCTTCTTGAGTGATAGAATCTTTAGAAACCTTGATCTGTTCCTTGAGATTCTCAGCTTTTACACTCAGCTGGGTGATACCCAACAACTGCTCAATCATTGTGCGCTGTTCGTTGGCTTTTAAACTAAGGAATGGTTCTGTATAGGTGTTGAGTGCAACAATGTGTCGGAACATGTCGTGGCTCATACCCAGCATGCGCTCAATGTCTGCTTGTGTTTCACGACTATCGCCCTGGCTCTCGTCGGTTATCTCTTGTTCTTTGCCACCCACATAGAACTTCATGATGTTGGGCTTGCGACCACGCTCAATCTTGTAGGTAACTCCATCCTTGTCAAACTCAATGGTAGTTAGCATGCTCTTGGCATTGGTCTTGTTGATTAGATTGTCCTTGCGAATGTTGGTCAGTGCTTGCCCGTAAAGTGCAAAGCTCAGTGCATTGATGATCGTGGTCTTGCCTGTGCCATTACGTGCGCCTGTGTCATCACCGCCTAGGTCTAGATTCTGTCCAAGTACCAGCGTAAGATCATTACGGTCAAAGCGAACTGCCTGCGTGGCATTGCCCACGCTCATGAAATTCTTCACGGTCAGCGTTTTGATGTTAAACATTAAACGTTCCTATAGATGTCTAGCAAGAGGTTACGATCAAAATGTTCACTCTCAATTGCATTGATTTGATTTTGCACTATTGTGTCAATACTTTCAAATTTAATTTCGCCAGACACTTCTTGATTCACATCGACTTTCTTGTTGGGAATCAAACTAAGCTCACGCAGGCTATAGGTCTGCATGAATGTTTCTTTGATGAAGTTGGCTTCTTCATAGGAGAGATCAATGTCAATATTGATACGAGAGTGCATCTTGGGTTTGAATATCGATTCAGGATTGGTAACAATCTGGCTAAGCCCTAGCACACGATACGTGGGTTGATCCGGCCATGCATGGAACTCTGGTTCTGCACCCCACTCCAGAATCATCATTCCACGTTCTTCATCTCCGTTGTCTGCATAGTTGTGCGGAAATGCATTACCAATATAGGTAATGTTGTTGGCAGTTTGACGCTTGTGGAAGTGCCCAGAGAACACATGTTCAAAGCCCACAAAGTCTTCTCTACGAGCTTCTCCTGTGTCTGGCATGGCAATCATAGCATTCATGTAGTAGCCGGGCAGTTCAAAGTGCCCAAAGCAGTACTTGCCTTTTTTCTTCAGTAGTTTCTTGTGATCATCACCTACCAGCCAAGGACAGATAACCACATCGCCAGATTCAAACCAGTCGTTGACTATCTGGACATTGGGAATGTGCTTGGCCCAGGCTGCGGATTGTATATCACGCTTGTCGCGGTAATACAAATCATGATTACCAGGAATAAAATATACAATATCAAAATTTTCACTCAGATGCTCCAGGGCCCGTAGGCTATAGTTTAAAGTCAAGATATTGATGGCCGCTCGGTTGTTGTGCCAGTCGCCCATCATGATACAGGTCTCACAACCTTCTGCTTTGGCCTTGGCAGTGAACCACTGCACAAAAGCCAAACAATCTTCATTGTGTGTTACGCTGTTGCTCTTTAGACCAAAATGTATGTCTGTTAAGACCGCGGCCTTCTTGAATAGATTTGTCATGTTTGCAAGTATAAACTATCAGCTGACTGATAGCGACCACCAAGATGCTCTATTCTTCGTAGCTACTTGGCGCACCTGAGCTCATGCCCTGTCGAGTGTAACTTGGGTTAAGACCATTCATCTCTAGGATATCATCTCTAAGATTTTGGTTACGTTTCTCGATGTTAAGAACTCGAGTAAAACTATTAGTGATAGCAGCAGTATAATAAGCAAAGGGATTTTGTGATTTTGATTCATCAAATTGTAGTCCAATCTGTGCAAGTTGTAGTAGAGCCTGTGACCGCATTTCGTCATTGTAGGTGTAGCCGCGCCAGTTTGAACGAGTGGCATAGCGTTCACACAGCTTCATGAACATGTGAGCCAGTTTGTTGGTCATGGTTCCGTGTTCACGACAGTATGCACCAGTAGCTGGGTCGCCTTTCCAGTGGCTGATACCAACCACATTGTATTCACCTTCTGGATTGATTTTCCAGTGCTGGAACGGAGGAAAATTCACTTTGACATACTTGGTTGGCGCTTTAACTGCTTCTTCTGTGCCTGCATCGTATTCTGTTTCGATTGGCATATCTTCGTGGTCTAGCACAGGCTTTTTGTTCTTGCTCTGGTCCACTGGCACATGTGCCCAGGTCATCACACGAAACACAACATCGTTTTCGCTGATCTTGGTATACTTGATTTCAAACTCATCCAGCTTGCGCTTTTCACCAGTTTCGGCCATGGCAGCTTCGTGTGCGAGTTTTGCTAAACGTTCGGCTCGATTTTTACGACCCTGTAGCACATCTTTTTTGGCAATAACGCCTTTGGGATTTACGCTCACAATAATGTCGTAATCGCTTTCAACAGGATCAGCAAACCAACAGTAGGTGAGCTTGCTTTTATGAATCTCTTTAAGGATGTCTTTGTTGTTTAGATAATTATGTTTCATGAGTAGGGATCCTTTTTATAAAACTACCATATATTTTAACAGATAAATACTACAATAGCAAGAGGGGATTACATACTTATGGCACGCTCATTAGACGAAATAAAAGCTGACAGAGCCGCAGTCGATGCAAAGCTCGTTGACTGGCGCAAGCGGGTGCAGGCCGCAGATGGCGATCCTGCAAAGCAAGATGCAATACGTAACGAGCGCGGCGCCTTGCTGGAGCAACAAGCAAACTACAGAAACGAAGCAGCCGCTATAACCAATAATCCCACAACTGACAAATACGCAGGGGTGGATGCAAACTCTGGAAATCCAAAATATGTAAATTCAGAAGGCTCATTTTATACGTCAACGAAAGAACCGGGTGATACGCAAAAAGCTGAATACAACAAAATAAACGCAGACTCGGTGCCAAAAACAGAGCCGCCAGTTGAAGCAAAAACATATCCAGTTGAATTACCAGTTGCTACTCCGGCCGAAACTCCAGCAGCAGAAGGCTCTCTTGCTGGAAACTCTGATTACAATCAGACTGTTAATGATGGACCTGCTAACTACAAAGAAGATGTTGCATTTAATCAAGGCACTCAGGACGTTCCTCAAGATGCTGACACTGCGGAGCCTGATGCAAACATGGATCCATCAAATGCTCGCCTAGACAATGCTGGATTAAACTCTGGTGGAGAAAATTCTACTAAAACCTGGAATGGCTCACCAACTATTATCAGTGGAGCTCGTAGCACAGCAGGAGTACCCACAGATGAAGACTGGCGTGTGAGAATCAGCTTGCCTCCTAAATCAGAACTTTTTTATAAAGAACAATCATCCTGGATGATGGGCCCAATTCAGCAAACTAAAATTGATGGTATAGTATTTCCTTATACTCCGGCAATAACAGTTTCTCATAATGCCAGATATCAAGAACAAGCACTGACACACAGTAACTATAAAAGTTATTTCTATGAAGGATCGGATGTCTCGTCAATCAATATCCAAGGCGAGTTTACTGCACAAAATCAACGTGAAGGCGAGTACGTGCTATCTGTGGTATATTTTCTAAGAGCATGTACTCGCATGTTCTTTGGACAGGAAACAAACGCAGGGCAACCACCAACTATTGTGTTCCTTGATGGATTTGGCGACTACTATTTTCCGCATGTGAGTTGTGTTGTCACCAACTTCACACACACCATGCCCAATGATGTAGACTATCTTCCGTTGATTGGTAGTTTTGCGGGCACACGAGTTCCTACCATGAGCACATTGAGTGTAACTCTGCAACCTGTGCATAGTCGTAAAAGGATACACGAAGAGTACGGAACAAGCAAGTATGCGCAAGGAAGAATGACAGCTTGGTCATTGGGAACTAAAAAAGGCCCAGGAGGATTTTTATAATGGCTGTAGAATATGCAAAGTCTAGTCCTTACTATAGGACTGAACGTTTTAGCAACTTTTTAGATGTATTGAAATCTAGATCTTTTCCGGCCCGGCAGGATGATGTTAGTTACACCATTGATCGTGTGTACAAGTATCGGCCTGATCTGTTGGCCTATGATCTCTATGGTGACGCAGGATTATGGTGGGTGTTTGCTATCAGAAATCCCAATGTGCTCAAAAACCCAATTGGTGATTTTATCCCAGGAGTGTTGATCAGTATTCCTAAAAAAGAAACTCTTGTTACTGCGCTAGGACTCTAAGCTATGGCAACAGCAAAAGAGTTAGATGCACAATGGGAAGCACAGTATCAGGTTGTGCTACAGAAGCGGCAAGAACTTACGGCCGCTCAAAAAGCCCTGGTGGCTTCTCCTGCTTATCAAAACGGTAGCGAAGCCGAACGAGCAGAATTAGCAAAATCAGGGCCAGGAGAACAGGCTAGATTAGCATTTAACGCAGAAAATCAAAAGCTCACTGCATTAAAGTATCAACTTGATGATGCCATAGCAGCTGAGAAAAAAGCTGAAGAAGACAAAGCCAAAGAAAAACCAGCCGAGGCACCCCCACCTGAAAATAAAAATGACACCGCCGGTGGTGAAGTTGAAGCACAGCAAGGAACAACACAAGAAGCTCCGCTGTCAGCAGCCGAATCTGCGCGACTTAAAAACGCTAACGGTGACGAACCAGACCCTAACGGGGAATATCGTGGTGAAGACCCAGTTACCAAAACCAATAACAGCATTCTCAGGGCAATAGATGCAGTACCAGCTGAAAAGAAAAAACAAGAAGTTACTCCAGGCGCCGCCTCTAAGATTGTAGTGGTACCTAATCCTCTGCATGCTTACTCGTCGTATACATATGGCCTGTCCTGGCACATGTTAACCAAGGATGATTTTAATACAATGGCACAAGATCCCAAAGGTGACTGGAAACCAGGCCATACTCTTGTGGCCAGCGCAGGAAAATACGGTGGCACAGACAGTGGATTTGAACGCGACGATAACTTCCTGGATGACTTTTATTTTGATAATTTTAAGATGACATCTATCATTGGAAGTCAAGCAGGCAATGCAGGCACCAATGCTGTTGAGCTGAGTTTCACATTGATAGAACCTTATGGTATCACGCTGATTGATCGCATGATTGATGCCTGCCTAAATGAAGTGGATGGAAAAAACTATCTTGAAATTCCTTATCTGTTGGTAATCAACTTCTACGGATACGACGATGAAGGAATTGGATCACACATAGTGAGCCAGCGAAAGTACATTCCAATCAAATTGATATCAATGGGAATCAAAGCAGGAATCAAAGGTGCAGAGTACAGTATCACAGCAGTTCCGTTTGCACATTCAGGGTTCCAGGAGTCTGTAGCAGCCGTGCCAGCCAACTTTGAAGTAAAAGCAAGTACCCTTCAAGACTTCTTTAAAGATGATGCAACAGTTGATGCACGAGTCAAATCCAGTTTTAATCAAAGACAAGAAAGCCAGGCAAAGGCTGCAGAAGCTGCGGCCTCGGCGCAATCAGATGGAGCACAAACAAGAGAAAGTGATGTAGAAAAATCTAAAAAAGGTATTCTTGCACCCTCAGAGGAAGATTCTGGATACACTGTGGCAAGTTTTACATCAGCATATAATTCTTGGCAAGAACTCACTGTGAAAAATAACAATGCCACAGACTTTAATACCATCAGTGTTAAGTTCGACAAAGCGATCCTTGAAGCATTCAATGGCGAAGGTGGAAAAATTGTTGAAGAGAAAGCACAACAAAAAACACAAGTGGCAGAAAAAAATCCCACGGTTAAAAAAGAACGAGCACAAACAGTACAGGCTGATGCAGGCAAACCAACAGGACAACCTGATTTTAAAGTCAGTAAATGGAACGTCAGGGGCGGAGACAGCATTACGACCGTGATTAACAATGTAATGATAAATTCTAATTACATTCGCAAACAAGTGATCGATCCTACCAAAGGAGTGGAACAAAACGCCGAAGAACTGGGTAAAGAAGGCAAAGACCTACTTTGGTGGAAGATAATTCCGTCTGTGCAGATGCGAAAGTTTTGCACACAGACCAGTCGTTGGTACATGGATATCACATACAACGTGATATCGTATAAAGTGAACAATAGAACACATCCAAATGCTCCCAAGTCAATGCCCACCGGCTGGCACAAGGATTATCAGTATCTTTACACAGGACAGAACAATGACATCATTGATTTTTCAATTGAGTTTGACACAGCATTCTACACAGCCGTAAGTGTGGACCGAGGCAAGAATCAGAGCGTTACAACAACTCCTGGTAAAGAAGAAGATCGATTGAATGAACAGGCTCCCGGCAAAGGCGATGATAAAGCAGCACAAAGCGCAGTTACTCCAGCTAAGAAGGTGGCAGTGGGCGAACAAGCAAACATCACTGTCGGCGGCAATACGAAAAAAGATAGTAAAGCTGTGGCAGCAGCCAGTCTTGCGGCCCAACAGAACGGTGGCGGCGGTGCAGATCAATTGTCTGTGCGTTTGAAAATTGTAGGCGATCCACAGTTTATCAAACAAGATGATGTATACTACACACCGGCTGCACGAGAATATGTAGACGGAGAATCAGCATATGGGCAAGGATCTGTTGGCAGCGAAGATGGCTCTATTGCCATGGACGGCGGCGAAATTCATGTTCGCTTGAGCTGGAGAACACCAACAGACATAGATGAGGAAACCGGATTCATGAGACAAGATACTCGGTATACTACATCTGCATTCAGTGGAATATACCGAGTTATATCTGTTGAGAGTATTCTTACACAAGGTAAATTTGAGCAAACACTAGAACTAATACGATTGCCAGACCAACCAAATGACTATGGATCCAGTGGAAACAGTTCCGCAGACATACGAAAAGATGTGCCTCCTGCACTGTCTGCAAACAATAACAATGAAGGGTACAAAGCAGTTGACAGTAACAACGCATCAAACTCAGTTGAAGCACAAAAGACAAAGGTAATGACAGACCTTATGTCACAAAATAAAACCGCAGCTGGAGACGATAATTCAAATCGTGGCAAAGTAGAAGATGCAGCCGAAGTTGAAGAAAATGTTGATCCACAAACAAATAAACTTAAAGATGTAGTGCAAAATGGAGAAACCGAAGCAATAAGCGATCAAGCACCAGACAGTCCAACTGTAGCGACCGGTACAGTAGATACAGTAGATAACACCGCAGCCGAACCAGCACCTGTATCTGCAGCACCAGCTCCATCTGAGACAAAAGATCCATTGTTGGTTACTTACGAAAAAGCCGAAGAAGACCGCAAGGCAGCAGATGCCGCCTGGACCGCAGCACGGGGCTCGGTGTTCAGCAAGGAAAAACGTTTGAACGAGTTCATAAGTTACGGCGATGTTCCAGCAGAACGATTGGCACAGCAACAACAGTTAGTTAACGAGGCCAAAGCAGAAGCAGCTAGAACCAGACAAGTATATCAAGATTCTGTGGCCAAGTCTGAAGCTGCTTTGGAAGAGTTGGGAGCAGTACCGACCCCAGCAGCATCTGCCAACATACCTAGAGATCAGGTAGTATCAAATCCAAACTATACTTCTGTATATCAAGCGGCAATAGCAAATAATACTCCTCCATTGTTGGCTGCAAAACAAGCATCCGAAGCAGCAAAATCAGCAATCATACTAGGCAACTAATTCAAGGACCACCATGGCACAAGATAGAATATACAGTAGCAAGATTCCAAAGTCAGCAGACCCCAGTGCTGCTGCAAATGCCAATATTGATCCAGGTCCGTATGAGGCCCTGATCAAGAACGTGGTAGACACCACTCGTGCAGGTCGCCTGCAAGTTTGGATTCCAGAACTAGGCGCAGGAGATCAAGACGACCCTGCAAACTGGTATACTGTGAGCTATGCAAGTCCTTTTGCAGGCATGACCTACCAGCCCGATAATCTTAAAGGCGTTAAACTTAATAATTTTACATATGTACAACACACCTATGGATTTTTTGCAGTACCTCCTGATATTGGAAACGTAGTGCTTGTGACTTTTATCTCAGGTGATCCTGGTCGCGGCTATTGGTTTGCATGTACCATGAACAAACTTGGGTTTGGCATGATTCCTGCAATTGGTGGTGGCACAAAAGATAAAATGGATGTTGAGAGTCTGGCAGCTGATCTTGAAAAATCATTAACACCTGAATCCGTATGGCCATTGAGTGAGTTCAATGAAAATGATGGAGAAAATGTAACCGGAGATTTTATGACGGTTAAGAAACCTCCGCATGAATGGCAGGCCAGACGATATATCAAACAAGGTGTGGATCGTGATCCAGCCCGTGGCGCGGTCACCAGCTCTGCACAGCGTAATCTACCAAGTGCAGTGTTTGGGTGGAGTAGTCCGGGCCGTAAACTGTTGAATGATACAGCTGAGAATGAAACATTACAGGGAAAAATAGATTCCGGGGACATTGTAGAAGGAGATCTATTTAATCTAGGGCGCCGAGGCGGCCACCACATGGTCATGGACGACGGCGACTTCTACGGCAAAAGCCAGCTCATGAGATTCCGCACAGCAACAGGTCATCAGATACTCATGGATGATACCAACAGCAACATGCATATCATCAACAATGAAGGCACCTGCTGGATAGAGTTGGCTGGCAATGGACAGATGCATATTTTTACAGCCAAAGGATTTAACGTTCGCAGCCAAGGCGACATAAACTTTCATACTGATACCAACATGAATATACATGTTGGAAAAAAACTGCAGATATATGCAGGAGAACAGATTGATATCAATACCAAGGTGTTTAATCAACTGAGCACAGATCTAACCAAGATCTATGCATCTACTGTGCAAATTGGTGCCTCTAGTACTATGAATTTGTCAGCTGCTGGTGTTGGCAGTTTCAAGGCAGGAGAACTGTTGCAGTTCAGCGGAGGAAAGATACATCTTAATACCAGTCCTGCTCCCACAGTGGCTAAACCAACTCGGATTCCACAACTGTTGCATAACGATACCTCACTTAATTCAGCTACAGGACTTTGGGAAATACAAACAAATAAATTATCCAGCATTGTTGCAGTTGCACCCACTCACGAGCCATGGAAACGCGAAGGTGGTACCAGCGAATCTTCTGCTGTTGGAGGATAAAATGGCAAACGTAAATCAAACGCCCGAAACTATTCAATTGCTTGAAGAAGAAGAGTGTGTGCCCAGCAATGTGGTACGCAACAGTGCTGGATACCCGGTGTTAACTGCTGATGGTAGCTATAGAACGTCAGGAGAAGAGCAACTAGATCCAGGTCCACAAAGTGCAAGGTCGCAAGGACTCTATATTGGAAAAGATATACCAAAAAGTCTGTTGGTCAGTGAAAGCAACCCAGCTCCACCTGGTGGAGTAGGAAGACTAAACCAGCTGCGCACAAAAGCAGTTATGACTGTGATTGGCAAGGCAGTGAGCGGATTTAGTTATACCTTTGTTAGTGGAGCTCAGCAAGCTGGAAAATATCAACTTGATGCTGATATTCTAACATCACTAGGCTATGTGAAATCAGACTATTATGCTCTATACGGTCGCTCCACTATCACAAAAGACGGAGCATGGTCGGGACTAGATGGAGTTGATAATTTGCAAACCTGGAGTAGTAGCACAGGAATCCAGGAAAAAGCCATGTACAGATTATTAACCAAGCACTACGAAACTATGAACAATAATGGTGCTATAAAATCCATGGACAATCTATGCACTATTGCAGGCATGCTTTGTGTGGCACACATACTAGGTACAGGGGTTGGGACAGAAAAAAATCCAGGTGCAAAACGCTGGCGCGAAACTGGTGGTGGCCAGAACATAAACGGGTTCACAGGGACATATTTTTTTGCACTTGGTCGATACGCAATTGACGTCTTGGCCTCTAAATCATAACGAATAAATAACTAACTATGGCAATGTACAACGGTTTTAGCACATACAACAGGTTGAAAAAATTTAAAGTGACAGACTTTGAATTGGTTCAACAGGATATATTCAATCACTTTAACATACGTAAAGGTGAAAAGTTGATGAACCCAGAGTTTGGCACTATTATCTGGGGTATGTTATTTGAACCGTTTACTGATTCTGTGCGCAAGGCCATTACCAACGATGTAAAACGTATAGTTACATATGACCCACGAATTGCAGTAGACACTATACAGCTAGATGAATTTCAATCTGGTATTCAAATTACCATTACTTTAACGTACTTGGTTGAAAATAAAACTACCACACTTTCCTTTAATTTTGATCGAGATAGCCGCACACTATCGCAAGGCGTGTACGGCGCCAGCAACAATTAAAACACCATATTTTGCCAGTGAATAAATACATTGAAATGGATAAATTCACATGGCTGCTACCACAAGACAAACAAATTTACTAATACAGCAAGACTGGAAAAAAGTCTATCAGAGCTTTCAAAACGCTGATTTTCAAAGCTACGACTTTGAAACTCTGCGCAAAAGCATGATTGACTATCTGCGCACCTACTATCCAGAAGATTTTAACGATTTTTTAGAGAGCAGTGAGTATGTAGCACTCATTGATTTAATTGCGTTCCTAGGGCAAAGCCTAGCATTTCGCACTGATTTGAATGCTCGTGAAAATTTCCTAGACACCGCAGAACGTCGGGACAGTGTGTTGAAACTTGCGCGACTGATCAGCTATAACCCTAAAAGAAATATTGGTGCAAGCGGGCTATTAAAATTTGACAGCATAAGCTCAAGCGAAAATATATTTGATAGCAATGGTCTGAATCTCAGCAATATTTCTATATTTTGGAATGACTCAGGAAACGACAACTGGCAAGAGCAGTTTGCAATTATTTTAAATAGCGCAATGATTGATAGTCAAGTTGTTGGTAAGCCAGGCAATACAAAAACCATTGCAGGTGCTAGGACCGAAGAGTACAGCGCAAATCTATTACCTAACATTATTCCAGCCTTTAAGTTCCAGCAGAACATCGAAGGTACTGCAATGAATTTTGAAATCGTTTCTGCTACCAGCGTCAACCAAGAGTATCTATACGAAAAAGATCCTAACCCTAGTAAAATATTTAATTTCCTGTATCGTAATGATAACCTAGGAAACAACAGCAACAACACCGGGTGGTTTGTGTATTTTAAACAAGGTGATATAAACACAATTGACTTCACTGTGTCTGATAGTCTTCCTAACAGGATAGTATCTATTAATGTTGACAATATCAATAACACAGACCTTTGGCTGTTCAAACTAGACAGCGCAGGCACTCCCAGTGACAAATGGTCAGAAGTTCCTAACGTGGCAGGGTTTAACGTTATCTATAACACTGCGGTTGAAAGAAATATTTTTCAGGTGAACACCAGAGCAAATGATCAAATTGATCTAGTGTTTGGTGATGGTGCATTTGCAAACATACCAATTGGTACATTTAGATTGTTCTATAGGACCAGCAATGGATTTAACTATAAAATTAATCCTGAAGAAATGCAAAATGTAACAGTTCCAATTACCTACGTAAGTCGTAATGGTCGTGCTGAAACCCTGACTATCAAAGCAAGCCTACGCTATACTGTAAACAATGCCAACACTAGGGAAACCCTAGAAGAGATCAAAACCAAAGCACCGCAACAGTACTATACACAGAACCGTATGGTAACTGGAGAAGATTATAATATTCTACCATTTACTAAGTTTAGCAGTATACTAAAAATCAAAGCCACTAATCGTAACAGCAGTGGCGTAAGTAGATATCTTGATACCATTGATGTAACTGGAAAATACTCTAGTACTAATATCTTTGGCGAAGACGGAGTTTTGTACAAACAAGAAACAATCGAAGCGCAAGACTATATTCCGCCAACCTCTGGTGACATTGTGGGTAGTCTGTCTGAAGTGATCAATAATTCTTTATTGATAGATAATTTTGTACCGTTCAGTCAACTGATATACGATAAGTTACCTCGATACACCACAAGAGATATCACAGTCAATGGAACAATTTTTGATGCAGCCTGGACCCAGCTCACAACAGGGACCAATCAGTCTACAGGATTTTTTGCAACCAGTGTGAACTACAATGCGGCAACATTAACCGGAACATTTGCAACACCACTAAAAACTGGAACTGCATCATCAAATGCAATGCGATTTATACAAAAAGGTACAATTATAAAATTTAAGGCATCAGCTGAGATTTTAACAACTCCTAAATATTTTGATAAATCAAACGATATCCAGTCCGGTGCTCCTAACAAAACTGGTGACCGTACCTATATCTATGCCACTGTTGTAAAAGTAAACGGTGATGGTACAAATGGCGGCATCATAAAAAACAATGTCGAAGGTCCTATTACCCTTAGCACTTTTATTCCCGACGGGGCATGTATTGAAGAAATTATTCCTAAGTTTTATAACACTGTTCCAATTGATGTTCTTAGAACAACTGCAACATTAGTGAATGGAAGAAAAAACTTTGGTCTTAGGTTTGATCAATTAAATCAAACCTGGGCAGTAATTCAGCCGCAAAATTTAAAACTAACACAAATATTGAGTACATTGCTTGGTAATGGCATAGTGAATTCTGAATACAATGAAGCTACTTCGGGTAATACTACTGCAAGTAGTTTAGACAGTAGTTGGATAATTACATTTGTTAGTGGTGCATTTGGATACAAGATCTACTATCGCCAAACAAATTACATATTTGAAAGCAAAAGAGAAACAAAGTTTTACTTTGATCCTAAGGCCAGGGTCTACGATCCAAAATCTGCACAGGTAATAAGCGATCAAATTAAAATCCTAAGATCAAACTCTGCCGCGGACAGCACTGGTCCAATATACGATGATAAAATTTATTTCATCTATAGGATGATAATAGATGCAGATGGGTACGAAAATACCAGTAAGATATTATTGCAATTTCCAGACAGTAACCGAGATGGGGTTCCCGACAACCCTGATCTATTTGATGAAATTGTAGCACCGGCTGTGAATATTCAAAATAAAAAAATATTTTTTGAGAAGAGTTATAACAGCAATAATTATATTCAGTACAGCGTTGTCAATGATGGCATAGTTGAAACAGCATTTGCTTCACAAACAGATATTGTTGCGGTTTATAATCAGTACGACAATGGACAAGTTTTTTATGCATACGGCGAAAACTTATTTTATAGTCTGGTTGTTGCAACAGTGCAAGGTATACCGACTAGAACATTAACTTCGTCGGCAAACGGTGAATTTTATCGGTTGTTACCGGGTCGACAAGATTTGTACTTCCAATATAGACACACCAGTCCGGCCAACCGTCGAATCGATCCTAGCCCAAATAATATCATCGATCTGTTTATTTTGACCAAACAGTATGCAGCTGATTATCAGGCCTGGATACAAGATACATCAGGAAAGACCGTGCAGCCTGCAATTCCCACAACCGAAGATCTGCAATTAGAGTATGGTGAGCTTGAAAATTACAAAGCCATCAGCGATAGCCTGATACATTCAAGTGCAAGGTTTAAACCATTGTTTGGTGCAAAAGCAGATCCAGTGCTTCGTGCTACATTTAAAGTGGTAAAAAATCCTAACGTTGTGATCAGTGACAACGACGTAAAAATAGCAGTTATTTCTGCTGTCAACAAATACTTTGACATTGCCAATTGGGACTTTGGTGAAACATTCTTTTTCAGCGAGTTAAGCGCATATCTGCATAGCTCACTGACTCCAAAAATTTCCAGCATCATCATTGTTCCGACCAGTACTGGTCTGTCATTTGGTAACCTATATCAAATCAATGTTGAACCAGACGAAATAGTTGCCAGTGCCGCTACCGTGGATAATGTAGAAATAATTTCTGCTATTACGTCTGTACAACTCCTGTGATTTTTAAGACCTTAAATACTAGATAGACATTGAGAGAATAACATATATGGCTGCAATAAAAAGTATCAATTTCCTGCCAGAAATTTTCAAATCTGACGCAAACAGAAAATTTCTTGCTGCAACAGTCGATCAGCTGATCTCTGAACCAGATTTCAAACGAATCGACGGATACATTGGAAGAAAATTTGCTCCTAATTATCGTGCAGGCGACAAGTACGTTGAAGAACCTTCTGCCGACAGACAAAACTATCAACTTGAGCCAAGTTTAATAGTACAAGATACTGATGCAACAAAATCAGTGTTATTCTATTCCAACTATGTTGACCTACTGCAAAAAATCAAATACTACGGAGGATTGACAAATGATCATAGCCGCCTATTTCAAGGGGAAAGCTATAATTTCAATGGTATGTTTGATTTTGATAAGTTTGTTAACTTTAATCAATACTACTGGTTGCCCGACGGCCCACCTGAAGTTGCAGTTAGTGCAAATAGCAATATCAGTGTTTTAGATTTTATTGTGGTCAGAGATAGCACCCGTCAAGCATATACCATAACAGGATATGGCGGTGATGTAAATCCTATTGTTACCCTGGTTAAAGGAACAACATATACATTTAGACTCAATCAGCTTGGATATCCGTTCTGGATACAAACAGCACCGGGCGCCACTGGCTCTCGTTCGTCTGCGGCAGAAGTTCAAATAAGGTCAGTGTTTGGCGTAGCTAATAACGGTGATGACTTTGGTACAATAACTTTTAATGTCCCGGCATCAACTGCACAGGATACTGCTCGTCTTGCAGAGCGTGTGGCAGAAGTTGATTACGCTACTACACTAACCTATGCTCAGGTGCAAAATCATTTGCTATCAATTATAAAAAAATCAGGTGGTATTGATGGATCTTCGTCGGTTGCTCTTAACGGTCGGACAGTGATTTTTTTAACACCAACAGTTGAACACGACGACTGGACAGACAAAGGCGTATTTGATTTTGATCAATTTGACCAAGATCCAGAATACCTATATCCGTTTGAAGCAGGAAGTTTATTAGACCCTGCACTTCGATACGGAATTTTTAGAATCAGGATACTTAACGATTCATTGATTAGATTTGAGTCATTGCAAGAAGTTGATATAGGCAAAAAAGTTTATATCAAAGGTGGCAATAAAAATGCTGGAGTTGAATATCTAAAAAACTCTGAAGGATTTTGGGAACTAATCAGGCCAATCACTGCTCCGTTGACTGAGCTGTACTATCAAGATGGTGTAAGCAATGAATTTGCTGGATCATTTAAGTTAGTTGAACCAGGTGCAGCACAAATTGATGTGACCATTGAAATCATTGGCAAGAAAAACTATACCAGTCTCAATGGAGTTAAGTTTACCAATGGGTTAAAAATTAGATTTGATAACACAGTAACTCCAGTTGCATATACCAACAATGTGTACATTGTTGAAGGAGTTGGTAAAAGCATACGCCTGGTTAGCATTGGCAATCTTGTGGTACCTGAAGAGTATGCATTAGCAGATCAACTATCTACCCCAGACTACTTAACTGTAAGTCGTGGAAGCCAAGACTTGAATGCCTGGAGCCGCAGTAATCGTTGGTTCCACAGCGAACTAATTAATTTAGCGGCTGGGTATAATAACGATCCAACTATTTTAGAAACAGTTGCAACACGTGGCTCAAGACCAATTATTGAATTTGAACCTGACTTATATTTGTATAACTATGGGCAACGTGCTAAAGCACCAGTTGACATCTTGGACTACACAGTAACCGATGCATTCAATCAAGTAGAGGGACAAGAAAGTTATGTTATACAGCTGCCTAATAATATTACTCGTCCACTGACCGCTGGAACAAGGATAATCTTTGCTGGCGATACTGACACTAATGTTAAAAATAAAATTTACAAAGTAGAGTTTATTACTATTGCAGAAAGAACACAAATTCACTTAGTATCTCAAAATACTGAATTACTTCCAACCTATTATGTGTCTGATGTGCAGTTGGTGGAAAATGTTCAGGTTGTATTCGCAGGCGGCAACCCTGATATTCCAGCAACAGCTAATGTAACGGTAGACAGCGTCACTGGTACAATCACAGATATAACATTTGAAAATTTTGGTAGCGGATACAGAGGAACACCAACTGCTACTTTTGTTGGCGGCGGCAACGGTAGTGGAGCTCAAATTGATCTTACAGTAAATAGCGGAACAATCAGTGCATTTACATTAGTAAATGGAGGCACTGGATATTCTACATCACCTGCTTATAATTTTGTTCCACAGATAACTTTTGCGAGCCCTGTTCCAAGCATCGGTGCAACACAAGCTGTTGGTACTGCAATAATGTCACCAACTACGGTAGCCAATGTTGTGGTAGATTATAGCGGGATTAACTATATAGCAGACCCGTCGGTCAATATTGAAACAAGTAATACTGAAGAAGCACAAGTTGATGCAATATTTTCAAAATACAAATATGTTGATTACATTCGTGTTGTTGATGGTGGAACTGCGGTAGGAACTTCTCCTACACTAATCATCTCTAGTCCGAACAGTCTAGAGGCCACTACTACCTATGCAAACACAGCAACATTCACCAGTAACGTAGTTGATCTTGTTAATAACTCAGGATTAAGCAACGGACTATTGGTATATGCTGCCGGAGTCACTGGTGGAACAACAATTGGCACTGTTGCCGGCAACAATAAAATTGTACTATCTAATAGAGCCAATATCACCAATGGTGGAAAATATGTTTTTAAATCAGCTGGTGCTGCTGGAGTAACACTAACAGAAACTTATGCAAATACCATTGTATTCACTGACAGCAACGTTAGGGTGCAAGGCACAGTTGGAATAAGCGTCGGATGGAATGTTTATGGTGAAGGTATTCCACGTGGAACCACAGTTGCTGGTATTAATACTGATGGAGTAACTCTTCAATTGAGTAACTCTGCTGTACTGCGCAATGGTAGAACCTTGGTTGCAAAACCAGACAGTACTACTACAGCTACCGTGACCGAAACATCACGATTTAGCACAGTAGTCACAGTTGATACAACAGCCGTAGCCAGTCAGGACATGTATATAACTGGCGGAGTTGCACCAACAAATATAGCTTCAATTAATCTAGGGAACCCAGTAATTATTACCACTGATTCTTCACATAACTTAGAAAATGGTGATAAGATTGTAATACGCGGAGTATTAGCATCTGCAGAATCTGAATTAAACGGTGGTATATATTGGGTCGGGGTAACCAACAGACTAACACTGGTTCTTTACAGTGACCCGGCATTGCAGAACACATTGGATGGTCGAAATTATAGTCCTTATGTCAGTGGCGGATATGTAGCTGGGTTTACGATCGAATATGGAGTAACTGTTACCAAAGTATTGAGTGAAACTCAGTTAGAGTTAAGCAGTGAAGTAAGTTTACTTGCTGGAACTACATTAGCGTTTGTTGGTAAAACAGCAACAGCTATCCCAGTGAGCACTGGAACAACAATATACGCAGTTAACATAACTGAGCACGGGTCAGGATACCTTACTCCGCCATCTCTTTCTTTTACCTATTCTGGCGGCACTGCTCCGGTTGCCACTGCACTATTGAATGATGATGTACTTGATTATTTCAAAATTGTAAATCCAGGGGCCGGATACCAAATTGAAAATAGTCTAGTGTCTACTATTATCAGCACAGTAGTCGCTACTATATCCGACGATACATTGTATGACACACGGTTATTGACATTTGCATCGGCCGACGATATATTTTATGTTAAGCCAGGGTGGATTGCTCTGCTGGTACTAGAAGAAAATCAAAACACAAGATATACAGATTTTAGTCGAGTTCCATATGTAAGTACTGGAGTCACCGGGCCAGACCCTGACAACTTCTTGAACTATATGGATGTAGAGTTAACTAACGCCACCGTCTTAAAGGTACAATCAATTGATGAAAATATTATTACCCTAGATGGAGATATTATTTCTCTTGACGCCGATGGCGAGCCCATTCCATTGGTTGCAGGGTCTAAAATACTTTTTACTGCAAAAAGCAGATTCTTTACAGAAGAATACTATGCTACAAGTGATCCAATTGGGGAATCTAAAACAACCTATCTGGTCAGAACTCCAGTAACAGATAGCAAAACAATTTTTTTAAACTCAATTGAAGGTATCCAATTTGGAATGAGTGTTCGTGATCTAGCCGGTAATTTACCATCAGGCTTACGAGTATTATCAATTGATATTGTTAATCAAGCTATTGTGTTATCACAGCGAATAAACAGCGTTGCTGGCATTCCGTTATTGTTTAGTACCGAAGGATCAGTTACTGCAAATTTAAATTCAGCAAAACTATTAAAAGTACAAATTGAAGATGCTGGCTCAGAATATACTTCGGCACCTACTATTACCATTGAACCAGCTATTCCAAGTGTAGAAAAAGTTACTTCTAGTACTGGGACTGATCTGATCCAGGTAGACGATCTTGATGGAATTGTGATTGGAATGACAGTGACCAGTGAATACGGCATTGATGGTAGTGGTGTTACGACCGGCGCAATAGTTCCTCGAGTAATCGGGACAAGCATAGTACAAATAGGTACAGCAACATTTGAATACTTTGTGCAATTAAATCAGGTGCAACCAGTTTTTCAAGGGTTGATAGCTAATTTTTCTTTAAGTGCAAAGGCATTAGCAAAAATTGAAAGCCTGAATGTGGTACAGACCGTAACAGATGATCCTACGCCTGACACATACGAAGCAGATGATACCGTATTGATTGCATTGCCCACAATTGGGCAATCTGCAATTAAACAACGTCAAGTTGGAGTGAATACTTATAATCAATATTGGTTTGATGGAACAAACTGGATTCCATCACAGCAAAAAGAAGACTATAATCAGGCTCCGCTATTTGATATATTTGATCTAGCTGGGTATTCTGCTACTGATACATCAGTATATGTTGGTAGTAAGTTTTTTGGAACAAAATTATTTTCATATAAAACCGGTACCGGACCAACTGATCCTAAATTAGGATTTTCACTGAGCTATAAGAATTTCCAGAACGTTGGAGATATTGAGTTTGTCAACAACTACGATACAGAAACTTTTCAATACCTATCAAACAAACTAGAACTCAGTAAAGATGTTAACACAATGTACTTGAAGCAACAAACTTCAAGTGGTTTCCGTTATAGAAATATTTGGACTAAATTTGCCGAACCAACCAAACAGTATCAGATTATTACACACGAGTTTGATGGATTAACTAATTATTTTGAAATTGATGTTTTGCCAGCTGAAAGCAAAACCATCCCTTACGTTAAGATCTACGTAGACAATGCAATAACTGATCCTACACAATATGAAATTGTAAAACATGGTGGGCGATATGCTGTAATAATTGATGGATCATTATTGTCAATTGATCCTATAAGCAAAGTTGACATATTAATCTATAGCAAGTCATCGTCGTCAATTGGACACTACCAATTACCAGCAAATCTTGATCAAAATGCAGAAAATTTAAATTTTGAATCACTAACTCTTGGACAGTTGCGACAACATTTGATAACAATGAGCACCAGCCATTATGGAATGACTGGCAATGTACTTGGCACAAATAATCTTAGAGATCTGAATATTAAACCATGGCAAGGTGCTGTTGTACAACATGCCAGCCCTGTGATGTATAGTTCTTTATTTCTTGGGGACAACGGTTTAGAATTTATTGAAGCAATTGAATATGCTCAGAAAGAGTATACTAAATTTAAAAATAAATTTATTGACCAAGGTATTAAAGCTGACATAGATCCTAGAGATATTCCACTGGCAGTTGATACATTAATGAGATTAATTAATGTAGGAAAAAACACCAGCATGCCCTGGTACGATAGCGATATGATACCATACGGTACTGCTGCAATTACTACAATTATTCCAATTGTTGATGTCAGGCTGCGCCGTTATCAATTACCTAATGCGTTTGATGATACAGTATTAAGCAGAAGATCGGTGCTGGTATATCTTGAGGACTCAACCACTCCACGAGTAAAGACACAGTTAGTAAAAGGTATAGATTTTACGTTTAATGCAGATCTTTCTGCAATCGATATTACGTCCACAGTAAATCTAACATACACATCTCAATTGAGAATCATTGATCGTCCAACAACTGTTGGTTGTTATGTTCCTGAGACCCCAACCAAACTTGGACTACATCCTCGATATATTCCTCGTATGTTTGTTGACGATACATATCAGACTCCAATACTGGTGATACAAGGACATGATGGTAGTATTACTCCTGCATTCAACGACATCAGAGATCAATTACTGTTAGAACTAGAACTAAGAATTTATAACAATATTAAAGTTGACTATCAGGTTACACTGCTAGATATAATTGACTCAGTACCGGGTAAGTTTAGATCTATTAATTACTCACTCAGTGAGTTCAATCAGTTATTGAGTAAAAATTTCTTGAAGTGGGCAAGCATCGGGCAAGTAAATTATAGTGCAAACACTACATTTGAAAGTAATAATGCATGGACCTGGAACTATAAAAATCTTAAAGATTTCACTGGTGAATTCGTTCCGGGATTCTGGAGAGGAATATATCAGTATTTCTATGACACTGACAAACCGCACGTGACTCCATGGGAGATGCTAGGGTTTTATGAAAAACCAAGTTGGTGGGAAGAAAACTACGGGCCTGCTCCATATACCGGGGCAAACACAGTGTTATGGGATGACCTAGAACTAGGATTAATTACAGGCGGGCCTAGACTTGGAATTGACACACGCTTTGCTCGACCAGGATTAAGTCGCGTGATTCCAGTTGACGAATTTGGCATGCTAAAAAGTCCAGAGAAAGTTTTATTATCAAGATTTGATTCTACTAGATTAAGTAGCAGCTGGGCAATTGGGGATGCAGGTCCTGCCGAATCGGCCTGGCGCAAAAGTAGTCATTATCCTTATGCATTGCAAATAGCAATAGCGTTGAGCCGCCCGGGGTTCTATTTTGGAACACTGTTTGATATTTCTCTTTACAAACGGAACACAGAAGTTGATCAGTTGTTACTGGTCACAGACAATCAGCGTGTGAGGAAAACAACAGTAAGAATCTCCGACGACGGTGTAAATTCTGGCACTACAACATTCACAGCAGGGTACGTTAACTGGGTACGTGATTGGTTTAGTAGTAAAGCAATAGATGGAACAGCAAAGATTAAAAAATTAATACAGTCATTGGAAGTAAAACTTAGTTACAAGATGGCTGGTTACAGTGATAGTAAATTTTTAAATGTATTAGCTGATCAAAGTTCTCCGGCCAGTGGCAGTAGTAACATCATAATTCCTCAGGAAAATTATAAAATTTTCTTGAACAAATCGGCACCGTTGTCAAGAATTGTGTACAGTGCAGTAATTATCGAACGTACCACCACAGGATTTTCTGTAGCAGGGTATGATCTTGAAAATCCATACTTCACTATTATACCAAGTGAAGTAAACGGTAGTTTTTATTCTATCACAGCAATCAATGATACCGCAGTGATCTATAGAGACTTTCAACCTATTAAATTAACAGTTCCATATGGATTTGAGTTTTCGTCCCGCCAGCAAGTGGTTGACTTTTTAGTCAGCTACGGAAGGTACTTAACTGGGCAAGGCATGGTGTTTGACACGTTTAGTCCTGAACTAGAAGTAAAACAAGATTGGACACTAAGTGCCCGAGAATTTTTAACCTGGGCACAACAAGGGTGGAAAGCTGGCAATTTAGTTATACTAAGCCCGGTATATAATAGTATTAAAATTATCAATACTGATGGAGTAATTGATTCAGTTGAAAACATTTTGAGCGGTAGTAAAATACTTGATCAAAATTTTGTTAAAATAAAAAATAGTCAATTTAGTGTGGTCAGGGATGAAAATACTTTCTCGCTAACATCAGTTTTTGGTCAAACCATTGCATTGGCTGACTTGAATTTAATTCAGTATGAGCATGTGCTACTGTTGGATAATGTCACAGTGTTCAATGATATTGTGTATCAACCAGCATTGAACAATAGGCAATATCGATTGCGTCTAATAGGAAATAAAGTTGGCTCATGGACTGGACAATTGAACCCAGCTGGATTTATATACAACAGCGATAGTGTTGATGTTTGGAAAATGCAAACAAACTATAAAAAAGGTACTTTAATTAATTTTAAAGAAAATTATTACTATGCTTCCAGCGATGTTCCAGCATCAATTGATTTTGATTTTTCATACTGGACACCTATAGAGAAATCTAGAATTAAAACTGGCCTACTACCAAACTTTGCGTACAATGCTGAAAAGTTCAATGATATATACGATCTTGACCATCGTCCAGTGGACCTGCAGTTAAATAAACTAAGTCAAGGTATCACTGGGTTTAGAGACCGTGCATACTTCCAGGATTTTAAATTAGATGTAACTTCGCAGGCTAAATTTTATCAAGGCTTTATTAAACAAAAAGGCACAGCGAGTGCAATTGATGCATTAACCACTGCAACTTTTGAAAACCTAACCAGCAGTATTACTCTTTACGAAGAATGGGGAATGCGTGTTGGGGAGTATGGGGCATTAGGCAGTAATCAGTCAATTGAGTTTCAACTTGATGAAACCCAGTTTACCAGTGACCCATCAACAGTGGTATTAATTACCCGGGGCGAAACTCCTACCGAAGGAGTAATAAATGTTAATCCATTGGATCTGTATCGTACATCCGAAGATAAATTTAATCAGTATCCTATACAAACTCGTTTAGATGTCAGAACTCGCCCTGGAGACGCAGTTACAGCTGGCTATCCAAGAGTGGATGATGTTGATGATACTATTTTTGATCTAGCCGAGTATCAAAACTACAGTAGTCTCGTGACAGATATTGGTTCTGGATTTAAACTCTGGGTAGCTAAAGATTTTAATAAAAATTGGAATGTATATAGAGCAACTGAAACCAATGTACTAATAAACGAATTGCAAATTGGGCTCGACAGCCAGATCACTATTAATGTTGACCGACCGCACGGGTTGATGCCAGACGATTTAACTATCATTAAGAATTTTGCCAATGGACAGTTTGACGGGTTTTATAGGGTACTTTCAGTTCCAACTGCAATTTCTTTTGTGGTCCAAGGCTATAAAAATGTAGCATCGTTGCGATCACAACAAAGTATAACCGGCAGCGGCATATTATTACTAATGATATCAGTTAGATACAGTCGTATCAATGAACTGGTATCAACTGTACCATTGCACGGATGGCGTGACAAAGATCGAGTATGGATAGATAACGACATTGCAAATGATGTATGGGCAGTGTTTGAAAAAAATAACGGCTGGGATTTTGATCGAGTGTTACCAGTACGCCAAGGTGATTGGCGTGTGAATGAAGGATACGGTGGTGCATTAAAAATCAGTAGAGACAACAGTTTGATATTAGCGGCTGCTAAAAATTCATCATCGGGATCAATATCGGGACTGCGGATAATTCATCCAGGATTTTTATATGATGCAGCTGAAGATACATTTAGTTTACCACTAACCGACGGTGGATCTATGGCCACAGTAGATATCGACGAAATCAGTAGAACATTGTTATATACTCGAGTTACTAATTCTGGCAGTGGCTACACTCATCAACCCAATGTAACAGTCAGCGACACATCTACTTTGGTTACCACCTATACAGGTAATGTATACAACAGCAGTACTCTTACTCTAACTACCTTATCAGAATCAAATACAAAAACTGCATTGTTAGATGCATATCCTACCAGAGCTAATATTATCCTTGGCAATATTAACGATATCTGGATAGGAGATACAGTCACAGGGTCGGACGGACAAGGCAATTCAATTCCTGGAACCACATTGGTGGCCAATATTAACTATAACACCAATATGGTTACACTGACTAACAGTTTCCAGTGGAACATTACAAGTAATCCAAGTCTGACGTTCACAAGATCTAAAGTCCAAGTTGGTGATATTGTGACCGCAGCTGATAATGTTGGAAATGTGGTTGGTGTAGAACTAACCACAATTACAACTATTAGTACATCAACAAATCAAATTACGCTAAACAGAAACGTTTACTTAAACGGTGGAACAACAATCAATCTATCTAGAGGCACTGGCGGCAATGTACAGGCTCGATTAGCACCTACCTCAGTTACTTCGATTACTGTTGTGGATAGTGGCGCTGGATTTACCGTTGCACCTCAAATTGAATTTATTGGTGGTGGTGGCCGCGGAGCAACTGCACAAGTAACTCTTAGCTCAGAAGGTGCAATTCTTAGTGTTGCCATTACTAATTCTGGAATAGGATATACTTCGGCCCCAGACGCTGAATTAATTACTACCAATATTGGATCTACTGCAAAACTTAGAGTTAACCTAGCACCATCAACAGTAGAGTTTTTGTATATTGGAGCAAGTGGCACAGATTATAAAAAACCAAAATTAACAATAACTACCTATACTGGTACATCCGGATCAGGAGCAACTGGTAATGTTAATGTTACTAATAAATCCATTGGATCTGTGATTATTAGAAACTACGGAGTTGGCTATACAACTAAACCAAATATAGTTATTACTGATTCGGTCGGTGTTGGATCAGGCGCAGTGTTTGAAGCATTATATCAGAGCGGTCAAGTAAAAACATTTCAACCTGGTGAAAATAATTTAATTACCCAGGTTCAAAATGTGCCTGTATTTGGACCAGATGCTGCTGAATTTGGATACGAGATTGACATTGGCCTCCGCTATGCATTTATTGGTGCGCCAGGCACACTGAATGCCAAAGGAGCAGTAGAAATTGCTTCAAGCACTGGGTCAGCTTGGGTACCACAACAGGTGCTATCACCTACTACGTTAGCATTTGGTGATCGATTTGGTCACAGTGTGGTAATCTCTAAAGATGAAAGATGGTTGTATGTTGGGGCACCGGGCGCAGGCAAAGTATTTGCGTATGTACGAAAAACCACGCCCGAGAATCGTCGTAAACTTACAGTAGGACAAAATCAAACATCCTATGTAACAGATCTTTACACAGTAAAACAAAATATTGAGATTAAAGTTGTTGGAGAAAGTGGACGAGTATTTGAACCTTCATTTGATTATAATATTCTTGCAGGTATAATTACTTTTAAAAACTTTGGAATTATTTCTAGTGAACGTTTTCTATTTGTGTCGCAGTTGTATCCAGCCACAGTAATTACGTCACCACCTAGAGCAAACGATTCAATAGATCCTTACACGATTCAAGGTGTACTTGTTACTACCTACGAGTTAGTAGCCCCACCGCGCGAAGATGAACAAATGATAGTTCAAGGGTCTGATGGGCGTGTGTTTATTCTTGGAATAGATTATACTATTGCAGGAAAAACTTTAACTTTTTTAAACACTGAATTCACTGAGCAAGCTTCGATCGTTGTACAAATATTAGAAAAATATTATGTACTGTCAGGGGTCATTGAACCTGATGATCAGACAATTTGGGAGGATGGAGTTTCTGCATCTGAATATAACCGAATTGCAATAGCCGGGGAAGTAAACACCTATGCCGACCTAGCCGGCGGCGGGTTCATTACTGGCGACCTAATCAAAGTTTTAAATTTACAAGTAGACGGTTCGTATAACTCGTACGAGATGTATCTAAAGACGGCCAGTTCGTATGCCCTTAAAGGTACAGAAAATAGAAGCATAACCCGAGGTGTGGGACAATTTGGATCGTCGTTGGCAACTACGTCAGACTGCTACCAACTGATTGTGGGCGCCCCTGAATATACTGCAACAGACACCGGCGAACTAAAATCCGGAAAAGTATACATATTCGACAGACTATACACAGTGTTCACCGGAACCGGCGGAAACTCAACGGTGTTCAATACACTGCAATCATTACAAATTGGCACAAAAGTTACGATCAACGGAATTGAAGTAATTGAAAATGTGGATTACACCGCAAATGGTACAGCCATTGAGTTTGTTACAGCACCTGCTAACGGTGCCAGAATTCAAGTTGATGTTAATGCATTTAACATTGTTCAATCAATCGAGTCACCATCAGCAATATTTAAAGGCTACTACGGCGCAACTGTTGCAATATCACCAGATAACAAAAATATTTTTGTTGGAGCTCCGGGCTATCGAGATGTTGACTACTACAATGGTAGAGTGTATAGATATATCAATCAGGCACTGGCATACGGTAAAATTACTGCAACAATCAGTCGTCCACAAACAATCAGCTCCGACACAATCAGGATCAATGATGTAGAAGTTTTGTTGCAGGCGTCAGGCAATGTAACAACAAAGATAGCCAAAGATATCAACGGAAAAAATATCACAGGAATATCTTCTCGTACAGATGGTGTTAGTAGTGTAATATTTGATGACACACAATCGTTCATCCGAGGGTCTGGGTATTATACATCAAATGTAGCAGCGGTAATTGATCCACCTGATCAGACCATTGGAAATCAGGCCTATGCAAATGTAGTAACATTATTTGGAAATGGCGCAGTTGAATCAGTGACCATTACTGCAACCGGTGCTGGATATACATTTGCACCTAATATAAGATTCACTGGTGCCAATACTATCCAACCAACGGCAACGGTTGAAATTGAAAGTTCACCGTTAACAATCTTCACTACAGATTTTGCGCGAGCCAAGACTATCAACATATTGCCGGGCATTGGATCTGGTCTAGCTGACATTGGCTTAGAAATATATGTGCCAACGCAGATATTCCAGCACCCAGATCTTGGTGTTCCTGAAAAATATGGTAGCCTTATCAAGGTTGATCCAGAGTCTGGCGAAACACTAATGGTAGGAAGTGAAGGAGCTGCCACATTAAAAACTGCAACATTTGACGCATTGGAGACTTTGTTTGATAGAGATACCACACGATTCATTGACGTACTCAAAGGCAGCGGTGCCGTATATGTATACGACTACCTACCTGTTACGGGCGAAACACTAGACGAACCTAGTCAGTACTTATATAATCAGGTATTACAAAATTCTAACATCTTGTTTGGTGATAATTTTGGATCGGGTTTTTCAATTAATAATAATTGGGTTGTTGTTGGAGCCAATGCAAGCGATTATTACGACACTAATGCCGGCCTGGTACATTTGTTTAAAAATATGTCTGGCAAAAAAGGATGGACCAAACTCCGTAATAGAACTGATGTTGTTGATATAGATTACATTAACAAGGTATTTTTGTATGATAAAAACACTCAACTAATTGATACTGCGCTAGATTATTTTGATCCTGTTAAGGGAAAAATACTAGGAGCAGCTGATCAAGACATTGATTATAAAACTGCATACGACCCTGCTGTTTATAACAAAGGAAACAGCAGCACAGTTACTATCGATTCTTCCACTCCATGGAACGAGGTCCAACTGGGGCGTGTCTGGTGGAATCTGGATGTATGCCGTTATATAAATTACGAGCAAGGTGAGTTAACCTATCGTGTAAATTATTGGGGACAACTATTTCCAGACTCAACGATTGAGGTTCTTGAATGGGTTGAGAGTTTGGTATTACCAAGCCAGTATGCCGCTACAAATGATGGCGAAGCAAAATACAACGACAATAGTGCCTATGTTGAAATTGTTTATCTTGACACACAGTCTGGCTTGTTTAAAACCAAATATTACTATTGGGTAAAAAATAAAGTTGGAGTAGACACTGTAAAAACACGCCGTGCCCGCAGTATTTCTGCATTGCAGAATCTAATAGAATATCCTGCCCAGCAAGATATACCTTATCTTGCGGTTGTTTCACCAAACGCATTTAGCATCTACAATGTTAATACGTTGATCACTTCAACGGACAAAATTCTCAAAATTGAATATGCAACTACATTAAATGAAATTATTGCTCATAGCGAGTACGAGTTAATACAACAAGGAAACGCACTGAGCGTGATTCCTGCTAAACTTATCAATAAATTAATTGATAGTTTAAGCGGCGAAAATTCTGCTGGCGAAGTTGTGCCAGACCTCAGACTTAAAGATAATCAACGGTTGGGTATCGGCATTAGACCTCGACAAAGTATGATAGCAGATGTACCAACCGCTGTTAAAATTTTTGTTGGGTATATTAATAGATTCCTACAGTCTGAATTAGTTGTTAGATTATATGACATATCTGGTCTTAGTACATATGAGGCACTTCCCTCAGACGCTGGCGGTTTTTATAATCAGGCTGTAGACACTCTTGACGAATTATTTTACATTTTAACAGAATCATTGTTGGTAGGATATAAAGTATTGATTAAAACAGATTCAGCCAATGAAGGATTCTGGACCATATATGAATACCAACCAGACAATACTCAGACGGACTCTGTATGGGTATTAAACAGAATTCAAAGCCACGACAGCACACGTTACTGGAAATATGCTGATTGGTATGTAACAGGCTATAATATCAATACTCAGATAACATATATTGTTCCTGAATTTAAGGATATTGCAGCACTGGACATCACCGCAGGTGATGTCATTAAAGTGCTCGACGACGGACAAGGTAACTTTGAACTTTATGCTGTTGATGCTAATTTTGTTCCAATTATTGCGGGTGTTGAAAATGGAACTATTCAGTTACTATCAAGTTTGTATGATCAAGATGAGGCATTAGTTGGGTTTGATAACACAGGATTTGATAACACAGGATTTGCAAAGACTGCTGCCATTGAGTTACGCAATATTATCAATGGACTATTCAATGGAGTATTTGTTGGTCTCAATGAGGTAGAGATTAACAAAGTTTTCTTTGTATTAGTTAATTATATCTTAAGTGAACAAGCATCAGTGGATTGGATATTAAAAACAAGTTTTATATCCATAGTGCATAAAATTCGTAAACTGCTACAATTTCCGTCCTATATTAAAGATCAGCAAGATTACTTTGAAAGCTATATCAACGAAGTTAAGCCGTACAGAACTCAAATCAGAAGCTATCTATTAGACTACGAAGGAACAGATATAGTCAGCACGGCCGCGTCTGATTTTGATTTACCTGCATTTTATGATTCAACCATTGGATCATACCGTGCTCTAAATATTGGTAATCCAGCTGATCTAGAGTTTATTAATTTTACTTCTGCCAAAAGTTGGCTAGATAATTACAAATACAGTATACAATCAATCACTGTGATTGATGGCGGAAGTGGATACGTTGGCATTCCTCGAGTTACAATCGCTGGTGGCGGTGGAACAGGTGCAATTGTAACCGCAGAAATTAATGCACAAACTGGAAAAGTTATTGCTGTTGTTGTTGATACCCCAGGATCTGGATATACCTATCAACCTACTGTGACATTTAGCGGTGGTGGTGGCGATGTTGTAAGTGCAAAGGCTTATGTAAATTTTGTTCAATTGTCGGGCAATGTGTCAATTAATACACAAAATAAACTTGTGCGATCAATTAACACTACATTAAAGTTTGATCGAACTGCATACCTGTCAGTGGTTAAACGTTGGAAACAATATACAACATATCACCCCGGCGATATAATTGCTGTGCCCGATGTAACACAATCGTATTTTACAAACTATCCTGACCAACTAATATCAAACTATACCAATGCATATCGCATAGTTAAAACAGTATTAGCTGCAGAAACGTTGAGCTTGAATATATTCAACGATTCAACTATTGTAACAAAACTTTCAGGCAGTGATATTCCTAATGCATTGGACAGAGTAGCTTTGTATAATAGACCGGGCTCTCCAGATATTGCAGTCCTATATAGTAGCCCAGATACACAGCGTTTAGACTCAGTTAGTATAAATGATCAAGTTAGTTCATCGGGCAATGAATGGAATAAAGTTATTCATAGCATTGTTGTACCTTCTGTCCATGAATACCAATATCTTGCTATTGGCAATCGGGCACTAATAGCAATAAGCCAAGACAGTGTCAATTGGACAATAGTGCCATTGACAGAGCCTCAGATTAATCTTAGAGATGCAGTTCTTTATAATGGCACAACCTGGGTAGCAGTGGGGAACCAAGGTACTCTGCTGACAAGTGTTGACACAGCAACCTGGACTAAAGAAATAGTAAACGAATACAGATCTAGTCCGTCGGCTGATAACGAATTAGGTACTCTACAACAAAATGTGTCACAAGCAATTGATTTCACTTCGGTAGAATATGCAAAGTCTACCAGAGGTGACTACTTAATAGCTGTTGGTAACGGAAGTAACATCTTGGTTAATCCATATGATACTTCTGCAGATATTGATCAAGGTTGGTATAGCGCACGCCCACAGCCTGGAATTTTTGGTTCTCCAATACAATTTTTATCAGTGATCACAAAATCATTCAATGACTTGACTGATATAGATGGCACCAATTATTTGTCAACGCTGGAGTTGTCGGGGTATTTTACAACAATCACAGTGATCAAATCAGCAAGCTGGGGATCTGTAACAGGCAGTACTACATTAACAATCACAGCACCGGTGCAATCAGTTGCTGGCGCAGTGTTTGTTGGATCAGTATTTTATAATTCAAATTTACCAACCGCGGTTGATTCGGTAGTAACAGATATTGTCAATGATGGAACAACATATACATTTGAGATTGAATTTAGTCTTGCTCAGACCGTAACAGCAAAAACTGGTCAGACTATTAATTTATCTACTGTGGACACAGGGTTGACACTGCAACAAGGATTCGTTATTGCAGGTGGTGTTAATGGTAATTTTTACATAACTTCATATGCAAGAATTGATGATTTATTACAAGGATATTCAAAACGCTATAACTACGACCTTGGCAAGAAAGATGATGAAAATTACCCATGGGTGCCAATGAATGCTCCGGCGGCAGTAGCCGGGTCAGGTGATAATGCAAGCGGAGAACAAATTTCAGGAATTGCAATGAGCAATTTTTACGACCGCTGGATTGTTGCAGTTGGATCAGGTGGTTCACTTATTTGGAATCGATTGGATAGTCCACTTCAGGTCAGAGCCGGAAGTGTAGAGCTATCGGGCGATACAGATAGTCGGACTGTTATTGATTATGGTATTGAAGTGTTTAAGAATTTTAGAGAATTTAATGTAGCCGACTTTGAATATCCATTGACAAAAGAAATACTTGCTAAAATTAATTTTACTGACGTATCTTGGGATGGTGAAAAATTTGTTGCGGTAGGAGATCGTTCTACAGTGATATGGGGGTATCCGGGAAACCAGGACGAAGCATATATTGAACTTGGTAATCTAAACCCAATACTGATTGCAACTACTAGAACAGCATCAGCATCCTGGACCGGTGGTAGTAATATTACCACGCTGCTGGTTACCGTTGCAACTTCAGCGATATCTGGGCCAGTGTTACCCGGCATGACAATGTCCAGTACTGATCTGCCAGTTGATAGTTTAGTTACTATGGTTAGAACATACAATAATACACTTGATTACTATGAAATTACCATTGAGTTTACAACTGCAACAGTTGCCACACGTAGTACTCAAAATATTGCAATGAGCTATGTGTTCACTGACGATATTCCTGTAGGCACAGAATTAACATTTGATGGCCCAAGTAATCAAACTGTTACCTTAACAACCAGCCGTGCTGCCAGCGCTGGTGACACGAGAATATACGTTGAAGGATTTAACAGTGTGTCAGCAAATTGGAGAATAAGCGGAATTGGAATCCCACCTGATGCGCGAGTTCGATTGGTAGGTAAGTTTGCACAGTTCAATTGGAAATATGCGCAAGGCAGTGGCCGCGATGTAACAATTGATTACAACAGCACGTCTGTAAACACAACTACACTACGACTTGATACGCCATTTACTGCTAATATTCCATCTGGCACGTTGTTAACATTCTTTGATTCCACTGGTACAAGAATCCAGATTGAGACTTCTCAGTTTTTGAACAAGGATACCAATACTCTAGCATTTGCAAATGCCAGAACAGTCAGCACTGGGTACTCAATTGAAGCCAATACAACACTAGGCATTGTTGGTGGCACCAGAGTGTCTGGTGCGCTAACATACACAATTGCAGGTGTACTAGACCATCTTAAGAAAGATATCCCAGACCTGGTACCGGGCACTTCTTATAACGGAGTTAAAGTAACAGGACAACCTTATACAGAAACACGTGACGATATACTAAGCCTAGACACTGCTATCAGCAGTGACTACGACGACACTGGACTTGGTGTACGTCCTGAAGATATTATTGTTGAAGGCGGCAAATATATTGATTCGTATTCAAGTCATGCTCCACAAGAACTGATACCAGGTCAGGTGATTGATAGCCTACAAATGAATGTGTTTACAGCAAATATTGTGGGCGGAAACGTAGATTATGGAAATGTAATTGCTTATAAGATATTCACAGACTATAAGGCGCCAACTGCATATTATCGTTTACCGTTTGCCAACACCACAGTACTGACTGCTAACCTAGCATACGATGCAACTGAAATTGAAGTAGATAACATTAATACACTACCAGATCCAAATCCAGTACAAAATCAACCAGGATCAATTTGGGTCAACGGCGAGAAAATTAATTATTTTGGTCGAGATACCGGACGTGGTGTGCTAACTGATATACGTCGGGGAGCAGCTAGAACCAGTATTCCTATGCAACACGACGCTGGCAGCATAATTACAGATGCAAGTCCGGCACAGTTGATTGGTACAGATACTGTGTTACCAATCACGTCTGATCTGTCCGTGGACAATGGATTTGCAGGCAGCGCCAATGTAGCAATATATCGTTCAGTGGTAGTGTCAGAAATCACCCAGGGTTCAACCTGGCTAGAACGATCATAAGGTAATTAAATGAGTTTAACTAATAATGTAACTGTAACAGGCACTGGACTTTATGTCAGTAACACACGGGAAAGCAATTTTCTAAGAGAAAGCCCCGGGTACACATCCAATGTTGATCCACGACTACCCAACTATGATTATATTACTTCAAATTTGACCATATGGTCAAATGCACAAATTGTTGTTAGTAACATTAATTTATTTTCCAACCCTGGAGAAATCACTGCCAACAGCACTGTTACCGCAAACTCGTTGTTGAGTAACTTATTGGTAGTACCAGTAAGTAGCGTGAGCACAGTTGTGCTAGGACGTCGAGTTATTACAGCAAATATTGCCAACACTGCAAATGTCAAAGTAGCCAGGATCTTTTCCGCCAATGGTAATATACTGCTTAGTGGGTACACTGCTAACGCCCGGATTACTGCAGGAGAAACTGTATATTTTTGGCCGCGTACACAAGTAGGTGCTGTACGAGTCAAAAGTGAAGTTATCTGGTATGATCATGCATGGGAATCAAACAGCAGTTTAACTGGGCTGACAAGAAATGTAGGCAACACCACAAATTCTACTATCAATGGTAACATTTGGGGCGGAAATATCATCAGCGTACTTGGATTACGCACAACAGCATCAGCAGTGCCTTCAAGCGGAATAACACTTGTGGGATTTATAGATGGAATAACATATTATGGCTCGTACCATGTTCATGAGGGACAAAAAATGACGGGCAGTACTCATACAACCACATTCCATCGGTATATCTATGATACAGTGGAAGAGAGCCTGGCCAACTTGCAACTGGTGGTCAATATGTTCTCCACCGTGCGCAGCGCCAGCGGCGGCAGCGGCAGCGCCAGCGGTGGCAGTTCTGGTGGCTCAAGCGGTGGCAGTTCTGGTGGCTCAAGCGGTGGCAGTTCTGGCGGCTCAAGCGGTGGCAGTTCTGGCGGCTCAAGCGGTGGCAGTTCTGGCGGCTCAAGCGGTGGCGGCTACGGAGGATATTAATAATGAGTAGATTTTTTACGCAAGTATTTCTGGCATATTTGAATACCTTGCTCTTAATTCGTAGGATTTGCGATCATGCTAAATAAGGATATGAACACTTTACCAGAACAACCACCAGTACAACCCGCAGAACCCGCAGAACCCACACGGCCACCAAATGATGTTGG
>Ga0209550_10000401_pt1 | contig 39794 bp, 26 predicted proteins | sample LauGreSuBDMM15SN_2_FD_187567 | JGI IMG/M metagenome (GOLD analysis project Ga0209550, IMG submission 187567) | Freshwater lake microbial communities from Lake Michigan, USA - Su13.BD.MM15.SN (SPAdes) (version 5) | ecosystem: Environmental > Aquatic > Freshwater > Lake | place: Lake Michigan...
CGTGAGAGATTGAAACGCACCTGAACCAGTATGTTAAAAAGTGTATCGTAATGTTGTGATTTTTTTGTAGCAACGAATTCCTTTGCAGATTCTTTTTCTTTTCTTTGGGCAATCGTCAACATTTTAACTAATTGCACTTCCTTATTTTCAAAAAGCACCTCTCTGCTACCACTTCCAAGGCGCAAAACATTTCCGGCATCGTAGGCAATTTCTATGAAACCCATATTAATCCATTGGGTAATATAATAGTACCATTGTTCTGCTGGATAGTCACGACCAACACCAAAAGTTTTTATCAGGTGGAAACTATTTTCAGTAATTTCCTTTCTATGTGAGCCTCTCAGAACATCAATTAAAATGGAAAGTGTTGCTTTTTCATTTAGGCGAGTAATTGCGGATAGCGCCATTTGAGCGAGTCGGGTAGCATTAAAATAATTTGGGGGATTGAGACAGACATCACAGTTTCCACAATTATCGGGTAGGAATTCGCCAAAATAACCTAATAATATTTTTCTTCTGCAAATAAGTGCTTCGGCATATTCCTTCATTCTGTTCAACTTGGCTAGTTGCAGTTCGGTTTTCTCTCCTTTAGAATCATTCAATATGTCTCTAAGAATTCCAATATCTGCAAATCCATAAAATAGCAAAGCTGTAGCTGCAGCTCCATCTCTTCCACCACGACCAATCTCCTGATAATAACTTTCAATATTTTTTGGTATATTATAGTGAATTACCCATCGAATAGATGATTTATCTATGCCCATACCGAACGCGAGGGTAGCACAAATAATGGGTGTCTTGTCAAAAGTGAAAGCATCCTGAATGTCACTGCGTTCTGAAGGAGAAAGTCCCGCATGATAGGGAGATGCCTTAATACCTTTGGCATTTAACTTCGCCGCCAGCGTTTCTGTTGATTTTCTGCTAAGGCAATAAATGATTCCACTCTGGCCATTTTTACTTTTTATAAAGGACAATATTTGATTAAAACGATCTAAAGCAGGCCTAACCTCCAGGTGTATATTGGGTCTGTCAAATGAGCTTATGTACGTTTCCGGTTGGTGAAGTTTTAATTGATCTACAATGTCGCGCCGTGTTATCTTATCGGCTGTAGCCGTTAAGGCAATAATGGGTATATGTGGAAACTGGGTTTTTATGAACCCGAGTTTAGCATATTCCGGTCTGAAATCGTGTCCCCATGAGGAAATACAATGAGCCTCATCTATGGCAAAAAGATTGATTTCACCTTTCTGAAGCAGGGAGAAAAAAGAGGCAGATATTAGCTTTTCCGGGGATACATACAGCAGTTTTAATGCACCATTTACAAAGTCATTTTCTACTTGAGCTGTTACGGTTGAAGTTAAACTGCTATTTATAAAAGCAGCTGAAATGCCGTTGGTAAGTAAACCGCCTACCTGATCTTTCATTAATGAAATTAATGGAGATACAACGATGGCAGTTCCCTTCATTAAGAGGGCGGGTAATTGGTAGCAAATCGATTTTCCACCACCCGTGGGCATTAGGGCAAGTACGTCTTTTCCGTCAATCAAAGCCTGAATAATACTTTCCTGATTTTCTCTGAAAGTATCAAATCCAAAATACTTTTTTAACGTTTCTGTTTTCTTTGTTATCATGTTTCCGTAGCAATATCGGAAAAGGGTGTTTGTTGGTTAGGTCGTAAAAGCTGTAAAGTACGTTATTTTTTCAGTTAATATTTATTTTCTATAAAAAGGTTTTTTTAGCTATTTAGAGAAATTTCGCTATTTTAGCAAAAAATAAAACCAACCCTTTCATGTTTAAGACTAAAATTGCCGGCATCGGTAGCTATCTACCAGATAATATCATAACCAATGATGATTTAGCTCAAAGAATGGATACCAATGATGCCTGGATTCAGGAAAGAACGGGCATTCAATCCAGACGGTATGCGACAAATTTCAAAGAGACCACCACTACCATGGGGGCAAAAGCGGCTTCTGTCGCCATTGAACGGGCGGGTATCAGTCCTGAAGATATTGATTTTATCATTTTTGCTACCCTTTCCCCTGATTATTATTTTCCTGGATGTGGCGTTTTAGTTCAAAGAGAATTAAATATCACAAACACCGAATGTGGTGCCTTAGATATTCGAAACCAATGTTCTGGGTTTATCTATGGATTATCAGTTGCAGATCAGTTTATCAAAACGGGTATGTATAAAAATATTCTACTCATTGGATCGGAAATGCACTCCATGGGATTAGATTATTCGAATGATGGTAGAAATGTTACGGTCATATTTGGTGATGGTGCGGGTGCTGTGGTTCTTCAACCTACAGAAAAAGAAAATCAAGGAATTCTATCTACTCATTTACATGCCAATGGAACTTATGCAGAAAAATTAGCCACCCTAAGTCCTGGTTGTCATGGGGGATATCATTCCAAAAGAATAGAAACTGAAATTGACTATGGTTTTCCGGACACCCCTTATGGAGGTATTTTTGTAACCGAACACATGGTGAAAAACAATCAGGTGGTTGCTACTATGGACGGTCAGTTTGTTTTTAAGATGGCTGTACAAAAATTTCCAGAAGTTATTGGTGAGGCGCTTAAAAAAAATGGCTTGGATAAATCTGATATTGATATGCTTATTCCTCATCAGGCCAATTTACGGATTAGTCAGTTTGTCCAAAAACAAATGGGCCTTTCCGATGATAAAATATGGAATAATATACAAAAATATGGAAATACTACGGCCGCATCTATTCCCATTGCTCTTTGCGAAGCATGGGAAAATGGGAAAATAAAAGAGGGTGATTTAGTTTGTCTTGCTGCTTTCGGAAGTGGATTTACTTGGGGTGCGGCGCTCCTTCAATGGTAGTTATCTTTAGGAAAAAGCTTCATTTTAATCATTTGAAAAAAAACGGGGATGGATTTCTGTTAAAAGATTTCTCAGGTATCCTCCCTTCTTATTATTTAAGACCGACATAATTTCTGCAGTTATACTCAGTGCAATTTCTGCAGGTGTTTCTGCCCCTATTTCTAAACCCATGGGACCGTAAAGTATGTTTTTCTGTCTCTCATTCAGAAAAATATTTTCTTTTTTCAGATCTGCAATCATATTATCCAGTTTCTTTTTTGGTCCTAAAGCGCCAATATATGGTACATTTTTTCCTAATAATGCTTTTAAAATGGCATAATCGTAATTGTAATTATGCGTCATGAGCACAAAAACGGTTTTTTCGTCAATAGGTATTTGTTGTAATACTTTTTCAGGTTTACTCACTATAATTTGGCAGGCGCTTGAAAACCGTTCTATTTTAGCGTAAGTATGGCGTCCATCGACAATGGTAACCTCCCAGCCTAGTGTTTCTGCGATAGACTGGAGTGGAATAGCGTCATTTCCCGCTCCTACAATGACTAATGAGACTGGTGGAGAGATAAATGAAAGAAAAGCATTAAATGTATGATCATTATGTTGATAGCTTTTAAAAGAGCTCTTTTTTACCGTCAATGTTTCTTTGACATCCTGCAACAGCGTCTCGGGAACAAACTGAAAATTTGAATTATTGTGAAATTCACCTGAGTCTTCAAGCAACATAGTCGTTCCAACGGTATCGCCTTTCTCAATTTTAGGAGCATATAAAGTGACTAAAACCGTATTTTGTCTTTTATGAATGGCCATTTTGAGTAATTCAATAGGATTTAAAGGGTCAGCTTCATCAATAGGTTCAAAAAGTACCTGAATGATTCCTGAACAGCCAAGTTGAACACCTATGGTGGCGTCGTCTTCATCGCTGGTATCATAAACAACCAATTTAGGTTGTTGCTGATGAATGCAAAATACGGCTTTTCTTAAGGCATCACCTTCTAAACATCCTCCACTAATGGCGCCGGTAAGTTGTCCTGCTTCATCGACAATCATTCTGGCACCGGGTCTTCTATAAGAAGATCCATTTAAGTGTACAAGGGTAGCTAAAGCCAATCTTTTTTCCTTCTTTTTAGCAAACTCGTACGCATTTATAATTTCCCTTAATTCTTTCATAGTTATATATTAACGCTAATTTCTTACTTTTACTTTAAATGCAAACACTTTTATGACAAATAATGCGCTTGTTCAAAATATTTTAACGATTGAGAAGGAATGCATCTGGTTCGAAGCATTTTTAGATGCCCGTATGGCACATTTTTTTAATAATGAATTAGGTGATCCCTTTGAACTTTATCCCGGACCCGATTTAACAGAAGATGAAAGTTTATACGCTCGTTATGTTAATCATTATCAATTTAAATCAGCTGAGCGACTTGTTTTATTATTGTGTTTAATTCCACATATTAAGCCTTCATTATTAGATCCATTTTTAGTTAAAGATTCTGTAATTGGCAGATTTTATACCAACTTTGGTGGATTAGCTGGTCAGAACCATAATGGTTTTTTACCAACGGGCGAAACAGCTGTTTTTTTAATTGCTGGAAATGATCTTCTGGCCAGGGCTACCGCCGCAAAATTGTTCGACATTGCGCATTCGTTTTTTGCTTTTAATATTCTTAAATTAGAAGAGGCAAAATCTTATGAGCCGCGCTTAAGTGGCCAACTTACTATATCTGAAGAAACACTTTCGCTGTTAACATCAGGGGAAGATTATGAACCTCCGTTTAGTTCAAAGTTTCCAGCTAAATTGTTACATTCTGCTATGACATGGGACGATTTAGTGCTTGATACCAATGCTTATGATGAAATTGAAACCATAAAGGTTTGGATAAATCAAAAGAATAACCCGGAATGGGATAATGTCTCTCATTCAGGCTGGATGAAAGGGTATCGGGTGCTGTTTTATGGCCCACCAGGAACTGGTAAATCTTTGACCGCGACGTTGATGGGAAATGAATGTAGCAAAAATGTTTATCGAATTGATTTGTCGCAGATTGTTTCTAAATATATAGGAGAAACGGAAAAAAATCTTTCCTCCTTATTTCAATTGTCAGAAAATAAAAACTGGATTTTATTTTTTGATGAAGCAGATGCCCTTTTTGGTAAAAGGACAGAAATGACGGATGCAAAAGATAAATATGCCAATCAGGAAACTTCTTATTTATTGCAAAGAATTGAGGATTTTCAAGGTTTAATTATCCTGGCAACTAATTTTAAACCTAATATTGACAGTGCTTTCCTTCGTCGTTTTCAATCTATTGTTTATTTTAAAATACCAGGTATTAGCCAAAGAGAAAAATTATGGGAAAAGGCTTTGTCCCGATTGCCTGGCGAAAATCAAGTGGATGTTTTAAAAATAGCCAATGAATATGAAATTGCCGGCGGCTTTATTAATAATGCCGTTCAGTTTGCCTGGTTGAACGCCAGGAAGAATAATTCAAAAATCATTACTAATCAAGATATTTTACTTGGTATAAAAAGAGAATATGCTAAAGAGGGTAAAATATTTAATAATTAAAAGCTTATATTTAAGTTTAATTTTCAGAAATAAAGAAAATATACTATGTGTAATGGCTTTAAAGTATACATTTTAACAGTTTGTTTTTTGACTTTTTTACAGTTCAATACCTTAGCTCAGTGTGATCAATCTGCCCTGGTTGCCGCTTCACAAGATTACGAATCTGGCCTGTTTTCTGAGGCAAAACAATCTATTATTCATTGTTTTATGAATGAAAAATTTGCAGATTTAAAATTAACTAATGATGCTTATAGATTGCTTTCTTTAATTGCCACTGCCGAAGATTCTATCGCGCTCGCTTCTAAATATATTAGGAAAATTATTCAGTCTAATCCTGATTATCAAGGTCCTGAAAGACATTTTATTTTTGATGGTCTCTTTAAACAAGTACTCGAAAAAAATCAGGTTATTACGGTGAGTGCCGTTTCAAAAAAAGCAGAAGATATAAGGGTTGCTCCAGCTAGTGTGCTCATTATTAAAAAAGAAGAAATGGTTGAACGGGGTTACATTGATCTTATTGATGTGCTATCGAACTTACCCGGATTTGACATAAGTAAATATTATGGAGTAGTTTATGCCAATGTTTATCAATTGGGTTTTAGACAGGAAAATACAGAGAGAACCCTGTTAATGATTAATGGTATTGAGGAAAACGATAACTGGTCAAATATTGCCTATATCGCCCGACAATACCCTTTATCAAATATAAAGGCTATCGAAATTTTATATGGTCCTTCCTCTACTATGTATGGTCCCAGAGCTTTCGTAGGTACTATTAATATCATAACCTATGACACAGGCGAAGTTATTCCTTTTCAAGGGAAATCAATTAAATCAGGAGAAAAACCAAATAATAATCCATTTTATTTAAATGGTACGGTTTTAGGTGGTGGTTACACCACAAGGGATGCTGATTTAACCATAGGTTTTAAAAAGGATGCCATCAACACTACGTTTACATTCAAATCATTTCAAAGTGATCATAGATTAGACGAATTTAACGAATTTTCTGATTATCAGCCCGAAGATGTAAATCGGCTAAACTACGATCATTTAAATATAAAAAAGTCTGTCCCTTTAAATATTAATGGTACGTCAAAAATGTATTCAATAGATGAATACGCCACTTTATTTAATATAAAAAGTAGTCCTTTTATTAATGTTTTTAAGAATATTAATGGTTCAACAGATAGCATAAAATTATCTCCCGAAGGCGTTTCAAAAGCGAGATTACTTGATAAAGATGCTTATACAGGTCTCGTAAATGGACAACCTTCAGGTTTTTCTAATCAAATGAGGGATTCCTATATTGGCATAAAAATTGGTTTTCCAAATTTAGTTATAGGCATAAGAGCTTGGAAAACGTCTGAATCATTTGGCTTTTATCAGGATCTTTACAGCGCGGGTACGAAAAATGGAAATAAATGGGCTGTTTCAAATGCTACGTTTTACTCTATGTTTAATAAAACGTATAACCGTTTTTCCTTTTCAAATATTACTTCTTTTACAAATAACAGACTAGATAAAAACACCGCCAGAGTTAATTATTTTTTACTTGGCAACAAATCATTGCCTCTTCATCTTGCTCATTTCGTATATCCCGATTCCTTGCTTCCCACCGCTACGGGCGCTCCTGCCAGGCAAGGTTATGGTAATTTGTTTTATTATTATGATGCCCAGTTATTCAGGAATGATTTTAGATTTTTTTATCAAAATGACAGACTCAGTATCACCAGTGGCTTTGAAATTAGATTTAGTCAGCAATACGGGGACTATCTTTATTATTTAGATTTTCCCGCAGGAAATGATGGATTATTACCTAAAAATATAAATAAAGCACAAGAATTAGGGGCCACATTATCTGAAAGCCCTGGTGGAAATATTTATAATATTTTGGATATGGCGTTGTATTTTTCAGGTACTTACAAAATTATTCCTTCAAAACTCAATGTTTCTTTTGGAAATAGAATTGACAAAAACACAATTCGTGGATCTGATGGATTTGGTTTAGAATTTTCCCCCCGATTAGCTTTGGTTTTTTTAGGAAAAGAAATATCAGGTAAGCTGGTTTTTTCACACGGAATCCAAAATGTTTCACAATTTCATAAATATTCTACTGGTAATAATCGTAAACCAAATCCGCAACTTGGCACGGAAAAAATTGACTATTTTGATTTATCCCTAAACGGAGCGCATAAAAGCAATAGGATAAGGTGGACGTTTGTTTTATTTAATTACTTTATTAGCGACGCCGTAGCCTCTGTAGCAATTAATGAACCTCCCTTCAATAATCAAAATAAAAATGTAGGTATTTACCGCGTTGCTGGTTCTTTACTAGATTTTAATTATTCATTTATGGATAGAAAGTGGTCTGTTTTTTTTAATCATACCTTCAATTTACCCTTTCAACAGTCAGCCATTGCTGCCAATAAATTGATCAGAGTGGCTGATATTAGTTCCCAAAGTGCTAATTTGGGTCTCACACATCGTTTAAATAAAAAAAACTTCCTTTTATCTACCCATTTTTATGCTAATTATGTGGGTGAAAGACCAGTGGGGCCAGGAACCACGGCGCCAAATAATCTGGGCTTATACGGAGCAAATATTCCTGCCTATTTAATTTTTAATGCTACCATTAATTATTCTAACTCGTTACTGAAAGGCACTATGTTCTCGTTGATTTTAAATAATTTGTTGGATACTAATCTCTTGGATACCAAAAACAAAACCTATTTTCATCCGGGAATCAGGACAGCCAGTGGAGCTCCCCAACCGGGTAGCTTTAATGGTTTAGCCCCCTTCTTTCCGCAACGAGGTAGGCAAATATCCCTTCGAATGCTAATAAATATTGCGGGAAGTTAATATTAACGCCAAAGAACTACAAGTCTTTCTTTCATCCAGCTCATTTGAATCATTTGAATGCCCCACGGAAGCGTTTCCAATAGTACATCGTAAGCCTTTTTTTCAACTTTTAATTCCCACCGATTATTCATGTAATACAAAGAGCCATTTCGTTGTAAAAATGTCTCGCGAAAAGTCCCTATTCTGGTTCCTTTTAGTTTCTCCCAATTGGTTATTGCACCCGTTAAAAGGGAATTGGATAGATTGATTTCCTCCTCTGTAATATCTACTTCCATATCTATTTCCATGTCCATATTGGCTCCACAAAGTAATTTATTCAGTGCCAATTCATATTCAGGCGCTTCCTTCTTACCGGTGACTAAATACTGTATTAATAAGATGGCTCTCATTCTGCTTGCCTCATCATTAAATTCTTTTGCTCCTACTAAGTTTAATCTCCTAAAAAACCTTCCCAGGAATGGCCATAATAATACAAGCCCTGCATTGAAAATGTATATCGATTCCGGCGGAAGTCCTTCAGGGATCGGGGGTATTTCCTTTTTTACTGGCTTTTCTACCTGGCTGTCTTTAGCAAATTTTTGAATCTCTTTTATAATCTGTATTTGTTTAGTCGCTACATTTTTTACCTTTTCAATAACCAGAGACAATAATACGTTGGGTTGAATTCTCTTTTTTTCAACGTACATTGAAAATAATTTAAAAGTAATAGGTGTTGTATCTGGTTGTAGTTTTGACATCTTACTCCAAATAAATAATATTCCCTTTAGCGTATCAGTATCATTCTTAAATCCAAGTTTGAGGCTAATTTTCTCACCAGATACTGCGTCAATTGATTTTTCAAGTAAGAAAAAATGATCCACCAGTTCCGGGTGAATTAATGAAACAATAGAAAGAATCGTTTGTATTTTTAATAAATCAAATAATCTATTTATTTTTTGGGGAGATTTTGACCAGAAATGGAGTTTAAAAAGAAGGGCTCTTGGGGAATTTTTAATTATCCTTGCTATCATAATTTCCCAATCTATAGGAACTTTCCTAATGGATTCAATGGGAATAGAACCATAAGTTAGGTAATAATCAATAAGTTCAAGGTCATTTTCCCACAAAGTAATATTGGATATTGTTTTTATTTTTTTGTCCTTTTCCTTTACTTCAGGAATGACTCCCTCCAATGCTTCCTGTATCAAATCTTCTATTTTCCTGCCCTTAGGAACTTTAAACAAAAGGGAAGATAATAACACGTCTAATAAAATATATAAATTACTTTCTAAGATGAAAGTGTTCGATTGAATCAAATATTTATTAATGATGTTTGTTAAAAAAATGGAATCAATATTTTTAAGTTTCATTAGCGTATTCAAAAGTAAACCTATTTCTTTTAGAGTAAATATTTCACGAAATAAGGTTTGTTGAAATGAATAGTAGGGTATTGATTCTGTAATCTTAATGATGGCATCAGGTCTTTCGGTTAGGTTATTATGGATAAATTCGTAATAGGCTTCTTTTGTCGCTTCGTTAAATCCCTGAGGCCACATACCTGTTTCTATATAATAAGATAGCCATTCCAGGTTGAACGGTTTTTCTTTTATATTGATACGCTCACTTTCTATACTTACATTATATATTAATTGTAAATTATCTATCATTATTTCATAACGGATCATTTCACTGGATATATTCCATATTTTTTTCTCCAGGAACAGTTCGATGATGACGGTTTCTACATTAGTAGAGGAGATGTATTTTTTGGCTAGAACTTTCAGGGATTCATAAAATACAACCATACCTTTTTGCGGTTGTAAGTTATCTATGACTCGTATTAAATACAACGGATCTGTTTTGTCTAATAATTGAAAAATTCTTTTTAGTCTCGCCTGGTTCAAAGAAATAGATAGAATGGCTTTTATAAAATGGGCATTTTCTGACTTTAAAGCGTCACTAAACAAATAAACAAGCTCGTTTAGCTCTAAATAAGGTTTATTTAACCAAGGTTGAATGACGCCCGTTGTGATATAATGAACGATAAGGTCATTGAAAAATTGCTGATCTCTCCACGACGCAGGGGTTGGTATTTGATTTTGGTCAGAGATAAAATAAAGGATTTCAGACTGTAAATTTTCAGGTATATGCTGAATGGTTTGGTGTAATTCTTTCCATTGTAGTAACCTTTCTTTTTGTAGTTTTTCTAAAGTAAAATAGTAATAATCTTCAATCTTCCAGGGCTTTTTTCCAAATTGAATTAGAAATAGCATGGCATTTTGCTTTAACCATAGATTTAATTTGTTTTTAGGTAATTTAATGATGTTGTATTGCTGAATCCATTTGTTTATATTATGTATTCCTTCAATAAAAACAGGATATGTTTCTCCTGCTATTTTCATTTGTAAAAACTGGAGGGCTTCTTCGGGTAAGCCGGTTACTAAAAGAACGGGTAACAAAGGGTTAAATCTGTTTTCAATTATTTTTGAAAGAATATCATTTTCTTTTAACCATAAAATTTCTAGGAATAGCGATGCTTTGTCGATATCAGGCGATAAACTTTCATCTTCAAATAAACTTTTGCCCAATATCAGGATCAACTTCTCCATCGATTCATTTGACTTAAAAATGGGATCTACTGTATCGGAATAGGTTGGACTTTTTTCTATTATAAATGCATAAATCTGTCTTAATGCTTTGATTAATCTACCGGGTATCAATACATCTTTGCCTAAGAGGGGAAATAAAAATGTTTTAACTTGAATTTTTGCTTTTTGTGAAAGTTTTAAAATAAATTTTAAAAGCCATTTGTCTGTTTTATTCACATCAGACGGGTTGATTAGGAATAACTGAATGGCAAAAATATAAAAGGCCTCTGACTGAATATATGAACCGAGGGTGGGGTGAAAAAGCCTGACTTTTTTAAGAAATTCCTCAAACAACGCCTGATTATTTTTTAACAAACCATGTAAAATATTTCTTAATGCCTCCATATTGAGGTTGTCTAGTGGCTTGGAAAGCGTGCCTAATTGCTTTAGTCCCGGCGTTGAAATATCGGTATTTCCTTTTAAAGATTTAACTAATTGATTTCTAAGTTTTGAAGAAATGGTATCTTTAGTAATGAGCAGACTTTTTTGAAAATCTAAGGTGTTTAACGGTATATTTTTACTTAAAACGGGAGCTATCTCGTGGATAAAATGATGAAATTCAGGTCTTGTTGTAGATTTTTCAGATAATAACTGAATAGCAAAAATATAGAAAGTTTCTGACTGAATATATGAACTGAGGGTGGGGTGAACAAGCCTGACTTTTTTAAGAAATTCCTCAAACAGCGTAAGATTATTTTTTAACAGGGCAAAGAGAATTTTCTTTAGCTCTGATTTATTTGGATTTTTTACCGCATCGTTCTGCTGCTCTGCAAGCTTTATTTTAGGAAGGTTAGCGCTGGAAAATGAAGGAATATATGTGATTAAATTTTTTAGTGGCAGGTGATAAATCTTAGCAATATTTTTTAATACTTGCAAGGTAACTTCTTCAGTTGAATGTGTTTCAGTAAAGGTTTGAAATAAAAACTGTGTATATATAATACTTTTAATACTTAAGGGGCTTGAGGAAAATACAAAGAATTTATGTTGTACTTTATTTAAGGGTTCAATTAGGGCATGAATAGTTTCAACGGAGATTGTGCTTCCAATAGTAAGTAATTCCAGTAGCACATTTTCAGAAAAAAGCAATGCTGTTTGCTCTTTATTTAATTGAAATTTCCTGTGAATTTTTTTAAGTAGTATAATGGTTTTTTGCTTGTTCTGCCTAAGCATCTGCCTTATAAAACGATCTCGTTCGCGTTTTGATTTATATTTACCCGATATCTGCTCAGGTTTACTTTGATAAAACATTTCCAGTATTTCAGCATAATCAGTGAAAGAATAAGTGGAAATGTTTTGAGGTATTGACGAGGGTTCAAAGTCTTGTTTTAATAATTTTTTAACTATTTGTTTTATTGTAGATTGACTTGTAAAATGTTCAGGTAATTTTTCAATAATATCATTTATTCTATCTAAAATAGTTTTGTAATCAATACCATACTGCTTGGAAAGCATCAATAATTGCTTTCTGAAAAAGGCAGTTTGGTCAATACTAGTGGCTTTATGAGAGATTAAGTAGGTTAAAATGAGTTCCTGTAACACCTTTTTGAAGGCCAGGTCTTCTTCCTCAACTATTTTTTGCTTCTGATGAATATAGGTTAATTCGGTGGCATATTGTTTGAAAAACGAGGCTGGCCTTGGGCTAAGAATACCAAAAAGCTGATAAAGTGTATCTTCCTTAAATTGATAAATAATTCTTTTCCTGGTAGATTTTTCCTGTCCTACTTCGAAAACAAGGTTTTTTGTTTTCACTGACGCTTCGCGAATGTATTTTTTCAATGATTCGTCCGGAATAAAGGTCGGATTTAATCCCCACCAGGGTATTTTGCCATAAGTTATGAAGTATTTTAATAACGTAAAATCTCTTTCTTGCAGAGAATATGACTTTATTTCAGATGACTTTTCTAAATTTTTTGACGAAAATGTTTCTTTAAACCAATGCTGTAATGAATTTTTAAATTGAGAAATAAGTTGACTTCGAGATTGCATCAAAGAAATATCACCTAAATCCAGTTCGATTTTTTCTATTTGTATCGTCTGATCTTCAATATGGTAAGTATCTAAAAGCTCTTGTAATAATAGGGGAAGTTCGACCTCTGTTATACTTGAAATAACATCAGCCACCTGTTGATAATCTTTTTCCTGAGAAATCTGAATGTCAAAAGTCAGTGTTTCAATAGTATGTCCTTCCCCGCCATTTTTCATATCTTACTCGTAAGAAAGAATTAGCTGAACTATTTGCAGCGATAGATTATCGAGGGAATTAAAGTCAGGATTAGGTTTTTGTTTTTCTTCCAGCCATTTTTGATAAACCGTTTCAAACAGGCTCATTTCTTCAATATCAATAAAAAAGATTTTAAAATTAAAATGGGCGGGAATCAAATGATCGACGGTTTCTTTCAACAAACTTTTGAAATCATCATTTTGAAAACGTGCGGGCCATTTAGGGAATATTAAACTTCCAGCATTTGAAAATTCAAAGGCAAGGGGAAACATTGTTGCTGGCGAAGATTGTTGAATTATTTCAAAAGAAGATTCCAATTCCCGTTGTCCATCTATTAACTCCTGAAAAAACTGTATAGCTGCATCCATTTCCTTTTCTGCAACAAATGTTGAATAAAATTCTTTTTGGATTTTTCCAATAATTTCATTTTTATTATTATATATAACTACTTGATATTTTGAGTTTTGTTCTATTTCAATGAGGCCATAATTTTCTTTTTTCACGCCGATAAAGGGAAAATCCTCCACTTGATTTTTAAGTTTGACCATATTATTTGAAGTGTTACCGACGATATAAATTTCGCCTTTGGTATCAAATAAATGAAGTGTATATTGAACGGATTCAAGTGGTCTAAGTAAAATGTGTTCTATAAGGTGGAAGCCTTCACAGGCTTGATTCAGCGTAATGAATCGTTGAATGGTTTGCGTTAATTTTTCAAGACATGCACTTTCGTCTGTTGATTCAAAAATAACAGATGCTGTAATTGATTGTGGACTTTTATATATTAGATGATAAAGAAAGGCGGAATATTTTCCTGTTCTAACTATTTTGTAAAATGGGCTGGAGATACCATGTAAAAAAAGGTCATGTATTACATTGCTTTGAACGGAATAGAAAGAAACTTTGTCAAGTTCGTAAGCTCCGTTCTTTAGTCTTAATACTTCTAATTTTTCGTTAATTTCCAGTGTTAATGTATCAATGATCCACTCATTTTTTAATGAGTCATTTTTTTGAATATTAGCTTGTTGAAGAAGGGGTTTAACAAATGATCTTGTACCTTGATTTTTTATATTTAACAATAAGCTTAATTTATTTGCCAGGCCAGCATTATTTTGACTATCCCAGGTGGGAATCTGGTAATTAAACCCTAAACCACGGGTATAGCCGAGGGACAAAATTTGGTTTAAAAAGCGAATTTTTGCCTGAATCATTTCCATTTCAATTTGATTTTTGGTGGTTAATCCACGCAAATTTTCAAATTTTTTCAATATATCATCTGGAAAAGTTTCGCCAAAGCGAGAAAGTAAATGATCTAAAATTCTATTGCGCCGGTCTATATACGGATCTATCTCCTGATTGATTTTGCCCAGATTTTCTTTGTATGCATCTATATTTTCTTCCTTTAATACCTTTTTAAGTTGGGGTATATCATTGGGAACTTGATAGAAATAGGTTTGATTCAACGCTGGATTTATTGAAAATAGTTTTTTTGTATTCACTAATTGTGAAAGATAATTAGCCAGTATTTGCTCAAAGAAAGTTAGGTATGCTTTCAGTTGATATGCCTGCGCTCTTCTCTGTGGAGTGGCGGTGGAAGGCAATGAACTATCTTTTAGTCCATAGATATCGGGTAATTCATTCTGAATAGAAAAATAGGTTTCAATTTCCTCAGCGGTAAATCGTCCTTGTATAATTTCCTGGTTAGCTATTTTGGGTGTTTTATAGTTTTGTAAACTATCGGCCATTTGAGCATTAAAAAATTGTTGTGTTGTAAGTGAATCTGTTTTATATTGAATATTATTTTTAAGAATAACTAAATAGTTGCCTGCATTTTCGTCTTGAATTAAATTTTTATCTAAGATCGGAAATTCATCATTTTCAAAAGTGATAAGATTTTCATGGCTTCGCACCTCGTTTTTCATTAAAATTAATTCCTCCACTAATTTTACGCCCGGCACTTCGGCTATTAATTCTTTTACTCTTGACAAATAAATTCCTTTAATAGAGGGTTTTAAGTCGGCATCTGAAATATATCCAAAAGGGAGAGAGGGACCCTGGAAAACAATATTGGGGTCAATGCCTTCTTTTAATAAATCATCGGGGTGCTGGAATTTAATTTCAGGATTTAAAAAATCATTTATTTTTGAAAAAATCTGAGCGAGTAATAATTCTCCAACCACATCAGGGTCTATCTGTATTTTTCCCCGGAGGCTTATTTTTACTCCAGTCATTATGACCACCTTATTTATATCAAAACCAATTAATCTATTGGCATTAAATTCATTTTTAATTTTTGAAATTAACTCCTGTTTTTCATTTTCATTAAGTTCCTTTCCCGACTGAACTAAAATATCGATAAGACCTTGATAACCAGCGGCATCATCTTTAACTGGATCAACCCAGCAATTTTTTATTTCAGGTATTTTTCCAATGAGTAATTTTCGGTAATCATTGATAATAACAGGACTTGTTGGGAATAACTTAGAGGGTGGAAATAAAAGATTATCAGATTTTACATGGTCTTTATCATTTTTTATGTACAGTAAATCTGTAATAGGAAATTGGGTTCGGTAAGCCAAATCTGTAATAGCGTAGCACAATTGCTCAAGAAAAGTAACCCCTGGGTCGTGATAATTATAATCTGTCCAGGTATTACCTGAAAATTGCTGGGCAAAGGCCATGGCTTTTGCTCTTAACCATTCATAGTCAATGGATTGAATGTCATATTTAGCTTTGCTTACCGTTTGTGCTTTTTTCATGGATATTTATTCTGTGTCGGACCAAAGTTGGGTGACATTAAAACGAATAGCGTAAGGTTCGGCATTTTGATCATTCAAACCATAGTGCCTTCTCGTTCTGACCTGTAAAGCGTAATTATTTACTTGCCCAGTCCATCTGAACTGAAGTTGATTTAAAAAGCCACCATAATTTGCAGCGGTTTTTCTGATTGACCATCTTGACAAATAGCCACCAAAGGTAGCCAATGCCAAAGCATGGGCAATGGCATAACGACCACTTCCCTTTTTTCCACTTATCTGTGCCATAATTTCAAAAGCATTTACACCATCAAGTTCCTCAAGGATATTGTGCCATTTGGCATCGCCGGGAACTTGCCCTATTTTAAAAGTACCTTTTCTGGCATCCATTCCAATACAACCTTTTACTTCTAGTTTTGAGGTAGGATTTGAAATACCTATTCCAATATTTCCGCCACCTTTTAGGACTAATCGGTTATCGTTATCTGATTCGTGAAAGGATAAACCTTTCGTATTTCCATCATTTAAACTGATAAACCAATCTGGTTTTACCTTTTGAGAATTTTCATAAAAGGAGAGAAGTCTTTTGGAATAGCCCATCGGTGCAATTCTAAATCCATCATCTACGCTTCTTCCAATGCCGTCTTCTACAATATTTATAGAGGAGTCAATGAGGTCAGCAAAATTTGTTTCAGTAGGAACACTGCCTTTCCTAAAGAAATTTTTCAAGGTTATCCTATTTAGTATAGCCATGACAGATTAAAAATTAAGGGTAAATAAAATGGATGTTTGATTTTCATAATCTTCCAAAACTTTTCCAGTTTCCAATTTGATTTCTTCACCGACTTCAGGAATATCGGAAGCGATAACCAGGGTATTACCTATTCGAAAATCGGATAAATCAGCTGGGACGGGTGCATAAAATTTGGGTTTATCCAGTATGTCTATGTCATTTGAAAAACTAGGTATTAAAACAGACCAAGGTGTTCCTCCTTTCAATAAACTATCTGTGGATTCAGTATCGGCCGCGGTATCTTTTAAAAGATATAAACCATCGTCATTCATTTGTAATTGAATGACCGAAAGACCAGTTAAAAAAGCAACATAAGGTCTGGATTCTACAAATTGAATAAGAGCAGATTTTTTAATAGACCCTCCTAATGAGGCATCAACATTATCATTAAAAAACCAGGGGCAAATAAACTGGAGTAAATCTTTTTGTAATTCTCTAATATATCGACCCGTTGATTTACCGTTAAATATAATTTTAGCCTTTAGCCGGATATATTCATAGCTGGGATTTCTTATCTCCAATTTTAAAAATGGACTCGTATGCTTACTTAAGTAATCTCTTATTTCCTCTATAAGTTCGGGACTTAACTTAGGCTCAAAAAATTGCTTTTCTCCAAAAACTTTTGGAATGGCCACAATAACAATCTCGCCTTTAGATATAAAATTTTCATGCCCGTTATAACCTATACATTTTACCTGATTTAATTCGTCAAATCTGTTTAAAAGCATGTGTTCAATATCCCATCTGGTAAGACAGCGATTTTTATGTCTAATTCTTTCGGCCACTCTAGTGTGAAAAATTGTTTCTAATTCTTGTCCGGTACCGTTATTTGAATCCAGTGGCTGTATAATATTCAGTATGCCTTCCATCGGTTCAGCCAGTTCACTTACGCTAAACGCGGGCAAACTGGTTGGGTGATCTGTTGAATTTTCGTCAAAATGGTAGGTTGCCGAACCCGCATTGGTATATATATTGATTATTTCACTATGTAAATCTGCTTTTTGACGGGTTTTGGCTCTTATCCAATAATTATTTCCAGGAAGAATGTCATTTTGCTGCGTCATTTTCAATGGTAATTCAAAACTTATAATACCAGTTACCATTAGATTTCTGGTGCTATCATTTAAAATACCCTCGGCATCAAAATCAATCCATTCTTCCCTTGACAGATATTGCCATTTTACCTCTGGGTTATGTCCGATTTCCCACTGTTCACTTCTTTTTGTATGAAATAAAAGGTGTAATTCCTGAGGAAGTTTTAAATTTTCCAATCCTATAAATAAATACCCCTCCTCTGATAGTTCAGGGATAAAATTTTTATTTTTCGGTTTGCCTTCAGAAAAAATATTTTCAATGCCAAAGGGATACAAATGATAGCATTTCTCATCCTTCAAAGGATTATTTTCGAACAACTTTTTTTCATCAAACTGAAATTTACTGTTTGCTTTGTAAGTGATTTTTACATCGGAGACTATGGGATAAATAGGATTATTAGGAAGAGTTAGCTGAGGTTTATCACCGGCAAGGAGAGAATTTGGTTTTGCATTTTCTGTTACCGTACTGACGAATATTTTAGGATATAGGTCAAAACCAAAGCCCATTGGGGGATTTGTCAGTGTGAATTTAAGAAATCCGGTCTGTTTATCTTTGTTATATTTAGTTATTTCTTCATCGGAAAGCAGGTAATTTGGCTGAATTTGTAGTTTCGATAAATCAATATCATCAAATATAGTGTTTTCAGCAACACCTTGATCGGGCTCATTTTTAAAAAGGCAAAAGTCCTGCGCCTCAGATTTTTTAACTGGGTTAAATTGAAAATTTGACAAGGCGGAAAGGCTTACCTTAAATGATCGGGCATTAATGTCTTTTCGGTAACCTTTGTAGTGGGTACTGAAATTTCCACCATCCAGGGCCAAGGGTTGATAGGATAAATTAATGGCCACATCGGTTACATCTTTTGAAAATAATTCGGCACTTCCAATAACAAAATAGGAGCCTATACCTGGAATAGGACCTAGAATAGGAAATGGATTTGAAGAATCAATGGCGCCTAAATGATTAAAAAAATGTAGGTTTTTTAGTTTATCAACCTCAACATTTAACTCAATTTCACTAATTCGCATTTTTTCCAAATAAGAATAAGGGTGGGTTGTTAAACCTCCACTCATTAAAATGCGGAGAACGGGATGTTCCGTATGGTAATTTCCCCCATGAACCGCCGTGTTATAAGGCATAATAGCAGGAATGGATTCATTGAGCTCAAAAGTAAGCGTAATAGGATCTTTCGTCCAATCAACGGGAGGGATTATCTGATAGGTATTTGGTGAAATCCAATCATTTTCCCCTGTCAACGCGATGGAAAAAGCATAGGCAAAAACTTCGTGAAAAACTTCCTCGGGCTTAATAGACCTTTTGTTTGCTATGTCAAGAAGTAAAAAAGTGAGATGATCTATTGATTCTGCGGAAAAATAGAGATATAATGTAACGGAACGAAGCCCGCCACAAAGCTTTAAAGTTGGAGATGACAATGCAAAGCCAACTTGCACTGAAGACATGGTCTTTTCTTCCTCTGTTAAAAAAAGCTGTTCTGATCCAAGGGAGGCAGTAGGTTCCATCGAGGATAAATCTGAAATTTCTTTACCATAGATACCTGAAACTAACCTGAATTGAGAGTAAACATCGATCAACGGATTCCGACTTACGTAAAGGGTTATAAGTTTTGAGATACTGGCTTGCGTTAATTGGATAGTTTGATCCATTTTATACTTCTCGGCAAAGCCTAATTGATTCTGGCCGGCATGCAAAATGGTATTTTGCTCTAAAAAAACATCATTATATTCAGGATTCAGCAGTGCATAAACAAATAAGGTATCTGGTCGTCCATTTTCAGGTTGTTGGCCTAGTATTTTTGAGTAAAAAAAGTCTAAATGTTTGTGGGTTAAACGATTTAAATCTTCCTTTAAAACGGCATAAAGTTCCAGGAAAGTAAAAAGTAATCCATTATGAGGCGGGTGGTCATCATTTTCGAAATAAGATTTATTGAACAAACCGGGAGCTTTAAAATGCAAACCTCTCAAAAGGGAAATAATGGGAGGGTAAAGCAAAATAACTTCTTTTATAGCATGACTAATCTGTTCTAATTCATTATTTCCATTATGGTAAATGGAGATAGGTTCCGTTTCCTCAATTTTCCATATCGATAAAAATGAAGAATAATCATTCTGCATGGTAATGGGCAAATCGCTGGACATTTTAGCCATATCATAAGCAATTAGCTTTGAAAGAAGCGTAGTACCTTCTGCCGTTATCGCAGTATAAAGTTCATTTTCTATAGCTGTCGATTGAATGTCTTTATTAGTCTCAGAGGCCCTTTTATACCAGGTGTTTAGTTGTTTTAAAAGGTTTAGACAAAAAATAAAAAAGCGTTCGTATTGACTAATTTTTGAAAGAAGTTCATCGTAACCGTCGAAAGAATTTAAAATATTAATTTTTTCTTTTTCAATAGAATCAACGGGAAAGCCTGCAATTTCAGCAAGTAAAAAGGAATCATCACCCTCGAAAAATGGCTGCCAGGTTCCCGTTTCATCCCCTTCCACTGAATAGAATTTCAGGAGATGGGATTGTTTGTGTATGAACCTGAGAAAATCGCCGGTAGTGCGCTCATCAGTCAAAAAATACTGACTATGAAGGGCTTTATTTAAGCGATTTTTTCTCGACGAACCCTGGTAGGAGGATAATGTATTCAAAGCAGCTATGATTTTTAGGTGATCTTGGTTCCTTCAGCAAAATAATATGGATACACTATGTTATTTCTAACATTAGTGCTTTCAATTTCATAATCAATAGAAATATGCAAAATACCTTCCATTATTTTGTCCTTGTTTGCTGAGATACTGTGTATAAAAAGACGAGGTTCATTGATGCGAAGAGCAATGGCCAGGTCCTTTAGAATCCAATCAATATTTTTCTCTGTTGACATTTCGAAAACATGTTGAAATAGCGGATTACCATATTCTGGTCTCATATCTCTTTCCCCTAATCGGGTACCCAGGAATATTTCGATACTTTGTTTAATATCCTCTTCATCACTAACCATACGAATGCCTTTTGATTCAGTATGAAAGGTAGGAGGAAAACTCCATCCGGTACCAAGAAATGATTTTTCTACAGACATAATTATCCTCCTATGATTACTGTTGGACAACCCAACACAATACTTCCTCCATGAGCACAAGTATCACCCATGCGTGCTGCTGGTTTACCGCCAATAAGTACGGTAGCTGAACCTTTCATGATAGAATCTGGCGGACCCACACAGACCGCTGAATCACCCATAATGGCAGCGGGTAAAAAGGCAATAAGCACAGTAGGCGAACCAGGTCCAATGATTGGTCCTCCAACATGAGGAATAGGACCTGTGGTCATTGGGCAAACGTGAAGATCGGTTATTCTGGCGGCAAATGGCATATCTTGTTTATTTAGTTTATCATAACAACACCTCCTTTGACAACGGTTTGACCCGAGGCCACAAGTTCTGCCTGAGCAGTACCTTTAATGGAAGCTTTAATTTGAGCCTCAGCGGCCACATTTAATCCTTTTAGACCGACATCGCCTCCTGAGCAAGCAATATCTACACCTGTCGTACCAGAAATAGCTACTTTTTGCCCACTTTTAATGGTGATATTAAAATCACTGGTAATTTCAATGCCTGAAGTCGAGGTTTTTATTTTATTCCCATTCAGGTCTTCCAGAGTAATACCTTTGTCCTTGTCAGAAAAAATAAGGGTATTGCCTCCTGGAGTCAATAAGGTGATAATTTTGTCTGTATCGTCAAATTCCAGTTTCAAAAGAGATTTCGAAATAATCGACTTTTTAGGATTAGCAGCACTGATCGTTTCAGGAGGGGCATTGGTACTATTATATAAACTGCCTAAAACAACAGGGAATCGGGGATCCTCATTTAAAAATCCAATGACTACCGAGGAACCAACTTCGGGAATGAAAAAACTTCCTGCGCTGGCGGTGGCATAAAGATGGCTCAATCGAGCCCAAATACCTTGCCCGGTCTGTTTTAAGGTAGGTATGAGCACTTGAATTTTATATTCACCTGCGGGATCAGCGTCAATTTTTGTAACTTTTCCAATATGTAATCCTTTGACGGGATTATAAATTGGCATTTGATTTGGGATTTTTTCACCATGTAAAAGATTTGGTTGTAAACCAAATTGTATCTTGGTAAAATATACCCCGTCTGCCATGCTATGTTCAATGCCAGTAACTAAAGTTTCACCATCAAAATGGCTTCCAAAGCCTTCTAATGTGATAATATCTCCTAAGGAAATACTATTTAAGCCTCTGAAGGTAACGCTTCCTCTAATTCGTTGTATTCTGGATAAAACGAGTAGGGCGTCGGCATATACTTTTAATTCAGCGGATAACATGGGGGTATTGTAGTATAATTCTAGCGTGTTTGGGCTGGCAACAGCGCCCAATACAGTTCCTGTTAAATCACCCTGTACGGGAAATCCACTGGGTTCTGACCCAGTTTGGGTCACCGCTGCGTTACTATATGGATTATAAGTAGCGGATGAAACCCCTTGTAATTGGGTTGACGCATCTATTTCTCCCTCAAAACCTGAAATGTTGTCACCATAAATTAAGGTGGTTTTTGACAGCGATAGGGATGCTGGAACAGGCTCACCAACGGTTATCTTATTTTGGCTATTGAAAATAATATAACCATTTGCTTTGGCACGCAATAATAAGAAATCCCAATCGGTTATCTCATGTTGAATAAGAAATGGATGAGTGTAGGTGGTGCTGGTTATCGTTTTAGTAACGCCTGTTGCCGCTATGAGCGTGGTAAAAATAGCGCTGTCTGTTTTATTTTCATAAATCTCCGATTTCTTCTGATAAGTCATTTGAATGGCTTTATCAGCACATTCTAATACTACAAGATTTTTGTAATAAGCATTTTGATACCCGGACTTAACAGAAATATTGTGTTTTACAATGATGCCACTAAAAACGACTTCATTTAACTGGTCAAATCCAAGACTAATTTCAACTTCTGAACCAGGTTTAAAAGCGGTTTCCTCACTTTCAGGAAATAAATTTAAAGACGTATCTCCTCCAATAATTTCAATTCTTGCACGCGCTATTTTATTTACCTCTTCACAGGTAGATATTTTGTAAACCATTAAATCATCGGACAACGCTGAACCATTAAAAGTAATGGTGTAAGAGGTGGGTTTTCCAGCAGAATCTAAGGGGGATATTCCAAACATAAGTACATTTTATTTTTCCAAAGGAGGAAATAATAATTTTTCGCCAAGTTTTAGTCTTCTAAAAGAAGGAAGACCATTTATTTCCGCAATTTTCACATAGTATTTTTTGTCGCTATAAAATTCTTTACAAAGTGCAGGAAGGGTATCACCAGACTTTATGGTTGGTATCCTTGTAATATCCGGACTTTGATATTTAGATTCTTCGACATCTCTATTGATAAATTCCTCTATGGTGATAGAAATTTCAGCCCTAACAGCACTGCCCGTCGAGTTAAAATAGGTGTATTCAATACCTAAATCGGTAACAACCCCTTTCAAAGAAATATCTCCCCATACCAAATGAACAAAAGGGGGAGCATGGGTTGCGCGCAAAGGATAAATTGTAACACCTTTCAATTTTTCAATGGAATCATCTAATCCCATAAAATAACTCATTTCAGATGGTAACATCCAATACCAATCTCCGTCGGGCACACTTGGAATAACACCTGTTAAATCGAGCGTGAATTTAAAGGAGACTGTTTCCTTAAAATAGGTGGGTGATTTTTGGGGAATGGCGCCGCCGTTGGCACTTGCTGGTTCGTCGTCCCCTTCATTTTTCCCAAAACTACAAGAAACACTGCTAGGATTAATCTGCAGTTGATAGGAATCGACACTCCAAAAATATCCCCAGGCGATATCCTCATACGTTTCGAATGCAGTAATAGAAAGATTGAAAAATGAAAGCATTATAGATTGGTTTGTGCCTTAATTTGTTCCAAAACTCTTGATACTACCTCATTAATAAGATCTTCTTTCTCATAAAAGCCCAAAGCATCTTTTGATTTTTTACCCTGGCTTTTTTTGACACCTTGCTTGGGAGTTGTAACGGCATCAGTATCTTTCACATTGGCTTTGACCACTAATTGTCTAATTTCTACAGGCATAATTCAATATATTCGGGTGTAATAGGAATAACTAAATTCAATAGATTCAAAAGCATATTTTGAATCCTGCGCGTCAAAGTCACTTATCGTCCATTTTGTCGGATAAGCATTATAAAATGCCCAAGCCATTGCAGGAGCAGAAGTTATCGGTTCAATCAAATATACTATAATAGTTGCCGTTTGAATACCACCCATTAACATAGACATACAAGTGGTACACCAGAGCGTTAAAGGAGAAAAACCTGCTACAATACCGCGCTCTAGTACAAGCGGACTATAACTTATATCTGTCGGCAAATGATAAGTGGTCATATTTCCTGCACCTGCCTGAACCGCACTCGTATTTCTGGTGGTTGAAATACCAGAAACCTTACTAAAATAATTATCGCCAATTAATGGCACGGGAACACCAAAAGCCGTAGTAACAATGTTAACTGAAAAGTTATACCCTGGTAGAGGCTGTAATCTTGGATTCGGGACGCCCGCCATTTAATGTATTTTTCAGGTATTAAATAAATATATTAAAAAGAAAAATCCCAGGGAAGGTAACCTCCTCCAGGATTTTTCTAATATACTTTATCCCACTTCGCAGGGATTGGTATTAAGCGGCTTCAATGGTAATTCCTTCACAAGCAAACACAATAGATTCAATCGCTGCATCACTTGTTTGAGAATTCATATCAGTAGGCGTTATTTTCTTTGGAAAGGCACCCGTTACCGTCCATGTCATTTTTGGAGAAGCATCTTCATCCAATAATTTGATAACTAAGGTAAGCCTTTCATAAGTATTCAACTGAATTTTTATTAACCAGTCATAGAAAGAATTGTCCGTGGTAAATACCCCTTTTTTCAGGGTTATATCACCATATTTCATTAGACCTGGCATTTTGATTGTTGAGTGAACAGGGCTATTTCCGTGACGATATTCTACTACATCGGTTTCAATATCTAAACCTGAAACTTCCTGAAAAGGAAGATCGGTTTGATCACCTATGTCAACAGAAAAATAAAATTTGGGTAGAGGCCAATTTTGGTCCTGATCTGCACCTGTGCCTGGCGTTGGAGCTGCCATATAATTAAGTATTTATTGTTAGTTAATTAGGATTATGATTTTTGCTGTTGTTGTTGGAACGTAATAACGATAAACTCAGCAGGACGAACAATCGCTACTTTTACGGTAAGTTTTAACATACCGTCTAATATATCATTAGCAGTCATAGTTGAACCTAATCCAATTTCTACAGAAAATGCATCGGTTGGCGTACTTCCAGCAAGTAGACCTCCCTGCCATTGGTTATTAAGGAAATTTTCTATAGTTGCCTTGATAGAAATCCAGGTGGTAGCTGTATTAGGTTCGAAAACGTATCTTTCAGAGGCTATTTTAATACTTTGTTCCAAAAAGGTCATCGTCCTTCTAACAGATATATATCTCCAATCCTGACTATTTCCATCTAAGGTTCTTGCTCCCCAAACGATAGTACCTTTTCCTGTAAAGGATCTGATGGCATTAACTGCTTTACCGTTCAATGGAAGATTTAACTCTTCCTGTGCTTCATTGGTAATATTAATTACAGGAGATATTACGTTGCCAACACTAACATTAGCTGGTGATTTTGCAATATTTATAGAATTATCTACCATAGCATATACGCCAGCCATAGCAGCGCTTGGAGGTAATATATTCAAAATATCGCGCATATCAGCTAATATGCTTTTAAATGTCGGGCTTATTACTTTTAAAGTATCACTTAATAACAATATTTCTACAGACGTTGATGCAGTAGCAATTTTTGCGATTTCCAATTTTATCAATTCTGCCCGGGCATCTCTTACTAATCCAGCAGCAACGCCATCAACAACCTCTTTAGTTAATATTTCTATAAGACCATCTTTGTTGCTGATATTTGTAAAATCAACATCGCCTGCCTGAACAACTGTTGTTTGTAAAAATGGATAATAAGCGGCACCCCACTGAAGGAAATTTGCGCCTACTCCTTCTCTGAACTTATTTATGATATCCTCGTCGTCAAACGTTCTTTCTTTGTCACCATTAAAAATATCCAAAATGGCAAACCTGCTCTTCATGGTGTAACCACAATGTAATAACATAGCTTGTTGGAGGGATGCGCAATCTGCTTCTTCAAGTAAAATTGCCTCGGGTATTACAAGTAAGGTAGGTTCCATATATTTCAAAAGGGTAACCAGACCTTTACCGTTCGCAGGATCGTTAAAGTCAATAGCTTTGATTCCGTTTCCGTAGTTACCTATGGATACAACATAACAATCACCACCACCATTTGAATAAAAATGACGTAATGCGCTATGCAGAAGATACCTGGATGCCTGGTCAACCGTCAGGGTGTAACCTGTATTGTCATTTGGCTCAATACTGAATTTTGTTTTTGGTGCACCACCAAACATTTCTTCATATTCAGCTAACGAGGTGATTCTGGTTGGTACGTTGGTAAGTGGTTTGTTGCCTCTTGACGCACGTGAAGTGTAACCAATAAACGCTGGTACTGCGGTTGATACTGGAACCACAGACGAAGAAAAAGCACTCTTTTCTTCAATATAGACCCCAGGCGTTGCTAATACTTTTGCCATGCCGTTTTAATTAATTTGATGGTGTTTTAAAAGATAATCTTATAAAGTTAATATTTATTTTTTTAAAAAAAAGTATTAATGATATTTTTTTAAATAAAAATAAATTCCTGAACGAAAAACTTATCCTCCTTTTTGTCGTAATGTACCGATGTGGGATCAGGACATGGCAAACTTTTAATTAATTGATTTTCAGTATTTTTACTTTTGTTTAAATAGAGACCAAGTATTTTTATTGGTCTCTCTTTCAGAGGTAAACTATTTTCGGAAATAAATAATAATCCATCTTTCCCATTAGGTAATTTTACTAATCCTTTTGAATTAAAGGAAATACTACCTTTTTGGTTTTTTTCGTAAATGTAAAGATAATCAGACTCTTCCATGTACTTGCTCGAACCATAAATATAATATTTCCAATAAACGTTTCTTTCTTTAAATTGAATAGCATGTTTAATAGGCAATAGTTTATTTCTATCCGCTGAATTGAGGCCAAAAAGTTCATTTTCCTTGTTTATACTTAAACTTATTTTGCCAATTATTCCCGCTTCGTCTGACTCGTGGCAAATCTCAATGGGCACTAAATCAGTATTATGTAATAATTCCCTGCCTTGAATATGTTCAAAATCAATCTGCTGATTTGAAATAAATGGAAGTTCAGTAAAATTCAAAAATTGAGGATTTTTATTTTTCAAGTAAAATGTTAAAGTCAATGCTCCGCCATAACAAAAATGATTGAAGTCTTTATTTGCATCTATTATTAATATAATTTTATTTGTTTCTTGCTTTGTAATCACGCCATATTCTCCTAATAACTGTGAAGTTTCCATACTCATCTCAAATGAAAAATCTCCACATTTGTTATGGTTGTAATATCCATGGAATATAGAAATGGATAAAAGTTCCTGATATCGAACGGTGTAATTTATCTGCATTAGGATGACTGCCTTTTATTTAGGTGTAAATATTAATGGTATAATTTCCTCATTCATCGCATATTGGTTGAAATTTAACATTCTAAATTTATACACAATGGAAGGTAAATATTTCCCGCCAAGCATACTCCATATATTACTTAAAACAGGAAATTCCAGGTTTATTATTTCTACCGTTATTTTATCAACTTCAGCAGGTAGAGAGGGGGTATTTTGCGGATTAAACGTATGTTGTCCTTGAAAAAAATAGATCACCGCAGAGAGAAATCTTAATCCTTCCCTATAGTTATTTTCTGGAAAATTAGCAGCGAATAATACGTAAAGATTGATATAAATGGATGGGTTTGAGCCACTAAATTGATTATATCCCGTGTTTCTGATGAGTTTTTCTTCTTCGACATTGATCAGTGTAATTGATATTTTGTTTTCTGAATCTATCGTCGATGCACCAGAACTATTCCCAATAGAGGTAACTATGACGCGATCGTCCATTTCGCCAAAGGAATTTTTTAAATATTCATTCAATTGGCTTCCAATAATAGGCAGAACATTTTGTATCATGGTTATGGGTTTCCTGAGGTGGCATCATGTACACCAACTAATTTTAATAATGCCTTAACGACAATTCTTACTATATATACACATAGGAACATGACTAACCATCCTATCATAAACAGTTGAATGGTAAATACTTTTTCAACTTCATTCAATTTTGGATTTGAACTTGTGAGTTTAAACAACATTAAAAACACAAATGATAAGGGAACAGCTAAAATTGATGCTATTATAAACCACATTAATTCTTTTAAAATTGTTTTTTTCATGCTGATTATTAGGGTCTTTTTGTACTAAAAGTGACCTGCATTTTTTGAATGAAGTAAAATACGAAGGCGCCAAATAAAAAGGCAATCAGTATGATAATGCGTTCGTCAGTAAACCAGTTCATTATACTTAGTAAAGGTACCAATAACAAAGTCATAATCAACATAAACAGGTATCTTAAGAATTGCTGGCCTAAAATTCCAGTCCTTACCCGCCAATCTGAAAAAGCTATTACCCAACCAATAATCACACTTAAGGCAAATAATAAATAAGTTAAGGTTAATATATCTCTGTATTTGAGCATAAAACTACTCATCGAAACTGGAAATCCTTCCGCTTCATTTATTGGATTTACGACACCAGTGGTATCGGAAGTAAATCTATTATCTATAAGTTGCCATAAATCAGTATAACCGTTGTCATATCCTAATGCCCAGATTCCTACCCCTTTTAATCCATAACTTAAGGCTAAATTATATTTTTTTTCTAAGGTGGAAGCGTCGTCATACCAGCATTCTACTGAAGTACTATCGCCAAATTCAAGAAAAAAATAATTGGTCATACTTACAAAATCATATTGAGGAGTGTACGTTGCTCCATATAAATTCATCACCTCCCGATAGGGAACATCCTTATCAAAATAGGTATCATAAACCCCTTTACTATTTATTTTCCCTTTCCATTGAGCACCATAATAGGGCAAAGCCAAAACTGTTTTACCAACATCTAATTTGTTTTTAACATAATAATCCAAAGTGCTTTGTAAACTTATTCCATTTCTGTTGGTCGTTCTCAAAGGAGACACAGCACCTGTCATTCCTTTCCCTTTGTGATAATCATATCCCATTATAACCATTAAATCAACAAGTTCTCCAAGTTTGACATGGTCAAATGCATCACGAGTACTGTAAGAGGGTAGGGTAATGGAAAGAAAAACCTTTCCACTTGGCATTTTATTAGAAAGATTGGTACGCAAAAGGGTTACAAAATTAACCAGAGATTCTTTATGCTTTTCGGGTACATTTTCAAAATTTAAATCTACACCATCCGCATTTCTTGCAATAATTAAACTGGCAATACTATCCGTGAAAGTATTCCAAGCCGCAGGATTTGATAAAAATCGATCGTTTTCTGATACGCCATGACTCGCCATACTCAGTAATACTCTCGTTCCATTTGCTTTTGCAGTATCAATCATAGAAGTAGTTCTCCATTCTTGCATTTGCGCAGGATTAGTATAAGAACCTGTCTCAGGATCAACGATATAAGCAAAATAGGCAACGGTACTCAATAACGAAAAATCATACGATTCCCAGGCTGAACCCATCCAATGAGGATGCCAGCCAAACACCTCATAATTTTTACTTAACTTCCTGTTTGTGGGGCTTTTAATAAAATAAATCTGCTGGACAGAATCCCAGTAAAAGTTATTTGCCTTTAATTTATTTGGATTATCGGGATTTAAAAAATCATATAAATAACCATATCTGTTTAGCATGTTTTGCTGTTCTGGAGTAGCCAGACTTTCTTTCATTTTTTTTTGATCCTCAGAAGATAATTCTTCGTCGCCCATACCCAGCGCCTTTTGAATTTTTGATGCATCCTTATAAATATATTTCAAGGTTGATTCGGTCTGTCTGCTACTTCTTTTCGCTTTAAAATAGGCATCTTTTGCCTCACAAGAATAAAAGAGAAGGCTTATAACAATAAAATAAATGACAAATCTAAAGGGTAGGATTTGCTTGATCATTCTGTATATATTTTAAAATATCGAACCAATTCCGGTATTTTGTTTACAACTTGTTCTGTAAATGGCTTTCCTTCCAGATAAATACTTTTAAAAAAAATGGATTGTTCTACTATTCCATTGGTATTGAGGCATGCCAAATATAATAATTTTTTATTGTATTTAGATGTGGGTTCCATAATTTTACCATAATTTGGACCGTTATTGGGTGCAAAAATCAAGGTAGATGGAGAATATTTTTCGTTACGGGTCAATTTTAATGCATTAGATTCATTTACAAATGCGCAGGTCAGGCCTTTAGGTTCAGAATTAGGCAGAAAATGAATTTTCCCGGACGCATAATCAGTCAGTGCATCCTTTTCGGCTATCACAGACTTAAATTCATTGATATTTTTTTGCTGATAACCAATCCAATAAGCCCATCCTTTACCGTTTTTTGCCTCATTAAAGGGTATAGGAAACATAAAATAAGGTGTTTTTGTAAGATCTAAGGTGGCTCCAATGCTGAATGATTGTTCTGCTAAAGGCAGGTACTGCAATTCTTCTCTGGTGATCATGGCGGTATCGAGGGTAAATACAGTATCTACAGCCTCCTTAATTACCATTTTCTTTTCCTTTTTTAAATTTCTCACAAACAACTTAGCTTTGAGAGGAAAATAATTCCTGTTATTCAGTTTAACGGTTATTTCTCCTGTTTCCATGGCTGGTATTTTTACATAACCATTTTCTCTTTTCTTTAACTTTAATTTTGAATATATGGGTATTTTTCCGAAAGATACCTCTACAGAACTTAATTTAAAGAAGGATGAATGTTTAATATATATTTGTAATGTGTCTCCTTTATTTATCGGATAAGTATATTCCAGTTTATCTTTTTTTGGCACTAATACTTGAACAGTAGCATGAGTAACGGAATCTTTTTTAGGATTTTTAATCATTGACTTAATCTCACCTAAGGTATAATTTAATATTAAAGTATCACCTAATGTTAATTTTTCTTGAAGGCTATCAATAAATGATCCCTTTGGTAGAGATTTATCCTTAATAATGGAAGAAACAGCTTTTTCTGCTTTATCTGTAAGTTTATCAAGTAAATCAGCTTGTTTTATTTGAGCTGTAACATTTGATAACCAAAATAAAAGGCATGTAACAAATAGAAATGGAGATATTTTAGAAGTCAATGGTATCATAGTGCTTTCCTTATTATTTTTTATTTAAAAGTTGCTTAACCAACTTTTCTTGAAGTTGAGCTAACTGAATGGCTGTTTCTTCTTTTTTTGACCTTTCAGCTGTTGGGTTTTCTTGTTCTTTTTTATAAAAGACATTCATTTCTTTAGCTCGTTTCAAGGAGGAATCAGGAGGTGATTTTGATTCATGAATTTGCCCAAAATATGCCATTTTATATGGATATTCTTTCCCTTGAAGTAAGTGATCATAAGGGCCAATGGGGGCAAATAATTTAGATAAAATAGGGGCAGTTTCCAGGAAAATAAAGAGCAATAAAATAGCAAAAGATGTATTTCCTGATAAGGCAGACAAAGCCTCCAATCGAGCCAATAATCCTTTGGAGAAATGCTTGCTTAGTTCTTGTTTTTCTTTATCTTTATCAACATTCAGTTTCGCTTTTTCGGCAGACAATAAAGATAATCTGGTATTTATTTTAGATTCAATGATCTGATGTTCTTTTGTGTACGAATCATATTTCTGTTGTTTTCTTACACATTCACTGCCTCTGCCTGAATTACCTGTGCCACAGGTGCCATCACATTCGCATTTATATTGAGCATAATAAGTTTCTTTTAATTGGAAACTTTTATTTAATTCAGCCTGATATTTATTTTCACTACGTTCAATTTGTCTGAATTTTAGTTCATATTGCTCATCAATAAGAAGAGCCTTTTCTCTTTTTATCTCTAATAATTTAAAATCTATTTCAGATTGGAACAATTTTAATTCAAGTGGTTTTGAAATAACCAAAGCAATAAAAACAGCCATTAATATTCTCGGCAAAGCTTGTAAAAATTCCGCTAAGGGCCTTCCTTTTTTGCGAAAACTGGATACTAAAAAGCGGTCTAAATTAAAAATCAGTGCGGCCCAGAGAATGGATAAAAAAACAGAGGATAAAACTTGTTCAAAAATAAGATAAAATGCGAAATAGGCTGACAGACCTGCCATTAAAGTGGTGAAATATACACTGGCACCAATGCCTGCATATTTTATTTTTTCCGATTCCGGACATTCTGCCATAATGTCCTTACTGACGCCTGCAGCAAAATGAAATATTCTGGACATTTAAAAAAAATTCAATAATCTAAATAAAATAAAGGTATCAATTATTGATCAAAAAAGTAGTGTTCTTCTTTTAAAGAAGCTAAAAATTGAACGTGCAGTTTTTTCTGTTTTAGGTGTTTCTTCCTTTATATCTTCTTCTAAAATATAAAAATGAAGATCTATATTTTTTATATCAAATACCGTTTTCCATTTAAAATGTAACGCTGTATTTTCGTTACACTGCATATCTCTGAAACCATTTGATGGTATTTCTCCCCAGGTATTTTCATTTAAAATACCCATTTGATCTGCCTCCCAGCAAAGTCGAAGGTTACAGGCTGGAGGAATAGCGAAGTGTAATGGAATGTCGGGATGAGCACTCAAGGGAATAAATTCCTGCGAAAAGTCTTTGGCTATAAACACAGAAAAGCTTATTCCTAAGGTGGTTAAAGCCTTGATAAAAATTCTTTTTTCTGTTATTATATTATCACTTTTAGCCTGTATGATAAACAAAATATCGTTGTTTATCTGTATTTCCATGCTCCCTTTAAGGGGGAGTTCTATTTTTTGTGGATATAAAATAACCGATTGAGCTTGTTCTATTTCCCAAAAAATCTGTGCTTTTTCTCCTTTTTTAACCCACTCATGTGAGGCATAACCTATTATTTCCGGACTACCGCTTTGATGAACTAACCGTTTTGCTTTTTCTTTAATCTTTTGGTATATAGCCTCATCACTCCTTAAATGAGTTTGAATATCAGTGTCATTGTGGTAATCAACCCCATTTGAATTCAGAGCGATTCGTTTATCTATATGAACGAAATATACTACATCCTTTTCAGCATATTCGGTACAATATAGTTCACCACCAGCAGCGGACATACGCATCAGGGTGTTTGTTGTTTTAATTGATTTATTTCCATTTTCCATGATAACGATAAATTCAACAAATATTCCCTTGCTTTGAAGGCTATAAATGTTAAAAGCAATTTCTTCTAATATCCCATAAGAGATTACACCGACAACATGATATTGGCAAGAACGTAAGGCTATCTTTATTTTATTGGTATAAACTTCGAGCATAATTATGAATGCTTTGCTAACTTAAGGGTTAGAAATGACAAATTACTTATTTTTTTTCGTTAGTTTTAATTATTCTAACGAAGTAATATTAAATTGTTGTTTTTTCAAATAAAATATAAATATGGCATCAATAGCCAATTCACTTTTACCTTTTGTCGGTTGTAGATCATTTTATGAATCTGAACAATCTTCTTTTTATGGAAGAATGAAACAAGTGGATGACGTTCTTTTGTTATTACATAAACATAAATTTATAGCCTTAACAGGTCAGATTGGTTCAGGAAAGTCTTCTTTTTTACAATCCGGCCTCATCCCTGCCCTTAGGAAGGGGCATAACGGTCTTGCGGGTAAGGAATGGGTGATTTGTAATACAAGACCTGGATTGGCACCCATTAAAAATCTTGCCTATGCATTGTCGGAAAATGATGTTTTAAACCCCTCCGTTAAGTCCACACCAGAACAACGTTTATGGATAGAGAAGAACCTAAAAGAGGGAATTTCGGGACTGGAATCTGTATATCGCCGTTCAGAAATTTTTGGAAAGAAAAATCTTATGATCATTATCGATCAGTTTGAAGACTTATTTTTACATAACAATCAGTTTAATAATGCCGCTGTTCTTAACGAAGATACCAACCAATATATTAATGCAATTACGGGTGCCAATTTTGCAGAAGATATTGCCGTATATGTGGTTATTGCTTTGGGGGCAGAAAATATTATTGACATCTCTCCTTACCGCCGATTACAAGACTTATTGAACCAGGGTCAATACCTGCTGCCTCGAATAAATGGTATTGATGTAAAACGTTTGATCGTTAATCCCTTGTCTGGCAAAAACTTGAGTATTAGCTCGGAATCAATGGATTCCCTTCTTGCTCAGTTTGGCTCCGACATGCGCCTCTTGCCAAATCTTCAGTTTCTGATGTTTAAAACCTGGACGACTTTTCAACATATGGACGAAGGGAAAATGGTCTTTCGTCCAGACGATTTTGCCGAATTGGGAAATTTGCAACACTGTTTTGCTGTTCATTTGGAAAATCATTACGACAACCTAGATACCAGGCAAAAACTCGTTTTTGGAAAACTGTTTAAAGCCATGCTGTCTGATGATTCTCTTGGCAAGCTTACTCAACCCCAGACATTAACTCATTTAAGCTCTATTTGTGAGGCTTCCCTAGATGAAATTTCATTGTTGTTGAGTGACCTTTTTGAGGGCGAATGTAAGTTCTTGGATATTTTACCCCCCGATGTATCCCTGTTACATGGAAATTCTACTAAAATCTACCACAGGAATAGTCTGATTTTTTTGAAAAATGAAAATATCTTTATCTACTGGGATAGATTTAGAACCTGGCTGGACGAAGAAAAAGAATCAAGAGATATTTACAAAAGTCTGGTTGCAGATCAGTTACGTTATGCTGACGGAAAAACCTCTTTACTAAGACCACCCGATTTAGATTTTATATGGCAGTGGTATCAGATTAATAAACCGACAAAAATTTGGGGTGATAACCTCGTTCAGGGGTATCAAAATGCCATTGATTATCTTATTTTAAGCCATTCTTCCTACAAAAATGAAGTGATTTTAAAAGAAAATGCCAGGAAAAATGAAATAAAGCGATATAGAAGAAATATGTTGATTGGCATTGTGGTTGGACTCGTCATCATTTCTGTGGTTTCTATTCTGGCAATCAACGCCAATAATGAAAAGAGAATTGCTGACAGAGAAAGACTTATTGCTATAAAAGCTCAGGAAGATCTGGCCAAAAAAAAATTAATAGCTGATCAATTAAATAAAGATTTATTTGAAAGTAAGGATAGTATAAATCGAATTGTTACCGAATTAAAAACAAAAGAAATTACGATTCAAAAACAAAATTCATCTTTGGTTAAAAAAAGTAGTGATCTGGAAAAATCTTCTATAACCATAAAGGAACAATATAAAAATCTGGAAACTCAAATTAAGGAAACAAAGGTAGCTGTTACAAAAGCTGAAATTGCTAAAGAAAAAGAAGTAGTAGCTACTAAAAAAGCAACAACCCGTGAGGAATTCAGCAATATTAAAAATCAACTGTTTTTGTTGGTAGGTGAATTTTTAGCAAATGAAAATCCGCTCGAACTCATTCCTAAATTAAATTCAAAATTGAATGATTATAACGAAATTTCAAAGGAAGTAGTTGGGTTTATTCAACCAAACAATACGCTTTTTCAAGTTTTAAATATAGCGACAACTAAATTAGAAGCATTAAGAAATAAATCTTCTCAAATATTAAAAGCTACAGCCGGCTTAAGAACTGTTATTAACCAAAATGGGAACTTTTTATGCGGTGGAGACGATGGCTATCTATATACGGGAAGTGTTAAAAATAAGATAGATATAGGCGATCGGATTAGAGTAGCTTTACCTTTGAAAAATGAATCTGTTACACTTGTTGGAACCTTTACTGGTGGTGTTTTTGCAATAAATTCTGGTAAGGCTCCTACAAAAGTTTTAAATTCATCAACAAATATGCCAGCTGTCGCAATTCTAAATGCTTTTAAGACTGGGGAATATTTACTTGCGACTCAAAATGAACTGGTTTTGTTCTCTTTGGAAAATGGAGTTATTTCTAAATCTCTGCTACGTGATAAATTGCTTTCTATCGTACCTCTTAATGACCAAAATAAATTTTTATTGTCAACTCAAAAAGGTCTTTATCTTTGGAAAACTACTGGTGAAACTGAATCTTTGATTCAGTTAGGAAATGGTGAATTTTCAAATCCCGTTTCTGCGATGACTTTATCAAGAAATATTATTTCTTTTGGATTTCAAAATGGTAAAATACTTTTGTATAATCTAAGTGATTTTTTACAAAATGTTAAGGTAAATCCTAAAGAAAAGTTTGTTTTTCATCGGTCAGATATTACAAAAATGATCTTTTTTGAAGATAAATTATTTTCTGCAAGTCTTGATAAATCAGTCTATTTTGTTGATTTAAAATTTGAAAATTCGGCAGCTTTTGCTGTAAAATTAGTTGAAAATAATAGCTGGGTTTGGGACATAATTATACGAAAAGAAAATAATGGGGTTCATAATCTATATTGTGCAGATGAAAATGGATTTCTTAAAAAGTACTATATTAATGCTGATGATCAGTTAAATTGGATTAATAATTTAGCAAAAGGTAAATGATTTAATGATTTTAATACCTTATTATGTTTTATTTTAGACTTCTATCTATCTTTTTCTCCCTTTTCCTCTTTAAAGGGTTATTCGCTCAATCTACACAAAAACCTGTCATTCATGGGAAACACTGGATGGCCATTACGGGTAAACCTTTAGCTGCAACGGCTGGAGCATCGGTTTTTCAACAAGGGGGTAATGCGGTGGATGCAGCCTGTGCCATGCTTGCCGCAACAGCTACCATGTGGGACGTTCTTAGTTGGGGTGGAGAAACACAAGCCCTAATTTATAATCCACGTACCGGTAAGGTTATGGGCGTTAATGCTTTAGGTGTTGCACCGACGGGTGCCACTCCCGCATTTTACAAGTCGAAAGGTTATGATATTCCCCCCGCTTATGGTCCACTCGCAGCCGTTACCCCAGGTACTCCAGGTGGCTTATTTACTATGTTGAGCGAATTTGGCACCATGTCTTTGGCACAAGTCCTGAAACCAGCCATTCAAATGGCTGAAGGTTATCCTATGGAAACTTCTACCGCTGATATGATTGAAAAAAATAAGGGGAGAATTAAAAACTGGCCTTATTCAAAAAAGATTTTTCTTCCTCATTTGAATGAAAATAGGGAAGCACCTGAAGGTGGAGAGATTTTTGTTCAAAAGGATCTTTTTCAAATGCTCTCAAAATTGGTTGATGCTGAATCTTCTGCATTAAAACAGGGGAAATCGAGAAAAGAAGCTATTCAGGCTGCTTATGATAGATTTTATCGAGGCGATATTGCCGTGGAATTCGTAAGAGGCGTGCAAGAACAGGGTGGATTGATAACTTTGGAGGACCTTGCAAAATGGAAAGTAAAACTGGAAGAACCCGTTTCTGTAAATTATAGAGGTATTGATGTTTATAAATTAACTACCTGGACTCAGGGGCCTGTTATGCTCCAAGCGCTGAACATACTGGAAAATTTCGACTTGAAATCTATGGGTTATAATTCCTCCAGATATATTCATACGATCTGTCAGGCCATGCATCTCGCTTTCGCTGACAGAGATTTTTATTATGGCGATCCTGATTTTTTACCATCGGAACCTATCAATGGATTACTTTCAAAAGCTTATGCAAAGGAAAGAGCGAAAAGCATTCAATACGAACGAAATGATACGCTGGCAGGTCCGGGTGATCCATATCCTTTTGAACAAAAAGTTAATCCGTTTAAGTCCTTACTGGAAAAATATAAAAATTCGCATTCTTCTTTAATGTCGGAGGAACATAGGGAGGGATTTTTTGCCGGAACAACGTCTATTGAAACGGCCGATGCTGAGGGCTGGGTGGTCAGTATTACCCCAAGTGGTGGTTGGATTCCCGCCTGCGTTGCAGGAAATACTGGCATTGGATTAAGCCAGAGAATGCAGGCCTTCGTGTTAGATGGTGCTGATAATCCGTTTAATGTGTTAGAACCTGGTAAGCGTCCCCGCGTTACCCTTACGCCAACCCTGGCCTTGCGTAATAATATCCCTTTTGTTTCTTTTGCCGTTCAGGGCGGAGATTCTCAAGACCAAAACCTATTACAGTTTTTCTTGAATATGGTGGAGTTTGACATGAACGTTCAAGAGGCTTGTGAAGCGCCGAATGTTAATTCTTTTCAAATGAAAAGTACTTTTGATAAGCACCTTTCGGAGCCAGGTCGTTTATTACTTAACGAACAAACGCCTGACTGGACAAGAAGGGAACTCAAAAAACTGGGTTACTTGCTGGAGTTTGACAGAAAAACCTCAGGCCCAATTAATGCCATTTATTTTGACCATAAACATGGTTCCTTTTGGGGTGGAAGCAGTCATTTTGGAGAAGATTACGGCATTGGCTGGTAAAAAAATGCTTAGCACCGAAGGGAATCTTATTTTTCTTCGGAGCTAACCTCCATCGTTAAAGTATCTATTTTATACCCACCTAAATCAAAATAAACCTTAGGCATTCGCTGCTGTATTTCAGCTATGGCTTCCATTTTGACTTCGCTTTGAAATAAATAAACCGATTTTAAATGAGGTAATGAGCCTAAAGCACGCAATCCTTTTTCAGTGATGCTCGTTCCCACTAAATTCAAATATCTTAGTTCATTGGCATTCTTTAATAAGGCTATGCCCTCATCTGTAATCAATGTGTTATCCAGATAAAGTTTAGAGAGGTTAGGTAACGCACTTATCCATTTCAGACTTTTATCGGAAATTCTGGTACCACTCAGCCTGATTGAAGCAATATTTTTTTCTAATCCTTTAAATAGTTCCCCATCATTGTCGCTAAAATCAGAAATAGACTGGCAATTTATCTGAAGAAGCGGATGACCACTTGCTAAAGGTAATACTACTATACCGCGGTCTCTTAACGGGGTTAGCATGGTTTCTGACAAAGCAGCTAAGTCAGGGACAGAGGGCCAATCAGCTGTTTTAACTATATTTTTTTCTTCCAATGAAGATGAAACGATATCTTCTGTTAGTTGTAAGTCTTTAAGTAATAACTTAGGGCTTGCACCTAGTGATAACCATTTTTCAATTATAACTATTTCATTTTTAGTTAGTTGTGTTTTCCCTTTTGGTGGCATGTGCTGCTTATCAGATAAAGGTAGCCTCATTCGATGTGACATTCTAGCTATTTTGCCTACCTCACTTTCATGATAAAATCCGTTTTTACCTCCTTTTAATACCTGTTCAATTTGGTCTAATTTTAACTTACCTTTTTGTTTTGTTTTTCCATGACATGACACACATTTTTCTTCAAAAATAGGCGCAATAATATCTTCATAAACTAATGTATTCTGATTAAAAGCGATTTCCTTCGATACTTTTTCAGGTTTATCGAACGATAAGAAATCTTCCCCATGGGTTAAATTTCCACCCAAATGACCAGTGACAAGTACTAAAATACTTAATAATCCCTGACCGATGAGGTGAATAAAAGGAATTTTAGGAGGAAACCGATAAAGTGCAATGAGTAAAGCTGAACCTACAGCTAATGCTATACCCCAATTTCTATGTAACTCAACAGAGGACAATTCATAATCACCACCATTCATTAATAGGTATCCACTTAAAGCAGACAAGACAGCGCCAATGCCACCTAAAAAGGTGATAAGAGGTATTGACGCTTTGTACTTTTTACCCGACGCGCCAAGTCCATAGACTTCTAAAAAAAAGGCTAACAGCAACAAAGCAATGGGAAAATGTATGAGTAAGGGATGAACAACACCCATAATTTATTTATTTTGATAACGATTACGAAGAAAATT
>Ga0209550_10000404_pt1 | contig 39615 bp, 41 predicted proteins | sample LauGreSuBDMM15SN_2_FD_187567 | JGI IMG/M metagenome (GOLD analysis project Ga0209550, IMG submission 187567) | Freshwater lake microbial communities from Lake Michigan, USA - Su13.BD.MM15.SN (SPAdes) (version 5) | ecosystem: Environmental > Aquatic > Freshwater > Lake | place: Lake Michigan...
TATTTACACAGGTGAAAGACGATGCTTTTGCTTCGCATTGAAACTCTACTGGTCTTGTTTGGTTATTAAACATTTATTTTAAATAATATCCTCTAATATGGTTTGAAGCATAACACGAATTCGCATAATGTCCTTCTCTACCGCATCTAAAACATATAACATCGTCAAGGAAAAGTATGAAAATATTTTTAAGGGTGCTTATGAAAGACCCGAAAAATATGTCCCAAGGAATATAACAAGAAAAGTAAAGAAAATATACAAATAATTATTTATAAAATTGTCTATAAATAATCGGCGTTTGAAATGTTAAAAGGTGTAAAAAATGTCTTTTTTTACAAACAAAAAAACATTTTCCTTTTTTTCCTTTTTTATGCATATTTGGTAGCCTTTTCGCCACACATATCTTTGAATTCTCTCGCGGTAGAACTGTAGAAATAATCTATTTCTTTTTTTTTCTTCGACAAATCCACAGTTTCTTTTGGAATTTTGGGGAAAAGAGCACACTTCCCGTCTTTGTCCCTTAAAAAATGTTTGCACGAAAAACAATGCAATCCAAATGTTTCGGTTACAAAAAGGGAAAAAAGAAATAAAACTAACATCTCTGCCTTATTCCTTATACAACAGTTGGTTTCATATGGTTTAGTACATAAGATTCGAAATACGATTTGCTGACGAGTAGCTTCTTGTCTTTTTCCAACGAATGAAATTTGCAATAATACAGATACGCAGAATATATTGTGATAGACGTCGATGTATTGTCGACGTCGTCTAATATCGTCGTTCCTTGGTCTTGTAATGTGGTCAGCGCCGTTTCAATATCCAAATCTTTGTCCCATAATAAACATCTGGTTTTATGTATAAACTTTAATTTTTCGATCTCGAGTTCAGGATGAAAATGGTTCAGCATACGAATGATTTTGTTTTCGTTCAACACGTACTGACGTTTGTTTTTCGAACGATTTCCTAGCCACATTCGAAACAAGATTCCAATGTCATCGATTTCGAGTTCGTGATCGGAATCTTCAATCATTGTCTCGGTCCAGAAACGTAGAAACTTTTGTACCATCGGCATCAATGTGCTCCCCAAACCATTAAACACATCTTGTTCTGGATCATAATGTGTGGCAAACGTTTGAGACAAAACCTTTTTCACCAATGGTTGATACAAATTCAAAGGGTATTTGTTCACACTTAAATATTCTTTCCATAGAAATAACATTTGTTTCCATGTCAACGAATTGGCTTTGATCGGTTGAGAAGTCTGTATGAAGTAATCCTCCTGCGGCGAAGCCGCACAAAACTCTTCTTCTTGTTTGGAACTCGAAATAGTGGTGATATATTCCTGGGCGAAATGCTGTATTATATCTTCGGGCGTTGTACTCTTCAGCTTGAACACATATTGTTGCAGTTCTACATCGTTACAATGCTTCTCGACAAATTGATCGGAATGTTCATAACGCATCGAATAATGACAAGCGACACAGAGCAAATCCAATCCACACTCCGAAAAGATAAAACGAAAATTTGACTTTACACTATCATTTATGCTGACGAGTCGACAATCTTTGTTTTCGTATTCATAGTGCTTCTCGTGACACTTATACTTGAATGACTGAATGCACTGACAATTCATATACGTCATGCAAACCGCATTCAGTTCTCTCAAAAACGATTTGGCCGAAGGAGAAATGAAATGGATGAGAGAAGTATTCTTCTTCATAATGTTATCGCCCAATATGGTGAGAAAATACTTGGCTTCGGTTTTGGTGGAGAACAAGGATGGGTGTAGCAAATTCAAGACGTTTTGGATGGTTTCAGATTCGGGGATATTTTTCATCAAACTCTTTTCCTTGATCCGTTTCAAAATAGAAACTTTGGTTTTATGTTTCCAACTCATCAGAGCATCATTGCGTTCTTGACTGATACTCGAGACAATGTGATAAAGAATATCGTTCTCGTTTGACTCATTAAAATGGATTCCGTCGTACGAAAAGAAAGTCTCGTTTGTTGCTAGGTAGTAGTAGTTGTGTTTGCTGAGAAACCAATTCATAAACTTTTCTTGCTCAAAAGTCAACTCGGAGGTACGCTGAATGCTTTTTTGTCTCGCTTCTTGAATATTTTCGAGTAGAGTTGGCAATTGGACGCTGATATAGTGATGTATTTTCGAAGTCATATACAGATCGTTTTCATATTTGTCATACAATTCTCGGATCTTTTGGTTTGCTACTGCCGACAATGGAGATTCCTCTTCCATTTCGAAAATATCCATTTTTGTAATACATGTCTCGCGTTTATATGTTTTCCTGTGAAAAAAATATAAATAATATTTGTGTGCCTTTAACAATGGATTATTTGAAGAGTTTGGGAGATTCGGATTTGCTGAAAATAAAAGAATATAAAATCATCGAGATTCCTAGTTTTGATCATTATCAAGTCAACTCGAAAATCTTTGGAAACGAATACCTCGAGACAAGTTTGAACCAGAAAAAGGTAGTAGACAGTATGCTTTTTTATTACATGAGACACAAAGATGTCGATCTGTACAAGCGAACGGATTACATTTGCAACGAACAAGAAAAAATATGTTTGTGCAACACTCGTGCCGAAGAGTTGAGACGGCTTTTTGGTGTCACAGGACCAAAAAGCATCAGTTGGTTTCAAGTCACTAAAAACGTCAAGTGACTCAAGTGTGGACAGGAAAAAAAAGGAAAAAAAAAGACAAGTCTTTTTAATTAACCAAAATCTTCTAACTAACTACTCTATCTATGTGCCTCATCCGCTCTTCTCATCCGCTCTTCGCCTCATCAGCACTGGAGGTCAGGGCAACCAGCCCAAGGGAAGAACAAGATCTGTTTGCTTTTATACAGCCTGAAGCATATGACGAAGTTTTCGTTCAAAAAACTTACTTCGGGTCTTTTGAGATTCGTGGCAATGGAATGCGCGAAACTGTGCATTTCCTTCAATATTTTATGGACTTGGTGTTTTTGTGCTTTCGCCAAACCTGCTGGCGTATCTTTGTAGTTCCACACGCGTATCTTGAACCCTTTTTTATACTGTTTGAGATTTTCATCTTTTTCCGACCACTTTGCAAATAATGAATCAGGGTTTCCTTTAAGATCGTCCAGCTGCAAGATGATGCAAGGACGAGATCGTGGGTCCTTTTCTTTGGGGACCGAGTCTCTGACGCGAACTGGGGTATTTTCGAGGGCAAATTTATGCGCCTCCGATACCGTCATGTAAGCGGGCTGTCGATTCATCTCATCCGTGACGTCGCTTCTGTGGACTACATCGATTGCAGAAGTCTCGTCAATCCACCAGTGGAGGGAGACGTACTCACCGCAGTGCGCAATGATTCCGTTAATTCGCCCATCCACCTGTTTCGCCGTGGCCTTGTTTTTGATTGATCCAGAAAACAAATCGGTAAAGATATTGGCTTCTTTTCCGTCCGTCTCATACACGCCATTCGCATCGCGATTGCCTTCGCGCAGGAATTGAAAGTTGAATTCGCGACGCTCTTGCTTAATAAACCACTGGGGCGCATAATGGTAAGAGGTTCCGCGGTCGATTTGACGACACCCGACGACAAACAGAGGTCTAGACTCAAGTTTATGGTATTTTACTATATAGAAGAGGAGTTCATTGAAAACGATGGGAACTTTGCTATTTGAAGTTTTGTAGGTGATGGGTGTTTTGTTTGGTTCATAGATGATCAATTTTCCTCGATTGTAGGTGACCGCGTTAGCGCCCTCCTTGTTCAACTGAATTGCGAGTATTTCCATATCGACAATTTTATGCTCCGCATGGAGGATCGTTTTCCTGAATCCTTTTTCTCCATTGGGCAATTGAATTTCATTCATGAAATGCTCCTTGTTTGCGTGCAGTACTTCCAGAAATCGTTCATTGGTTTTCACCTTCTTTTTATAGGAGTTGGGGGGGAGGTAATGGATATTGGCTTCTGGGTGATGAATCGCGCGGTAGTACTGGTCAGACTGTTTGCTAGGAATGGGATGGTTCTGTGCCGTCGCGCATTCGGGAAAGCTAAACAAGTTTCCTTCGGTTGCGGTAACAAACCCGATGCGATGTAGGGTGTTGTTTTCACACATGAAGTTTCGCAAACAGTACGACGTTTCTTGAATAGTCACGGTGAAGTCGCGATTCTTCGGGTAGGTTACGTCTGCCTCGTCCCAGATTACACCATATCGGACAGGCAACCCCTGTGCAGCTTTAAGACAAATGTGCATAAGAATTTGAATAATGCGTTGCATCTGATCGGGGTTCGCGAGCGTGTTAATCACTGGACGTGGTTTGGTTATTTTCCCCGAAGTTTGCAACTCCAGTAGGCAACTGTCGATATAGGTGGTAATCTCGTCGATCGAGCGTTTGGTCACTGAATTCAGTTGGAAAATTTTCACCTGGAGTCCCTCCTTTTTGAAATTGTTTTCCATCGATTCTGTGTTTTGGGCACACAGGTTGATGTTGTTTCCTAACACACATATGGGTACAATCATGAAGGGAAGTAGAAGCCAGTCCACAATCTCACTTTGCGTGATGCTCGATTTCCCTCTCTGTTCATTTCGTATGATAAAGAACTGTTTTGGGTTTTCCGCAAACATGGACAGAATACGTTTTTGCATCATGGACTTGGCTTCGAAGACGTGTTCCACTCGTAAAAGACACGAGGCAGAAATCTTGGAAAACCCTCCCGACATGTCCGTACAGACGAGCAAATTGGCTGTTCGTAGTGCTTGCAGTTCCAACTCAAATTCCCTATCAAACTGTTCCTCATCGATCTCTTTGTCCTCGGACGCATTGCTTTTCACAATGTTCAGAAGTGACCTGTTATTGAAAGCCATCTTTCCTTTTTAAAAATAATTGGCCTGTCGTTCGTCATGGAATTTTCAATTTTTTGAACGGAGCTCGCAGACGCAGTGTGGGAAAACCCCAGTTTTTTAATTTTCTTACAGCAAAAACCAAATTCCCTGGTTTTTCAAAATTGACCCCATTTTGAGCTGGCCCCTAGCTGGCCCTAACCGACGTCCATCCAGCCATCGCCATTCACTTACCCACCTCAGCGTCAAACCTCAAACCACAACGACGATCTTCGAGTCCTAGGCATCCCTAATTCTTCTCTTATAAGAATGGGGGAGGAAACTGGGTTAGAGTGGGGAGCTAGAGTTGCGCGCTAGCTAACAGAGTGAAAAAACCAAAGATTTTTTCGTAACTCACTGGAAAAATCAAAACCTCTGCTTTTTTTATTTGTGCAAAAACATTCAAAAAAGTTAGGATAAGGAGGGGCGTTGGTGGATTGTTGGTTAAGGGGGGGTGGGTTGGGCAAGAGTGAAAAAACCAAAGATTTTTTCGCAACTCACTTGAAAAATCAAAATCTGTGGTTTTTTTCAAACTAGTATTTTGAATGATTGTCATATAAAGTGAAGGTAAGTAAGAGATATCATGAATGAATTTGCTCCCAGTCTAGACAATTCATTACTACAAAAGTATAAAGTGACCTTATATGGAAGTGACTGCAGTTCATACGACATCATTAACGATTTCTTGGAAGATAATCAAAGTGAAAAAGCATTCTACTTGATTGACTTGGGCGATTTGACCAAGTCGTATGCGAATTGGGTCAACCTTTTGCCTCACGTGAAACCTTTCTACGCAGTCAAATGCAACCCGAATCCTGTTTTATTGGAAGCCCTTTCGTCCTTAGGAGCATCCTTTGACTGTGCAAGTGAAAACGAAATCAAAGCCATCATTGAAATTACCAACGACCCCACTCGAATCATTTTCGCCAACCCCTGCAAAATGACTTCGCAAATTCGATATGCGAGAGCGAACGATGTGGATCTGATGACCTTTGATTGCGAAGAAGAATTGTACAAGATCAAACTGTACCATCCGTACGCCAAACTGATTCTCCGATTGGCAGTGGACGACAGTGCGAGTCTTTGCAAATTCAATAAAAAGTTTGGTTGCAAACTCGACCAAGTCGAAGAATTGCTGACGATTGCGAAAACGCTCAAACTAGACGTGGTCGGATTTAGTTTTCATGTCGGGAGCGGATGTACATCGGTAGATAACTTCTATACTGCCATCGAGGACTGCCGTACTGCTACCGACATTGCGTTAGGACTCGGAATACAAATTTCGATCATTGATATCGGTGGAGGATTTCCTGGTGTCGATACCGCCACGATTCGTTTTGAAGACATTGCTCGAAAAGTGAACGAAGCCATGATGCGATTCTATGGAAAGGAAATCGAAAATAAAACTATTCAATTTATTTCGGAACCGGGTAGGTATTTTGCACAAAAGACACACACGTTAGTGCTCAATGTCATTGGCAAGAAAAAAATTGTAGAGGATGGTGAGGAGAAAATCATTTATTATTTGAACGACGGAATCTACGGATCTTTCAATTGCATTTATTTTGACCACAGCCATCCAGTGATTTTGCCTTTCAATGAACGTGACGGGAAGTTGCACAAGAGCCGTATCTTCGGTCCAACGTGTGACAGCATTGACTTGATAGCAGACGAAGTAATGCTCCCCGAACTGGCTATTGGAGAATGGGTATATGTGGAAGATTTCGGCGCATATACGGCGGCATCGAGTTCGTGGTTCAACGGGTTTCGGACCAGCGTTTGCAAGTATATTTTCAGGTCATGAGGGTGTGGGGTAATATTTAATATTAAGAAGAAAAAAAAATAAAAACACAGTTGCGTTGTACCAAAAAACGTTTTTGACCACATTTTTTTGTGGTCAAAAACAAGTGGTCAAAAACTCAAAAAAACAAACTTCAACTTGTAGTAAGACCTGAAAAGTAATAGGTTAAATAGGTGGTGGTCGCAAACAGAGTGCCTCCCCATAAAGTATCAATTAAAACAGTTTGGACTCGCCAGTTTTTCAACAAGGCAATAGTCGTTGTTTCATAGACTCCGTATATTACAACCCCTAACATAAATGCGGTGAAAACGGATTTGCGCTCTCTCAAAATAAAAAAATAAAGTCCGAATATGAGTAAAACATAACAAGCGAACGCGCCCGCGTAGTTTATTCTCAACGGACTGTTTTGAATTAACATTATTTGGTTTCTAAATATAGTGGATGACATGTAAAGAAAGAGAAAATCTAACAACAGTAGTGTGATCGAACTAATAACTAATGGATGCATATACAAAGTGCGGAGTTTTTTCTTGTCCTTATCGCCTTCTCCTTATCGCCTTCTCCTTATCGCCTTGTCGCCTTGGTGCCTTGGTGCCTTGGTGCCTTATCGTCGGCTTCTCCTTGTCGTCTTGTCGCATTTTCACGAACACATGGTGGGAGTAATTCTCTTCGTCGGTTTCGTCCGCTTCTTGCAGACTTTCTGTACACACGGAGGGAGCTTATCCAAACACTCGCCAATCGCGCTGCATAAACGTTCCAATAGCTTATAATCCTGATCTACGGCGTTTGAGACACGATTCTTCACGCCAAGCACAAATAGTTCTGCTTCTTCGGACTTGCTCTTCGAAATCGGGGTTTCCTCTTTGGACTCTGGCATTTCGTTCGACTCGAGAAAATCAGGGGCTAAGTCGCATTCGAAAAACCCAAGTATGGTTCCATTCGTGAGTTCGTCAATCTCTCTGGTCACTTCCGCCATCAGCGTTTTCTTGTTCAATTTGCTTATTTGAAAGATCTTCTGCAAAATATCGCGAGATTCGGATCCGAAAAGATTCATCCATCGTGTATCGGGGTTTCGTTTTGATTCATACGCTTTCTTCCCTAGTTTTCGAACGAGTTTTTTGGCGAGTTTGTAGCTTTGATCATCGACTGCTCTTTTCACATCTTCATTTGCGTTTTTGTATCCAGGTTTTCTTCTCCACTCCTCTTCTTCACCTCGTATTTTCTTCTCAAAGACGATCTCCATAATGCCAAGTATGTAATCGAAATGAGTCATACCGACATGGTCATAATATGGATTATTCTTTACATTGACCAACGATTTGCTCAAGACAACTAACGGCGCTTTCCCTCTCTGCGCTTTTGTCTGGCCTTTTGTCTGGGCTTTTGTTGCCTTCTCTTTTGACTTTTCTGTTTGCATTTGTTATATGATTCGTTTGGAATAGGAAAATTAATTTCTAATTTTCGGAAACTTTCTTGGGGTCTTTCATTAGGCTTTGTGTTTTCTAATTTTCGGGAGTTTCTATAACATTAAATGCATATATCTACAAATGTCAAAGCTAAGACTCTACCTACCAATGTTGGAGTCTTTGTTGGGCTTTGCGTTTCGGGAGTTCTCTCATATTATTACACAAGTTAGTACACTGTACTTCGACTACTTTGACTAGCAATGGAGTTGCAATCGTCTGCGAAAAATGGTGATAATAAAACGTTAAAATAAGAGAAAAAGAGATGAAAAGAAGAAAAGAACACCTGCAACAGACGTGCTCTTCACCACTGCTGAAGGTCTGCCACGTTTCTTTGGTGGCGTTTCCTTTGGTGGTGTTTCCTTTGGTGGTGTTTCCGCAACTTCTATTGATTTCGGTGGTCTGCCACGTTTCTTTGTCTCCGCAACTTCTATTGATTTTGATGGTCTGCCACGTTTCTTTGTCTCCGCAACTTCTTTTAATGGTCTGCCACGTTTCTTCGGTTCTTTTGTTATTACAAGTAGTTTCTTTGATACAGTTTTTCTTGCATGAAAAAGTTGTTGCGGTCTTTTTGTTGTGATCGCTTTTTGTTTTGATTGGTGAATTTGTTTTTGGAGAGGTCCTCGCTGTTTATCAAGACCATCATCCTCTAGAAAGAAAGTTTCCAGTTGAACAAATTGGACAAGTTTTACAGATGGAAAAAGAAAGAAGGTACCAATCAAATTTGTGTCTCGAATCGTTCTTAGACTATTTTCCAAGACTTCGATCTCTAAAGAACTTTGACGAATCTCTTCTTGTTGCAAGGAAATCATTCTTTCCATCAATGCAGTTTGCTTACTTCTAAATTCAGTTTTATGCTTCAGTTCTAATTGTAGATCATGCTTCTTCGAAAGCAGCATTTGCTTCATTTCTTTCTCCTTAGTCCTTCAGTGAATACGAAAATTCGAGCCGAAAAAGTTTTTACCTTTTTCGAAAATTACTGGATCATCGTTCATTTGCCCTGGGGGCATTTCTGCAAGACGACTTTGTATTGAGGCATGAAATCATCATTTGCCCTGGGGGCATTTCTGCAAGACGACTTTGTATTGAGGCATGAAATCAAGATAAGACTTTGGGTTCGTGTTGAAGCTTACACTCTCAAAGAAAAATTTCTATATTAATACACCTTTTCTAATTCAAATCGCCCGCTTTGCGAGCAGAAATGAATAAGGAAGGTGATGCTGATCGCATTTTCAATGCGAAATGGTGTAAAAGAAGGAACAAGAGTAGAAAGCTGATCACAAGTTATTATATGGAAATATTGTCGCTACATAGTTGATCACTACTTCGATATATTGAACTGCCGTATAACGGACCCAGTATACACTTTGATTAGAATATCTAACTTGCAGAAAAAACTTGCTTATCTTGACCTTGTTGCTTTTGAAAAATTCAACTCTATGATCAAGAACTTCTTCAATCACCGCTGCATTTGAATCGTTATGGGTTCCCGCATTCGAAGCGTTGTTTCCCTAAGGCAGTAGTTAGTTAGAAGTAAAATATTTTATATATCGCACGTGTACATGTATATATACCCCGTCGTCATCATCGTCGGCATCATCGTCGTCATCATCATCGTAGTCAGCAAATTGCTACAATTAATGATAATTATCCATACTGATAAAGAAATTAAATGCCAAAGCAATTACCTGCTGCGGTAGGAAAGCATCAACCACTGCTTCCGATTGGACAGGAAAGGAGGTGTCGTCGTGTTCTTCTAGAGTGGAGTTGTCGTCGGCCTGAACTTCCAAAGTTTATTTGTATTTGTAAACGAGTTGTATTTGTAAACGAGTTGTATTTGAAAATATTATGAAAACATACCCAGCTAGATTCAGGGGCGGTACTGCCTAAGACGGCCGCCTAAGTTTATTTGTATTTGTAAAACTAGCATTTGAATATTATTGAAAACATACCCAATCTGCGCTAGATGCAGGGGAAAGACCCTAGTTAGAGAAAGGGTTTGGTTATTACAATAAGACCAGAGACCAAAGCATTTGCTAAAGGATTTACCTGATGAAAATGCTGTAAAGAATATACATTTCTGACAGAATCATCAGATTCAGCTTGTTCTTGATCGTCCAACCGAGGCAATTCCAATCGAGCATCTTCCAATCGAGCACTTGCTAAAGCATCTTCTGCTTGGTTCTCGACAACGACTGCAACTTGTTCAGATTTTTCATTAACTTTTCCATTTGATAAAGCTTCTGCTAATTGAACTTTTGCTTGGGATACTGCAAACTCGAATTTTGCTTTCGCAACTTCATTTTCTACAATTCGATTAGTTTCAACATTAATATTTGTTGACAAATTGTCGTTTTGAGAACTGCTCGCATGATCACAAGTTATATTGCGGCCATCTAATACGATTTCGCCAACTCGTAACAAAGACATTAAGTTCTTCATTTTTTAATTTTGCTTAAAATGAGATCAAGGTGTTGACTCATATATGTTGACTGAATTAGATGTTGACTGAATTAGAAGTTGGGCCCCACCAGGGGGATTTCGAAACATCCCTGGGGAATATTTTCGAAAGATCCAACAAATTTTTTTAAATATCAAGGGCTGGATCTTCTAACATGTCTTATCAGTTCAGTGGTTTGACACTCATCATCGATGGCATTATATTCATTTTTTTAGGTAAGTTATGCAGAATTTTTACATTCATTCATAATTCATTTTCAATTCACGTTCAGATAAACATGACGCAAGTGATCAAAGACCCCCCCGGGTAAAAACATTCTTCTTTTCATTTATTCAATGCTTTCATAATGGCTCCTTTTTGCTAGGCTGTCCTTCACAACGCCACTTTTGATTGCAAAGGGGGCAAAGCGACGTTTAAGCTTTTAAAAGTAAGGAATATTTTTCTAATGTAGAACCTAGATTTCAACTCTGTCTTTCACGACAGATTTATGAATCTTGCGAGTTATTTGGAATGAAATTCACTAAAACCATTTCACTTGAGACAACTGTTGAGTCAAAGGTATTTCCATACATGTTTTTACAACCATTTTGCATTGAAAAGAAAAGGTGTAAACTTCTTTACTTCCTTAACAAATCGACTTTTAGAAACGCAGCGGTGAACATGTGGCAACAGCTGTATTGAGAAACCTAAAATCGATCTCGAAGTCAAGAACTGCCCAGAGCCAAACGGCGGATCAAAGATTTGGAGTTCAATCACTATTTCCTCTTGTTGTGGTAGATTTTGGAAAAGCGTTGAATTTAGAGTGAAGAAAGTCTTCTCGTTGTGTGTGTGTTCAAGCATTAGTGTACTTTTAGCGTTTAAAGTTCAATCATTATCTCCTTTTGTTGTGGTAGATTTTGGAAAATCGTTGAATTTAGAGTGAAGAAAGTCTTCTCGTTGTGTGTGTGTTCAAGCATTAGTGTACTTTTAGCGTTTAAGTGAGTGTTTGAACTTTAAGTGTTCAAGTGAGTTTATTTTTGACTGTGTGTGTGTTCGTTATTACACTGTCAAAGTGTTTTCCCTTGCATTGTCAGATTTTCCTTTAAAAAAAGTTTTCCCCTTTCAAATCGATTTAAGTTCAACAAGATATAAAGATTGATATAAGATTCATAACAAGTGCAAAGATTCAATATTCATAACAAGATTCAATATGCAAAAGTGCAAAGATTTGCCCCTAACTCTCTCCGTCCTCCTACCCACCCACACCCACCCACACCTGAGGAATTCCCCCCGCACGGTGTGGGTGGGCTGCGCCCTCCAACTTGGCCACCGATGGCCGCGCACCCTCCCCCCAGGTCGTACCTATTTTACTTATCACGCATGCAAACAAGCTAAGCTTAGTTCGCTAAGCTTAGTCCCTCATAGTACCCCTTTCTCCCTCCCACCCACACCTACTCAGGTGAGGATGGGCGTCACCTACTGGGTGGCTCGGGAGCCCTCTCTGACCCGCGCATTAAGATTCGCTTCTCCGCCTCAATCAACTAACCTGAGGCTTGCCCTCGATCCGATAAGACGCCCGCCTCTCCGCGAGTCGCTTCCTGGTGGGATGGCAGGGCTAATGCGCCTTCCAAAGCGTGCCCTGTTGTCCCTTCGGGCCCGGCTGTGGGGAAGCTCGTCCCCCCTCTGGGGCAAGCTTCCCCTTCGGAGGCGTGGATTTAACTATGAGCCCCACTGGACACAGTGGTTTCAGGTCCTGTTCATGTACTTGGCAGGCTGGCTCTGATCTTCATCCTAAAATGTGCAGCGATACCAAAATCAAATCAAATCAAATCAAATCAGATTCATAACAACTTTCTGATATCAAAAAGCAAAGAACATTCCTACGCAACTAAAATAAAGAATCTAGGCTATACATAGTATGCATTGATGTCTGAACCAAAGATTGATGTCTGAACCAAACATTGATATGACTTTCTAACTATAACTAAAATCAAGATCTTTAAAGTGTATTCCGTTCCTATGCAGTCGGGTTTTGAGCCAAAGTCGGTTCTTGAGCCAAACTCGGTTCTTGAGCCAAACTCGGTTCTTGAGCCAAAGAAGGCATCAATCGAGCCAAATCTAAAATTTGCATCTGAGTTGTTTTTCACATTTTCTCTAATGAGGAAGGAAGGTGTGTGCATTTTCAATTGAAACTAACCTCATTATGTTGTAAAATAATGCGTTCGCTTGCAATGGTTACAAGCTCAATCGAATCAAACGTCATTTTGTTTCCATTTTTTTGCATGTTTTTGAAAACAATCGTTATTCCAAGGGCGCTCGGAATAATTATGTTAAAATTGCCTAACTCGCCATGTACAGCATCTTCGACAGCGACAATAGCTTGGTTGCTCATGTTTATATGATTGATTGAAATTCCCCCTCCCTGACTAGCAAAAATCCCCTCCACAAAAATCCCTCATTTTTTCCGGGGCGTTTTCACGAAAAGAATTTTACGATATTTATTTTTTTAAGAGAGCGTGATCGAGAGAGCCATGTCCAAACCATGGAAGCCAATGCTTACAAGTCAACGTCTTGACTGGATTCATGATAGATTCGATTTCGAACCGCGTCTATTCGACAACAATGTCTTGATAGAGAATGGTTTCTTACCAAGGTACTTCAAATCCTAATCTATTTTGAACGCTTTTTTATAGCCAACGTGTTGTAGGATCATCGGAGAAGATGTAGCGGATAAAACCAAAAGTCGTTGGGTGAAAGGAAAGATAAAGTCTAAATCTGGGGATTTGCTTGTGGTAGAATTCGAAAACAAAGATTTGATAACATATCACATTTCTGTTCTCGACGCTTTGAAGAAACAGTTCGCGGACTTAGCAAAAGATAAATAGCTGGTTATCTTGTCTGTATGTCTGGCTGGTGTATGTATGTGTCGTATGTTCGTTTGTCGTGGTCTGTATGATGTCCCTGACTTTTCTTTTGTTATAACTTTTAACTTGAACTCACTCTTGCGATTTCTGAAGCAAACGTTTTTTCTCGAAAGAACCTATCCTTTTCCATTCTATTTCTCCTTTTTCTTTCCTCTTTCTCCTTTTTCTCTTTTTCTTTCCTCTTTCTCCTTTTTTCGATTCCTTTTCTCCTTTTTTCGATTCCTTTTTCGATTCCTTTTCTCCTTTTTTCGATTCCTTTTTCGATTCCTTTTTCGATTCCTTTTCCTTTTTCGATTTCTTTTCCTCTTTCGATTCCTTTTTCGATTCCAAGCCTTTTGATCACATATTAATGAAAGAAAGACGCTGTCAGATGTGACAATATGGAATATTAAAAACTCTAGTTAGTTGGGTCAGGATCCTCCTTTTGTGATAAAACACTCGAAAATGTTTGCTTCAATCGATTCATATTCTATTCGTTTTCTATCGCATTACTCGAATGACAGTTTTCTTTTACGGTTTTTCAATGCTGTCGAAATGCTGGATGGCAGAGATTTCGCCATTCTTTCCATAAATGGAATCTCTTCCGCATGTTGTGCAATAAGAGTGCAAGTGGAAAGAAATGAAATTTTTGATGTAAACTCTTTAGAGACAGGAGCATTGAGCATACTTTTTCAAATGGCCATTGTAGAGCTCATCAACATGACCGAAAATAGGATACAAGTGAAGATTTTGCCGACCAGCAAGACGCATTCACCGCTAGAACTTGTTTGTGTTCTCCAAAATGTTTATATACAGTACACAAACGAAAGACTGTTGCTTGAATGTATGTATTTTGTATCGCTTCTTTATTCATTTCTTATTTCAACTTTTTTACTCTATAGACTCTGGAGACGCCTTCTTCACCAAGCATAACCCTTTGTTAAAGAGGAATGCAAAGAGTTCGAGTGAAAAGAGTTCGAGTGAAAAGAGTTCGAGTGAAAAGAGTTCGAAAGAAAAGAGTTCGAATGCAAGGAGTTCGAGTGAAAAGAGTTCGAGTGAAAAGAGTTCGCAAGACATTTCGCGAGACAGTTCGCAAGACGGTTCGCAAGACGGTTCGCAAGATTTTCTAAAAGGTAAAGTTTTTCATTTATGTTTAACGCAAGATTAAAGTAACCTTATGCAATCGCAGTCGAAGTCAGGGCGTCGACTTTGCCTCGTTATTTGAAAGCAGGCAATGGTCTATTTGCGTTAAAGGACTTTGTAAAAGGCGAAACGATTGCGACTTACGATTACGACAGAGTGATAGATGACGAAGAGTTGATCAGACTCAAAGTGCGAAAAGATAAGCAGGTGAAATATATCATGCAATTGAAGAAAAATGTACATTTGTGTGGCATAATGAAGGCACAATCTGGTCGTGGGATGGGTAGTTTAATAAACTCGGGTGGGAAATTGTTTAAGAACAACTGTATATTTTCTAGATACAAAAAAGAAATACGGATTAAGTGTTCCGTTCGTTTGATTAAAAAAGGAACGGAACTTTTCGTGCCTTACAATAGAGGGAGACTTGGAGACTAGCCTTTGTTTTTGTTTGTGGTTTTAAAAGAGAGTTTTTGCACCATTTCATAGATTTGAGAATAGTCTTTCTTTAAGCGAAAACAAATAGCAGGCAAAACAAAAGGGTGAAAGATAAGGAGAAAGAGCTACACTTCACGGAGACGCAACACACAAAAAGGCGTGGATGAATGTTGATACAAGGGCAGAATTTGCGTTGCGTTAGTGACTGCATCAGGACACATGAGCAATTCCTTCTCCACATTCTCCGTCGCCAAATACAGGGGATTCTCATTGGGATTGGTGATGAAATGGATGAAGAAATGCGGATCCAAATACGAATAGTATTCTGTCAATGCATCTTGTACGCAACTCAAATATGGCAAAATGATGACTCCGCTCTCGTTGAGTAAACTCTTCGCCATTAGTGGCAAGGTCTTTTGAAAGAAACTTTGCGTCCAGCGACTTCTTGCCCAGCCCACCTGTCATTTTTCATTTGTTTATTTCATTTCATTTCATTTGTTTAAGTTTATGTTTTATGTTACCGGAGAGAAGAAGTAATCTAGAATGATAAAATCGAATTGTTTTTGACCCCATAGCGCTTGTATAGATTTATGCATTAATCTTGCATTGGCAAAGCTGGTTTGGCAGTGTTTCTCTGAACTGCAATGTTTATCATCCAAGGTAAAGACATTGAAGCCAAACTTTTCCATTGAAAAGCATCGTTTACCATCCCTGTATTCTTTTTTTTGAAAACGATCAGATGCCTTCAAGATAAAATAAATGATTATTACCTTGTCCTCGGCTTGGAAGAGCTTCGTTGTTATTTGGATATTTCATGCCCAACAACAATGCATTCATCTTTTGAATTTTGGAATTTTCAAAAAAATTTCAAGTTTGAAAAAAAGATGAGCCAGATTCGGTTAACGTATCCGTTGGACTTTTTCTAAAAAATCAATTTATAATTTTTCATTGGAACGTTTCTAAAATGGATCCCAACCTTTCCGCTTTGCATGAAATACGCAAAGGGCTTCAAGATAAGTTGACAATTATTCCGATTATAGAAAATCTGGAAAAGGCATTGTCACGGTCGAGTGGAGATATTAAAATTCACGGCGAGAATTACATAAAATCACAAAAAATACTGATAGCAGATGTACTTGAAAAAATCCAAGAACTAGACGCAATTATTGACAACATTGAAATATTAGAACGAATCAATGCTTTGTCCATCAATCAAGCACCGTCGAACTGCGAAGAGTCAGCACAAGAGGCTTTGCTAGCACAAGAGGCTTTGCTAGCACAAGAGGCTTTGTCAGCGCAAGAGGCTTTGTTAGCGCAACAGACTTTGATAGAACAAGAGATGCTAGCACAAGAGATAGCACAAGAGACTTTGCTAGCACAAGAGGCTTTGTCAGCGCAAAAGGCTTTGTCAGCGCAAAAGGCTTTGTCAGCGCAACAGACTTTGATAGAACAAGAGATGCTAGCACAAGATATAGCACAAGAGACTTTGCTAGCACAAGAGGCTTTTCTAGCACAAAAGGCTTTGCTAGCACAAAAGGCTTTGCTAGCACAAAAGGCTTTGCTAGCGCAAAACAATGTGCATTCTACACTCCAGTACAAATCCGACCTGCATCGAGATGAACAAGATGAAAACTATTATGAAGATCCCAATGACTTTCAACTTCCATTGGGGGAAAGGTTGCAGAAAAAACTGGTTGCGACAAATGCGCCGATTAAACGTGGACCAGGTCGTCCTTCCAAAAAAGTGATGGAAGCTACCAGCGTGGCAGCATTTATTGATAGCACATGAGCATTTTTCTAAGCTGAAACTGTTGGTTTTCATGACCAACCCTTTTGAGACATGTTTTAAAAAAAATCAATGAAAAAGAAAAAGAAAAAGCAGGACACCTAAATGAATAGAGTTCTAAAATAGTCCTTTCGAATCGTCATGTAATTTGTATCTTTGTCATTAGTACTGTATCCAATCATAAGCTCGTCATTCATCAATTGCATACCCAATGCATATTCAACCTTGTTATTAAAGAAACGGAAGAGCTTTGTATACGTTTTTAAAGCGAGAGAATCTTTATCTAACACTACCATCACATGGTAATAGTATCTACGATCTTCGTAAGAAACAATGTGACAGAGAAACCAGATTTCATCGTCAATGACGACGCCGTTGGTTGACCCTCGTAAATGTTTAAAAAAGTAAGGAGTAGTGATTCGATTCGTAATGTGAAAGGTCGAGCCCGTGACTTTGCCAATCACGATCGGGTGCCAATTGTATATCATCACCATATCCGACCCATTCGCAGGACACATGACCCAGTTCTTTTCAATGGTATGTTGATTCTCGATCTTCAAATGAACCACGTCTTCGGTTTGAAAACTGATCCGATTGATCCACCCGTGCTCGACCACCATATTGCCTCGACTTAAACCGCGGTTCGCATTGTAGTAGATCTTGTCTTGATGGCAAAACAAACGCACATCTTCCAATCCAACGTAGACATTGTCAAACGATTTGTTATACTGCAAGACCTGTTCCTTCACAATCTTCCACGTCTTGGTTTTCTTTAGTAAAGCCAATGCATTGATTGTCTCGATATACTCTTCACAATCGTATCCCCCATCGTCTTTTATCTTATAATTCACGAATCGAACAAGCACGTACATTTGAGAACTATCGTTTGGATGCGAGCAGAAAGTCGGAGTACTCGATACAAATCGATCGCTTATATCTAGTGTACTTCCAATCATTCGCAAAGCGGATCCAAGTTCATTTGCATCCCATGTTCGAGTATCATACTGGCCAATCGAGGGCGAGTAAAACTTGTAATTCGAAAGTACGTTTCGAGCGATACTGTCTTCCATGAACTTGTCCTGTAAAATAGTCATGGACAAAAGAGACAAATCTTTTCCTGATGGATTATAATAGTATCCAAAGATACTTTGTTCATAATCGAGCTTATAGTCGTATATGTCTTTTTGCATAAACAGATAGTCTCGTTCCGAATGCTTTTCTCGAGATGCGTTGGCCATTTCATAGAAAGCATGAGCGAGCTTATGTTTCCCCTCATTTCGATAATGCTGAACGATTTCGTATAGGTTCTCGATTCGATTGGGAAACTCGTGGTATCCCGCCATCCAAGCGTAAACTGCTTTCTCGGGTTGTTGCAATTCCATCCAAATCTTACCAATGTTGAAATAGCTATACCACACTTCTTCTACCCAACCACCTGCTTTTATTCGCTTCTCATAATACTCGATCGCTTCCTGTTTTTTATTCGAATCTTTCAGACTATTGGCCAAATAAAACATGTATCGCTCGTTTGTTGGATCTTTCTCCAATCCGTTTTTCAATAGCCGTATATCTCTCAAGAATTTGTCGTGTTTCGATCCACCATCTCCAATATCTTTGATGAATATCAAGTCTTTCGACAAAACTCCGACCGATGTGTTTTTGGGCGCTTCCACATACTCATGTGTGACTCCTTTGTAAGAGAATCCAGCTTTGTTTCTTACAACTCTCGTGTTTTTGTAGTAAAATGTATCCGAGCCTTGGAATATGTAAAACAAATCGTTGGCTAGAAGCATTTGTTTCAATTCTTGCACGGGAGTCTTTGGGTTTCGCCAAAGAACCATATCTGCATCCAATAATAATACATAATCCGATTCTATTTCGTCACATGCTTTGAGAGCGAATGAACGATTGTATCCGAAATCTTGGAATGGCTCGACAATGACTTTTCCCGGAATGTTCTTTGCCTTGAAGAAATCTTCTATTATCTGAATCGTTTCGTCCGAACTTCCAGTATCGCATATACAATAGGAATCGATGAGCTCATACACAGAGTTCAATAAACGCGTGATAATCTTTGATTCGTTTTTCACGATCATATTCAGACACAAAGACGCCATTTTGTTTTCTTATTTTGTTTTTTTATGTTGTTTTTCCCCCTCCTTTTTTATATTCTTGACCCAAAAACACTCCTTTCTTTTTATTTAGAAGAATCTTCAATTATGATACTATCCTAATTAGAGGGAAAGCGATTTGAAGTGTCAAAACGTCAGAGGCACTAATGCAGAAATGTTCATTACTATCCTCGTCATAACTATTCCCGTCACTATCCTGATCATTATAATTATCATCATCATCAACCCCAATCCATATAACCTTAAGCGTGGAGCAGCAGTCGCTAGCTAGCAGCAACGCAACTCCGGCGTATGTGATGGCACGGTTGAAATCCAGGTTCAGCACCTTGAACCTGGATGAGCTGGTAGCCAGCATCTTCAGGTCACTATTCGAGATGAAACATCCACAAAGATCCAGGTCTTCCAGAAAGAAAAGTCTATTCAGGTAGGAGATGCCTTCATCGGAGATATCATTACATCCTTCTAGATTCAACCTTCGCAAATATGTCAACTTAGAGATACTTTCTAGCCCCGAGTCACCTGTATACCGACAGTCTCCTATCTCCAGCGTATTGAGCATGGGGCATCCTTCTGCGATACTCTTTACTCCCGCATCGGTTATAGGTGCCCCTTCCATCGACAGCGATTTGAGCATAGGGCATCCTTCTGCGATGCTCTCTAAACTAATATCGGTTATCAATTGGCAATAGTTGATATCAAGCACTTCCAACTGGGAACAGGTTTTTGCAATGCTGATTAATCCTGTATCGGTTATATCATTTTTGTGACTGCCACCACAAATAAGCACTTTCAGTTGCAATCCTACGATGCTTCCTGCGATGCTCGCAAGAGATGATTCGGTAACATTGTCGCATAAAGAGATATTCAGATCGGTTAGCAACAGAAGGTTCTGAACGATTATCTCGACGACTGCGTCTGTTGCACCGCTTCTGCTAAGGTTCAGAGATTGTAACAGCGATAGCCGAGAGATGTTGTTAATCAGCCCAGAGTTATTACAACTGTCTGCATTCAAAGACTTGAGCATAGCACAGCCTCCTGCGATGCTCTTCAAACCTACATCTGTTATTTGTTCACAAAAGCTGATATCAAGTACTTCCAATTGTGAGCAGCCTTCTGCGATGCTCACCATAGACGAATCTGTTATTTTGTGGCTTTCAGAGATATACAGTTCCTTCAACATCGGTAGGTTTTGTGCAATTATCCGAATGACAGAATCTGTCACACTTGTAGAACATTCAAAACTCCCATCTCCCTTATAACCGAGTTTCAGGGATGTTAGCAGTGGTAGCCGAGCGATGCTACTTTTGAGCCCGGTTTCTGTAATTTGAATACATTTTGAAATGTTCAGTGACTTGAGCATGGGACAGCCTTTCGTGATTCTTTCCAATCCTGCATCGGTTAATAATGTACATTGGCTGATATCCAGTTGTTCCAATTGGGAGCAATTCTCTGCGATTCTCACTAGAGATGAATCGTTTTTATTTTTCATGAAGTGTCCTTCTCGAAATCGAAACGTTAGAGTTTTTACTCGTTTCATTTGTAGTTTAACACGAGATAATTCGAAGGTCGCTATAGTCAAATAGTCACTATTGATATGCTCAGGCAAAGACAAATTTTCCACTTGCGAAAATAAAATTGCTTTCGCGATTATCTTCATGTATTTGTGGGCTAGTGGAGCAAAATATTCAGGAATGTGGAAATTCTTTAATGATATACGTCTCTTTGTGATCCATTTACAAAATTTCAGGAATTGTGTATTCTGTTGTTGGAAACCATCAAAAACAACGCGACCATCTTTCAACAATTTCAGAAATTCCAACCTCTGCTTTCGATTGCAACATGCCGAGTCCAAATGTGCCACATCTTTTATGCCGATCCAAGTTGTGAGCACTGATATTGTGATGTCTTCGGGAAAAGAGAAGAACATCATTTTTCTTTTTTATAATTTTCGACTTCTACTTTTCCTTCAACTTGAAGTGAAGACCAAAAATTCAATAATCAACTTCAAAAGATGTCATGTGTTGATCCATTTCTGGGTTATAGTCTAACATTGGAATTGTTTTCCAATTTGTTTGTTAGTTCTGGCAAAGCTTGAACTTTTGACTTTCTTTGACCTCTGATTTTTTCCAACTACAGATGAAGGAATATGCAGTGACTTGGTTCAAGAACATGGAAGCAAACGATTTTAAGTGTTCTTTTTGCAAAAAGGATAAACAAAACCCTTGGATTTGCAATGTATGCTGTATCGTGACTTACTGTTCGAAAAGATGCCAGTTGAAACATTGGGCCGAGCACCGAAAAACATGTTCTCTTTTGAAAAACACTTTCAAAGGAAAGCAGATACAACTTTACAATCTGGCTTCGTATGGCACACGAGAAATGATTGAACGTGAAGGTTGGTTGGAAACGCCAGGAAAAAAAGCTACATTCATTGCTTGGAACACAAAACATACAAGTTTGTTGATTGCTGCGGTATTAAATGGCAACATGGAGATATTACTGTTGCTACGGGATTTATATTCTGAGTTGAATGCCGATTTAAAACGAATTGTGAATTATAAACCGGTGAAGAATGGAGGAACCGCTCTCATGGCAGCGAGCTATGCAGGCTATCTTTCCATTACAAAGATCTTGCTCGACCATGAAGCAGACATAAATGCAGCCGACAATGAGGGAATGACTGCACTTCACTGGGCTGCTCGTGAAGGGAAGGTGGATGTGGCTGTGTGTTTGATGGATCAAGGCGCTTCCGTTCATCTAATGAACAAGGACGGTGAAACTGCTCTCCATCTGGCGATGTGGGGAGGACACGTGGAGGTAGGCACCGCGCTAATCGAAGTTGGTGGAGCCGAGGTGAACGCGGAAGACAACGTCGGCTGGACTCCTTTACACTGTGCGAGTGACCAGGGCCATCGTGCATGTGCCAAGATGCTCTTGGATCTGGGGGCCAAGATCGATGCGACTTCCAAGACTAGAAGGACTCCTCTGCACCAGGCTTGTCAGCAGGGTTGTTTCAAGTGCGCGAGGATGCTGATCGCGATGGGTGCAGATCTCCACTCAGTTGACCAGGCAGGTGCGAGTCCTTTGCTCCTGGCAATCTTTCTTGAGCACGGATGCACTAAGCGTCTCTACGAAGGAATGAGAAACGATGGCTTGACTACTCTTCAATGGGCATGCGAAGAAGGTCATTTGGAAATCGCTAAACTACTGATAGACTTTGGTGGCAAAAAAAAGAAAAAAGTGGACTGGATTCTACTTGAACTTCTATGCACTGGAAGCTATTTGAATATGACCAAGATGATGGCAGAGTCTGTTCTTGTGAATGTTCATGCAGTGAATAAGGATGGCGAGACTCTTCTGCACTCGGCATGTCAAGGCAATTATCTAGACGGACATCTGGACATTATCAATATGTTGGTAGAAATGGGCGCAGATATCAATGCAGTAACTAAAAATATCGATCACGGATGGACCCCTCTCGTCTTTGCATGTGATAAAGGCAATCTCAAGATGGCCAGGTTGCTGGTACGCTTGCGTGCGGATGTAGACGCAACAGATAATGGAGGCATGTATCCTTTGCATTTTGCATGTGAAAGAGGTTTTCATGAAATTGTCGAACTTCTTTTACATTCAGCGGCTGATTTAAATGCTCGTGGCCTTAAGGACCGGACTCCTCTACACTGTGCATGTCGAGCCAATCATGTGGACGTCGCCAAACTGCTTATAGAGTCAGCCGCTGATGTCAATGCATTGGATGTGGATGACGAGACTCCTCTACACTTTGCATGTCAAAAAGGTAGTCTTCAGATTGCAAGGATGCTTGTGCATCAAGGCGCTAAAGTCGATATAGAAAATACGAATGGCTTCACCGCGTTGAATTTAATGAATGATGTGAACAAACAAACTGAACTCAACAACCTTGCCAACAATGTCTGCTAAAATCACGTTGAGAAAGATGATATAACTCTTTGTGCGGGGAAAAGGTGTTTTTTATGTTAACTTTTGATTGCGCAGTAAAAAGTTAAGGAAATAAAGGAAATTATCATTATTTATAGTCTCACGAATACATTGGTCGATCCAGTCGTGAAAGACTTCGTGCAGGATAGCGTCTGGAAGATGTAATAGCATTTGCATCTCTGCTTTGTCAATGATTGCCATCATGGTCATCAATCAACATCGTGTCCTGTGAAAAATATTTTTGAGAAATTTTAAGTTGAAGTTTTGTCTGCTTTCAAAAAATGAATCGATCCAGACGAGAAAGCAAACCGAATCGGTTTTACTCAAATGCTGATACAAATCTGAAAGCGGGAATGAACGAGATGAAAGGGAAAGTGAAAGGGAAAGTGAAAGGGAAAGGGAAAGTGAACGAGAAGGAGAAGGAGAAGGAGAAAGATAAATGGACCATTTACAAAGACATAATTCAAAAAAATATTTCTACGATTACAAGAGAACAGCATTCAGTCAATACCTTTCAAGAGCAAGACCACGATTTCACAAAAGAGATTAACTTGTCGAATGCGAAGATTTTCTTAGCGAAGCAAACTATTTATGCCACATTCCAGAAGATCTCGGGTGAGAATAGCACTGATAAAATATGGGAGTGTCTAAAAATAGAAGATGATGAAATCGATATAGATGAAGTATTATGCTCGCGATGCAACCAAGATTCGAAAGATGACGATGACATATTATTCTGTGATAGAAAGAATTGCTTTCGAGCTTATCATAAAAAATGCTTGGAGCCTCAACAGCAAGACGATTGCGACGAAGACTGGTTTTGTAGACAATGTTCTTGTATAGATGATTGTTTAGATGCGGTGAACGAGATGGTTCTTGACGGGCACGCTTGTGAAGATTGGCAGGAGCTCTTTCCAGAAATCCGCATTCAGGACACTAGTGCTACCAGGTTTTTGTTTTATCATTAAAAAAGATTTCACTGTTTTACCATTCATACATTTATAGCAATGAAGAGGAGGATGACGAGGAAGACGATGACTATGTTCCAGACGTTGCATCCCCTCAATCTCATGCTTCAGCATCATCAGCATCATCAGCATCATCGAAGTCGTCGGACGTGGACGAGGACGTGGACGAGGACGAAGTCCACGATCTCCTGATGGACGAGGTCTCCCCAGAGGCAACAATAGCAAACGATATCGACGAAAGCAATATCCTTCTTCGCAAGAGACAACGCGCCTCCGTCGACTACGCCACACTAAGCTTGCAGATGTTCGGCACACAAGCGGATTCGGATGAAGAGTCCGCCGCTTAGAATGACAAAACTCTCCTCCCATCCAATAAAAATCAATTCAGTTTTTTTGAATTGACTTTTTATTTTACTTTTCTCCCATTTATTTTTTCCCCCCCCCTCCTTTTTTAAGAATGGCATTGGATTTGACGTTCACTCCCAAACTGAATTAAGAAGGGTTTAACATAAAGTTTTACAAAAAAGCACACTGAACGGCATTCGTTTTGACAATAAAGCTCCAATAAAAGCAAACCAATATAATAACAAAACTATATGAAATGATAAAAAAAGCATTACGAGACAGTAAGACAATTCCCCAAAAATGGACATTTTGGCTTTCTTTTTGACAAGTCGAAGGCATTCGTTTTGACGGCATTCGTTTTGACATTTAGGCATTCGTTTTGACATTTACGGCTTTCCTTTTGACATTTGCTGGCATTCGTTTTGACGCTTGACTTTATTTCATTTTGTAACGTATACTATGAATCATTGTATTCCATGTGATATGACTTTCAGTTCAAATAAATGTCTACAACAACATTTGAAATGCAACCGTCACATCGAGCGAATAAAACAATCCGATAATCCTCGATTTGAGTGTAGCATATGTGGAAAGAAATATACTATACGACAGAGCCTACATGCGCATAAGAAAACCTGCGTTGCTGTATATGATACACCGTCGATACAGGAAATTCTTGAACTGAAAATGGATGAGTTGAAACAGGCATTTGAGATAGAGAGACAAGAAATGAAATCCCAAATTGCCATACTTCTGGACAAACACGCGGGAACAGTCACGAATAATACCAATAACATTGAGACACAAAACATAAATATTCACATAAACTCTTTCGGAAATGAAAACACCGACTATATTGACGACAAGGCGATTCTAGCATGTATCGGTCGTGTATATAAATCCATCCCTTCTCTATTGGAGAAAATCCATTTTGATCCAAAACACCCTGAGAATCATAACATCAAAATCACCAATAAGAAATTGCCATATGCATCCATTATGGGAAATAACCAGAAATGGAAAACCGTGGATCGCAAAGACGCGATTGAGACAATGGTATTGAACGGATACAATATGTTGGACGAAAAATATACCGAAAAGAAAGAGAAAATCCCCGTATCCAAACAACAGAATTTTGAAGGCTTCCAATCCAAGTTTGAATCTGAAGACAAAGATCTGTTGAAACAGATCAAAACCGAGGTGGATATGCTAGTTCTGAACGGCGTGTGAGTTGCTGTAAGACTTTGTAATACATGAAACATTTGCTGTCTACAGTCCAGTGGAGTCCAAAGGTATAACGCGCATACCGTTATTGAATTTATCAAAAATGGAGATACCCATAAATGCCATTATGATGTTATAGGTGGGTGCTTTGTTTGTAATTTCGTTGCAATTAATTGGGTATATTGACTAGGAAGTTCTTCTTCTGCTGCAATAGCAAGTGCAATATCACATGCGCCATTATACACCGGAACAATCAAATCAAACAATATCGGACCCGTCAAATGACCATCACCAATATTAATAGCAAAATCTCGAACTCCTTGTAGAGCAAATATGCTAGGTCTTGGTAGATATGGATAGTAGCGTTTCCAGAAGTCAGAAATTGTCCAAAAGTTCGCATGGCGTGCGATATTCGAAAAGGATTTCAAATCCTGAATGCGTTGTTGTATTTTACGTAGATCTGGTCGTTGGAAATCGGTAGTGCAAAATGAAGTAGATCGTTGAATCAAGGTTGGTGAGTTGAATAAATAACACATAATTAGCCCATCCAATATGCCAGCCAGAAGTATTGTTCCTGAAGTTAATTCGTGAGCAACTTTGTCTTCATACAGAGCCCATTCTATGTCGTCGAAACGTTGAAGTGCATCTAAGACATATATCAAGTTACGTTTCACGTGAAACAATCCAGAACACAATGCGCGAATATGCAGAATGCGACTTGGTACGTGTGGTGAAAGTTGTACAGGTTTTGCCTGGATATTGTCATGAAAGTAGTAGTTCAGTATTTTGTTATACGGATCAAACATGTTTTATGATATAAAAAATGTTTATATTACTTACTCTTTCACTCATTTGACTAGTAGCCAACTGTCAAAAATAGTAACAAGTTGAACTTTGACTAAAACTTGAGGGAATTCAAAATGCACTCTCATGCAAAACGGAAGGATCTTGACATTTTGAAATCCGTGTTCGGGGTCGCACTGTAATCGTCATCTGATTATATTTACCATATAATAATTTGAATTCGTTCATCATATGCATCATACACAATTTTGTTCTACGGACCTCTTCGAGTTTTCGTATTTCCTTCGCTTGTATATTGATAGTATTGTTCAATTCGTCCAAGCGTTCGGAATTTTTTCTGGTCTGAATTTCTACCTCTTTTTTGGTTTGGATTTCCACTTCTTTTCTGATGAATTCGTGCAAGCTTTCAGATTTACCTTGATCCATGTTGTGGGGAACCTTTCTATCTTTCAACAATTTGTGTTTAAGCAGTTCAGAGAATTCAGACTACTACCCCCACCACTTCATGTCGAAACGTCCCATTTGGCAACACAGAACTACATATTGCAGCAACGGTTTTATGAAACTTTTTGCTACTTGTTCAAGAACAAGATAAAAGATCATCTTGTCGAGGAAAGACCGAACATCTCGCAACTTTTCTTCAAAACTTTTTTTCAGATGCAGAACACTTCACAAGTTGAACTTTGGAGTTCAAAATAGCGACTTAAAGATTGTTTCAAGAAAGAAAGAAATGGAAAATTTCAAAGCAGACATGTTGCATAAACTGACTATGATGGATCAAAAGCTCGACCATTTTATTCACCGTTGCATAAATATGGATATGGACCAAAAGCGAATGCAAGAAGAACAGAGGTATGTAGAGCATCAAAGACAAATCTTGAATCAAAGAAAGATCACCTATACTCTCGCACATAGGAATCAAACGTTATCCATGCTTACTTCAACTGAACTAATGAATCTCGGCAAGACGAAGATAAACCAGTTTCCACATTTCAACCAAAAAGGCCAGTGCATAAACGCTTCTAGTGAAGCCTTTTCTTTTTTTACAAGTTGTCATACATTGATGAACGCTCAAATAATCGAGGCGATTTTAATACCTTCGCGATTTGAAGGGAAAAGGCATCCTCTTCGCTTCTATGATGGCGATAAGATTTCAGATAAGATTTCACCGAATCGACTTGTGGTAACGCGGGACATGCAGTCATTCAGATATGAGTATTCCACCGTTTGGGAAGCAGACGATATTCACGAGGAAGATATAGGCGTAGCGGGATGTTCGCATACTGTCGTTTTGGTTCAAACTGCAGACGCGAAAGTTGTTCTCGTTGATTGGAGCTGTGGACAATTCCACGAAATGGATTTGGTGAATGCACGCCTTTACTTTCAGAGAAATAAATTCTAATTAGAAAAGAAAGGATGTCTTTTACCCGTTTTCACGATGATCCCGTACGCATCCAAAAACAATTGCAACAAAGTGTCGATCCGTGTAGATACCAATTAAATCGACCTGGACCAGGGCTCGATTTGCCTTTTCACGAAGACCCGCAAATGAGACTTCAACATTGGGCCGCCAATTTACAAAACAACAGCATTCAACTAGAAAGCGAATTACGAGGAATGAATCGACTTTGGAACCGAGATTTAGTAGAAATGAATGATTACAAAAAGTTTACGACTCCCTCGACCATTATGGCTTCCTACTCTTCGGCCCAGCCATTTGTCGAAGAATCCCGCGCAAGTCATCCTGCGTGGATGTTTCGAGATGTACAACAATTCAAATGGGAATTTCCGTTTATAGATCCTCAGCATGCCGCCGCCGAAAAACCATTTCACCATAATATTCAAACGCGTATTCTGGAAAAGGATTCTTTCGTGCCCGTTCCTCGTTCTTAGTTCTTTTTCTTATATATAATATACAAATGGCAGAACTACTTATTCCGTTGATTGCCTTTGGGGGACTTTATTTAACGACTCGAAAAGAACAAGAAGGGTTTCAGCAACCAAGAAGCAAAGAACTGCCCAATACCAACATTCCCGATCGTAATTATCCACCTGAAGAACCATCTGTCTCGACTGATTTGGAACAAACATCTCGTCTTTCCACCATTAACAAATACGATCAGCAGAGCGCATACACGGACAAATACTTCACCAATCCTCCTGTACCCGTTTCAAATGGTTCTTCTTTCCAATCAATGACCGGCCAAAGAGTGAGTGCAGACTATTTTCAACACAACAATATGGTTCCTTATTTTGGAGCCAAGAATCGGTCCGTTATTAAAGAATCAAATACGAACGAGAGTATTCTGGATACTTATTCCGGTTCAGGTACCCAGTTTATCAAAAAGAGCGAACAATCCCCGTTGTTCGCCCCCGGAGAACATTTGCAATATGCACATGGAGCCCCGAATCAAAATGACTTTTACCAATCTCGAGTAAATCCTTCTCTCAGAATGGCCAATGTGAAACCGTTTCAAGAACAACAAGTCGGGCCTGGGCTAGGATTAGGCTATACGAATGAAGGAAGCGGTGGATATAATTCAGGTATGGCAATGAGAGAAGCTTGGATGCCCAAATCGGTCGACGAAATGCGAACCAACAATAACCAGCGTGCATCAGGCGTCGGGTTATTTGGACACGAGGGTCCCGCAAACAGTTCTATTAAAACGCTGGGTTCTATTGGAGATGTCGAAAAGAATCGCGTCGAACGAACATTTGATATGGGTCCCGACAGATACTTCACTACTACGGGAGTGGAAAAAGCGCCACCTCTCCATGCGATTCCAATCGATCGATATGTCAAACGCCCCGAAACAAGTGCGTCTTATGCGGGCATTGCGGGAGCACACAATTCAGAAATGTATAATCGTAATGGTGAATTCATGGAATCCAAACATATGGATTTGGGACCCGTTCCTCTCGGTGGAGCAAGACAAGCAAGTTGCCCCACTGTCTCGGACTTTGAGATGCAAGCCCAGCGAGCATACCCCAACAATCGGTCTACCAATAGTTCCGAGACGTACTTTGGAGCGTTCAGTGGTGCCATTGGTGCCGTGATTGCCCCACTTCTCGACGAACTACGTCCTTCGCGCAAAGAAAATGTGCTTGGTACATTGAGACCTTATGAGAACGCGCACACTAAAGTTTCCTCTTCTTATTTATTCAACCCCAACGATCGTCCCGCGACCACCATTCGAGAGACAACGGAAATCAATAAATTCACCTCTGGTGTGAATCGTAATCAAAACGGAGGCGCGTACAATACTACCCCGCATCAATCCATTCACAATCAGCGCGAGACAACCACGGATGTGTTTTATGCAGGGAATGCTAGTGCGGGGGATCGTACCAAAGCCATTCGACCCTATGATGCGGAATATCGTCAGCGAAACAACGAGACAAAATCGTCCACGATTCAAGGACATATGGTGCAGGGGAACATGAATCTCATGAATGCAGATATTCAGATGCGCAATCGCAACGGGGAGATGTCGAATACCCGACCCTTAACAAGAACGAATGCTCCTCAGCAGTTTCATTCTGCCGAGACGATCGGGGCAATGCAGAACAAACAAACCACCTATTCCAACCTCCAAATGGATCGCAATACGCCAGATATTTTAGACGCTTTTCGCCAAAATCCGTATACCCATTCCTTAACCAATATCGCTTAAAAAAATAAAATCGGTGGTCACTATATAATGAAGCGTCCGTGTCGCGATTCAGATGGAACCTACCATATCCATGGTCAAAAGTTTAAGGAACTGTTTGGTTCGAGACAACAAGTGTGGAATAAAACGTGCTACAAAACGGAAGGTGGGCTTGTCAGAAGCGATTTGCTCATGAACAAATGGGGACGGATTGTGTCTGCCAAGAAGCATGCCACCGCCAAAAAGGAAATGCGTTTATTAAAACATGGATATACCGCGAAGAAGGGAAAGTTTGGTTTCGTCAAGGTGACACCCAAGAAGACCCGTAAGTCGCGTTAAGTTTTCTATATGATTTCCAGTAAAATAATATAGAGAGTCGGCATTTGAAAAAGAAAATGAATGATCGAGACAACCGCGCATTTGAAAAGGAGTTTTGGAATATAACAGAAACGATTCGAAATGGAGCGGTGTGTGTCGGAACAGATGATGTCACACAACAATATCGCCAAAACTGTTTAGAACAAGCCTATTGGCGTTTGTGCCATGAATTGGCACCGATTTTGCTGTCTAATGGACTACTGTCCAGTAGCCAAGAACTGCTGAATTTGTTGGATACCTCGGCGATGATACAGAAAAGATTGATTCGACCTGTGTCTCAAAGTTCGACGCAAACTTGAGTGAACCAATAGTCATCCATTGAACTCTGTTTCCACCGAATACCAAAATAAGAATAGAATATATCAGGACATTTATCAGCATCCTTCTCTGCGATACACAAATCATTGAAAAACTGTTCTAGAGAAGACCGACACAAAAACATGGAGGAATCTGATTGTAGACGCACCAAATAGTCTTGCAAAGTGTATATAGGCGCGCCGATTGTTGTAAACGCATCTTGATTGGATTGTAAGAAACAGGCACATTCTCCTTGTCTCAATATTGAAAATTTATGATATGGTGTATGAAACGAATATAGTTGTAGTTCGTTTGTTTCTAGAGAATTTGGGAGCTCACAAAAGGACTGTTTATTGTATTTCATGCCAATTTCATCCAGAGTCAACGGAATCCGTGTTAAGAAGAAAAATACCGCTGTGGTAGTTGATGTGCAACTATTCGCATCTAAACCTACGTAAAACGATTTCCCGTTATAATGAATGTATTCGGGATGCGATAAGTTTCTCATGACTTTACCTCTTATCCTATGTGGAACGTCATCAATTGTTTTCGTGCGTAGATAGTTCAAAGTAGCATCCATAATAGTCATGTAGAAGTTTTACATCCAAACTTAACGAAACTTCAACTTTTATGAGTCTTGAAAAAGATGTCCCAGTACATAAACATATGTCCGTAGTTACAGTTAAAATGTTGGTGATGCATATGATGGTCATGCGGGGTTCCGAACCCAATCCGTTTGAACACCGGGTCCCAAGGATGACTAAATTCGGAATGAATAAGAGTTAACCAATTTGCATAAATAGTCCCGAACGTCATATAGGACCATACATTTGCAGGTACGATTTGGCACGAAATAAACAGAGGGATTAATATCATACATATCGTATCCATATACGAACCATTGAACGCGTCAAACATTTTCGGGTGAATAAATCGATGGTGATGTCGATGATATTTCGAATATTTATGCTCGATCATATGCATGCCGTATTGAATGAAATCCTGTAATAAAAGCAATTCGGCGACATGTATCCATTGAATATTTCCTTCGAAAGAATAATAACTCGACGGTATCCACCCGCAATTCCAAGTAATGGTCAAATATCCAATCAACAGCAGAAACCCTTCGGGTTGTATCAAATGTCCGAATATCTCGTTGAGTTGGATTTCCCGTTTTGTCGTATAATAAATGACTGTCACCGTTTGACCTACCGCGACGCTCGTGATTCCTAAAACAAGACCTAGATATTCAGAATTTGAGTCCGGATCTTTTGGAAAATCATAGTATGTGAGAAGTAAAGGCACCGAGAGAAGGGAAGACCAGAACAAACAGGAATAGGCCAAATCGAATATCATATACATTTATCTTTCAAAAATAACGGCGGTCAATTGAAACTTTTTAATTACTTTCAGATTTATTTTTATCTTGTTATTTTCGTCATCTATAAAATAACAATGTTCGTAAATGTCGAATAAAATGTCGAGTATTTCATTTATGTCCGATTCTCTCAAAAACACGCGATGCAATGAAATATAAATTGTTGGTTTATATGTTTCGAGAAATGTTTGCATCGCTGGAATTAATATGATTTCACCACCTTCTATATCCATTTTGATTAACCCTATATTTGTCGAGTCTATATCCCGTAGAGCGGTTTCGATAGTTATGGTCTCTACTTGTATAATATCGCACTTTCGTTCCTCATACGAAAGAAACCCTTCTTCTCCATAATTATGATAGAATTCTTCTTTATTCTCTAACCCGACTAATAAAGTAGACATGGAATTTCCCAATTCTCCGTTCCCACCGAATTCAGAGACGCTATCTCTATCGCTTAACGCTTTTCCAATCACGGTGATGTTGTCGAATGAATTCACGGATAGATTTTCTTTTAGTCTCTCTAATGCGATCGGATCGGGCTCGAAACAAATCACTTGTTTGAATTTATTCGCACTGTACAATACAGTTGGTCCGATCCATGTACCAATGTCTACATAAATTTTATCTGGATTTTGGTAATGGTCTAATATATGAAACGTATTTTCTTCCCAGTTGCCGTTATGTACTTTCGGCATAAACCATCCAATAGAATATAGACCGCTAATATTGAATTCAGTGTCTCTTTTTTTACACTGTTGTACCAGACTCATGGTTGAGTTGTATGTCGAATTATTTTTATATGGTTCATTTTTTCCTTTTCACAACAACTACATATATAACGTTGTCGATTGTTAACAATATAATTTTATTATTTCTAACAATTCATTGTTTTCTTTCCTTTCAATTCTATCCATACACTCGCGGATTGTCTCTACCAGTTTAGTTAATTTATCTTGAATATCTATTTTGCTCACATTTGAGTCTGGATTAAACCGTATAAATAACCATTTGCCACTGTGTATCATATACACATCATCATAGCGAATCTCTTCGTCTATTTTGTCATATCCTCGATGACCGAACTCATCTGTTTCAATGGCTAGAATTGTATTGCCTATCAATTTACGATGGTCTATACGACGACGATGTGTGCAATCGCAATTACCTGTATACAGCCGTGTGTCGTGTATAAACCCATCAAAGTTTTTATTGATGATATTCCTTACCATTATTTCTTTGGTATGTCTATAAGTAATTTTACTTCGTTCATCATTTGGAAAGATTTCTTTGAAACAAGTAGCACAATATCCGTCGTATGCAGATGATCCCGATCGACTATCTATCCAATCTATACAATTAGGACATCTCGCTCCGCCACCATGTGCTATACATTTATCGGTTTTGCCTTGTGCACTTACTTTACAACCTGGTTCAACACATCTCGCTCCGCCACCATGTGAAATACATTTATCGGTTTTGCCTATGGCACCTGATTTACAATCTGGTTCAACACATCTCGCTCCACCACCGTGAGCTACACATTTGTCAGTTTTGCCTTGTGCACTTGATTTACAATCTGGTTCAGCGCATCTCGCTCCGCCTCCGTGAGCTACACATCTATCGGTTTTGCTTATGGCACTTGATTTACAACCTGGTTCGACACATCTCGCTCCGCCACCGTGTCTTTTACATTTATCGTTTTTGACTCGTGCACTTGATTTACAACCTGGTTCGACACATCTCGCTCCGCCACCGTGTGATATACATTTATCGGTTTTGCCTCGTGCACTTGATTTGCATCCTGGTTCAACGCATCTCGCTCCGCCACCATGTGATATACATTTATCGGTTTTGCCTATGGCACCTGATTTGCAACCTGGTTCAACGCATCTTGCTCCGCCACCATGTGAAATACATTTATCGTTTTTGACACGTACACTTGATTTACAGCCCGGTTCAACGCATCTTCCTCCGCCACCATGTGAAATACATTTATTTGTTTTGCCTATGGCACTTGATTTACAATCTGGTTCAACACATCTCGCTCCGCCACCATGTGAAATGCATTTATTGGTTATGCCTATGGCAATTGATTCGCAATTTGGTTCAATACACAGACGCCTTATGCGTTTCTTTATTACAATGCAATATTCTTGCAACATTCTTGAAATAATATATATACTAGATAAATATTATTTTAAGTCATTTTCCCTAAACTTCTCTCGAAAAAATATACATCGGTGATTTTATCCATTTTTCGTTGTTAATTTTGAATTGATATTCTTTATTTTCAATTGTATATTTGGATTTGAGAAGATTTTTTATAATCGATAACCAAGGGCGTTTTCTTTTATCTGGTTCTCCAACTGCTTTCATGTTGTTAAAAGCAAACCATTTGCGTATTTCGGGTATTAGCTCCATAATTTGAGATTGTATTTCTATATTTTGGTCTAATTCATATAACGTGTATGTATTTTTATTTTCCAAATCTAGTATACCAATTATTTTGTCAGTAATTTCATTTTGTTCTTTTTTGTACAATTCACTTTTTAATCTCATCTATGTAAATTATAGTATATAATTTTTATACTATTTCGCATTTATAAAAATCTGCATCTTCCTCGTACATTTCTGCCCGCGAAGCGGGTGATCGATGAATCTTCTCGAGAAAATACCAAAAATGGGAAAACTGATACGGAAAATTTACAATCGTTATGTATCAGCATCAAAAAAAATAAAAAAAATTGAATTTAATAAAAAAAACTAATTCATAATTAAATTAAAATGACGTTGGATGACTATATTAGACAATTGCCGCCTTATATTGGAAAGGAAATATTCAAGTTTATTATTCCCGATTCTCTATTGATAAAATATGATGACAATCGTGTTCAAACTGCACTTATCAACGATAAACCAATCAAAAATACAAATGGTGAATATTTGACGAGATACAAAAAGAATAGTCATCATCGATATTATTTAAAAACTAAAACAATTAGATGTTTTTGCGACGGTTGTGGTCGAGAAGACTGTCATAGCAGGGGGTGTAGAGGTGGACATAGTTATGAAATTTATTATACATCAAGGTTTGTTGGTAAACACGTCGATAAAGCATTACTTGAATTAGCATTAGCTAACAGACCAGTTCCAATCCTACCCATTCAAGATCTCGAGAATTTGGAGAACTTGAATGGGTGGTAATTCTCGAGAAAAATACCAATCCAATTTTTTCTGGAGAAAAATAAAAAGTTTCATCAAAAATAAATTTCCCCCCCCCCTCATTGACAACTATTGACATCAACTATTGACACATTTTTAAGAAAAAACGAACTTATCAAGGAAGGATACTTTCTAAAACCTTTCATTTTTTCGCTCGACAAGTTTGCTGACTATTGACTTTTTTGGACAACTATTGACAATGCCATTTACGAGAGGTGTTAGATTTATAACACGAAGAATCCTTACTATCCCAGGTCACCCCAAAGATCTTGGGTTGGGAGAATGCTTCTCCTTTTCTCGAGAAAAATACCTACCCAATTTTTTTTGGAGAAAAATATAAAAAGATTCATTAAAATAAATTCCCCCCCCCTCATTTCCAACTATTGACGTCAATTGTTTACATATTTTGAAGAAAAAGCAAACTTATCCAGGAAGGACACTTTCTACCCCCTTCGTTTTTTCGCTCGATCAGTTTGACAACTGTTTACACATGGTCTGATAACTATTGACAATACCATTTACGGAACGTTTCGACATTCAAAATTAGAAATCCTTATTATCCCAGGTCACCCCAAAGATCTTGGGTTGGAAGAATCCTTCTCCTTTTCTCGAGAAAATAAAAGATCAAACTTTTTTGAGAGAAAAATAAAAAGTTTCCAAAAATAAACTCCCCCCCCCTCATTTCCAACTGTTGACACCAAGAATTGACATTTTTTTAAGAAAAAACAAACTTATCCAGGAAGGACACTTTCTAAACCCCTTCATGTTTTCGCTCGATCAGTTTGACAACTATTGACTTTTTTGGACAACTGTTGACAATACCATTTACGGAACGTTTCGACAAACTCGATGTAAATTGCCTTACTATCCACGGTCAAATGTGATATCTCGAGAAAAACGTATAAAAAAAATATATCAGTAATGTAAATGCAATATTGTGATATTTGTAAAATGACCTTCAAAACGAAAGCATATCTAGAAAAACATATTGCCAACTCAAAACTTCATGCCAAAAGGAGTGTATCTGATCTATGCTACGTTTGTCCATGTGGAAAAAAGTATTCTCATCGACAAAGTCTACATTTACATAGAAAGTCCTGTATAATGGATAAATCGGAAAACGAGACACAAAAACAAAAGATTAATCAATTAGAACAACAAATTGAGCAATTGTTACTCGCACAATATCCAATGCAACAAAACACCACCAACAATATTGGAACACAAAACAACAATGTTCATATCACGGTGAATGCATTTGGGAATGAAAATGTGGATTATATTACAAATAAAGTATGTCTCCAAATCGTAAATCAAGTATTCAATTCCGTTCCTACTGCCGCTCAAATCGTCTTTTTTAATCCAGAACATCCCGAAAACCATAATATTAAAATACCAAACAAGAAGGAGCCATATGCAATGGTTATGATTGCGAACCAGAAATGGGAAATGATGGACCGGAAAAAAGCCATTGCAAAAATGACGATGAAAAGCTATAATGTAGTCGAGGAGTCTTTCGAGAAAGTTCACGACCAAATGTCACATACAAAGAAGAAACATTTCAAGAATTTCTGCGAGAAAATGGAAGAAGAGGATCCTGTTTTGATAAAACAGTTGAACAATGAACTGGAAATGAAGGTACTTAGTGCGACTAGAATGGTTGAAGGAGAAGTATAGTATTCTTTTGTCTCAAACTTTTTTTTGAGACAAAAACAAATTTAAGGAATCCCTTTCCTTTTCTCGAGAAAATAAAAGATCAAACTTTTTTGAGAGAAAAATAAAAAGTTTCCAAAATATAATTCCCCCCCCCCTCGTTGACAACTATTGACGTCAATTGTTTACATTTTTTTGATAAAAAACAAACTTATCCAAGAAGGATACTTTCTAAAATCCTTCATTTTTTCGCTCGATCAGCTTGACAACTATTTACACTTTTGTCATAACTATTGACAAGACTATTTGTGTGGCGTTTCGAGACAATTAAAAACGAAAAGGTTACTAACTCAGGTCAAATATCAGACGCCAAACACGTTTTCATCCGAATACAAAACATATAAGAATCCATCCTTATCTTTGTGTTCTTGATAAAGATGAGACATGAGAGCAGAAGAAGGAGGAATACAACCATTGATAAACAAAAAAATAGCTTTTTCTGCTGGCAAATGCAATCTGGTACGAATCACAAATATAAATTGACCACAAGTCATGTCTAATGGGACTAAATATTTATTTTTTTCTAAAGGATTTGCTTTCGAGTGAACTACTTTTTCACAAATCAATGGTATTCGGTTGGAATATTTTCCAAGAATGCGATTGGTTTCCCAGCATCTTTGTTCGAAAGTATATTCTGATTTGAATCCCATATTGTTTCTGATTATAAAAAAATATAAAAATATTTCGTATTTTTATATAATGGAGCCAATAAAAACAATAGTCAATGTTGGAAAATACAAATTCCAAATAATGGACAATACATTATCTTTGAGAGGGCAAATTTATTGTCGAAATTTTAGAATTAGAGGCAATAATATAGATTGTGTCAATGTATCTATAACTTACAATGAAAATAGACCAGTTTCTGCATCTATTCCTCATATTATGTACGACGAAGAATGTTCCATATTCGACAGAGGAAATGGTTCCATTATCATGATAAATACTTTATTGCATCATATTCAACAACAAATACCTACAATCACCGAAATTCATTTTGAAGATAAATCAAATATTGAATGTGCAACTGAAGAATCAAAGAAAGCTTCTAGAAACCGGAAGAGGGGAACAAATGTATATCCTGTTCCGCTATATTATTTTTCAATTGCGTTTAATGGAGTAACGTGGTATGAAAAACAATTCAAAGCGAGACAAAAAGATATGAGTAAACATACAAAATACAGAGCACAAATAGATTATTTGCTGAATTCCAAATTACACCTTTTATCATTCAAATCGCCCGCTTTGCGGGCAGAAATGAATGAAGAAGGTGATGCTGATTGCGCATTTTCAATGCGAAATGGTGTAAAAACGAATACATCTTTTTTGACGTTTTTGGAGATTTCAAAACCTCCAATTGAAATAATGGACGAATTAGAACAGTACTATAACAAATCGGATACGTATGGAGATTTTTTTCAATCCATGCCAAAAAAAGATAGATGTAGACTTGTTCGAGATTGGATCTCGACATTTATGACGCATCATTTGAAAGATTTTGAAAACACAGGATGGATAATAGAACTACCAATTTCATTGAGAGGAGGAAAAAAAACAAGAAAATATTATTGTCCGAAAGGTAGAATTGTACATAATCAAACGTACAAGGATTTTGGAATTGACATTACAAATGTATGAACCATTAATTGCCATTGAGTAGACATATTTCAGTGGCTTGGTATATCTGCTTCAAGGCTTCTGGATCATCCTGTTCGAATTTGTTCTGAAAGGCTTGATATCGTTCTTTGCCTTTATCCGAAAGCTTGTCCAAGTTGTCGAGACGTTCATCCATCAATCCGTATCCTTTTTGCATTAATTCTTCGATCGTTTGCCGTTTATGTGCCAGTTCCCACTTGTCGTTTTTAAATACGGATGCATACGGTAATTTTCGGTTCGTGATTTTTATATTATGATTTTCGGGATGAGCGGGATGGAAATGGATATGTTTAATGATATGAGGAATGCTACTATAAGGAATCTTCATCATTTCTTGGATGAATTTGTCGGTAATATATTCCAGATTTTCACAACCATAGTAATTGATATTGATATTGGTCTGATTCTCGATACTATTGTTAAACACTTTGGTTCCAGTCTTTCCTTTCAAATCATCGATTTCTTTTTTGAGTTCTGCCTTTTCTAACTCTTTTTCTTCGAGCTTTTTTTCATAAAAGATGGTTAGATTAGATTCATTTTTTTGAGAGATCGTGCATTTTTTTTTATGAGCATATAAGCCTTGTCTATGTAGATAGTTTTTCCCACATTCGCATACGTTGAGTTTATCTACACATTTCATACGAGCAAGATGACTTTTTGTTCGTAAGTGAGTTTGTAAATATGCATTTCGAGTAAAAGATCTGTTGCAATTAGAACAGTAATGTGCGGACATGTATATTATATTTGATTATATTTAAGTTGAAAATGTGTAATCGATTGAAGCTCGTCTCGAGCAAATATCGTTATTATTGTAAAAACCATCAGATTGTTTATCGTAAGAAACATATTCTTTTAAACTTTTAAAAAAAGTAATCATTTGAAGCATAAAATGTAATCCTTTGAAGCATAACGAGCGATAAAAGAATCACTTTCGATAAAAGACTTACTATTATAGTATGATACTTTTCATTTCCAAACAAAAATATTCATGTAACTATTTGAAGCATCCAAAAAGGAGGGGGGGGGGGGGAACGTTTTTTGGAAGAAAA
>Ga0209550_10000405_pt1 | contig 39600 bp, 46 predicted proteins | sample LauGreSuBDMM15SN_2_FD_187567 | JGI IMG/M metagenome (GOLD analysis project Ga0209550, IMG submission 187567) | Freshwater lake microbial communities from Lake Michigan, USA - Su13.BD.MM15.SN (SPAdes) (version 5) | ecosystem: Environmental > Aquatic > Freshwater > Lake | place: Lake Michigan...
CCTTTCGAAGACATCACAGAAGAAGAATATAACAAGCGTATAAGCTCTTTACATTCTGTAGATTTGACTAAGGTGATAGAGATGGATGATACTGTTGACTTTGGTCAAGTAAGTGCTTGCGCTGGAAACCAGTGCGAAATTCAATAATATGAAACACGAGTTTATAAAAGATGTTCATTACTATCTCGAAGGAAACAAAGTTGTTTTCACTGAAGCTTATTTCTTACAGAGGGGCACATGTTGTGGCAATAAATGTAGACATTGTCCATTTACAAAACCTGTAAAGAAAGGAAACACTGAGGTTAGTAAGAAATCGTAATATTAGTTGTTGTTAATAAACGCCCTAGGATTTCTATCCTGGGGCTCTTTTTTCTTTTTAAAATTAAAAATCAATAATTATGGCAAAGGCAGCAAGTAGTGTAAGTCACAAGTTTCAAGACACATTAGATAGGTTAAATAAAGCCTATGGTGTGGGTTCAGTGGTAACGTTAAATGGTAAGAGTGGAGGTGAGTATGATGTTATTAGTACAGGATCTATTGGATTCGATTTCATCACACTTGGTATAGGTGGTTTTGTTAAGGGTAAGATGTATGAGCTCATGGGCTGGGAAGGCTCTGGTAAATCAACCATCTGTGGTCATGTTGTAGCTGAATGTCAGAAGAAAGGTGGAACAGTGTTATACATAGATGGTGAGCATGCTGTAGATAAGAAGTATTTCGAATCTCTAGGTGTAAACACAGAGAAGATGCTAATTGCTCAACCTAGCTGTGGTGAGGAAGGATTTAATATTGCTATGGAAATGATTCAAACTGGAGAGATTGATCTTGTAATCATCGATTCAGATTCATCATTGATTCCTAAGAAGGTGTTAGATGGTGAAGTTGGCGATAGTTCTATTGGTAAGAAGGCTCTATTGAACAGTAATGCCTATCCTAAACTTAAGACAGCTCTATCTGATCACAATGTATGTGTGATTGTAATTAGTCAATATCGTGAGAAGATAGGTGTTATGTTTGGTAACCCAACCACTACACAGGGTGGACATGCTCTTAAATACTATACAGATTGTAGAATAGAAGTGAGTAAATCGTTAGCTAAAGAAGGAGATGTAAACTATGGCAACATCACTAAGGTGAAATGTGTTAAGAACAAAATGTCTCCTCCATATAAGCTTGCTCAATTTGAAATTGTCTATGGTGTAGGTATAGATAAGGAGAAAGAAATCATGGAATTGGGAAATGAATATGAAATCTTTAAGAAGTGGGGAAAAACTATTACCTTTGGAGAGACTAAGTATGACCTTGAACAGTTTAGTCAAATGTTATTAGACAACGAAGAGTTTTATAATGACATCAGAGAGAAGATTAAAGCTAAAATTAACCAAACAGAAATTAAAACTGAAACAGATGTTGAAAGTGAAGATTAAAGAACTTTATACAGACGTGAAGCTCCCTATCAAGGGGAGCTCTCACGCTGCTTGTTATGATGTGTATGCTCACAGCATAACTAATGTTAATGATGGGAAAGTTAAAATAGGGCTAGGCTTTGCTACAGAAATTCCTATTGGCTGGAAAGGAATTATTGTTCCTCGTAGTAATCTAACTAAATACAACTGGGTTTTGAATAATTCCTTTGGTGTAATTGATTGTGATTACAGAGGAGAATGGATGGCTATATTCACTCCTATACAAATTGGTTCAATTGTTCCAGATTTTCCTTATCAAGTGGGAGAGCGTGTAGCACAAATCTATTTTGATAAAGTGGAAGAAGTAGAATTATCAAAAGTTGCAGAAATTGCAAGTTCTGATAGAGGTGAGGGTGGTTTTGGCTCTACAGGTTTAAAATAATACATATGAAGACTCTTTTTTATAACGCTGTATATTGTAATCTATGTGATGAAACAATCCAAAGTTATCATAGACATGATTATAAACACTGTAAGTGTAATAATGCTATGGTTGATGGTGGATTAGATTATGCTAGATGGGGATGGGGTGAAGAGGGTTCTGTGATTGATTTCAGTATGTTTATAGAAGATCATCCATTCTCTCTTATTAGACAGTATTATTATAGATGGAACCACATTCTTGGACAATATGTTATTCTTAAGGATGTAGAAGATGATTGGTTAGAAGCTATTCTTCTGTATTATATTCCTTCTGATGTACAAACAGGAACAATGGATGATGACTATCTATTATTATTTTTAATGGAAAAACAATACAGACTTAAAGATGAAGAGTAAATGTAAAACATGTGGTAGAAACTCTGAGGGTGACTATTGCTTTCAGCATAAACCAAGAAAGGCTTTAGCTAACAATGGTAAGGGACTTAGTAAGACTAGAAATTCTGATGACGGAGCTTATGTTATGAGAATGCAAGAATTCTTTCTTGATATATGGAAGAAGAGAAGGCATAATTCAGAAATAAGTGGTGTATATCTAGGAAGTGAACCAATGAGTACCTACTTCCATCACATCCTTCCTAAAGAGAAACATCCAGATGCTAAATATGATGAACAGAACATCATACTTCTAACATTAGATGAGCACACTAACGTAGAAAGTGATATGTATAAATACGAAGAAGTTAACATTAGACGTGAACAACTAAAAGAGAAATATGAAAGAGCCCAAGAGAGAGTATAAGAGTGACATTAAGTATAAAATAACACTTAATGATGAACAGAAAGAAGCTAAGAGGTTGATAATCAACAATCAAATTGTAATAATCACTGGTAGAGCTGGATCTGGTAAGAGTTTAGTAGGAGCACAAACTGCTCTAGACTTCTTATTTAAGAGACAATGTGAAAAAGTGTTTGTTACAAGAGCTACAATTGAAGTGGGGAACAGTCTAGGATTTCTTCCTGGAGCAATAGAAGACAAGTTTAATCCCTATCTAGAGGCATTTCAAGAGAATCTTATTAAGTGTTATGATCAAACAAAGATAGAGGAGCTTCTTGAACAAAAAAGAATTCTCACCTATCCTGTCCAGTTTATTAGAGGAAAAACTGTAGATGATATGTTGATTGTAGAAGAGGCACAAAACCTTACAAAGGCTGAAATGCTAGCCATTCTAACAAGAATAGGTAAGACAGGAAAGATTGTTATCAATGGCGATCTAGAACAAACAGACATCAGAGACAATGGTCTTAATGGTCTTGCTTATGCAATTGAGCTTAGTAAGAAGATAGAAGAAATCCAATACATTAAACTCAAGGAGAATCATAGAAGTGATCTTGTTGGTAAAATCTTAGACTATGAGTATGGTAAATAACAATCTTTATTGGTATCAAGCACAAGTACTTAGAATTTTAGATGGTGATACAGCAGAGCTATCTATAGATCTTGGATACACTGTTCTATGGAGATCTACATGTAGATTCTATGGAATAGACACTCCTGAGACACGTGATAAGAACCCTGACCTAAGAGAAATCGCAAACAATGCAAAAGAATTTACCAAAGAACATCTACCAATTGATTCAATCATTCTTATACACAGTAGAGAATTGGATAAATATGGCAGACCACTTGTGGATATATATTGTGGTAAAGACAATAGCATTCATCTTAACACTGCTCTTATTGATAATGGATTAGCAAAACCTCTTAAATATTAAACAATGAAAAGTCAATTCTTTTACACACGTAAAGAAATTAGTGGTGGTACACCAGAAGCTCCTGAATATAAGGAGTTTAGAGACAGTTTTAACATCAATAAGGTGATAAGAAGCATCACCCTAGAAGATGGTCGCATTCTCGTTCTATTTGATGATATGCATGAAAGAGCTCAAGAGGTTCCTGATGTAGATCCTAAGACAAAGAAAATGAAAGGAATGAAGAGAGAACGTAACATATATCAAACAGAAATATTCCTTGATGCAGAGGATGCAAAAAGATTTTATGAATTCACTACCATCAATTAGTGCTAAATGCATCACTTATGGAAGAGTGGACTTTTTGGAGGAGGCTATTTATAGCTTCCTTCAGCAAGACTACAAAGGTGAAAAAGAAATGGTTATAGTTAATGACTATCCTTTACAAACATTAATATACGATCATCCTGAGATTAGGATTATCAATCTTGACAAAACCTTTCCCACTATTGGTGATAAAGAAAACTTTGCTGTAGAGCAATGTAAAGGAGAATTGATTGCTGTATGGGATGATGATGACATAGCTCTTTCCAATCATCTAAGTAATATTGCTAAGTATTGGAATGATGATACAAATCTATTACATTGGAGTAGAGGAGTTTTTTATAACAATAAAGCAATCACAGACATTACACAATTAGGTAATTCTGGTATTGTTTATAGCAAGAAGATTTGGGAAGAGATAGGAGGACATCCTCTAGAGAATGCAGGATATGATATGACCTTTGTACAAGCTATTCATAAGAAGGGAAACATTGTACACGCTGCTCCTCCTAATGATGAAGTTAGTTGGTTCTATATGTGGGGTGGTCGTGGTTATCATATGAGTGGACAAGGAACAGATGTTCCAGGAAAAGCTAATGTAATCAAAAGACACACTTCTCATATTGAAAAAGAAAGACAACAAGGAAAAATTCCTACAGGAAATGTACAACTCCATCCTAACTGGGATAGAAACTATCCTGAAATGTTAAAGACGTTTAATAAAAAAGCCTCCTAAATTGGAGGCTTTTCTTTTAGACCTAAGAGCAGATCTTACGGTATGCAAATAGGTACATGAAACGTGCTTCTAAAGAATAAATGTTCTAGACCATCTATTCACCCAGTGTGCATTGTTAAGAGGCATGTGAAGCTATTATTTTGACAATCTCTTCTGTTTCATAGGAAGCATAGGACTCTTAAGACGAAGCTTTGTATCAGCCTCACGCATAAAGTTATCCTTAGGATTAGGGTTATTCACCTTAGGAGCTTTTCTAGGCTTACCAGACTTCTTAGCTTTACCAGAGGTCATACCACTAGCAGCCATACTTACAGGTTTTCATCTTACCACCAGATTTCATTTTGCCACCCATTTTCATCATTGAGTTTTTCATCATTGATCCATCAGGCATCATGTGCATTCCACTCATTGCTTTCATTGCTTTACCATTCTTAGCTTTAGGAGCCATAGAAGCAGCTTTACCACCGTATTGCATTTTCTTCTTAGGAACTTTACCATCTTCTTTCATAGAAATGGCTATAGCAGCTTGTTTCTTAAGAGCAGCACCAGACTTAGCTTTAGGCATTTTAGCTCCAGATTTAGCTTCTTTTTTAGCAGCTACAATGATGTCAGCTCTTGTAACACCAGGATTTTTATCATATCCAGATTTAACAGATTTCATTCCTAATTCTCCGCCAGATTTCATAGATTTCTTAACAGTTGCCATTTTATTTAATTTTAGATTTTATAATTTTACCACCATTCTTCTGATAGCCCATTTTGTTTCTAACAGCTGTAGGTAGTTTACCAAGACTTTTCTTTTTAGAAGGATCTACAGGCTTTAAAGCACCACCATTCTTCTTCTTAGGAGCAGATTTTGCTTTAGCTTCTTTAATAGCTTTAGCATCATTCTGACCTTCCCATCTTCCCATTCTTTGAACATTTGGTTCATTAGGATATTCTTTTCCTCCTCTTATTCCTCTACTATATCCAGCTCTGTAAAATGCACTATCTGCTGATGAAGGTGTTCTACCACTTCTACCATAGCCTCCTTCTGAATCATTAGCATCAACTCCTTGTTGTAAACGATCATAGTTAAGCATAGGCTTACGTGGTTTAGGCTTAGATTGTGCTTTCACACCATTCTGAGCCTTCTTAACTGTTTTCTTAACTGTAGCCATTATTTCTATTTTAAATTGTTAGCAGTTCCATTTTTTCAAAGCTAATGCTTTTCTAGTGGGTTTACCATTAGGTTTCTTCATAGGACCATCCACCCCTCCCATTCTTGCACAAAAACTTTTTCTTCTCTTAGCAGATTTAGATCCTTTCTTAAGCTTAGAAGGAGGTGTAGTTACTGCCATCTTTAATTTAGATCCAGGATTAGCAGCTTTATAACTAGCAACACCCTTAGCATTTAGTCCACCCTTAGGATTCTTTCCTTCAGAGCGTGTCCATGCTGGTGTTTTACCACCATTCTTCATAATCTTTTTTACAGTAGCCATCGTTATTTCTTTTTCTTAACACAATCGTTAACTGTCTTACCACCTTTGCCCTTCTTAGTTCCTTGTTTAACATATCCTGTCCAACAGCTTATTTTACCACCATTCTTTAATGATGTACCATCTTTCTTAATTAGAGGACCGTTAGGAACTTTAGTGATGTTTCCACCATTTTTAAGAACACCTTTCCCTACATAAGCTTCTGCTTTCTGTGGATTATAAACTTTAGTCTTAGGTATTCTAGGCATGGTTATTTACTTTTACGAGCTTTAGCCATCTTCTTAAATGTCTTAGCTAATGTTTTAGCTTTACCAGTGCATCCAGGTTTAGTGATAGGCGTACACTTTCCAGCAGTACCACGTTTCTTAATAGAAGCTGTAGCTTTCTGTATCCATTTCTCTGCCATGGTTACTTCTTTTTAGCTTTTAACTTACCACCCATCTTCATAGATTTTGGTGCAGATTTTTTAGTTCTTTTAAAAGCTTCATTATATCCTCTTACTTCAGCTCCTTTTGGAGAAGGATATTGTTTAAGATCTTCACCTTTAATTTGTTTATCAAATCCTTTTTTGTAATCAGCACTATCTTTAGCTGTTGGAGTTTTAAAATAGTCCCAACCTTTGCCTTTTACATCACTATAATTAGGTTTTAATTTAGCACCTTTCTGAGCTTTCTTTGCAGTTGCCATTGTTATTTCTTTTTAGACTTACCCTTAGCACCAAGTGTACGTTCTTGAATCTTTGTCCAAGCACCTTTAGGATCTACCATAGGAGCTTTCTTTCCTTTGCCACCACCAACACCTGCAGAGATGTTTTTAGCTTTTGACATAGTTTTTTTCATAGTCTTCTAAATGTTATATTGGGTTTAACAATAATATCCTTATGGCAGTATTGCCACATCTCACCAGTGTCATTAAGTATAACTGTGTAGATTGTGTCTGTCTCATGCCCATAGTCTGTAACTAACCAAATGATCCCTTCACCTTTAGGTGTAACCACTTCTATTCTATTAGAAGGTTCAAAGATCACTTCTTCTTAGCTTTAATCTTCTTTTCCTGCTTGAGCATCGCAGCTGTGGGTTTCTTACCACTTCCTTTATTAGCACGAACGTTGTCCCAAAGTCCTCTTTGAGAAACAGAACCATCCTTACGTTTAATCATTTGTTTCATAACTAACCAATTTTACCCTCAGCATTGATTCTACCAATGATGGCAATAACACTACCAATAGCAGCTACTATTTGACCAGCAATGATTCCAACGTTTCCTTGAGCAGCTTTGATAGCCTCTGTGTGTGCTTTCAATTGTTCAAAATCTGGATTAACAGGAACCTCTATAGGAACTTGAAAATACTGCGTAGCAACAAATCCTAAAGCAGCAATAACGATTCCCCAAATTGTCTTAGATTGATACCATTTTTTACTTTCCATAATTATTGTTTTTCTTCTGTTGACTCTTTAATAATACCAGCTTCTACGTTCTTAGCAAGAAGTTTTTCAATCACTTCATTAGCTTTGCTAATAAGAAGGATTCTTTGTGCTTCTTCTGTAGAAAGAATTGCTCTTAATGAATTAAGAAGGATGCCAAATTCTGCTCCTGATAATTCAAATACATCTGTTTGTGTCCACTTGTAAGCCTTGTTTGGATCAAATTGCTCTTTAACTAATTCCATAAATTTTTGATTTTAGGCGTAAATTTATGTAATAGTTTTCATTCTACCAAATTTATTTCTAAACAATGGTTAAATTAAGCTGATCAGCAGCCCAATTATAAATCCACTCATTAGCATTAATCTCAGCATCCCACAAAGCATAATCATCCCCATTAATAGCTAGTTCACCAACAATTAATGTTTGTGATGTTTGCTCTTCAGGACTAATTACAATCAACTCAATGAGCTGATATTGGAATGTAGCTGAATCAATTAGATTGTCTCCTGTACTGTAAAGATTAAAAACGTTAGCTTGATGCTCTTCTCCTTTGAACCACGTAGTGATTGGTTGAATTTGTGCCATAATTAAAAAATTGTATAGTATGTGTTTATGTTATTTTGAATACCTGTATTATTTGCAGTTTGACTTGTATTATATAAAATATTTTCTTGAAATAAATTATTAGACACAATACCAATACCAGCCCATGCATTTAATTGATTAATAACACCATTTGCAGCTTGTGGAATTACTGTTAAACTTTGGCTAACGCCATTTAAAAATATTGTAAAAACATTAGAATTATTTAAACTTGTAAACAAAATTCTTCCTGTACCTGTATAATTAAATCTTTCTACATTTACTGTATTGTGTGACAAAGCAGTCCCATTGCTATTAACAAAATTAATATAATTTGTATTTGCTGTACTTGTGCCAAAAGCAAGACTAATATTTGTGCCTGTTCTTGACATTACAGAGTATGCAGCAAAACTTGAATTTTGTGTTATATTATTTGTCAAATTTAAATAACCGCTATTTGCAGCAATTTTTCCACCATCAGTAACTAAAATTCCACCAGTTTGTACAACAATTGGCGCAACTGAATAAGAAGCTAAATTTGCATTGTTTCCATTTCCGCTTTGATCGTAAAATTTTGAAATTCTTACTTCAGATAAACCAGCAAAAGTTAATATAGCTGTAGTATCTACAACATTATTTACAAAACCTATAGACAAAACTGTACCAGTTATATTTTGTACGTCAACACAAAAACCTGTATATGCACTTCTTAATTTTCTAAATGAATATGCAGCAACAGCACCAGGGTAATCATCTAATAAAAATGGAACACCCCCAGCTCTTGAAGATTCTAATACACCAATTTGTAAACTCATAATTAAGCTATTAAATTTCCATAACAATGCCATTCATTAGTTCCTATTTTAACAAGTGTGCAACCAGCATATTGCCCTGCAAGTTTTAAGAATGCTGAGAAGCTTCTTATTGTTACACCAACAGCTGCTGTAATAGTTGTTGCACCTGCTCCAAACTGTGTTACATCTATTTTACTTCCAATAGGGAAATTAATAGACGATTCAAGAGGAACAGTTAATGTGTTTGCAGAAGCAACATTCATTTGAATAAGCTTACCTCTGTCAGCAAGAAGCAATGAATAAGATGCAGTTTGTGTATTTGATGTAATGGTTTCTTTAAAAACTCCTGTTACAGTGAGGTCACCAGTGATGGTATTACCTACACCATCCCATCTATATTTGATATTACCCTGTCCGTCTGCTAGGATGATGTTATTGTTTAGTGTTACTACACCTACATTTATTTGTGATCCTATGATGGTGTTATAACTACCATCAACTAAAGTATTGGCATTACTTGCTCCGAAAACATTATTATATGTGCCTATTGTTAATCCTTGTAAACTTTGACTACCAAATGCATTATTTAAAGAACCAGTAGTTAAGTTATTTAATACTCTAAACCCATAGCTTGTATTAATAAAACCACTTGTTAATAATCTTAATGAATGATATCCAGTTGCAGTATTGTATAATCCTGAACTATTATTTTTTAAAGCATCTAAACCTAATGCAGTATTAGTATTAGATGAAAAAGCACCTCTTCCAACAGTGATTCCATTAACTGTCAAATCAAACGCACCAAGGTTTACAGCTTGTGTTGCTCCTGTGTATGGAACAAGTCCTGTTAGAGAAATGCTTCCCCAAGAGAGTGTTGAGCCATTTGTAGTTAGAAACTTACCATTATTTCCTAATTGAGAAGGGAGTATAGAAGATGCTGCAGAAGCTATTAGTAGATCAAGGTCTAAATAGTTCTTTGGAGCAGTGGAGAGTTTGTCCCAGAATCCAGTTTTTATAAATGTAGGCATAATTTAATATTGAATTTTATTACGGATAAACTCTAATTTCTATTGAAGTTCTATCTGCATTAGTTCCCAAATCTGCTAACGGACCTGAATTTTCGTAAGAATAAATTTGACATTCAGTGTCACTTATTCTTCCTATTTGCAATGCAAATGGACCATTACCATCATAAGAAGGAGTATTAATAACTGCCCAAGTTTTATTTTGAAGAAAAATACCCTCACTTGCTGTTAATCGATACTCACCTGTACTTACTCTAGAATATGTAATTGTAACACCTAATGTATTTTCTAAAACAAAAGGAACAGGGGCATCGATGCCTTCTTGACTAAGCAATGCAACATACTTCTTATAAGGTGTTCCTCCTCCACCAATTGATTGAATGAGGTTGTCAAGATTCAAATATTCCTTGGGAGCTTTAGATAGTTTTTCCCAAAATCCTGTTTTAATAAAAGTAGGCATGATTTTTATATTGATATGTTAAAGACTATTGTTGCACTGCTCTTTATACTCTTGGAGAGGTTGAGCTGTATTTGTAACATGTTGTGGAATTTTAATAGTTCTTCCAATAACATGTCGTTGTACATTGGTAGGCTTGGAGCTAGTCTAAAGTGGTAAGAATTAGGATTCTTTGTTATCTCTAATGTAGAAAGCTCATCTACAGAATCAATAATTCCCTGAAGATGTGCCAGATAAGCTAATTCATTATCTGGCATCACTTGTGGGAAGAATTTTGTTTGTACTTGCATTAACTAAGTGTAAGTAAGTATTTAGTTTTAGCTGCTTCTCCAGAAAGAGCATCAGCAAGATTACATACGTCATGATATGAATTTGCTTCACCATAGCTCTTTAGGCTAGAAGCAAATGACATCAATTCACTAACTATAGAATTAGCAGGTGCTCCTCCAAGAGGATCTATTTTATAAGCACTAGGACGCTTACCTGTGTAGCCCATAATCTTCTCAATCAATCCATCCTTGAAATCATGTACATAGTCATACAATCCTCCTAGAGCTTGATGCTCAGCATAAGAGCTTGTCTGCCAATGCAATAGATGTAATTGCTCATGAAAATACGTGAGCTTTGCTGCGATGGTTTCAAGAGTCATAGCTCCTCCAGATGATTTAGACATCATGTCTTCTGGAAATAGGGATTTTGCCATTGTGTTTGTTTTAATTGGTTTTATGACTATCGACAAGTGCTTGTATAAACTCTCTTAGATAAATTACATATTCAGTATTCGATTGACGAATTGATTTTCCTTCAGCAATAAAATCAGATAGAGGTTTCAACTCAGGGGTTTCTATTAAATTTGACATATTGTTTATTTTATAATGATTAATTATGGACAAGTACCCCAAACTGGTTTAGGAAGCACCCATGCAATAGCTCCTGCAGAAAAACTTGTAGGCTCAGATGGTATAAGAGAAACACACCAAGAACTTAAGTTTTGATTGAAGGATGTTAAAAAAGAAAACATAGCAAACATATTTGTTACATTGCTAACATTCCAAGAACTAATATCTTGATTGAAATTTGAGTTACTAAACATAGAATCCATGTTAGTAACATTGCTAACATCCCATGAGCTTATATCTGAATTAAAGTTGGTATATCCAAACATGTAACTCATATTAGTGACAGTGCTTACATCCCATTCATTTATTCTATTGATTGTAGTTATTCCTGTTGCTCCTGCAAAAAACTGACTCATTGTTGTTGCTCCAGTTAAATCAAGAACATCTGTAACTGCAGAAAGATCTAAATTAAAACATTCTCCAAAAGCTCCAAATCCATTACCAGTTGCATCACCAACTTTTAAATTGCCCCATTGACTTACACTTATAATTTTTGCAACTGACTCAAAATAAGATGTTAAATAAGAAGCAAAACCAATTATAGTCCCAGTTATTGTAATTACATAATCACCAGCTGTAGCATATGTATGCTGACATGTAGCAAATGAATTTACAGAAGTTGTTCCATCACCCCAATCAATTGTGCCACTATATATTCCATCTGCAACATAAAAAAGTGATACCACTTCGTCTGGTTCAGTGGTTCTCCATGTACTAATAAATGGGAGTGCAGGAACAAAATTACAACATAAATATGCTGGTGTTTCTGACCAATTACCCACCTTAGGTTTAAATCTATTAAGAATGAGACTTCCTGGAATCACTCTTCCAGAACCATCATATCTCACGTATGCTTTGTTAATTCTTTTATTACTCATGTTAATTATAATGTAGTGGTTGTAGATGTAGTGGTTGTAGGATTGCAACATTCGTATGCAGGAATCTCTACCCACTTCCCAACCTTGGGCATTTTTCTTCTTAGAATTAGGCTACTGGGAACTATTCTCCCAGTCCCATCGAATCTTACATAAGCCTTCAATGGTCTTTTGTCAATATTTGCCATAATTAATAATTTAAATTGTATTTATTTTTAACGTTAAACATTTGTTGTAGGTAGTAATGATTACAGAGTGTTTTACTCTTTTCATCATTTAGCACCTTCTGTAAATAGACATCATCAAAAGGACTGATGTTATTGTGATAGTTTCCTTTATAGAATGTAGGAATGTCACCTTGGAAGTTTGATGTTATTCCTGCGTTATGAAGGATTCCTACGTGCTTTAGTTTATCAATGTGATCAGAACTCCATGCAAAATTCATAGCAGGGATGATGAGTGTTTGTTGTTCTCTAAACCATAGATTCCATAACAAAGCCCACATATCAGCACACCACACTTGAAACCCTTTATTCTCACTCTCAAAGAATTGTTTATTTACATTCTTTAGATAATAAGTTATTGTTATACAATCTCCTATCATCTTCTCCCAGAAACTAGCTCCTATGTTCTTAAGGAGATATTGTGCTCCTCCTGAATGGTCATTGTTAAGTTCACAGATTTCTCTATTGATACCAACTAAGCTTGTCACTTCTGAAAGGATGTCTGCTTTCATATAATCATTCATCTTCTCAGGAAGGACATCATTGATTTTACTATCAAAATATGAAGCATTGATGTAACCAGTGGTGTTTGATAAATAACATACATCATCATCTATGTATTCATCAATGTTAAATGATTCTGTAAACACTACATCACAATCACAATAGAACACTGCCTTGCTAACCATATCAGGATGAGCATTGAAGTATTTCATCAAACAATATGGTCTTATAATGGGAATATAAATCCCTATGAGCTTACTGATTCCATCTGTGTCCTTTATATAACTAAATTCAGATTCTGGATAGAGAGCTTCTAGCTCTTTCCATTTCTCATTAAACTCTCTAAAATCAGGAGTGAAAACAATTACAATAGCTTTGTCACTCTTGTTTATGTTCTTCAAACTCTCTAGCCATGTGTGCACTTGCCATACATAATATGTATCATCTGGCTGAACGCAGAGGAATTTTAAATCCTTCATATGTAGTTTTTGTTGGTTTAAATGCTTATTAAGGAGCTGTTGTAGTGGTTGTAGTGGTTTGAGCTGGACCAGCCACTTGTACAAGTCTCTCAAGCTTCTTAGCTATCTCCCATAAGAGATTAGCCTCATTAGTCCACCCTATCTGTTTGTTTCCTATAGACATGATTATAATGTTACTATTGTTAAGTTCAATTTGTCAGCAGCCCAGTTATATATCCACTGGTTTGCATCTATTTCAGCATCCCATTGCTCATATTCTGTTCCATTGATAGAAAGTTCTCCATTTACTAATGTTTGAGAGAACTGTTGATCAGGTGTTGTTACAATTGAAGAGTCTCCATTTTCATCAATAACAGTAGTTTCACTTCCAGGAGTGATTATCAATTGAATAAGTTGATACTTAAATGTTGCTGAATCAACAAGGTTGTCACCATTGCTGTATAAGCTAAAAACATTTGCTTGTATTTGCTGACCTTGAAACCACGTTGATACTGGTAGTATTTGTGCCATAATATTTATTATTTGTTTTATTAATTAGTGGGGAATGGTATTGGAGGGAACCATCCATTTGCATCCATGTATGCCTGACTTACTAATTCAGACTGTTCTAGTGGTGTTAGCTTGTCTTCCCCTCCTTCAGGTATCTGCATTGCAGCTTCACCATTTGTTGGATGGTCTATTACACCAAACCAATACATTGTGACGTCATCCGTGCATCCCTGTTCTGTTGCTATATCAAAAGACCTTGCCTCAGCCTCTGCATGGTTTGGATAGATTAAGTATTGCATAGTTAAAATATTGTGTAGAATGAATTTATGTTTCCGTTTATTCCTGTTCTATTTGCTAATTGATTTGATTTATATAAAACAACTTCACTAGTGTATGAATTTGATGAAAAAATAACATACGCATAAGTACCAATATTTTGAAATGTAGTATTAGCAGGCGACCAAGCACCAAAATTTGTTATTGGAATTAATGTATTATTTTTATAATAAGTATAAATTGTAGTTATATATGCGTTTTGTATACAAAAACTTAAATCAGCTGTATTTGCAGCTGTAGCACTATTATTAGAAACGCCATTTAAAAGACTATTGATTCTATATGAAGCATCTATATATTGACCTATAAATGTTCCACTATCAGCATTGTGTCCAATCATTGGACCGGGTTGGTCTATAAACAATGCTTTTCCGACTATATAAGCCGATGTATTTGTATCTGAATTAATTTGTGTAAATTCTAAAGCTTGTTGATTTAATTGATTAAAATAAATTGTTGGATAACCATTTTGTATGTACAAAGAACCTGAATTAACAATTTTAGGTTGTCTAAACGCTATTGTTTGAATTGAATTATTTCCTGTTCCACTTTGGTCATACCACCTAGAAACAAATCCATTACCTGCACCACAGAAAGCTAACAACGCTGCTGTATCTAACTGACCATTGTATAAGCCATAGAAGTCTTGTTCTGTATTATCAGAACTTCTTCTAACCCTTACAAGAGGTCCAAGGTATGTAGATGATAGATTTCTCAAGCTATATGCAGCTGCTGCTGATGGATATAAATCAAGTAGTGCTGTACCATTACCTGACCATGTAGGAGTAAATATATTATAAAATGTATTTATGTTATTATTTATTCCTGTAACGTTTGAGCTTTGCGATATATTATAAAAAATTTGTTCCTGTGTTTTTCCTGTAAATTCAAATCCTTCTACAGGTGAACGTCCAAAAATTCTAACTATATTCCCTGTTCCAGCATAAGGATTTGTTGTAACTGTTTTAATTGTTCCATTCAAATAAGCACTTTGTACAGTAGATTGATTAATTGTTGTAAATAAAAATCTTCCTGTAGATGTAAAATTGTATGAAATTTCAGTAACTAAATTATAATTATATAAAATACTATTGTTATATGCTAATGAAATTATTGGCAAAGTTAATCCTGAAAAACTTGTCATAAAACCATTTGAAGTAATCCTTGACATTACAGAAAATGCAGCATAACTACTATTTGGAACAATTGCAGTATTTAAAGTAAAAATTCCAATATTTGTTGCAGCTACCTTTCCACTATCTGTAATTAAAACACCTGAAGAAACAATTAATGCACCGTTTGTTTGTGTTGCATTATTTCCGTTTCCGCTTTGATCATACCAAGTAATTATGTAACCACTGTTAGCGCCAATAAAAGTCAACAAAGTTGTAGTATCTAAAACATTATTAACAAAACCTATATCTAGTTGTGGAACACCAACACCAGTAGAAGAAACTCTAATACAAGGTCCAGTATAAGCGTTTCTTAATTTACGAAATGAAAATGCGGCTGCTGCCCCTGGATATTGATCCAATAAACCAACAAAATTAGTTGTTGCCGCTGCTGTTAATATTCCTACAGGTATCATTTGTTAGTTATTAAAGAGTTAAGCTGATAAATTACCAAAACAATACCATTCATTTGTTCCAATTTTTATAAGAGATATGGCAACATATTGGCTAGCTATTTTAAGATTGCCTGAGGCACTTCTAATTGTTACACCACCTGTTGCCACTATTGTTGTCTGTCCTGCTCCATATTGAGCTATTTCTAATTGTGTTCCTATAGGAAAGGCTACAGCTGAATCTAGGGGAATGGTGAGGTTGTTTGCTGTAGCTACGTTCATCTCAACTAATTTTCCTCTATCAGTGAGAACTAATGTATATGAAGCTGTTTGTCTGTTTGTTGTAACTGTTGGTCTAAGGACACCTGTTACAGCAAGATCACCAGTGATGGTGTTAGTTGTTCCATCCCAGCGATACTTAATGTTTCCTTGACCATCTGCAAGAATGATGTTGTTAGCTAATGCTGCAGTTAAACCAGTTATTTGTGAACCAATGATAGTATTATAATTACCAGTAGTTAAACCAAGTGTTGCATTAATACCTACTAAAATATTGTATGTTCCTGAAGTTAATTGCCTACCAGCATATAATCCTAATGCAACATTATTGCTTCCTGTGGTTACCCATAAGGCTTGCATTCCTATGGCAGTGTTACCACTACCAACAATATTTCCAGTTAAAGTACCATTACCTAATGCAGTATTGTTACTACCAGTAGTTACTTGATACATCGAATTTCTACCTATTGCGGTGTTAAAATTGCCAGTAGAAATAGAGCCTAAATTCAATTCTCCTAATATGATATTGCCAATTAAACTATTGTTGCCTTTACCAACATTTAAACCATTCACAGTCAAATCATATGCTCCAAGGTTAACTGCACCAGTTGCACCAGTGTAAGGAACTGGAGTATATCCTAACGCACCTGTTACATCTGAAGAAAGAAGTGATATATCTCCTACTCTTGTATTGAATGATGTAACACCACCACCACCACTATTAGCAGCTGTAACTTGTGTAAGCCTAGTGATTAGTGCAGATATTTGGTATAAGAGATTTGACTCTTGAGACCAACCTATTTGTTTAGCCATGTTTTTTATTATAAAATGTGATAAAGATATGACAATCATGTAAATACACAATGTCATTGGTGAAATATAGGTTAACTAAATTAATTAGTTCTAATGTATAACATTATATGAACAACGATAACACTATTAATATAAAGAACATTCCATAATAGGGAACATAGCCATATTTAGCCTGAAATTTGTACGATAGACGATCTATGATGCTAGTTGTTGTAGCTGATATATAATCAAACCTTAAGCCTCTAAAGAGGTTTAAAGCTGTATCAAACACTATTCTCCTTAGAGATAGTAGAGCAATCATAAAGAACCAATCTTTGGTCAGTATGTATGGGTAGATTAACAAAAGAAGATATATCACAGCATTTATGCCATGATATATCCATTTGTGATTTGCTATTTTCCATGCATCATATTTAGCCAAAGCTATATTAATGCATGTGAATAGAGCTAATAGTGTAAGTTTGATCAACATTAAGCTTCGCTTATTGCTTCAAATGCTATTCCTAAGCCTAACACTAACATAATAATTGCCACTGCTAAGAACACATTGTAAGCCTTGTTACCATCATTGTCCTTTTCACTGAAGTTCTTAAAGCTCACCTTACCAACCATCAACCAGCTTGATAAGAAAGCAAACAATGGAGCTATTGCAAATGGTAAGTATTTGTAACCATTTAAAATAAGATCCACCTTGTAACGCCATAATGCAATTTGTCCTAATGTTCCTAATAGAAATCCAATAGCTGAAATGATACCTAATTCTCTTAACTTTTTCATATTGTTTGTTTTAATGTGCTATTTCCCAGTGCATCCAATCAAAATCCTTCTCAGGACCATACCCTATAAACCCATGTTTGTAGAATATATCTATCATGGGTTTATATTCTGGACGTGCAAATCTTGCTGTCTTCTTTGTTTCTTTTAATTGATTCCTCTCAGGATCAAGATCTATTGCAATGCTCCAAGCATGTCTAGACATACTTGTACCACCTCTCATATTCCTACAATTATATGTTCCTCCAAATATGTCTATGCCTAGTTCTTGTATTTTAGGTAAGCCATAATGAGCTAATAAGTCTTTAAACACACCTTCGAAGTTTTTAGCTACAAGTTTGTGCACTGTAATCTTCTTAATAGATGTAGTTTTCTCCCAAGCTAGCTTTAAAGGAAATGGTAGGGTGATAACCACTTGATTCTTTAAATCACATGGATTACCATATTTCTTATTAACTTGTAATGTGTTTAACATTATACAGCCTTTTTAGTCTTTTTCTTAATAATTGGTTTTGGTTCAGGCTTCTGTGAAAAGAAGTTTGAAATAGCTTTAGCTAAGAATCCTGTGAGGAAAACTCCTGTTCCCACTTCAGCAGCTCCATTTAAAGAAATAGCACTTCCTGCAAACACACAAGCTGATACAATAGCATCAGCTCCTTTTCTTACATTAATGGGAGTGGGTTTCCAATAATCGTTCCATCCAAAACTCATAGTGTTAAAGTTTAATTATTGTAAATATTGTTAGTGCTATTAGGGCTATTTGTGAAACAGTGGTCTTTAGCTTAGCTTGTTTAACGTCTTTCTGAAGTTGTGATGCATATAGCTCAGTGTTAGCTAATGACTTCTTATAATCAGAAATTACAGACTTGTAAGCTATTTCTTTGTTTGTTGCTATTACAGAGTTCTTAATGTGTGTTGCAACTAACTGTGACAGAAGAGCTGTATCCTTCTCTAGAAGAAGTGTTTTCTGTTCTAGGTAGTCTTTCTTAACAAGGTCTTTTGTAATCTTAAGAGCTACATCCTTGCTAATACAAACTAAAGAATCGTTAGTCTTTATACTTGTCTGTCCAATAGTTTTGAATGTCAGTAACAGTAAAGCTATTGACAACAGAATCTTTGTGTTCATATTCTTTGTATATGGTTTTGTATATAATCTTAATCTTCTCACGCTCATTGGTTAATGAGTCTATGACTAATATGTTCTGTTGTTCTATCAAGCTGATAGAATCTATTACATTTAAATTTGAATCAATAGTGTTCTTGAGAAGAACATTCTCATCAAGCGTAAGTTTAAGTTGATTGTTCTTAAGGAAGAATACAACAACAAGAGCAACAATTGTAATGATGTATATTATGTTCTTCATTTAGTAACGTTTGCGTATATTGTAGTGATGTATTGAATTAGTATTCCTATGGATATGATTATAGCCACTCCCCATGTAAACTTCTTCTTAAAATCATCATATTCTAATTGCTTCTTCTCAAGCTTCTCCACTTTTGCTTTTACAACATCTATATCATGTATGAATCCTCCAGCTTTGGTTAGAGGATTGCCTAGGATAGCATCTACCACTTGCGTAAGCTTTGTGTTAATAGCATCTATTTTTTCCTCCATTTCTGTGAGTCTGTGTTCCATTTGGGAAAGTTCTAGTTTGTAATCTTGTTCCATGAGGAATATCAATAATAGAAAATAGCATACCTCCCCCAGATTATAGGATAGATATGCTATTTAGTTTTTTAGTAATTGGATTAAAGTAGGCTAATTTTGCAAATCTAGTTAATTAATATGAATTAACCAAATTTAATTTAAGCACTAGGTGCTTCCTCTTGTTTCTTTAATTCTTCTCCAATAGACTGGTTAGTTTCTTGCAATTTCTTCTGAAGAAACTCGATTTGAGCTAGGATGTCATACGCTTGGGCTTTTAATTCTATCAATGTCATATAGTATGTTTTTACAAAATTACTAAATTTAATTGAGAAGCAACCCATTGTGGAGCAAAAGAATCATCTTGTGATTCTTGATAATCACTACCATTCATTTTTAAATCTCCTGTTACAATAAGTTCACTAGGTGATTCTTTACCTTCTGCATCAACTTCTTTAGTAAATAAACTCCAAATAAATTCTGCATCATTTCCGTTGAATACATTAATTTCACGCACTTCCAAAAATTCAGCAGCTTTAGTGATTCCGTTAATCCAAATTTGAACTGGTTCGATTTGTTTCATGTAAAATATTTTTTACAAAATTACTAAATTTAATTCATTTGCAGCCCAATTATATATCCAAGTGTTGATAGCCATAGCTGGAACATCTCCCCATGCTATGTATTCAGCACCACTAATGGTTAGATTTCCTTGAGCAATTTGCTCACCTGCTGATTCTACACCTTCAGCATCAGTTACTTTTGTAAATAACGCCCAGTAGTTAGTTGCTGATGACTCATAGTTGTCATTAATTCCTGTCACTTGTAGGTATTCTGCCACCTTGCTAGTCCCATTTGTCCAAATTGTTAGAGGCTGGATTTGTTTCATGTGTATTTGTTTTAATTAATTTCATAAGAAAATGTATAAAAAGCATTTGCACCTGAACCACTGAACCAATTTTGAGCATACAAACTAATAGTTGTTGCAGCGGTACCGTATAAATATCCTTGCGATTGTTCTCCAACTCCAATTACTGTACTAAAAGAAACAGTTCCACTTGCAAAATTTGTTGTAACTGTTCTTGTTATTGGTAAAGTTATAGTAAATTCATTATTTGTTTCAACTGCTCCAGAACCAGATGGTTGATAAAAGAAAACCCCATATACTGTAACGACATTACCAACTCTTATATATCTTGCTACATTACTTGTTACAGATGTTGCACCTCCGCTTATAACTGCAACAGTTGGAGTATATGTTCCGCTTATAGGTAACTCAACCCAAACTGTACCATTATAAAAACTTGGTAGGTTTAATGTTCCATCATATACTTGCAACCCTGCTACTGGTGATACAATAGCATTTTTTTGTGCAGTTGTCATTCTTGGAGGAAGGAAACCTTTGGTGGTTGAATCTGCTTGAAGTATTGCAGATGCAGCAACTGATGTGGTGTTAAAATATGCACCTCCAGTAGATGATTCTATTGCTCTCCAATCAGCAGCAGCAGTTAAAGTAGGATTAACATAAATACCTCTTGATATACCAGTTGCCGTACCCGTTTGATTTATTATTGGAGCAATACTTAATTGATTTCTAACGGCAGTTCCACTTGTTGGGTTAAATCCTAATGAAATACCTACTGTTTGTCTTGTTCCGCTTATTGAATTATCAGCAGTTGTAAATGATGGAGCAATATCTACACCAATTGCGGCTACGTTTTCAGGAAGTAAATATATCGGATCATTAGAAATTCCTCTTATTAAACTTACATATAATTGATATGGAATAGTTACAACAGAACCTGCACCTAAAGTAAGATTTCCCGATATTGTTGTATTCCCACTCACCCTCGCAGTTCCGTTGACATCGAGTTGATATAGTCCAGTATCAGTAGTAGTTCCCAACAATAGCCTTCCTGCTGCTGTTAATGTCATTTGTGCAGTAGATGAACCACCTGCTGCAAACTTAATTTTACCACTTGCAAAATCATTTAAAAAAGCAATATCACCTGATATTGTACTATTATAAAATGAAGAATCATTTGCTAAACTTATTTTATACCCAGTTTTTGATTGACCTTCTTTCCCAATAGAGAAAGAACCATTAGATGTAATACACGCTAAAGCTGCGGAAGAATTATTTCCGCTTGTTGTATTTGTAACTTGAATTTGACTTACTCCATTTTGATTCTTAGTTAATGACATTATTCCCGTAGAATCATTATATGTCAACCCCGTACTCCCAGTTACACTACCCGTACCATTCCAATATGTTAACTGATTTGCTACACCACTACCTGTTATTCCTGCTGCATACTGAGGAATATTCAAAGTTGCACCAATCAATGTTGCAGCACCCGATGTGCCAGTTGTTGTAAGTGTTAATGCTGCTTGTTTGTTATTAAATGTTGTCCAATCCGTTGATGATAAAGCACCTCTATTTGTTGCTGATGCAGTTGGTAGATTGAAAGTATGAGTATCGGTTAAAGAACTAATTGCAAAGTCAGTTCCAATTGTACCAGTTGCGAAGTATTGCGTATTTGCAGTCAATCCATTTAATGCTGAAACACCACCTGCAAAGTTTGTTATAATTTCACATAAATGTGAATCTTCAGTATGAAGTGTAATTGTCCTACCACCAGTAGAATTGACAATGTAAACTCTTATTGCAAGTCTATCAGTTGATAGTAAAGTTGTTTGAGGAATCGCTAATGCAGTTAAATATAAGTCGATTGTAGTACCACCAGTGATTGCTTCTGGTATTGCTGATGATGATGCAATACTTGTAAAAGTTGTCCCATCGTATTTCAAAAGTTGAACATAGAATGCAGGAGTTCCTCCCGATGAAGATGCACTCATGTACATTTCAAAATTCCAATTACCAGCAGGTATTTGCAATCTATTTGGGTCTGCTACATCAGTTAAGAATTGAGAAATTAATCCATTTCCTGCTAGTGAAAAATCAGTACCTGCACCAATAACGGGAGTCTTACTCATCTGAAAATAAGTAGCAACACTTGCAGCAACACTACCATTAAGATAGTAATTAACTGCACTACCACCACTTGCACCACTTGGTAATGTAGCAAGTTGACCATCTCCGCGAATATATTGAGCAGCAGTTCCAATTGCAGTTACTGCTAATGTTCCGCTTGATGTTATAGGACTATTCGCAACACTGAAAGCTACAGGCATTGATAAGCCTACTGAAGTAACTGTACCGCTTGTTATTGATTGTGTACTTAACGCACCATTAGCATCACTAACAACCATTCTACTTCCAACCCCTGCGAGATTGTTCACTTGTAATGAACCATCGATTGTGGCACCATCATAATTCATTAAAAGAATATCTTTTGGTGTACCACTAGATATATTCCCATAACGAAATCTAAACCTTTGACCGTTTATTAATGCAGCGTTGTCTTCTAATTCAAATATAAGATCACCATTGTCTATTGTATTAGCAAACCCATAGATTCTCCATGAATCATTTGTAGCCATTGTCTGACCTATGCTGTATGTAGAAACACCAAGAGGTTGTGCTGTAAGTGTAAAGCCACTAGCTGTTATAACATTTGTTGTTGTGGAACCAATGTCTGTTACAGCTTGTAAGTTTCCTCCTAATCCAGATAGAGTGTAATTAGGAATGTTTAGTGCTCCAGAGGTTCCATTAAATGTAGCTACACCAGAAGATCCTGTTGTAGATAGTGTAATAGCATTCTGTTTGTTATTGAATATTGTCCAATCTGTAGAAGCTAAATATCCATCAACCAATGTTGTAGCTTTTGGAATACTTATTATAGTGTTAATTGTACCTGTTTTTTGTAGAGGTGCTATAACATTAACAGTGGATATAATGTTTGAGAACCTGGCATCTATTTTCTCAAGAGCTGTTTCAACAGTGTCATTAGTATTAATGCCTGTATATATTAAATTCTCTCCTTCGTAGAATACACAGGCAGAACTTAGAAGCACAGGGCAAGCATTAACTTTGGCAGAACAGGATACATTCATTTGATTAAATTTTATCTATTATTTTCCTTTTGTATTGTTACATCAAACTCTTTAGCAAACTCTGTATTAAATATAGAAAGATAGGTCACTGCAGATTTAGTAACAGGAAGCATCTTCATTAGATTTTTAATAGGTTGTGCTTTCTTCCTAACATCTTCTGTGGATGTTTCAGGATCAAGATCAAGTCCTGTAGTTTCTCTAACAAAATGATCAAGGAACCTTGAGAAATCTTTGGCTATTCCCATTGCAGGAAATATACCTCCACTAAGTGTTTTCTCAAGCTCAGCTGGATTGTAGAAGAAAGAAAGCTCACCTACAAACTTATCTGTAACTCTTTGGGCATATCTATATAGATTCTTTGTAGCCTTATCTTCGTCATCATCAGGAGCAATAAATCCAAGACTTAACATCACTCCAAACAATGCTCCAAGAATAGCAAGTTCTTTTAACTGGTTCCTTAGATTTGTTCTAATGAGATCGATGAATTGATCTCTGTCCATGTTTAAAGTTTCTCCTGTTTCTTCTTCATACTTTGTTCTAAACTCTTCAAACATCTCATCAAGTCTTTCTAGACCAGCATCGTTTAGATTAATTATATTGTTAAGATTTCTAACTCCTGTAAACACACCTTCACCAAGAACACTAAGAAGAAGTCTGATTCTACCTATGTCATATTTTTCTCCTTCAACCATACCGTTTTCATCAATTCTTACAGAGAAATCATCACTCACCTTTCTAAACTCAGAAAACCTTGTATCAGCTAGTTTAGGAATCCAGTTCTTGAACACCATCATACTCTTTGTCCATATAGACATAGACATTCTATTAACGTTCTCTTTGCCCATAGAACCTGTAGCATTTGCTGTTATACGTCTGGATAGGTTTGTTAGTCTTTGTAATTCTTCTTTATTATTTAAATCTAATCCAGGAATTTCAAGTTTACCATTTACTAGCTTCTTAGTAACATCTAATGATTTGGTTTTCTTTAGTTCTTCAATCTCACTATTTATCTTATTTTTAACTTCGTTATATTTAGCAGCTGAGTTATATTTGTTTTTATATTTAGCATTTATATGTTCTCTAATGCTTACAATCTTACCATCAACAATCATCATGTTTTGTAGAAGTGTTAGGAACACAGATTTCTCAATCAGTAGTTCAGGCTGCCTCATAAAGAACATTAATGTATCACCAACATTAGCCCTTGTAAGTGCTGACATTCCTGCATCTTTATACATTTGATAAGAAGGATCATCTTTTAGAGGAGTGAAGGTGTTTATCAATTGAACAAACATCTCCTTATCTTCTTCATTTGCAAATCTTTGTGTTGTAAGTTTAGTTTCATTAGCTGCAAACTCTCTAGCTTTGAAATAGTTACCAGCCTGTGTAGCTATTTGAATATTACCACCAAACATGTTCACTGCTCCAGATATAAACTCAAACCCAAGAGTTTTAAGTTGAAATCCTCTATTAGCAGCATCGATTGTTTTCATCAATGATGTTGCTGTATTTCCTTCATTAGGTTTCCAAACTTCTTTACCTGCAATTGAATTAACACTACTCTTAACAAAGTTTAACACTTTATCAATATTTAATGGAACATCTGAGTCTGAAAGCACATACTTTTGTTCATACAACAACACTCTAAGGAAGTCATCATAGATTTTAGTATTATCAACATTACCTTCAACTTCTTCTGCTACACCTCCTTTTCTAATAACATTACCAACTCTGTTTGTTTTTAGATGATTCTTGAACTCCTCAATAGTTTTAACAAGCTTGAGCTGACCTTCCACTTCACTCATGTATTTATACTTGTTCACTTGTTGAATATAAAGAATCATGTTCTTAAATAAGTCTTCACTCACTTCAGAATAATCATTTACACCATCTTTGTTTGTAAAATCATATGTATAATACTTAGGGATACTATTCTCAAGTTCTCCTGTCACTCTATTTACTGTACCATATCCAACATCATCTGGGTTTATCTGAAGACTCTTATAGAAGTTATCCATTACAGACAATCTATTATTCCAGACAAGATCTTCAGCCATACTCTTTCTAATGAATGGTAAGAATGTTTTTGTCATTTGATTATCTATATATCCAACATCTTTAGCTTTCTCATTAAAGGTGTTAATAAAATTATATAGTTCAAGTAGTTCAGGATCACTCATTACTTTTTTGTATTCTTCAGAATACCATTTAGCAAGAGGATGTCTTTTAATTACATAATTGTTCCAACCAATAAAGTCTTCTCTCTCAATATCCCATTGACGTTTAACACTTGCAATTTGTTTTTCTTTTTGTTCAAATTCTTGTTGAGCTGATCCTGTATACACTCCTTTCTCAATCCTATCAATTTGCTTTTTGATAATTTCATTAGCTTCTTTCTTATAAGCTTCAACATCTATGTTTCCAAGCAACCAAGCTTTATCACCTCCAGTTTCTGCTTTCGCATCAACTGTATCATGAAATTCTCTACTATACTTATATATTAATTTATTAACTAACTTATTCTTATCATCCTTCTGATAGATTTGTTGTATCAGCTTTCTTAAATCACCACCTCTTGCAGAAAGTTTCTCTCTAATTGTCATGAGTTCTTTCACTTCTTCAAGAGCATCCTGAGCAGCTCTAGTTTGAGCATCTCCTGTAAGTCTTGTTAATATCTGAATTGATCTATTAGGTAGATCAATAGCACCTCTGAACAAAGATGATAGTCCTTTTAGAACTCTTTCTGGTTTAAGAAGTCCTGTTACAAGGTTTCTTTGTCCTACATGCTTGTCTGCAAAATTAAGAGCAGCAGCTATAATTTTTTCTTTAGAATCAAAGATGGCATCAGACTCATCTTTTAATTTAGTAAGAACTTCTTTTCTCTGTTTAACATTAGCAATTTCTTCTTCTGTCTTAGCTTGTGACAACATTTCATCTGTATAAACAAGAGTGCCAACTTGTCTACCTATATTAACAAATATATCAGATAGTTTAATAAAATTATTCATGTCATCTGAAAAATCAGACAAGTCTGAGTTATTTGAATCTGCTGATCTAGCAGGTCTATCTTTATACGTAGTGTTATATTCACCAAGAATTCTATCACCTTCCTTTCTCATCACCTCAATTACACCAACCAGTGGAGCAATGTCTAAAGCTCCTTGAGCTTTACGAATAGCACTTCTTAATGTGTTTAATCGATCTCTTTTAAATTCTCTTTCTTGTTCATCAGTAACTTCTTCTGTACCAATCTGAGCAAGAAGACCGTTGAGTTTTTTAATTACAATATCTAAAGATTCAAATCCTGTAGATTCAGTTTCTTCAGAAATAGGAATTAAACGTACATCTGTAATCTTTGTAGGATCAGCAGAACCAACAGCAATTCCTTTAAGGTTATATCCAGCTTTAGGATCTTTCTTATCTTTAAGTTTAAACTCCATAGATATTGGAATAGCTCTTGTCATTCCAAATTCTTTTATACCATAGTTATCACGAAGAATCTTTTTGTATGTACCAAGTTGAATATTGAATGCTCCTTGTTTGAACCAAGCAACATCATCTTTGGTTATATGCATGAATTTCCAGTCTAGGATGTGTGCCTTACCTGATGGTTCAATAGCTAAGAAGTCAATTGTTCCTGCTTCTTTATTCTTCTTGTCATAGATGATCACTTCAGATCTTATAATTGTGTTTGGATCAAATCTTCCAATAAGTTCTGTATAATAATTCTCAAGTTTTTCATACAAACCTTCACTTAAGTTATCAAACTTAATTGGTCTGTCTAAAGGAACATCTCGTTTAGTTCCATCTTTATGATAGAATCTTGCATGTATTTCTTCAAGATCTTTATGTCCTTGAACACCAAATTTTCTTTTTAATTCATTGAACGCTTTCTCTTCAGGAGTAAATTGCTTTGCACCAAACTTAGATTTATACCAAGCTTGCACTCTGTCTGTAACCCTCTTAGTAACTCTTTCCCAAGTGCCATCTGCTTTCTTAGTTCTATAATAGTTATTAGCTTCTTCTGAATCAAGTAGTAGGGGATCAGCAGTCTTTTGAACTTCTACCACCTTCTCTATGCTTTTATCTGTAGCATCTAGTTTATCATTTATAGCCTTTTGAATATCATTAATTTGGAAGAATACACCTTCTCCTGTAATGTCTGCAACTGTTCCTATTTCTCCACCAATGATTTGAGCAGCAGTTTCTTCGAATATAGAAATGTTAGACGTCTTATATAATCCTCTAATGAATTCGAGGATGCTGTTCCACCAACCTCTCACAGTGGATTGATTGATTTCTTCTCTTAGTTCTGGGAATTGATCAATGTTCTCATTATTGTTAACAATGATTTCAGCTATGAGTTTATCCACAGCTTCTTTCTTTATTTTACGAATGTCTGGTTTACCATTAGGTAGTTGATAGTTCTTATTGCCTGAATACTGCTTAAGTGTAATGTCATAGATTTTGAACTTGTCAATCTTAGAGATCATCTCTGTAACCATCTTAGGATTGGTTTGTTCTAGAATAGCTGTAGCAAGGTGCACCATTTCCTCTGTAAGGGCTATAGATTCCTTTCCTTCTGCAATTCCAATGATTCCTCTTACAAGATCAGCAACACCGTTTACAGAGCTTAAATCCACCTCAGGATTGGATTTAGCATAAGCTGCAAGAGCTTGTATATCAATACCCATTTTTTTAGCAGCGTCTTTCACCTTATCTAATGTCTCTTTTGAAGCAATAGACATAGACATTTCTTCTGTTTGAAAAAATTCTCCACGATCTTCTTCTGTATATCCTCCTCTAAGTCTTTCTTCTTCGTTAAGCTGGTTTACACCAAGCTCATCCATGTATTTATTATAATACTGCTGAGTGAGATTGTCAGAAGGTTCTATGTAAACAACATTCCTAGCAGTTGTACTATAAGAAGCAACTTCTTCACGAAACTTTTCATTAACTTTTCTTATAGCATCATTTGCTTCTTTGATATTAGTGATTTCTAGAGTTTGTCTAGATGTAGCAAACATGCCTTGACCATCAAGATTATTTCTAACTTTATCTATAATATCAATCTTTATATCTAATGAACATTTACTCATTATCCACAGTTGTTTTGGTTATTATTATCTATTGTTGGTAAGCCTTCTGGTGTAATTGTAGAAATTTCTTTTTCATCAACCACTTTAAAATAAGCAGCTATTGTTAAATCATCTATTTCTTTATCCACTTTGATATATCCATTCTCAACTACAGACTTACGAGCTGAATTATAAAACTCATTAGCTCTGAATGAATCACCCCAAGCATTAATCATCTTATAGATGTATTGAGGATTACCCTTTCTGTCTGGATGAACAAGAGGATCATTTCCCACCATCACCTTTCTGAAAAGTCCCTTCCTAATGAATGAGAAGTCACCCTCTTTTCTCATTTGAAGTTTCTTTTGTTTAGCATTTTTAATTCCTCCTCTTCTATCTGCATCTGTTACATCTGGATCTACTTCCCAGCTATATGTTATAATGTCATTATTTGATTCTCTAGATAGAGCAGATAGTTTTATCACTTGTGGAATCTTCTTTCCTCTTATGTCGTTTTCTATATTTTCTACATCACCAAATGCTAATTCTCTATAATAAGATCTTCCTGTGTTAAAGCTACGTGTTAACTTAGCTTTCTTGTAAGGAACAATTTCATCATTGTTCCAGTTGTTTCTTTGGAAGACATTAAGATTAGCAAAGTTAGCTAAATCAGGGAATGTTTCTAATGTAGACAAAGTTTTATTATATATTTTCTTAAAGTCTTCATAAGGAAGAAGAGACGTAAATGATATTGGAGAACTAGTCAATCCTGATTGAAGAACAGATAATGCTATCAGTTTTTTGTATAAACTTTTATCAATTAGATCCAAATGCTTTTCTAGTTCTTGGAATGCGTAAATCATTTGATTCTGATCATAAATCTTGTTAGCTGAATTTTTAATCTTTAGATTATTAACCTGTCCAGTTTTCTCAGCAAATCTAGGAACTAAATTTTTAACAACTACATTATTATGTAAAGGATGACTAATGTTATCTTGTATAGGTTTAATTACATCATAGATTTGTCTAGCAGCACTATTAGTTGTATCAGTTCCAAGAAGAATTGATTGTACGTGTGAGTTAAGTTTTATATCCACTTGTACAGCCCAATCAAATAAATCATTAACAGCTTTCTGTGCCACCCTAACAAAATCTCTATCAGGTATATCGATATAATCTAACAAAACTCTTTGAACTACATTTCTTACAGTGGGGTTATCAGACTTAAGAATCTCAGCAAAAGCATCTCTAATGTCATAAATGTATGAACTCATCTTCCCTATAAACGAGTTCTTGAGAAGATCGTCTACAGAAGAAATGATTGATTTTCTTGCTTTGATCAATTGCATCATTTTCTTGAACACTAGATATGGATCATTGAACGTTGATGTATCAAAGTTAGATCCTTGTGTAACTTGAAACATGTGTTCAGCCATCTTAGAATATTTCAAGAACTCATCTAGAATAAATTGCTGTTCAGCATTTTGTTCAGGTGTTAGTTCTTTTGCGCCAATAGTTTTATAAAGACTTTCTGCTGATGGAATCTCCTCAAATTTAACTCCTGATGCTGTTTTATATTTTTCTTTAATATCTTTTACAAACTTGTCCATGAACAAGTATGAATAACCAGCACTTTCAATTGAACGTAAGTAATCGCGAATGATTGGTTGGTTCATAAAATAAGCCACCTGCTCAATAGGAACTCCTATCTTAACAAGAAATAGGAATGTAGAAGCTACGTTTGGTGTAGCACCAAGTTCCATAATCCAAGGACCTTTAGATATATCCACATATCCATCAATGAACTGACCAATGATATCAGAAATATCTTGACCATCAGGATACTTTTCGCTTTTTTCAGCATTCCTAATCATAGATAGTGTAGCCACCATCTTACCTTTCATTGTTAATCTATTGAAGTCTTTAAACTTAATTCTAAGATCTTCTTGTTTTCCTGTACCACCTGTAAGCCATTTCTTATCAGTGTCGCTTACATTATCAAATCTATCAAAGTCTACATATATAGGTTGTCTTTGATTAAGAGAATGATTTGTTTGGTTAACAGCAGCAATACCAATTGCATACTTACCAGTTACAAACGCATGTCTTAGCCTAGACATAAATCTTCTACTTAACATGTTTCCTGTAGCAGAGTAGTCAAACTCATCAAATCCAAGTTGCTTCGTTACTTTTTTAGCAAGATCTTTTAATTGATCTGCTGAGTTTGGAGTGGTTAGCCTTGTAAAGTTCTTTGGATGCGTGATTAAATTTTGCATTGATTCTATATAAGCATTCTGCAAAGACTTTTTGTAATACTTATCTATTTCAGATATGTCTTTATCTTCATCTTCTTCAGAAAGATTATCAATAGCATCAGCATCTTCTTTGGCTGATAAAGAACTAAGTTCATTCTCAATTAACCAATTGTTTATTTTTTTCTTAGCTTGTTCTCCATATCCAAAGAAAGGAACTATCACTGGTAAACCTTTAGCATTAACAAGAACATTCTTGAAATACAAACTAAGCTTATCAATATCAAAGTCAGATCCAACCTTCTTAACAAGTGCTGATGGAATTATAACAGAATCACCAAACTCCCTAGGCATGAATTGTTTAATTCTAAATACATCAATTGAGTTTTGTTTCTGTGTAGGAATACGAAATGCTACACCTTCAAGAATCTTTTGTCCTTCTTTTGTATTATTTAGATAGTTAAGAAGGTCAGCATCTGTCATATCACTCTTAAACCATCTACCTACTATTATCTCACATACACGTTTACCATCTTCATCTTTATAGAAATCAAGAGTGTCAGATTCGTAACTGTATTTAGTTACTCCTTTTTTATTAGTAAACTCTATGGGCTTAGCTTTTACACTCTCTAAGAATGTAGAAGAAATCTGAACCTTGAGTCCACCATTCATTTTAGGACTAATTACATTCTTATCAGCTATTGAATAAAGAATGTTTCTAACTTGTTGGTATGCAGGTGTTGCTTCAAGAACTGCCTCACCCTTTAAAAATCCTGCAAGAGCATCATTAATGTTATCATTAACTTCTCTTTTCATAATCTCAGCACGAAGAGTTTCTGCAGCCTTAGAGAAGTCAGTAATGTTAAACTCTTTGCGACCATTAACAATTGTTTCTTCTATACCCAGTTTCTTAAGAAGTTGATTATAGCTCTCATCCATGAGTTCTTCAAGGAGCATCCTGTTATTCCTAATCTCTTTGTATATTGGAGATGCTGCTTCTTTAGCTTCTTCAGTTTTTAAATCAAACCATGCATTGTATTTTTCTGTAAATGTAGCTTTTGGTTTATCTTTTATTTCAAAGTCAACAGGTACACCTGCTTCCATGTAGTCCATTGTAACAAGCTTAGTAACCTGAGATCCTCTAGATACGTCTGATGTATCTTTAGAAGGAACTTCAGACTGAATACTCATGATGCCAAATGGAACATTTATAATCCCTTCGTATTCATCATTGTTAAATGAACCATCTGTTGGATTGTATATAGGATTTAATTTCTCAGCACCAACCTTTCTACCTGTAGCAAATACAACATAATCAATGTTCTCTTTTGCCATTTTCTCATATTGCTTAACAGCATTTGAGTTAGCATTAATTGTATGCATAATACGAAAAGACAAAGGATAGAGTGCAAACTTATCTAGAAGAACATCATTGTAGAGTCTACCGTTTCCTTTATTACCAGCTACAATAGGTTTGATTGGAGTGTATGTGCTCTTTATATCAGGATTCTTTCCTATGTAAGAAATAGAACCATCTTGGTTTTCAAATTTTCTTATGTTAAAAGATTTCTCTTTAGCATTAAGAGGTAAACCTTTAACAACTTTCTCATAAGCTATGTCATACTCATATTGTAACTCATTGTCAGAATTCCACTCACCAGCTCTAATTTTAAATTGACGAAGAGCTTTCATTGATATAACACCACCACCATCTGTTTCTTCGAATGTACCATAGTCTTTAAGATCACTTCTTCCAATAACATCCTCAAGAGTTGCTGTTCTAAAGAAGTCATCAGTGAAGTTTGTATATCCAATGTCTCCTGGCTTATAGTTTTTGTTCCAGATCTTTTGGTAAGCAGAATTCATAGCAGCAGAACCATTAACAATTGCTTGTCGTGGAGAGTTAAAGTTTTTAATACGCTTCAGCTCATCAGAATATTGATATGGATCAGAATAAAGAATTTTGTGAAATTCAATATTGTTGATCATGTAGTTAATTGAAACAGCATTCAGTTGTCTGTTAAGTGTACCTTCTGATACATTTTCTTTTTCAGCAAAGGCTATGTTTTCAATTTGATATCCTGTTTCTGGTTTAAAAGTTAATATACCATATTCCCTAAGAGTGTTTTTTAAACTAGTGGACTCTTTAGTAATAAATGCTTCTACAGCATTGTTTATTTTACTTTTAAATCTTTCATAAACTTCTAATTCAGTTCCTGTTGCATTAAGAATATCGTTATGAAGTGATTTATCATAATTCTCAAGAATAGGTTTAAGGAACCTAAGATCTCTTTCTGATCTTTTCTCACCAGCAACAATAGTACGATTTTTTCTAGATAGTGCTAATTCAGAAATAAAATATCCTTTGAATATTTTATGAACATCTCCAAATCCAGAAAGTAATCTATCTGCAGAAACATGGTTACCCATCTTTGTCATCCATTCTATAGATGCATCACCAGGAACAAGGTTGTAATACCATCCCTTTAAGTTAAGATTGATTTCTTGAATCAAACGTTCTTTATAGTTTAGACTAGATGATTCTTTCTTTTTACCATTTTCCATGTTAACTGTACCGTCTGCATATCCCACTTTCATTAAGTCTTCAGAACCAGAAATTCTATCTCCTGTTTCACTGTCAAACATTTTATCTATAATAACAGAGAACTGTGAAAACTCATCTGTCATTAGGTATGCATATGGAGTGCTTAGAATTTCTCTTTTATTAGTAAGTTTTGAAAGAGCTTCAAACAAATCACTAGCTGTGTTAGTTCCAATAAAAGCTTGCATGCGTTCTCCTTTTACATTGAAGAACGTACTATCAAACTCAGGATTGTTTATTGCTGCTCTGATTGTAGATAGACCCATGAATCTTCCTTCAAGGTCTAACACTTTACCAGTAACTGTAGCAACGCTCTTTGCTTTTTCAATACTACTTAAAATACCATTTACAGCAAATTTGAATGCATCTTGTTTATCTCCAGGAAGTTTAACTATCTCTTCTTTCTTAAATTCAATACCCATTGAACCCAAGAAGCTAATCATTATATCAAGTGTATCACTATTTGTTTTTGCTTTTTTGAAAGCCTCTCTAACAACTTTAGCACCATCAGCTAAACCGATGTAAGCTTTTTTTGATGTAGAGTATTCAAAATAAGGATTCTTCTCAGTGATCATCTTTTTAAAAGCTTCTACATATTCTCTACTAACTTGTCTAGCTGCGTTTGATAGATTTGAATCACCTATTTCAATCTCACCATTCTCAAATATGTATACATTCTTTACATCAGGATTTTGTTTTTTGAACACTCTCCAGAAAGCAGAAAGCAATTGACCATCATGAACCTCATTAATATCAGCAAGATCAAGTGTATCTGTTTTATAACTTGTATTTGTAAGTCTTGCATATAGTGTGCGATAGTTAGGATCGCTCTTAGCCATCTCACGTAACCTTTTCATCATCTCATCAATACTAGTAGATGTATGTAGGTTATTCATAAGAGCCATGAACACTTGACTTGTTGGAAGAAGTTTTGCACCATTTACAGATGATGGTATTAAATCACCAGCATCATTTACAATTGGGATTGTAGAAAGAAGAATTTTAATTGCACCATTTGCTTTCTTAAATACGTCTATTTTTCTAGCATCTTGATAATCCTCCTTACCTGAATTATCTTCATCTTTAGACATACTAGTGGCGTCCTCATCAAACTCAATATCGTATGTCTTTAAATATTCTTGATGCTTTTTCTTAATCTCTTCCCATTCGTTTGTAATCTTTTTCCAAAGAGAGAATGAATTAGCTATTGTTAGAGCACCTTCTTCAGCAGTGATTATCTTAGCCTCTATATCTTCTTCAGCAACTTGAGCTGGACGTAGAGCTAACTCTTGCATGTTTACAAGAAGTTTTTCATACAACTCTTTTAAATCTTTCTTAGTTAGTTTAGGAATACTAAACAAACTCTTGTTATTTTTAATTAATCCTATAAGAGTTGAGTAAGTCATCTCTTGCATAATGTCATGCACTTGGTCAGCAGGAATATCCTTAACACGAAAAGCACTATCAGAAGAAGCATAAGCTTCCTCTATATCTATAATTCCTTCTTTAGCAAATGCTAAAGAATATTCATTTGAATTGAATTTCTTGTAATACCCAGTTCCTATTTTCTCAAATAACTTCTCTGTGTTTGTATCAGCATTTCTGCCAACAAAGAATTCTTTTATAAAATTTACTAAGTCTAGGAATAATTTAACAATATATGGTCTTCCACTAGCAGGCTTTTGTGGTATCTTCTTATATTGTACATAGTCTCTAAACTCTTCAGCAAGTTGTTCTTCTATTTGAATATCTGTAGCTTCAGAATATTTAATTGTTTGTCCTGTAGGTCTGTCTACAAATGATCCACTTCTTTTCTTGAACTCATTCATTACAGCCACTTGTTCAACAGGATCAGAGAACATTCTCCATACAGCATGAAACACCTCATGATAGGCTGTACCCACCTCAGCATTCTCATATATGTAAATAGCTCCATCCTTAAACATACCCCAAGCTTGAGCACCATTTGTACCCTGAATAGCATTCTTCACTCTATACACAGGAAGATTAGGAAAATTAGCTTTTAACCAAGCTTCCACTTGTTTCCAGTTTTCTGGTTTAAACTTTCTGATTTGTTCCTGTATAATTTTACGTTCAGCAGGTCTTGCTCCTCTTGAATTTTTCATCTGTTCTCTTGCAGCTTTCATTTCATCAGCAGTGAGAGTAACAGTTCTAGTAGTTGGTGTAGAAGTTTCAGCTTTTGTAGAAACAGGTTTAGCTCCTTCTGATCTTCTTCTCTGATTAATAATACTTTTTATTTCTTCTAAGAACAAAGCTTTTCCTCTATCAAAAGATCCAGGAGTCATTAATGCAGCTCTTGTTCCCATACTAACAGCTCCACTATCATAAGGATTTATACCAACAAGTTTCTCAGCAGCTTTAATTAACTCTTCTTTATTTTTAGCATTTGATACATTTTGAATATCATTGTCTATATCAGATTTAACTCCTTCTAAAGCAGCTAGTTCTGCATTAATGTTAATATTACCTACTACAGATTTAACAGCTTCTGACTGACTATCTATTGCTTCATTCAAGTTTGGAAGAGAGAAGAACATGCTATTACCTTCAGGAGTAATTACGTTCAATAAAGATTTTCCATTATCTAGATTCTTTATTTCTCTTTCTATATTACCTTTATCATTAACAGTTTGAGTAATCTGTAAATTACCTACTTGAACACTTCTTTCTATATCAGCTTTAGCATCTGTAGAAACACCACTTACTTTAGGTTTAGAAGATGTAATTTTTTTACCAAGTTGTTGTTCTACATGTTTTCCTATTATATCAACAAACTCGTTTGTTAACTGATTAGTAAGTTGTGCAAACCTTTTTTCTACAGCTACAGTTCTTTTATCAGAAGAAGAAATATCGTTAGTGTTTATTTTTCTTAACTCTTCTGCAACAAGTCTTAATGCATCTAATCTTTTTTTATCAGTTTCACTAAGAAAATCAAACTCATTAAGATTTACGTCAGCAAGTGTTATTAAATTTTCAGCTACTTTGGTTATAGCAGATTTAAATGCATTCAATCTACCATCAGGTCTAGCTCCCTCATAAAAATCAGATGGTAATACAACCTTAGCATTTCCATAAGCATCTAATCTTTCATTAATCCCTTCTATTGGTGTTTTTGTATTAGCATCTGTAGAAACAGGTGTTTCAGTTTTAGTTTCAACTACAGGAGCTTCTGGAGCTTTTTTAGAAGCTTCAAGTTGAGGATTTACTTTACTAATAATATAATTTGCAACATTTTGTGTTGCTTGTTCTTTACTAATTTTAAGCTTATCCATTAAACTTTGGACAGTTGCTCCCTTTAGCTCAACAATGTCAAATCCTTCTTTACCATCTGTCTCTATATATTTCTTTCCATCAATTGTAAATGTAACTACACCATGATCACCTACTGCTATTTTGTTCTCACCACCATCGATATCAAACTCTCCTTCCATCTTTACTATAGGAGCAGGTGATGTTACTATTGGTGCTGATGCTTTTGGAGCAGGTGCTCCTGGAGCTACAGGTGCAAGTGTTGCAGGTATTACTGTTGGTGCTGCTGCCACTATGGTTACAGGCTTAGGAGGATTAGAATATCTCTCTGTGTCTGCTGTATCTGTAAGAGTGAAATATACACCATCTCTATTGGGAGCATCTTCTTTATAAGGAACTATTTGTGTAGATAGGGGAAGTGGTTCATCAGATTTTCTTCCTTCTCTAGATAAGAGATAGGTTTGATAATTCTGCCATTCTCTTGTTTCAATTTGTCCATCAGGAGATATTGAAACTATTTCTTCGTATGCATCTTTCCATTTTTCTAGAGCTGAGTCAGAACTAACCATTGTGTAATTGATGTTGTTATACATCAATCCTATACCAGCAAGAATCTCTGCTTTATTATCTATGATTTTGGTAGGCGTGAAAGGAAAAGATTGACCTTTTCCAGATATGAATAACATAAGTCCTTGGTCAGTCTTTTCAAAGAATATGCTATTGTAACCAGTGGCATTTCTTGGAGATCCCCAATAAACAATTGATTTTAACCAATTGAATAACCTACGAGACTCATCTGATTTAGCATTACCAGTTTTAAATACATCTACAGATAGTCTATAGATTGCTTCATATATTGTCTCAGCTTCTTTTTTTGTAAGTCTTCTGTTTTGAAGTTTTACATAAGCATTGCGTAGAGATAGGAATGGTCTACCTAGTGGACTATCAAAGAATGTAGATCCTTTACTTACCACCTTGTTTGTTGTTGGTATGTATATAACAGGTCTTGTTCTAAGTTCTGCTTCTGTTATTAATCCAGCCTCTTCCACTGATGTAGAAGCATCGTAGTCTTTAACATCATTACCACTTTCATCTTTGCGTGTTACAACGGTAGGTGTACCAAAAGATGCTTCAAATGAACGAGGAGCATTAGATGGATTAGCAAGAGCATCTGCATGCCATTCACTATATTCCTTTTTATAATAGTCTATTGTAGCTTGGCGATCTTCTGCTTGATCATCTCTAAACATTGATTTACCACCATATTCAGCACTCCATTGAAGTTTAGGATCAGGGAATGTTTGGTAGATTGCGTTATCAAAAGTGATAGTTTCTCCAGAATCTTCAATTACATCTCCATTAACATTAACTGGTCTGTAAGATCCACTTTTAGTTTCTGCTACAACAACAAATACAACTGTTTTCTTAGGATCAATTTTTGCTTTTTCTTCTTCAGGTGCATCACTTACATCTTTTAGATGTTGTGTAAGTCCTGCAAGACCATAATCAGCTTCATTTGCAATTGTTATAACAACACCTTTTGTTTTATCTTTCTTGGCTTGTGTGAACTTACCAAAATTTATACCAAAAAGATTTGCACGTTTAACGTGTGGTTGTTCAGACTTACTTGGAGTTATTGTAGATAGAACAACAGATGGATCTGATTTTTTAGACTCAGCTTCATAAGCTTTATCATAAGTTCTTGTTTGTAAACCAGGATCTGCTGATCCCATAAGTTCACCCATCAGAGCCTCATTATTTCTCATTCTCTCTTCTTCTGACTTCTGTGCTCTATATCTTTCAGCAGCATCTTTAAATGCTGATAGTATTATAGCCTTAGCCCTATGCTCATCTATTAAATCTTTAATTCCAGATTGCAGTTCACTAAGTTGTTCTTTAAGCTTATCAACCTTGTTAGTTAGTTCAGGAATTTTAAGCTCATCTTTAAATGTATCCATCTGGTCTTCCAGATCTAACACAGCTTCTGTATATCCTAACTTTTGCTCTACAAATAATCTAGCTCCCTCCTCCCCAAGAAACTTTTCTATTTTTTCTTGAAACTGTTGTAAGAACAATGGGGTGTCAGGATTCTCTTCTTTTAACCTTCTTACAAAATCATTAAACAATGACAGTGCATTAGTAAGTGCTGCTTCAACAGATTCTAGTAAAGATTTACCATTCTTGATAGCGTCAGCTGTATTATCTATAAGCTCTTGTAGTACATTAACATCATCTTTAAGCTCATCGATAATTCCTCTTTCACCAGGAAGCTCTCCAAGATTATCCATCATATCCCTGAAGTAGGCGATATTTGTTTCTAATTCATCTTGTTGATTTTCTAATTCAGTATTCTCATCCTCAAGAGTTTTCTTGGTACTAACAAGACTATCTATTGTTGCTCTAATTGCTTTTGTAAATGATTTACGTGGAAGCCCTTTAGCTGTTTTATTTATATTACCTAAAGCCTCTTCAGCATCTTCTAACTTCTTTCTATTAGCCTCAAGTCTTTTGTTTACTTCTTCTAGACTTGCTTTTGTTTTTTGATAAACATTGTTGATGATGTTAAACCTATTTGTTAACTTAGCTTTTCTTCTATCGTCCTCTTCATTTTGAAACTCCTTAAGAACCACTTCCTCAGAAACTGTATATTCACCAACCTTTGTAATGATGCCATTTGCATAACCATCTCTAGCAACAAACTGTTCACCTGTAACTTCTTTTACTTGTTGTCTTCCTGCATCATCTGTATATATAAAATTAAGAATTCTATCTTTTGGACTATATTCAAGTCTTCCTATGTAAGGATCTTTTTTACCCCTACGCTTCATTGCAAATTGGTTATTTACATTTTCTAAAAACCACTTAGCTTTCTTATTATTTAATGTATCACTAACCTTGCCAAGTTTAAATGTTGCTATCTCAGCCTTAGTTAAAAAATGTATCTTACCATTAACATCTTTAACTTGTATTAGTCCATCCGCAGTTTCTCCAAGAATAGTTATTCTTGGGAACCCGTATACAGGATTACCATCTTTATCTTTTTTAGTCTTTCTTCCTAAGAAGTATTCTGTACCTATT
>Ga0209550_10000406_pt1 | contig 39598 bp, 28 predicted proteins | sample LauGreSuBDMM15SN_2_FD_187567 | JGI IMG/M metagenome (GOLD analysis project Ga0209550, IMG submission 187567) | Freshwater lake microbial communities from Lake Michigan, USA - Su13.BD.MM15.SN (SPAdes) (version 5) | ecosystem: Environmental > Aquatic > Freshwater > Lake | place: Lake Michigan...
CAAACCGACATCCGCACCCCCGAAAAAGCCAAGTTTTTGCAAGACGCGGGCTTAAGCCAGATCGTGCTGGCGCGCGAGCTGACGCTGCCGCAGATCAGCGCGATCCGTGACGTGATCGACACCGAGCGCACGGTGATCGAATTTTTTGTGCACGGCGCTTTGTGCGTGGCCTACAGCGGCCAGTGTTTCATCAGCCACGCCCACACCGGGCGCAGCGCCAACCGGGGCGATTGCTCGCAAGCTTGTCGCCTGCCCTACGAGGTCAAAGACGCGCAAGGCCGCATCGTGGCGCACAACAAGCATGTGCTGAGCATGAAAGACAACAACCAGAGCGAAAACCTGCGCGACTTGGTGGACGCGGGCATTCGCAGCTTCAAGATCGAGGGCCGCTACAAGGACATGGCCTATGTGAAAAACATCACGGCCCACTACCGCAAGCTTTTTGACGAAGTGCTGAACGAGCGCCAAAACTCCTCAAATCCGCTGGCTGCAGCCTCGCACGGCCGCACCACCTTCAGCTTCGAGCCCGATCCGAACCAGAACTTCAACCGCGAGTTCACCGACTACTTTGTGCAAGGCCGCAAGGAAGACATTGGCGCGTTTGACACCCCCAAAAACCCCGGCCAGCCGATTGGCTGGGTCAGCAAGGTGACGGCTGAGCATGTGGAAATCACCATCGACAACCCGACGACTGAACTGCACAATGGGGATGGGCTTTGCTACTACGACCTGCAAAAACAACTGGTGGGCTTGCAGATCAACCGCGCCGAGGCCGCCAAAGCCAAGGGGGTGTGGAAGCTTTTCCCCAAAGACCCGATGGAGGGCTTCAAAGACCTGCGCCAAGGCGTGCAGGTCAACCGCAACCGCGACATGAGCTGGGTGCGCACGCTGGATAAAAAATCCGCAGAGCGCCGCATGGGCGTTTGGATGCAATTTGCCGAAACCGCGAATGGCCAAGGTGAAGGCCTACAACTGACCCTGACCGACGAAGCGGGCCACACCGGCACGGCGCAACTGGCCATCGCTTGGCAAGCCCCAAAAGAAGCCACCCAAGCCCAAGACAAACTCAAAACCGCTTTAGGCAAACTGGGCGACACTTTGTTTGAGCCGCTCGATGTGCAAGTGGCCCTGCCCCGCCCCTGGTTTGTGCCGCCCTCACAGCTCAACGCCTTGCGCCGCGACGCCGTGCATGCGCTTGAAGACGCTCGCGCCCAAGGCCTGCACCGACTGCCTCGTGCGGTGCCGATGGAGCCGCCTGTCGCTTACCCCGAAGACACCCTCAGCTACCTGGCCAATGTGTTCAACCAAAAAGCGCGCGATTTTTATGCCAAGCATGGCGTGAAGGTCATTGATGCGGCCTATGAAAGCCAGGAAGAGTTGGGCGAAGTCAGCCTGATGATCACCAAGCACTGCGTGCGTTTCAGCTTGAGCCTGTGCCCCAAACAAGCCAAAGGCGTGACCGGCGTACAAGGCACGGTGAAAGCCGAGCCCATGCAGCTGATCAATGGCAAGGAAAAACTCACCCTGCGCTTTGACTGCAAACCCTGCGAAATGCATGTGGTGGGCAAGATCAAAAAATCGGTGTTGAACGCCGTGCCTGAAAGTCCGGTGCAGTTTTACAAGACGCGGCCGGTAGTGGGCTTGCACTGAAACGGCCATACTGATTTTTTAAGAACTCATATACATTTGCCGACCATGGGCGCCTGCCTTGGCGGCTGCAGGGGAAGGATAAATCGTTCAAAATTCAATTAAAGTTCCCTACTCTCGCCAAATTCTCTATTGCCTGCATGGCCGCCTATTACATCCAAAGCCTTTTCATTTTTTACGCCATCTTCTCTCTTTTGGGCGGTTTGGCGGCTTCGGTGTATTTTTCACGTTTGGACAGCTCGGCCCGTTACTGGGTGGTGGGCGCTTTGTTGGCGGGCGTGACGGCCTTGGCCACCGTTTTTCGCAACGATCTGCCACTGCTCTGGTCCTACAGCATCCCTATTGGCTTGACCGGGATGAGCCACATGTTGATGGGCTTGGGAATTGCCCGTTTGTACGACAAAGGCCCCCAGCATTGGCGGCTGCTGGGACTCACCCTGGGCACGCTGGTCTTTATTGCAGCCATGGAATGGAGTCGCCTTCATGCAGGTCCCGAGCTGACTTTGCTGTTGTCGGGGGGCTGTTTTGGTGTCACCTCGTTGTGGGGGGCTTATTTCGCGCATGTCCATTACCAACAGACCGCCAACCGTTTTTCCATGCACATGTGCTGGGTCATGGCCGTTATGGGCCTCATCCATTTGATGCGCACACAAGGCTTTGTGACGGGCTGGGGTTTGAACACCTTCGGCCAAGAGGCCTGGACCTATGGCATCTGGACGAGCGCCTTCTTAGCAGGAACGCTGCGTTACTTTGTCTACATCGGCATGCGCGTTCAAGAGCAAGCCGACGAAAGACTGAAAGTGATGACCGCCTTGGTCCGCGAAGAAGAAGGGCGTCGTGTGGTGAACCGACTGACGCAACAGGACCGTCAGCACAGTCTGGGTGTGATGTCCGCCTCGTTTGCCCATGAGTTGAACCAGCCCTTGGCCGCCATCCTCAATTACACCGAACTCCTGCAACACCAGCAACAATCGGGGCAATGGGACCCACAGATGAATCAACGGGTGCTGGACGACATCATCCACAACAGTGTGCGGGCGGGCGACATCGTTCGCCGGATCCGCAATTTCATACAACCTGAGTCATTGAAAAAAGAACTGGTAGACCTGCGTGGGGTCATCGACGAGGTCTGCGCCTTGGTCGAACCCGAAGCCCGGCGTGGCAACACGGACATCGTGAAACCCATCCTGCCCAACACTCCGATATGGGTGCTGGGCGATGCCGTGCAACTGTCTCAAGTCTTGTTCAATGTGGTGCGCAACGCCATGGAATCGGTCGCAAAGGTTAAGACCCGAAGCATTCGCTTGGACATCCGGCGGGAAAATCGTGAGATTTTGATCGAGGTCCATGACACGGGGCCAGGTTTATCGGAGGCGGCTGCCGAGCAAGCGGGAGACCCTTTCTACACCACCAAGATCTCGGGGCTGGGCATGGGGTTGTCGATCTCCAAAACCATCCTCGCGCAATTTGATGGGCGCTTGTCGCTGCAAAACACCGCACAAGGGGCTTGCGCTCGCATTGCCCTGCCTTTTGCGCAAGTCGCTTAAGGACTGGCTGCTCAAACCTCCAGCGGCATTGCTCAGGGCTCAGCCCCTTGCGCGTGCGGTCATCTGCATACACCCCAAGCATGACGGTCGTGCCACGCACCGACAGGCCTTTCAATGTGCTTCAGTCCAGCCACGCCCAAGCTTGCAGGTGATAAGCCCCATCGGGCTGACGCCAGACCTTGGCGCTCGCGTTGCGACTCGCTCCGTCCAACGTCACTTGGATGTGCAGATCAAAGTTCAAGCCTGCCACGACTTGTTGACGGGCTTGGGTCACATCTTTGTAAAGCACCCGTGCCTTGTTCTGCACCGCATAGGTCTGCACTGCAAAGCGGGCAGCTTCTTGAACGTCGGGGTTGAAGGCATCGGCCAGCGCCCAAGCCCCCGCCACAGGGTCGGCGCTGACAGTTGACATGCTGGAAGCTGATGTTGTTGGCCACAATTCGGTCTTTTCGGGGCTGCAGGCCAGGAACAAACTCAAGGTCAAAGCACAGAGAAGTTGACACAACACGCGCATGCCGATGCGCTCAACCCAAGGGCTTGAACAATTCGTTCAAGTCCGACTCCCCAAACATCGGTTCTTTGCGCTGCACCGCGCCCGAATAGATGTCTTGCGCCAACTGGGCTTTGCGCTCTTGCAGGGCCAGCATGCGCTCCTCAATGGTGCCTTGTGCCACCAGTTTGAGCACCCACACGCTTTGCGTTTGGCCAATGCGGTGGGCTCGGTCGGTGGCTTGGTTTTCCACGGCAGGGTTCCACCAAGGGTCGTAATGGATGACCGTGTCGGCTTGCGGCAGGTTCAACCCCACGCCCCCCGCTTTCAGGCTGATCAGGAACAGCGGCACCTCGCCGCTGGTGAACCGGTCAATGATCGCGTCGCGGTTTTTGCTTTGACCTGTGAGTTTGACCCAGGGAATGCCCAGGCGCGGCAGCTCTTGCTCGATCAAGCCCAGCATTTGGGTGAACTGCGAGAACAGCAAAATTTTGCGTCCCTCGGCCACCATCTCGGGCAGCATGTCGAGCAACTGCTCGAGTTTGGCCGATTGCTGCACTTGGCTGGCCGCGCCCAATTTGAGCAGGCGCGGGTCGCAGCAAACTTGGCGCAACTTGAGCAGCGCGTCCAGGATGGTGATCTGCGATTTGGCCAAGCCTTGCGCATTCAAGGCGTCACGAACGGTTTTTTCCATGCCCAAACGGATGGTTTCGTACAGATCGGCTTGCTTGCCTTGCAAGGGCACCGGCATGAGGGTTTCGATCTTCGGTGGCAACTCGCTGGCCACCACGTCCTTGGTGCGTCGCAGCATGAAGGGCGTGATGCGCTTGCGCAATTGGTCCATTTTTTCGCTGTTGCCCTGGCGCTCGATGGGGTTGCGAAACAGCACACCAAAACGCTTTTGACTGCCCAGAAAGCCTGGCATCAAAAAGTGGAAAAGGCTCCACAGCTCACCCAGGTGGTTCTCCATGGGCGTGCCCGACAAACACAGGCGGTGAAGGGCCGGGATGTCGCCCACGGTTTGCGCCGCATGGGTGTTGGCGTTCTTGATGTTTTGCGCTTCGTCGAGCACCAGCAAGTGCCAGTCGGTGGCCAGCCACAGGTCGCGGTCGCGGTGCAGCAAAGAGTACGGTGTGAGCACGATGTCAAAACCACTGAGGTCTTGCGCGGCCCCATGTCGCAGCAGGCCATGGTGAATGTGGGTGCGCAGACTGGGGCAAAAGCGGGCCGCTTCGCGCTGCCAATTGCCCAGCAAGCTCACCGGGGCCACAATCAGGGCCGGAAGCGTGAGGCGACCGGCCTCTTTTTCGGTCAGGATGTGCGCCAGGGTCTGCAGGGTTTTGCCCAAGCCCATGTCGTCGGCCAAGATACCGGCCAGTTGGTGCTGCCGCAAAAACTGCAACCAGTTCAGTCCTTGCTGTTGATAAGGCCGCAAGGTCGCTTGCAAATTGGTGGGCACGCTCACCTCGGGCAAGCTTTCGAGGCCACGCATTTGCTGCAACAAATTCATCAGGCTTTGGGCACCCGCCCAGGCCACACCCTGGCCCAGCGAGGCGGCGGTGCGCAAGGCTTCCAGGCGTGACAAACGCAACCCATCGCCGCTCCAGTCGCGTCCACGCTCGGAGACCAGTTCCATCAGGGTGTTCAGCCAAGGTTCGATCTTGGCGGTAGGCAACTTCACAAAGCCCTCGCCTTGCAGCTCGGGCAGGTACAAAAACGGCGGCAAAGTGGCGCTCTCGCCCTCGGCGTTGCGCACGCTGATGCGGGCCAAAACCGTCAAAATGGTGGGCACCCAGGGCAAGATGTTCACACGATGACCATCGATGTCCATACCCAGCGACAAATCAAACCACGGGGAAGTTTCGGGCGTTTCGGCGTCGCCCGACAGGTCGATGTGCACATCGTCGGCCTCGCGCAGCCAAGTGACCTCGCCTGATACAAACCGCACGTCCAGGCCAGCTTGGCGAATGGGCGCGAAGTCTGTTTCCAGCCATTCCAACCACTGCTGAGACCTTTCGGGAGGCAAGCCCAGCATGTTCACTTCGAAAGCGACCATGCCCAAGGCTTCCAAGGCGGTCCAGACTTTGAGTTCACCAGGCAAGTCACGCACCAGCATGCGCGCCTGCGTGCCATGACCGACCAGAACGCGTTGGGCTGTCCCGGTCCGAAAGCCGCGATGACCGTCGTAATCAAAGGTCAACTCGGCCATGAACAGGCCGTGTGTGCCACGGTCTTGGAGATGGACCGGTGCGATGTCAAGCATGGCGCGGGGTGGGACATCCCGGATTTCGGGCGTTTGCGCAATCACGGGCGGCAGGGGCACGGGACCCAAACGCGCCATCAATTGGTTCTGAAACTTGAACACCACGCTTTCGGGCAACACGGGCGCGCTGGACATCACCTGCAGCTCGTTGGCGCTCAGGCCTTGCGTGTTCAGTGGACCGCAATGGCCTTGCAGCGTGTCCATGTAAAAAGGCGGCTCGTTCAGCCCATACACCACACCCGCACGCTGGGGTTGCATGCTCAGCTTCCAGCCGCCGGGCAAGTTGTCTTGCGCAGGCACTTCTTGCCAATCGCCGACCAAAGCTTCGGCGGTCTCGCTCCAGCGCAGGCTGGACGCACCTTCGGCAGACATCAGGCGGCCAGTCTGGCTGCACAGCTTGAGCAGCAGTTGCCCGGGCATGCCGTGCAGCTTGACTTCGCCCTGAAACCCATAAGAGCTGAAACTGCTGGCCGCCGGACAGGCTTTCATCAGGTCAAAAATGTCACGATCCAACGGGCTGCTGCTGGCCCAAATCGGGTCATGCGGCAAGGGCTCGTTGCTGACTTTTTTGGCTTTGCCCCACTCGCCATTGCGTTTTTGCGCGGCCCGTTTGACGCTCAGGTGGAACAAGGGCTTGTGCCCCAAAAAGGCCACCGACAACAGGTAGACAAACTGGTCTTGTGTGGCCCCGGGCAAGCTGTAAGGGGCCGGGCCGTTTGCGTTTTCCAGCCGGGTCAGCCATTCACGGGCTTGGTATTCGGCGTGGCTCAGGGCCCGCTCTTTTTCCATCTGGCTGCGACGCGCCAGCACCTCAGGCGAAGGCCCGTCGTTGCCCCATTCATTCAGCAAGGCCAGGCCTTGCATCGACGCCAAAATGCCCAAGGCCGCGCCGTGTTTGCAATAGCGCCCAACTGGGCAGGTGCAGCCGCTGCGCCATTCACTCAGGTTGCCGCCCGGGCTCACGCGCAACTCGGCGTTCACGGTGTAGGGGCGCACCTCGCTGCCTTCCACCTGGCCTTGCAAACGCCAGCCCTCGCCGTCGGGCGTGAGCTGCGAAGAAATCACTTTGTTTTGCAGGTACAGCGTGGTGCCACGCGACCACGCACCCTGGTCAAAGTAAAAGGCCAGTTGTGAAGGGGGGAACCACTGCCGTGGCGTGTCGGACTTCATGCGTTCACGGACTTAGCCCACCCACTTGCGGGCGTTTTGCCACAGGCGCAGCCAGGGGCTGGTGGCGCTGATGTCGCCGCTCGTCCAGCTCATCTGAACATTTCGGAAGACACGCTCGGGGTGCGGCATCATGGCCGTGAAGCGGCCGTCGGCTGTGGTCACAGCCGTCAGGCCGCCCGCGCTGCCGTTGGGGTTGAAGGGATACTGCTCGGTGGCCTGGCCGTGGTTGTCCACAAAACGCATCGCGCCAATGGCCTGCGCCGCGTTGCCCCGGTGCTTGAAGTTGGCAAAGCCCTCGCCGTGCGCCACCGCAATCGGTAAGCGGCTGCCCGCCATGCCTTGCAAAAACAGGCTGGGGGATTCCAGCACTTTGACCATGGACAAGCGGGCTTCAAAGCGCTCGCTTTGGTTGGTGGTAAAGCGCGGCCAGTCTTGCGCGCCGGGGATGATGTCGGCCAGTTCGGCAAACATCTGGCAGCCGTTGCACACGCCCAGAGCAAAGGTGTCGGAGCGGCCAAAGAAGCCTTTGAATTGCTCGGCCAACGCCGGGTTGAAGGTGATGCTGCGCGCCCAACCAATACCTGCACCCAGCGTGTCGCCGTAGCTGAAACCGCCACAAGCCACCAGGCCCTGGAAGTCGGCCAAGTTGGCGCGGCCTGACTGCAGGTCGGTCATGTGCACATCGTGCGACTCGAAGCCCGCTTTGTGGAAGGCGTAGGCCATTTCCACATGCGAGTTGACGCCCTGCTCGCGCAGGATGGCTACTTTGGGTCGCGACAAATTCAGGAAGGGTGCGGCCACGCTGTCTGCCGGATTGATGGCCGGGTCAAAGCTCAGCGTCACATGCATCCCAGGGTCGCTGGCCTGGCCAGCGGCGGCGTGTTCTGCGTCGGCACAAGCGGGATTGTCGCGCTGCTGGCAAATCTTCCAGCTCACGCTGTCCCAGACTTGGTGCAAGTCTTCGAGCTTGGCGGCAAACACCTCTTTGGTATCGCGCCAAATGCTCAGCTGACCCACGCCTTTTTGGATGGTCGATTGAACCGGACGGGTCTTGCCGATCACATGCGTGTGTTTGGACAGGCCGTGCTCGCGCAGGGTTTGCAGCACCGCATTACGCTCGGTCGTGCGCACTTGCAGCACCACGCCCAACTCTTCGCTGAACAGGGCTTTAAGCGTGAGTTCTTCGCGGCGGGCGCTAACCTGCCCTGCCCAATTCTTGGCGTCGCCGTGGTCGGCGCGGCTGTCGGTGATGCCATCGCCTTCGGTGACCAGCATGTCCACATTGAGGGCCACGCCCACATGGCCCGCAAAAGCCATCTCGGCCACAGCAACCAGCAGGCCGCCGTCGCTGCGGTCGTGGTAGGCCAAGATTTGACCTTTGGCACGCAAAGCGTTCACGGCATTGACCAAGCTGACCAAGCTTTGCGGGTCTTCCAAATCAGGCACGCTGTCGCCAAACTGGTCCAGCACTTGGCCGAGCACGCTGCCGCCCATGCGGTTGCGGCCTTGACCCAGGTCGATCAGCAGCAAGCTGGTGTCGTCGGTTTGCGCGTCCAGCTGCGGCGTGAGCGTGCCGCGCACGTCGGGCAAGCTGGCGAAGGCGGTGATGATCAGACTGACGGGTGAAGTGACCTTGCGGGTCTCACCCTCAGCCTGCCACTGCGTGCGCATCGACAAGCTGTCTTTGCCCACGGGGATCGAGATGTCGAGCGCCGGGCACAGCGCCATGCCCACGGCCTTGACCGTTTCGTACAAAGCGGCGTCTTCGCCCGGTTCGCCGCAAGCGGCCATCCAGTTGGCCGACATCTTGACACGGGGCAGCTCAATGGGCGCGGCCAGCAAATTGGTGATGGCCTCGGCAACGGCCATGCGGCCGGATGCAGCGGCATTGACCGAGGCCAACGGCGTGCGCTCGCCCATGCTCATGGCTTCACCGGCAAAGCCTTGGTAGTCGGCCAGGGTCACGGCCACATCGGCCACAGGCACTTGCCAGGGGCCCACCATCTGGTCGCGGTGCGTCAGGCCACCCACAGAGCGGTCGCCGATGGTGATCAAAAAGCGCTTGGAGGCCACGGTGGGGTGGCTCAGCACGTCGATCACGGCTTTTTGCAGGGAGACGCCGGTCAGGTCCATCGCGGGCGACTGGCGCACCACGGTCTTCACGTCGCGGTGCATCTTGGGCGGCTTGCCCAGCAGCACGTCCATGGGCATGTCGACTGGGCGTTGAGCGTTGGACGTAGAGCGTTGAGCGTCAGGCGTTGAGCGTTGAGCGTACTGGTCTTCACGCTCAACGCTGAACGCTGCACGCTGAACGGCGTCCCCACCCTCAACGCTGAACTCTGAACGCTCAACACCGTCCCCACGCTCAACACTGAAAGCTGAACGCTCAACGCCGTCTTCAACGATCAACTGGCGCTCGTCGGTCGCCACACCGATCACCGCAAACGGGCAACGCTCGCGTTCGCAAAAGGCGGTGAACTGCGCCAAAGACTTGGGCGCAATGGCCATCACATAACGTTCCTGGCTCTCGTTAGACCAAATTTCTTTCGGAGACAAACCGGATTCTTCGAGCTGCACGGCGCGCAAATCTAAACGTGCGCCACGACCGGCGTCGTTGGTCAGTTCTGGGAAAGCGTTGGACAAACCGCCCGCGCCCACATCGTGAATGGCCAAAATCGGGTTTTGGCTGCCTTGCGCCCAGCAGTGGTTGATGACCTCTTGCGCACGGCGCTCGATCTCGGGGTTGCCGCGCTGCACCGAGTCAAAGTCGAGGTTGGCGGCGTTGGTGCCGGTGGCCATGGAGCTGGCCGCGCTGCCGCCCATGCCGATGCGCATGCCGGGGCCGCCCAGCTGGATCAGCAAACTGCCCGCAGGGAATTCGATTTTTTGGGTTTGCTCGGCGTCGATCTGACCCAGACCGCCCGCGATCATGATGGGCTTGTGGTAACCGCGCACCACGCCGTCCACGGTCTGTTCGTATTCGCGGAAATAGCCCAGCAAATTGGGCCGGCCAAACTCGTTGTTGAACGCTGCGCCGCCCAAAGGGCCTTCGGTCATGATCTGCAAGGGGCTCGCGATGTGCTCGGGCTTGCCGCCCACTTGGTCTGACATGCCGCCCCAGAGTTTGGACACGGTGAAACCACTCAAACCCGCCTTGGGCTTGGAGCCGCGACCGGTGGCACCCTCGTCGCGGATCTCACCACCTGCGCCAGTCGATGCACCGGGGAATGGCGAAATCGCGGTTGGGTGGTTGTGGGTTTCCACCTTCATCAGCACATGGTGCAAGGCTTGTTCGGCTTGGTAAGCCGCGACCTGCTCTGCAGTGTCTTCGGACATGCGCGCCACAAATCGCTCAATGGTGTGGCCCTCCATCACCGAGGCATTGTCTGAATACGCCACCACGGTGTGCTGAGGGCTTTGCTGGTGCGTGTGGCGGATCATGCCGAACAGGCTCTTGGGCTGGGCCACGCCGTCGATGGTGAACTCGGCATTGAAAATTTTGTGGCGGCAGTGCTCGCTGTTGGCCTGCGCGAACATCATCAACTCGACATCGGTGGGGTTGCGCTTCAGACCCGTGAACGCTGTGACCAAATAATCGATTTCGTCTTCGGCCAGCGCCAGACCCCAAGTCTTGTTGGCATCCGCCAAAGCCTTCTTTCCCATTTCAGGGCCACCGCCCAGCACATCCACATGCGCCATGGGTACAGGCTCCAAGGCCGTGAACAAGGCCGCCGCCTCATCGCGGCTGGGCATGGCTGACTCGGTCATGCGGTCGTGCAACACGCCCGCCACCTGGCCCAGTTGCTCGGGCGAAAGCTTAGCGGTGCTCAGCAAGCCAGATTTCATAGTCAAACGGTATTCGGTCAGGCGCTCCACACGGCGCAGCTCAAAACCGCAGTTGCGGGCAATGTCGGTGGCCTTGGACGCCCAAGGCGAGACGGTGCCCAAGCGGGGGCTGACCACGATCACGGGGTCGTCCACCGATCCAACGTAGGGCTCGCCGTAAGTCAGCAGTGCGGAAAGTGTCTGTTTTTGGGCCTCAGCCAAAGGCGCGGTCGTGGCGACCAAGTGGACAAAACGGGCTGAAATTCCCTGGATTTGAAGCGAAATGGATGCCAATCGTGGCAAAAGCTGGGCAATGCGAAAGTCGCTGAGGGCGCTGGCGCCTTCAAAAGTCGTGATGTGCAGGGACACAGGGTGGCCTTGTAAAGGGACAGAAAACCGTCATTCCGGGGCCGCTGACTGGGGCTAGCCGGCAAAGGCAGTATTTTAGCGGCGGAAACCCTGGTCTGGAGGCAAGATGGACAGATACATGACTGTCTTTTTCAAGAAGCAAAAAGCCGTGAAGCTGATGCAGCACGGCTTTCTGGTTACCCGAAAGATTGATCGTTCAACCCAGCACCGAAGTTGCCTCCATCTCACGCCGGATTTTGTAGGCGTGGGTGCTGGTGTCCATGGCCACATCGTCCCAGGTGAGGCTTTGGCCTTTGGCCACGGGGCGCAGCACTTTGACGCCGTGCGCCAGGCCCAGCGGCACGCCACCCATGCGCTTGGAGGTGGCCGCAGGCAGCAGCTTGCCCCAAACGGTGTAGCCGCCCTCGCCGTCCAGCATGTCGCCGGGCTTCAAGTCCCGCTTGGCGGTGGCGACCACGTCGGCGTTCCAGCCGATGGCCACACCCGTAGGTTCGTTGCGCAGGGCGACGCTGGCCACACTCACGCCCACTTCCAGGCCAATCAGGTGCCAGCGCTTGTAGAGCGTGAAATACCGACCCGACGGGTCGGTGTGGGCGTTGTACTCTTCAAAGCAGTTCTTGATGTAGTCGGTCTCTGCCTCCACCGTGACCCACACGCCCATGCGGATGTCGTATGGGATTTTTCGGCCATCGGTTTCCAGGCTAGAGATGACCTCCACCATGCCTTTGCGCTCGAGCACGCCGCCTTCCGAGATCGGGCGGGTGACATAGGGAATGTCTTCCACGCTGGCCGGGGGGTAGAGCAAACCATTGCTGGGCACGCCCAAGCCAGTCGCGTTGGACACGGCGGTGCTCTCAATCGAAGGTTTGGAGCCGTCCAGAAAACTGTTGAACATCTTGGGATTGAGGCCCCCGCGCTCGGCCTGCTCGGACGTGAGGCCGTAATAGCCCCACACGGTTTCGGGCGTGGATTCGCAAAAATGCGGCAGCCATTTGTGGCCCCGGCCTGCGGCCACGACCGGAAAGCCGCAGGTGCGGGCCCAGTCCACCAGATCGCAAATGAGCGCTGGTTGGTCGCCAAAGGCCAGCGAGTACACCACGCCTGCCGTTTGCGCACGGGTGGCGAGCAAGGGCCCGCAAAACGCGTCGGCTTCTACCGTCACGTTGACCACATGCTTGCGGTGGGCAAAGGCTTCCAAGATGTGGTCCACCGCGTGCAGGGGCGATCCGGTGCATTCCACGACCACGTCCACGGCCGGGTGGCGCACCAGGCTTTGCCAGTCGTCGCCCACATGGGTGGAGCCGTTTTTGACGGCGTCATCCAGGCTGGTGGCCGTGAGGCGCTCGGGATTCCAGCCCACGCGGGCCAAGTTGGCACGGGCCCCATCGGGCGACAGGTCGGCAATGCCCACCAAATGCACGCCGGGCGTGCGGGGGATCTGCGCCAAATACATGGAGCCGAATTTGCCCGCACCGATCAGGCCGATGCGGATCGGGCGGTTTTCTGCCGCACGTTGCAAGAGTTTGGCGTGCAGGTTCATGCGGTTTCTTTCAGTTTTTCGAGGGAAGTCTGCAAGGCGCTCTCAGGCATGGCGTTTTTCCAGGGCAGGTCGACCGGGTAGCTGTTCACCAAGCAGTCGTCGGGCAGGCAACTGATGGGCGTGAAGTCTCGGTGCGCGATGTATTCGGGGCGCTTGTGGCGGCGAATGTGGTTGGAGACGGCGCACAGGCTCAGGTACACGCTCACCCGGTTCCAGGGCGAGAGGTTGCTGGTGGAGGCATGCACCAGACAACTGTGGAACAAAATCATCGAGCCTGCGGGCCCGGTGGGGCTGACGATGCCACCGTCCTTGTCACCTGCGCGCTGCACCAATTGGCGGATCAGGTCGTTGTCGACCGTCCACAAAGGGTAGCTGGTGGTGGACAGGTCGTGCTTGGCCTCGACCACGCCTTTCTTGTGGCTGCCGGGGATGAACATGAGTGGGCCGTTGAAGGCGTTCACATCGTCCAGAAAAATCGCCACGTTCATGGCGCGCTCGGTGGGCATCAGATCGTCGTTCAGCCAGGTGCCGTAGTCCTGGTGCCACTGCCACACGTCGCCTTCAAAGGCCATCTTGCCGTTGATCTTGAACTGGTGCATGTACAGCTCTTCGCCAAACAGGTCTTGCACCGGCTCGATCATGCGGGGGTGGCGCGCCAGCTTGGCAAAGGGCTCGCTGTACAGGTGGGCGGCAAAGTTGGTGCGCACGGCTTCGCTGCCTTTTTCGCGCACGTTGTAAGCCTCGCGGCGGCTGTACAACTCGGGCACGGCATCGTTCAGGTTTTTGGTTTCTTCGGGCGTGAACAGGCCTGGGAAAAACAAATAACCCTCGCGGTCAAATTGTTCGAGTTGCTCGGGGGTCAGTTTCATCCTTGTGCTCCTGTTTTAAGGTGTTGAATTTGTTCAGACAATCGGGCCGTGAGTTGCACGCTGGCCTTGTGGGCGTGTTCTTGCACCAGGCGCACGGCCGAATCGGCGTCGTTTGAGAAAATTGCATGCTCAATGGCTTCGTGGTCGTCCCACACGGTGTGCCGCTGTTGCGTCGACTGCAGCACAGCACCCATGACGCGCTTGAGATGATGCCAATGCAGGTCAATGCTTTGCGCGATGAGTGGGTTGCCAGAGGCTTGGTAAATGGCGCGGTGAAAGGCCAAGTCGGCCTGAATCAGGGCTTGCACGTCTCGCCCGCTTTCTGCCAGCCGACCCTGGCGCATCACGGCCGGATCCAGCCGGGCACCGCGCTCGGCCGCCAGCCGAACAGCCAGCGCATCCAAGCTGCCGCGAACTTGGTAGACCTGGGCAATCCAACCGACATCGAGTTGCGTGACGCGCACACCTCGGCCTGGCGCATCCTCGACAAAACCGTCTTTTTTCAGCAATCGCAGGGCCTGCAACACCGGTTGGCGGGACACCGCCAGGCGCTGGGCCAGGTCTTCCTGCGTTAGGCGCTCGCCCGGCGGCAAGGTCCCTTCGCTGATAGCGTCAAGCAATCGGCTGTAAACCTGTTCTACCAGGTCCGGGACCGCAGTGAGTTGAAGGAGCGAAGAAGTCATATCTGTATACAGAATACAAAAAAGCGTAAAAATCCAAAATCAGTGTTTACCCTAGGGTCACAGGACAAGGTGCTGCCATGGTTTTGAAGCGCCACTCAGGCGTGCACTCTGACCCAATGGGATAATCTGACCCATGACCATCACCATCAAAAATGCCGACGACATCGCTGCGATGCGCGTGGCAGGCCGCCTGGCCTCGGAAGTTCTGGACTTCATCACCCCTTATGTGAAGCCCGGCATCACCACCAACGAACTCGACAAGCTCTGCCACGACTACATCGTCAATGTGCAGCATGCCATTCCAGCCCCGCTGAACTACGCGCCTGGTGGCTACAAGCCCTACCCCAAGTCGATCTGCACCTCGGTCAACCACCAGGTTTGCCACGGCATCCCGAACGACAAGCCACTCAAAAAAGGCGACTCGGTCAACATCGACATCACCGTCATCAAGGATGGCTGGCATGGCGACACCAGTCGCATGTTCCATGTCGGTGAAGCCTCAATTGCGGCCAAGCGCCTGGCCACACTGACCTACGACGCCATGTGGAAAGGCATTGAGCAAGTCAAACCTGGCGCCCACCTGGGCGACATCGGCCACGCGATCCAGAAGTTTGCCGAAGGCCATGGTTTTTCGGTGGTGCGTGAGTTTTGCGGACACGGTATCGGCCAGGTGTTCCACGAAGACCCGCAAGTACTGCATTACGGCAAACCCGGTACGCTCACACAATTGGTGGCGGGCATGGTCTTCACCATCGAGCCCATGATCAACGCCGGCAAGCGCGACATCAAGGAAATGGGCGACGGCTGGACCATCGTGACCAAAGACCATTCGCTGTCGGCCCAATGGGAGCACACGGTGCTGGTCACCGAAACCGGCTACGAAGTGCTCACCGTCTCGGTTGGCACACCCGCCGTGCCCGCTTTTGTGACCGCCTCAGCCACGGCCTGACATGAGCGGCCAGGTCCCCTCGCCAGATTTGGCCGATCCGGCCGATCTGATCGCGTTGCGCGAGACTTACAAGCGCGACAAGGCGGCCGTGATTCAGGTCCTGGCCAACAGCGGCTCGGCCGTCAGGGGCCTCAAGCAAACCCTCAAACAATTGGCCATCTTGGCCGATGGCTTGCTGATCCAGTTGTGGCAAAACGCGGGTTTTGCCCCTGAGCTGGCGCTGGTGGCGGTGGGCGGTTTTGGCCGCGCGGAGTTGTTCCCGCACTCTGATGTGGATGTGCTGGTCTTGCTGCCTCCGGGCCAAACCCCGGAGAGCGATCCAGCCCTGCAGGCTCAGCTCGAGCGCTTCATTGGCAGCTGCTGGGACACGGGCCTAGAAATTGGCTCCAGCGTGCGCAGCTTGGACGAGTGCCTGGCCGAATCGGCCAAGGACATCACGGTTCAGACCTCTTTGCTGGAGTCACGCCGAGTGACGGGCAACACCAAACTCTTCACCGAATTCCAAAAGCAATTTCAGGCGGCCATGGACTCGCAGGCCTTCTTGGTGGCCAAGACCCTGGAAATGCACCAGCGCCACACCAAGTTTGACAACACCCCCTACGCCTTGGAGCCCAACTGCAAAGAGTCGCCCGGAGGCTTGCGCGACCTGCAGATGATTTTGTGGGTGGCCCGCGCCGCAGGGCTGGGCCACAGCTGGGACGAGTTGGCGCGCAAGGGCCTGGCCACGCCGCTGGAGGCGCGTCAAATCAAGCGCAACGAAGCCCTGCTGGGCCTGATCCGCGCCCGTTTGCACCTGCAAGCCAAAAGGCGTGAAGACCGCTTGGTGTTTGACCTGCAAACCAATGTGGCCGAGACCTTTGGTTATGCCTCGGACATCACGCCCGAGGGGCGGCTGGCCTTGCGCGCCAGTGAGAAACTAATGCGTCAATATTATTGGGCCGCCAAGGCCGTGACGCAGCTCAACCAAATCTTGCTGCTCAACATCGAAGACCGACTCAAAACCGAGCGCGGCGAGAGCATTGACCACTTCCGCCCCTTGAACGAGCGTTTTTTTGAAAAAGCCGGGCTGATCGAAGTGGCCAGCGATGACCTGTACCAAAAGCACCCGCACGCCATCCTCGAGACCTTTTTGCTTTACCAGGCCACGCCCGGCCTCAAAGGCCTCTCGGCGCGCACGCTGCGGGCGCTGTACAACGTGCGCGCCATCATGAACGGGCGCTTTCGCGCCGACCCGGTCAACCGGCAGACGTTTTTGCAGATCCTGCAGCAGCCCCAAGGCATCACGCATGCCATGCGCCTGATGAACGAGACCTCGGTGCTCGGGCGTTACCTGTGGGTGTTTCGGCGCATCGTGGGCCAAATGCAGCACGACCTGTTCCATGCCTACACGGTGGACCAGCACATCCTGATGGTGCTGCGCAATGTACGGCGCTTTTTCATGGCCGAGCACACGCACGAATACCCCTTTTGCTCGCAATTGGCCAGCGGCTGGGACAAGCCCTGGATTTTGTACGCCGCAGCCCTGTTCCACGACATCGCCAAAGGTCGGGGTGGCGACCACTCCCAGCTGGGCTGCGCCGAAGTGCGCACTTTTTGCCGCCAGCACCAGATTGGCAAAGAGGATGGGCAGCTGATCGAGTTCTTGGTCAGTGAACACCTGACCATGAGCCGCGTGGCACAAAAAGAAGATCTGGGCAACCCCGAAGTCATCGCTCGTTTTGCCCAGCGCGTGGGCAACGAGCGCCGTTTGACCGCCCTTTACCTCGTCACCGTGGCCGATATCCGAGGCACCAGCCCCAAGGTCTGGAACGCTTGGAAAGCCAAGCTGCTTGAAGACTTGTATAAATTGTGCTTGCGCGTGCTGGGTGGCCGCGCGCCCGATGCCACTGCCGAGGTGGAAGCGCGCAAACGCGAAGCCCTGATTGAGCTGGCCCGCCAGGCCGAGCCTCACGAAGGCCACAAGGCATTTTGGGACACGCTCGACTTGAGCTATTTCATGCGCCACGATGCCTCCGACATCGCGTGGCATGCGCGCCAGCTCTCGCGCCATGTGGCCATGAACACACCAGAACAGACACGCACGATCGTGCGCGCCAGGCACTCCCCGGTCGGCGAGGGTTTGCAGGTGCTGGTGTTCACACCCGACCAAACGGATTTGTTCGCCCGCATCTGCGGACACTTTGACCAAGCGGGCTTCAGCATCCTGGACGCCAAAATCCACACCACGCGCACCGGTTGGGCGCTGGACACCTTTCAGATCGTCACGCCCATGCTGCCCGAGCATTACCGCGAGCTGATGAGCATGGTCGAGTCGGGTCTGACGCAGACCCTGGAAAAGCACGGCCCCCTGCCCTCGCCGTCTCGCGGCCGGGTGTCGCGTCGCGTCAAGAGTTTCCCGGTCACGCCCCGGGTGACGCTGAACCCGGACGAGCAAGGGCAAAAATGGCTGCTCAGCATCTCGGCCAGCGACCGCATCGGCTTGCTCTACAGCGTTGCCCGCGTGCTGGCCCAGCATGGCATCCACCTGCATCTGGCCAAAATCAGCACCCTGGGCGAGCGGGTCGAAGACACCTTCCTCATCAGCGGCTCGGCCTTGCAGCACAACCGTGCGCAAATCGAGATCGAAACCGAGTTGCTGCACGCCTTGCAGCCCGCCTGACGTCCGCTTTCATTTGACGAACCGACCCGCCTGATTTAAGTCTTGGGCTCAGGGCTCAGGGCTTCTAGCAAAGCCGCATTGAAAAGATCAGCGGCTTCATATTGCACCCAATGACCTGCACCCGGCACGACTTGCCAGCACCCCCAGCGACTGGCCATCAGGGGCAAGGCTGCAGCCAACTCAGACAAGCGCCCCCGGTACAGGGCGTCATGTTCGCCAAATATGGCGCTGACCCGGGCTTTCACCTGTGGCAAAACCCGCGCCACGATGTCGGTCGATGACAAGCGCCGGCGGGGCATGCGGTCGCGCTGTACATTGGCGCTGTGCAGACGCAGCGCCAGGTCGTCCAACGCCTCTGGGGCCAGCAACATCAGCGCCAAAAGGTTGTGGCGGTGAACCGCCTCTTGCGCCTCGGGGCTTTGCAGGTGCCGCCAACCCTTCAAAGGCGTGCGATCGGGCGCCGCCAGGCCCATGCCAGGTGCGCCCACCAGCACCAATTCCGCTGCATCTTGGGGGTGCTCGGTCAACCACAAGGCCCCAGCCATGCCTCCGAATGAAAAACCCACCACGCTCACCGGCCCGGCGCAAAGACCAGCGCCTTGCAATTGGTGCAGACCTTCATGCAAATGCATAGGCAAGTCGTTCACATCGGTGCAGCCAGCAGGCAGGTCGGAGTCGCCAAAGCCCGGCAAGTCGGGCACCAGCACACGCCAACCCGCATGGCGCAGCGGTGCAATGGAAAGCACCCAATGCGTCCAGCTGCCACTGCCGCCATGCAGCAAGACCAGCGTTGGCGCAGCGACAGACCCCCACGCGTGCCAGACCATTCGGGCCGATTGGCAAGAGGTCTCGTGGCGCTCGGCCCCAGCCAAAGACAGGGCCAGTTCGGGGGGCAAAAAATCAGGCAAGACGGCGACAGACATGGCTTGGGATGGCATCAATAACTGGGCGAAGGTGTTGAACAAAGGACTGGGGCACACGCAAAACCGGGCAACAAAAAGGGTGTCAGACAGCCCAGCCGATTCAGCCGGGCACCTTAGGTCTGGGGTGCTGCAAACGCCAGACCTTGTAAGCCGCCGCGGTGGCCACAGTGCTGGTCACCATGCTGGCCACAAAAACGCTTTGCAAACCCCAACGCTCACTGAGCAAACCGCCCAGCAAAGCACCGATCACCCCCGGAAAACCATAGGCCGCCACGGTGTACAAAGCCTGGCCACGGCCGCGCAAGCGGCCCGGAAAATGGTGTGAAATCAGGGCAATGGACACGGTGTGGTGCGTTGCAAAAGTGATGGCATGCAGGGTTTGCGCCAACAGCAAGACCCACAGCACATCAGCCCAGTTGGCTGTCATGCCCATGCGCAGCAGCATGACGGCCGAGCAGGCCACCAGCCAACCGGTCAAGGACACACGCGGCAGCCATCTGGATTGATTGAAAAACCACAACACTTCTACCGCCACCGACAGTGCCCACAGCACCCCAATCATGGTTTTGCTGTAACCCAAAGAGTCCAGGTAAAGCGAGAAGAAAACGTAAATCCCAATGTGCGAGAGCACATGGAAAAAAGTAGCCGCAAAGAACCACTGCACAGGCTTTTGCTTCAGCACGGGCATGACCGACACATGCTCGCGCGCCGATTGGGCGGCTTCCTTGATGTCGGGCATCCACCACACGCTCAGGAGCACTGCGCCCAGGCTGAACACGGTCCAACCGGGAAAGTGCTTCATCCCGAAAGCCTCGAACCAGGCCCCGGCCACAAACACAGTGACCAAAAAACCCATGGAACCCCACAGACGTATCCGGCCGTAGCGCTTGGAGTCAAACGAGCCGTTTTGGCTGACCAGGTGCGCCATCGCCGCCTCGCTCATGGGCATCATGGCACTGGTGTGGGTGAACATCAGCAGCAAAACCAGACCCAAGCCGAGGGGCCCCCAATCCCAAAAAAGCAGGCAGGATGTGGCAAACGCCACCCCAGCCCCGATGCGCAGCAGCTTGACCCGCTCACCGGTGCGGTCACTGATGGCCCCCCAGGCATAGGGCGCAAACAAGCGGGTGGTGGCTTGCACGGCCGTGAGCACGCTGATGGTCAGCAGGCTCAAGCCCATGTCCTGCAACCACAGCGGCAAATAGGGGTTAAAAAAACCGATGTGCGCGAAGTAACTGGCCGACAAGGCGGCAAAAGGCATGAGCTGACGGCGTTGCGTCATGCCTCAAGGCTTGGCTGCAGCGATGGGCGGCAAGTCGTGTGCCACATCACTGCACTGTGCGCGGTGTTGCAAGGCATGCTCCATGACCACCAAAGCCAGCATGGCCTCGGCAATCGGGGTGGCGCGGATCCCCACACAGGGGTCATGGCGGCCTTTGGTGAGGACTTCTGTGGGCTGGCCATTGGCGTCAATCGAGTCGCGGGCGATCAGGATGGAGCTGGTGGGTTTCACGGCAATCGACACCTCGATGTCTTGCCCGGTACTGATGCCGCCCAGCACGCCACCTGCGTTGTTGCCCACAAAGCCCTCTGGCGTGAGCGTGTCGCCCGCTGTGCTGCCTTTTTGCGTCACGCAGCCAAAACCCGAACCAATTTCCACGCCCTTAACTGCGTTGATGCCCATCATGGCGTACGCAATGTCGGCATCGATCTTGTCAAACAGCGGCTGGCCCAAGCCCACAGGCACGCCACGGGCCACCACGCGCAATCGCGCACCGCACGAATCGCCCGACTTGCGCAGCGCGTTCATGTAAATCTCCAAGGCCGAAACATCGGCCACGGGGGCAAAAAACGGGTTGTTTGGCACATGGTCCCAGCTCTCAAAGCCAATCGGCACATCACCGATCTGCGTCATGCAACCCACAAAGGTGGTGCCCAACTTTTCTTTGAGCCACTTTTTGGCCACTGCCCCCGCCGCCACCATGGGGGCTGTCAGGCGCGCCGAAGAGCGGCCGCCGCCCCTTGGGTCACGCAGGCCGTATTTGCGCCAGTAGGTGTAGTCGGCATGGCCGGGTCGAAAGGTCTGCAGGATGTCGCCATAGTCCTTGCTGCGCTGATCGGTGTTGTTGATCAGCAGGCAAATCGGGGTGCCAGTGGTCAGGCCCTGGTAGACGCCCGACATGATCTGCACAGCGTCAGGCTCGTTGCGCTGGGTGACAAATTTGCTGGTGCCAGGGCGGCGTCGGTCCAGATCAGGCTGGATATCGGCCTCAGAAAGCGGCATGCCCGGGGGGCAGCCGTCGATCACGCAGCCAATGGCTGGGCCGTGGGATTCACCAAAGTTGGTGACCGAAAAAAGTTGTCCGAAGGTATTGCCGCTCATAGATGGTCATTATCCCAGAGCCGGCCCATGCCTTAGGTGGGCCAGTGCCACGCAGCCGCTTTGGCTGCAACTTAACGCTCGCCCAACGACTGGTTCAAGGTCTTGACAACTGGTTTGGCCAGGTAATTTAGCACGGTGTTGGAGCCTGTTTTGATTTCCACCATGCTGGTCATGCCCGGCTGAATGTCCAGTTTCTGATCGGGCCTGCCGCTGAACTTGCGCCCATCGGTCTTGATCTGCACCCGGTAATACGGTTGCTCGCCTTGCTGGAGGTTTTCCGACAAGGTGTCGGGGCTGATGTAGGACAAGGTGCCACCCAAATTCCCATAGATGGTGTAGTCGTAGGCGTCGATCTTGACCGTGGCTTTCATGCCCGTTTTGATGAACGCGATGTCAGCGGAACTGACCTTGGCCTCGATCACCAGGTCTTCCTCAAGGGGCACGATTTGCATGACCTCTTCCCCTGGGCGGATCACCCCGCCACGGGTGGTCACACGCACGTTTTTGACAATGCCATGCAAAGGCGCACGCAGCTCGGTCTGGGTCAGCTGGTCCTTGCGCTGGGCCATGATTTGCTGCACGCCCGCCAGATCTTCCAGGGCTTTGCTCAGCTCGGCCTGGGTGTCCTGAAAATACTTGTTTTTGCGGTTGGTGATTTGCGCCTGGGTGTCGGCAACTTGCCGCTCCAAACGCAAGACCTCGGTCGCACTCACATCGCCCGTTTTGAGCAGGGGGCGCGTCATGTTCAGCTCTTTTTGCACTATGGCCTTAATGTTTTCATACGACTGCAGCTCTTCTTGGATGGCCGACTGGCGCTTTTTGAACAACATGCTCTGCGTGTCGCGGAACTCGGGATAAGCCTTGGCCTCGGGCGGAAAATTCGGCTCACGCCCCAGTACCTCGGCTTGCAGCCGCGCCACCGTGATGGCCAAGCCAGCCGACTTGGCCCTCGTTTCCAGGTAGCTGGACTGTTGGCGCGTGCCGTCGATCTTGACCAGCACCTGATCGCGTTGAACCACATCGCCTTCTCTGACCATCAGCTCTTCGATCACGCCGCCGTCCTGGGATTGGATGATTTGTGAACGAGCGCTTGAAATCACCGATCCAGGAGCACGGGTGATTTGGTCAATGTCGGCGAAGTAAGCCCATGCAAAAAACACCACGCAGGTCAACAACAGCGACCACAAGGCCCAACGCGAACCACGCAACACACCGCTGAGGTCTTCGCGTTGGTGGTCGGGATCGGAGGGTCCTAAAAACCAGAAAATCTTCATGCCAAAGCTCCTTGGGTGCTGGCGAAAGCAGGACGGCTGCTGGCCGGCTGACTCAAACGGTTGAGCACCTCATCGCGCGGGCCATCCAGCACCACGCGGCCTTTGTCCACCACCAAAATGCGGCTCACGTAGGACAGCACCAAGGGTTTGTGGGTGACCACCACGATGGCCGAATCGGTGGGCATGCGTTCAAACAGGTGTTGCATCACGCGGTTTTCCAGCTTGGCATCCATGGAGGCGGTGGGCTCATCGAGCAGCAAAATTTTGGGCGAGGCCAGCAACATGCGGGTCAAGCCCACCAATTGCCGCTGACCGCCGGACAGACCTCGCCCACCCTCGGCAATTTCCAACTCCAGGCCCTTCGGGTGGTTCTGGATCACCTGATCGAGGCCCGTCATGGCGGCGGCCTTGAGAATCTGGCTGTCACTGGGCAGGGGCAATCCCAGGGTCAGGTTGTGCCGCAGGGTGCCGTTGAACAGACGCACGTCCTGGGGCAAATAGCCCACATGCTCACGCACGAATTCGGGGGCCAGATGAACCATGTCCACCTGGTCCAAATAAACCTGCCCCGAGGTGGGCTTGAACAAGCCCGACAACAATTTGATCAAGGTGGTTTTGCCCGAGCCCACCGAACCCAAAATGGCGACACGGTCGCCGGGCTCGATTTGCAACTGGGCCACTTCCAGGCCCGGTAAGTCCTTGGCATAGGAAAAAGTGGTCTTGTTCATTTTGATCTCGCCCCGGCACAGCTCGGGCACCACCAGGCGTTCGCTTTGCTCGCGCTCACTGGGCATGGCCATGATGCCGTTGAGTGATTTGAGCGCGATTTTGGCGTGCTGCCACTGCACGATCAGGCTTGGCAACTGCGCCACAGGCGTCAAGGCTCGGCCCGAGATGATCGAGCAAGCGATCAAGCCGCCCATGGTCAGGTGACCGGCATTGATGGCATAGGCACCCGCGGCAATCATGCCCGCGTAACTGAGCTGCTGAATGGTTTGCGTCAGGTTGGTCGACAAGGTGGAAAACTGGCGCATTTTTAGCTCACTGTCGGCCATGGTCGAGGTCATGCTGCGCCAGCGGTCCAGCATCTTCCACTCGGCATTGGCGGCCTTGACCGCTTCAATGCCGTCGATGGCCTCGATCAGCAAGCCGTTCTTTTCGTTCGACTCCTTCATGTGCATGCCGGTGTACATCTCAATCGGCCCGCGAAACGCCATACCCGCCAGTACCGCCAGTGGCACCGCCACCAAGGGCACCAGCGCCACAGGCCCAGCGATGATGGCGATCACCCCCACAAACAAAATGGCAAAAGGCAAGTCGGCCATGATGAACAGGCTCGAAGAAGTCAGGAAATTGCGCACCGATTCGAAATGCCGGATTTGCGATGCAAAGGTGCCCACCGTGTTGGGCCGCGCGTCCATGCGGATGTCCAGCGCCTTGCCAAAAAAGACCGCAGACAACTCCTGGTCGATCGCTTTGCACGCCCGGTCCACCATGAAGGCCCGCACCTGCTTGAGCACCAACTCGATGAGAATGGCAATGACCACGCCAATGGTCAGCACCCACAAGGTGGAATAGCCCTTGGTCGGGATCACCCGGTCATAGACCTGCATCGAGTACAAAGCCGCCACCAGCCCCACCAGGCTGATCACGCAGGTGGCCACCACGGCCTCAAGAAACACCGAGCGGTAGCGCCGAATCGAGGTGGCAAACCTGTCGGTCGCGCTCAAGGCACGGTGACCGGATTCCCCAGGGCGGGCGGGCATGATGCTCAGCTTCAACAAGCGGCCTTGCCGTGCATCGGCCATGGGCAAAACGCAGGGGTTGCCCTCCGGGTCCTGGCAGGTCAGGCGGTGTCGGCCAGAGCCGCCGCGAACCAACAACACCTGCTCGCCTTCAGAGCCCACCCAAAGCAACGGAAAATCGGACGGCTTGAGGTTCTTCGGGTCCGCCGCGTGGATATGCGCCGTCGGAAAGCGTCCCAGCCACCAGGCTTTGAGGCGCTCTTCGCGGCTGAGGTGGTCGACCATCAGGCCATCGGTGGTGCGCGACATCATGCCAAAACGATGCGCAGGCACGGCCTGGCCTAAAAGCCCTGCCAAACGCGACAAGACCACCGCCAAGTTGCGGTCCAGCATCATGCTGGAAGCGCTGTCGTGTTCAGTCATTGATCAGGCCGAGCGCTTGGGCGTTCATGGGTCCGGTCAGCAGCATCAGGCGCAGCTGCAGCGACTGGGTGCTGGAGGCCACATCGACTGCGCTGTAATGGGCTTGAGCGCTCTCACGCAGGGCGTTGAGCACATCCAGCCAGTTTTTCTTGCCAATTTGGTATTGGCGAAAATAAGAGGCCACCACATCTTCTGTGGCCGCAACCAGCAAGCGGGCAGGTTCGACCTGTTGGGCCAGGGCATCGAGATCGGCCAAGGCCGTGCGCACCTGCTGCTCCAGTTGGCGCTCAAATACCACGGTGTTTTGCAGACTGTTTTCTAATCGAGAACGGGCTGCAGCGGCAGCGCTGCGGGCTGACAAACCTGGTCCGGGCGAGAACTGCAGCGACAAATAAGTGCGGTTGGGCAGTGCCACATTGTCATTGCCGCCCAAGTTGTGGCGATGGGCCAAAGCCACGGTTGGGAACAAGCCCGCTTGGGCCATGTCGATTTGCGCTTGCGCCACTTCTTGCTGGGTGCGCCAGCGCAGCAACTCGGCCGAGTAAGATTTGCTCGCCTCGATGGCTACACCTTCATCCTGTTTGGGCAGGGCCAATCGGGTGGGTGCTTTCAAAGCCGTGTAGGGCTCGCCCACCAATTGCTGCAGCGCCAACTGCGCCGTTTGAATGGAACGGCCAAACTGGATGCGTTCGGACACGGCTTGCTGAAAACGCGCAGAAGCCAGCACCTGATCGGTCAAGGGGCTGATCTCGGCCGCCACGCGGCGTTGGATCAACTCCAGCAGCTTGCGGTGCTCGTCCTCGGTTTTACGGGCCACGTCCAAACGCTGGTGCCAGCGCAGTACTTCGAAAAACTGCTGCCCCGTTTGTTGCATCAGGCTGGTGCGGGTTTCCTGCAGGCCTGCCTCAACCAGCGCGAGTTGGGCCAGTGCCAAACTGTTTTGGGCGTCAATTTTGCCGCCCGCCCAAAGCGGCTGCTGCACCAGCAAGGCCGCTTGAGGGCGCCCGCCCGAAGCGGTGGCTTCGGTCGTCACGGTGGGAAAGCGCGACCACTTGGCTGTCTCCAGATCGGCTTGCGCCGCCTGCACCTCGGCCTGCTTGGCTTTCACGCTCGGGTGGTGGGTTGCAGACAGGTTCAGGGCATCGGCCAGTCTTAACACCGTGGCCATAGAAACAGCGGGCGCGCCCCCCAGCAGGGCCGTGAACACCAAGCTGGCTTGCCAGACTTTATGTTGGATCATTTGAGTAAAATCACTTTTCAATGTTTTATTAGTTTAGTACTCAAATATTATTGTATAAGAATACCCAATAAGCATTAAAAAATGCCCGTGAAGATACTGACCACAGACAAAAAGCTGGAGGGCCCTCGGGGTTGACCATCACCCCAAGCTCAAGATACCGGGTTTGCTGAACGGATCAGGTGGGGGCCGTGTTGCTTTCTTGATCGGGCCAGTCGCGGATGTAGGCCTTGAGCATCTTGTTCTCGAAGTCCTGGCTGTCCACCACGGCTTTGGCCACGTCATAGAAACTGATCACGCCCATCAAGGTGGGCCCATCCATGATGGGCATGTAGCGGGCGTGGCGCTCCAGCATGATGCGGCGCACCTCGTCCAGATCGGTGTCACTGCTGCAAGCCATCGGCTGGGCGTCCATGGCTTCAAGCACCGTGGTCTGGCCCACTTGACCGCCATTTTTGACCACTTGCTGGATCACCTCGCGAAACGTCAGCATGCCCACAAGTTGTCCATGGGACATGACCACCAGAGAGCCGATGTCTTTTTCGGCCATGGCATTGAGAGCGGAAGCCAACAGTTCATCGGGCTTGACCGTGAACAGGGTGCTGCCCTTGACGCGCAAAATATCATTGACTTTCATGGCATCTCTCCTGTGGTTTGTGTGTAACTGGCGAAGATTTAATATAGCCCACAATGTGAGGCGTGCACATCGATTCACACACGCTGGCCTTTTCTTTTTTTGGAGACCACCCATGGCTGGTTACAGTGATCCCGGTTTTGACACTTTGGCTTTGCATGCGGGGGCGGCCCCTGACCCGACCACAGGCGCTCGGGCAATACCGATCCACCTGACCACTTCTTTTGTGTTTGAGTCGAGCGACCAGGCCGCCGCCCTCTTCAACCTGGAGCGCCCTGGCCACGTGTACAGCCGCATCAGCAACCCCACCAACGCGGTGCTGGAGCAACGCATCTCGGCTTTGGAAGGTGGCATTGGCGCCATCACCACCGCCAGTGGACAAGCGGCGCTGCACCTGGCGATTGCCACCCTCATGGGCGCGGGCTCGCACATCGTGGCCTCGTCGGCTTTGTACGGCGGCTCACACAACCTGCTGCACTACACCCTGAGCCGCTTTGGCATCCGCACCACCTTTGTCAAACCGGGCGACCTGGACGCCTGGCGCGCCGCCGTGCAGCCCGACACCAAACTTTTTTTTGGCGAGACGGTGGGTAACCCCGGCATGGACGTGCTCGACATCGAAGCGGTGAGCGCCATCGCGCACGAGGCCGGTGTGCCGCTGCTGGTGGATTCCACCCTTACCTCGCCCTGGCTGATCAAGCCCTTCGACCACGGGGCCGATCTGGTCTACCACTCGGCCACCAAATTTTTGTCGGGCCACGGCACCGTGGTGGGCGGCTTGGTGGTCGATGGCGGCAGTTTTGACTGGGACAAGTCGGGCAAATTTGCCGAACTGAACCAAGCCTACGAAGGCTTTCACAACATGGTGTTCAGCGAAGAAAGCACCGTGGGTGCCTTTTTGCTGCGCGCCCGGCGCGAAGGCCTGCGAGACTTTGGTGCCTGCATGAGCCCGCACACCGCCTGGCTGATTTTGCAAGGCATCGAAACCCTGCCTCTGCGCATGGCCCGCCATGTGGAGAACACTGCCAAAGTGGTCGAATTTTTGGCCGCGCACCCGCTGGTCAGCCGCGTGGGCCACCCCATGTTGGAAAGCCACCCTTCCCACGCACTGGCTCAAAAGCTGTTGCCACGCGGTGCGGGCTCGGTGTTCAGCTTTGACATCGCAGGCTCGCGCGCCCAAGGTCAAAAGTTCATCGAAACCCTGAAGGTCTTCAGCCACCTGGCCAACGTGGGTGACTGCCGCAGCCTGGTGATCCACCCCGCCAGCACCACGCATTTTCGAATGAGCGATGAGGCGCTGGCCACCAGCGGCATTGGACCCGGAACCATCCGCTTGTCCATTGGTCTGGAAGACCCAGCCGATTTGATTGATGACCTGAAAAAAGCGCTCAAAGCCGCTGAGAAAATGGGATGACCATGCACACACGCGCCTACCAAACCTCTGACGAAGCCGCCGTGGTGGCTTTGTGGCAAAGCTGTGATCTGACCCGACCTTGGAACGATCCCTACAAAGACATTGCCCGCAAGCTGCAAGTGCGGCCCGACCTTTTTTTGGTGGGTGAAGTCCAGGGCCAGGTGATGGCCACCGCCATGTTTGGTTACGAAGGCCACCGAGGCTGGGTGAATTACTTGGCGGTTGCACCGCAGCACCAGCGCCAAGGCCACGCCAAAACATTGATGCAACAGGGCGAGGCGCTGCTGCTCACCTCGGGTTGCCCCAAACTGAGCTTGCTGGTTCGTGCCGGCAACACCTCGGTGGTGTCTTTCTACCAAGCCCTGGGTTACCAAGAAGACGTTGTGGTTTGCCTGGGCAAACGGCTGATCCCAGACCATTAAAAAGCAATAACCGCCATGCACATCAAATTGTCCCTGCACAGTCTTTACGCCTACACCGGTGGCAAAGAATTCAACCCCGCGCAGCCCACTGCCGTGTTCATTCACGGCGTGCTCAATGACCACAGCGTCTGGATTTTGCAAACCCGCTACATGGCGCACCACGGCTGGAACGTGCTGGCCATTGACTTGCCGGGCCACTGCAAAAGCGAAGGCATACCGCCCCAAAGCGTGGAAGAAGCGGCCGACACCGTCATCGCCTTGCTCAATGTGCTGATGATCGAAAAAGCCGCCTTGATCGGTCACAGCTTTGGCTCGCTGATTGCGCTCGAAGCCACCGCCCGCGACGCGGCAGCCCACCCGGGGCGCATCAACCACTTGGTGATGGTCGGCACGGCCTACCCCATGCGCGTGTCGCCCGCCCTGCTCGAACAGTCGGTCAGCGCCCCGTTCAAGGCGATCGACATGGTCAACAGCTTTTCGCACTCCACACTCGCTCCACCGCCTTCGGCCTTGGGCCCTGGCACCTGGTTGTATGGCGGCAGCAAAGCGCTCATGCGCCGCGTGCTGGCCAGCAACACGCAGGTCAATGTCTTCCACACTGGTTTCAAGGCCTGCGACGACTACCGAGGTGCAGAAGCAGCCATGCCCAAAGTCCCCTGCCCAGTTCTGTTTGTATTGGGCAGCGACGACCAAATGACACCTCCTAAAGCTGCGCAAAGTCTGATTGACCTTTGCGCCAAACCCATAGTGGTCAAACTCTCCGCAGGCCATTCGCTCATGACCGAAGCACCCGAAGGCGTGTTGCAGGCGCTCAAGGATTTTTTGAAACCATGAGCTGGACGGCCATCCGCGCACAGGGGTGCGTTTTTTAAAACATGAACACACTGACTGCCCACATCACCCCGCCCTTGTCGGCCGAGAGGGCCCAGCAAATCGCCCAATCACTGGACCTGCGGGCTTTGCCGCGCGACTTTCTGGACAACCCCTACCCGGTCTACGCCGCGCTGCGCGAGACCGAGCCCTTCAAGCACATGCCCGATGGGTCATATTTCCTCACACGCCACGCCGATCTGGTGGCGGTGTACCGCGATGCCAAGGTCTTCAGCTCCGACAAGCAGGTCGAGTTTGGCCCCAAGTACAACCACGCCCCTTTCAACCAGCCGCCGTTCGCCACACCCAGTGGTGTGTCCCCGCTGTTCGAGCACCACACCAACAGCCTGGTCTTCAACGACCCGCCGCTGCACACCCGGGTGCGCCGCCTGATCATGGGGGCGCTGACCCGCCGCGCCATTGAAGCCATGGAGCCCGGCCTGGTGCTGCTGGTGGACAGCCTGCTGGACAAGATCGAGGCGAGAGGCGGCGGCGACCTGATCGAGGACTTCGCCTCGGCCATTCCGGTCGAGATCATCGGCAACCTGTTGGGTGTGCCGCACGCCGAACGCGAGCCCTTGCGCGGTTGGTCGTTGGCCATTTTGGGCGCGCTGGAGCCCACCCTGAGCCCTGAGCAAGAAGCGCTGGGCAACCGCAGCGTGACCGAGTTTCTGGCCTATCTGCGCGAGTTGGTGGCACATCGCCGCCAGCACCCCGGCGACCCGGAGCACGATGTCCTGACACGTCTGATTCAGGGCGAGAAAGATAACGAACAGGGTGGCGATGCCCTGAGCGAAGTCGAACTGCTGCAAAACTGCATTTTTTTGCTCAACGCCGGGCATGAAACCACCACTAACCTGATCGGCAACGCCCTCATCAGCTTGCAGGAATGGCCCGAGCAGCGCGAACAACTCAAGGCCGACCTGCAAGCGGTCACCACCGACGAAGAACGTGATCGGATCATGGGGCTCGCGGTGGATGAGTTTTTGCGTTTTGAATCGTCCAACCAATTGAGCAACCGCCGCGCCTTGCAGGCCACACAGGTCAACGGTGTCGAACTGCCCGCAGGCGCGCTACTCACGCTGTGCATCGGCGCAGCCAACCGCGACCCGGCCGTTTACGCCAACCCCGAACAACTGGACCTGCGCCGCACCGGAAACAAGCACCTGGCCTTCGGCTTTGGGGTGCACCAGTGCGCCGGCCTGAGCTTGGCGCGATTAGAGGGCCGCGTGGCCATCGGCCGCTTTTTGCAGCGTTACCCCGATTTCCAGCTCACTCAAGCGCCTCAGCGCGGCGGGCGGGCCCGGTTTCGCGGCTTTTTGCATGCCCCTTTTTCGACCCGTTAAACGCCAGAGGACGAACCTTCAAGCTGCACTGCAGGCAGCAAGGACGCCAGCCGAACTTGGTCCAAACCGGTTTGCACCCACAGCGGGTCGGCTGCCGAGGCCCGCTGCACCAGCAAGCGGTTAGCCAGTGGGGCCACAAGGGCCTGGGCCGGGTCGATCAGCAAAACCTGCCTTGCCTGGGCCTGGTCGTTTTGCTCAGTCAGACGGCCGACCCAATCGAGCGCATGCAAGACGGCCAACACTTGCTGCAATTCGCCCAGCTCCACACGCAAGCGGGCGGCCAAAGCCCCGGCACTCCAGCCTCGCTGCTCCGTCAACTTGGCAGCGTTCAACTCGGCCAGCACTTCCAGGGCCAGCCTGAAAGACCATCCCGCGCCTTCGGGTTTGCGCCAATGTTCACGACCCAACTCGGGCAAGCTGGTCGCCAGCACCGCTCCCAGCAAGACCAACATCCAGGTCACGTAAATCCAGACCAACAAAATCGGCACCGCTGCAAAGGCCCCGTACACCAGCGAATAAGTGGGCACCTCCAGCAAATAAAAAGCCATGCCTTTTTTGGCCAACTCGAGCGAAGCGGCCACCAAAAAACCGGCGGTGATGGCATGACGCCAACGCACCCGGGTGTAGGGCACATAAAAATACAAGCCACTCACACAGGCGGTCAGCAGCAAAAATTCAAAACTATCGAGCACCCAGCGCACCGAGCCGGGCAGCACATTCACCACATCGCGCGACGCCGTGACCACATACGAGGTGATGGCCAGGCTGCCGCCCAAAAGCAGTGGCCCCAGCGTGATGGCTGACCAGTAGAGCAAAACCCGTTGGGGCAAGGGACGCTGGCGCTGGACCCGCCAGATCTGCCCCAGAGTCCGCTCGATCGTCACCATCAAAAAAAACGCCGACAAAAGCACTGCCGCCAAACCCGCCGTGCCCAGGCGACTGGCCTTGCGCGAAAACTGGGTCAAATAACTCAGCACTTGGCGGGCGATGCTCTCGGGCACCAGGCTCTCGACCAACCAGCGTTGCAGCATGTCCTGGAACTTGCCGAACACCGGAAAGGCTGAGAAAACCGCCAAACCCAACGCGAACAAGGGCACCAAGGCCAGCACGGTGGTGAAAGTCAGCGAACTGGCACTGAGCCCCAAACGCGCGTCGCGAAAGCGTTCGGCCAAGACGCCGCCCATCTGCCGCCAGGGAAACACCGACAGCTCTTGCCACCACAAACGGGTGTGTTCGCGCAGGCCGGATTTGGTCAAGGTTGTTTGCATGCCCGGTATGATGCCACCGCAATGAATCCGAACCCTGAAACTTCCCCCCTCCCCCCCCAAGAAACAACCCCAGCGGGCCTGGACCTGACGCGTTGGCTGGCCGTTGGCAGCTTGCTGGGCCTGATCGTGCTGGGCCTGGCCTGGGAAATCTGGCTGGCCCCTTTGCGCGACGGGGGCAGCTGGTGGGCCATCAAAGTGCTGCCTTTGTGCATCCCGGTAGCCGGCTTGATGAAAAACCGCATGTACACCTACCGCTGGGTCAGCCTGTTGGTGTGGCTGTATTTCACCGAAGGCGTGGTGCGTGCCTGGGGTGATGCCTGGCCGTCCTCAGGCTTGGCCGCGTTGCAAACCTTGCTGTGCACCACCTTGTTTGTGGCGTGCGCGCTGCATGTGCGTATCCGATTCAAGGCCGCGAAAGCCACGGGTAACTTTGTGCCTGTGCCCCGAGACTGAGCGGTCATCGCAACAGTCCTTTTACTCACTTCTGACTGCCATGACCGATCTGACCCCGTCACAAACCGCCCTGATCGCGCAGCTGCGCGCCATCTGTGGCCATGCCAGCGTGCTCACCCACGCCGACCCCGGCGCTGACCTGGGCCCCTGGGAGCAAGACTGGCGCAAACGCGTCAAAGGTCGGGCGCTTGCCGTGGTGCGCCCCGGCAACACGCAAGAAGTGGCCGCTGTGGTCAAAGCCTGCGCTGCGGCCAGTACGCCCATCGTGCCCCAAGGCGGCAACACGGGTCTGGTGGTGGGTGGCGTGCCCAACGGATCGGGCACCCAGATCGTGCTGAGCATGACCCGCATGAACGCGGTGCGCGCCATCGACCCGGCCAACCTGACCATCACCGTGGAAGCCGGTTGCGTGCTGCAAAACCTGCAGACCGCCGCTGAGAATGCAGGATTCTTGTTCCCCTTGAGCCTGGGCGCCGAAGGCAGCTGCACCATTGGCGGCAACCTGAGCACCAACGCGGGTGGCACGCAAGTCGTGCGCTACGGCAACACCCGCGAACTCTGCCTGGGCTTGGAAGTCATCACCGCACAAGGCGAGGTCTGGCACGGCCTGACAGGTCTGCGCAAAGACAACACGGGTTACGACCTGCGCAATTTGATGATTGGCAGCGAAGGCACGCTGGGCATCATCACCGCCGCCACCATGAAGCTGTACCCTCAACCTGCAGCCCAGCTGACCGCTTGGGCTGCCGTGCCCAACATGGAAGCGGCCGTGCAGCTGCTGGGGTTGGCGCATCAACGCCTCGGGCCTGGCCTGACAGGCTTTGAGGTCATGGGCCAATTCGCGCTGAGTCTGGTCGACAAACATTTCCCTCAACTGCGCGTGCCACTTTGGCAAGCAACGCCTTGGTGCGTGTTGCTCGAAAACTCCGACAACGAAAGCGAAAGCCACGCCCGGGGACAGTTTGAAGCCCTGCTCGAAGCCGCACTGGAAGCCGGCTGTGTGACCGATGCCGTGGTCGCAGAAAACCTGACGCAAGCCAAAGGACTGTGGCACATCCGCGAAAGCATCACTCTGGCCCAGGTGCAAGAGGGCCAAAACATCAAGCACGACATCAGCATCCCGGTGTCAAGCATCCCGACCTTTGTGGCCGAAACAGACGCGCTGCTTGAGCGCGAGGTGCCCGGCGTGCGCTTGGTCGACTTTGGACACTTGGGTGACGGCAACCTGCACTACAACGTCCAAGCGCCCGAGGGGTCTGATAGCAAGGACTTTGTGCGGGCCTTTGAAGACAAGATCAACACCCTGGTGTTCGATCAGGTCAAACGCTTTGGCGGATCGATCAGCGCCGAACATGGCGTGGGCGAGCAAAAAGTGAACAAGCTGCCGCTTTACAAAGACCCCACGGCTCTCGCCATGATGCGGGCCGTGAAAAAAGCGCTGGACCCCAACAACTTGCTCAACCCGGGCCGTGTGCTGGGCTGAGGAGCCCAGCTTCAGCCATCACTTCACCACGGCCGCATCGCTCAACTTCTTGAGAAAGGCCGCACGGCGGTTTTGCACCACGGCCGCCTGCACAAGGTTTTTGCTCTCGTCAAAACCGGGCACCTGATAAGGGCGCTTGGCGGTCAGTTTGACCACATGCCAGTAAGGGCCAACCTGAATCGGGGCGGCCGACACAGCGCCTGGGGCCAGATTGACCACCACATTTGAGATGGCGGGCGCGATCTGCTCCGGCAAGAACCAACCCAGCTCACCACCCTTGTCTTTGCTCGGGTCCATCGAGCGAGACTTGGCCAAGGCATCAAACGCCTGATCCGCGCGCAACGATGTCATGACCGAACGCGCATCGGCCTCTGACGACACCACGATGGTTGAGATTTGGTATTGCTGCAATTCTCCAGCGGACTTCAAGGCCTTGACTTGGCGCTCGTACTCGGCCTTAAGGTCGGCTTCGGCGATCGGGTTTTTGGTGAACTCGTCATTGAGCACCAACTCAATCAGCAGGTTTTGGCGCATCGCTGTCAAGGCGTCTTGCGTGGCGGGCAACTTGTCGAGGCCACGTTTTTGCGCCTCTTGGGCCATCAATTCACGCGCCACCAGCTCTTGCTTGAGCACGGCGCGCAACTCGGGCGTGTCTTTTTGACCCTGGGCCACATTGGCCTGGACGTTGCGGTCCATCAGGCGTGCCGCGATGGACACGCCGTTGACCACGGCCACGGGAGTATCTGACGCCTGTACAGCAAAAGAAGTCAAAAAACCGGCGGCTAAACACAAGCCCTCAAAAAAACCAAGACGAAAAAAAGTCATTTTTGAACCTTCAAATTCAATGCAATCGACACATGAGCATAGCGCTTATTCGTGGCTTAAACTCAGTCACCATGAACACCACCGCCCAGCCACTTCAACGACCTGTCCGCAGCCAGTACGAAGACTTCATGCGCCATGTCTACACGACGGGCGTGCAAAAAGGCGACCGCACCGGTACCGGCACGCGCAGCGTGTTTGGCCACCAAATGCGCTTTGATTTGAACGAAGGCTTTCCGCTGGTCACCACCAAAAAGGTGTTTTTGCGCGCCATCATCGTGGAGTTGCTGTGGTTTTTGCGCGGCGACAGCAACGTGAAATGGCTGCAAGAGCGTGGCTGCACCATCTGGGACGAATGGGCCCGCGAAGATGGCTCTTTGGGCCCGGTTTACGGCGTTCAATGGCGGAGCTGGCCCACGCCAGGCGGTGGCCACATCGACCAGATTCAGCAGGTCATGGACACGCTCAAAAACAACCCCAATTCGCGCCGCATCATCGTGAGCGCTTGGAACGTGGCCGAACTGGACCAAATGGCGCTCATGCCTTGCCATGCGTTCTTCCAGTTTTATGTGGCCCCTGCGCAAAACCCAGGCGAAAAAGCCAAACTCAGTTGCCAGCTTTACCAGCGCAGCGCCGACATCTTTTTGGGCGTGCCTTTCAACATCGCCAGTTATGCGCTGCTGACGCATATGGTGGCGCAGCAATGCGACATGGACGTGGGTGACTTCATCTGGACCGGCGGCGATTGCCACATCTACAGCAACCACCACGAACAGGTTGAGTTGCAGCTGAGCCGCACTCCCATGGCCTACCCGACGCTCAACATCAAGCGCAAGCCCTCGTCGATCCTGGATTACGAATTCGAGGATTTCGAAGTGCTGGGATACGAATGCCACCCGGCCATCAAGGCCCCTGTCGCGGTCTGATGAAGCTGCACCTCATTTATGCCCGAGCCCGCAACGGCGTGATCGGCAAAGACAACCAAATGCCCTGGCACCTGCCAGAGGACTTGGCGCACTTCAAGCGCGTCACGCTCGGTCAGCCGGTCATCATGGGCCGCAAGACTTGGGACTCGCTGCCCGCACGCTTTCGACCGCTGCCAGGGCGATTGAACATCGTCGTCACTCGTCAGACCGACTGGCGCTCCGATGGCGCACTGCGTGCCAACTCGATCGAAGACGCCATGCGCATGTGCGGCGATGTGCCCGATACCTGGATCATGGGCGGCGCCGAAATTTACCGCCAAGCCGAGCCCCTGGCCAGCACGGCAGTGGTGACCGAGATCGATGCAGACTTTGAAGGCGACGCCTTCGCGCCCGAACTGGGCGCCCAGTGGCAAGAGATGCAACGCGAACAGCGCACCACGACTAGCGGCTTGGGCTTTGCTTTCGTCACCTACCAACACAACATCAAGTCATGAAAATTGCCACCTGGAATGTGAACTCCTTGTCCGTGCGGCTGCCGCAAGTGCTGGACTGGCTGGCCGCCAACCCGACCGAGGTGCTGGCCTTGCAAGAACTCAAGCTCACCGACGACAAATTCCCTGTGGCAGCGTTCACCGAGGCGGGTTATCAAGCCCAGTGGTTTGGCCAAAAAACCTACAACGGCGTGGCGCTGATCTCCAAAGCCAAAGGCGCGGAGGTGGTGAAAAACATCCCTGGCTTTGCAGACGACATGTCCCGCGTGATCGCCGCCACCTACCCCGATGGCGCAGGTGGCACGGTGCGTGTCATCGGTGCTTATTTTCCCAACGGCCAAGCGCCTGACAGCGATAAATTTGCCTACAAAATGCGCTGGCTCGATGCCTTGCGCGATTGGGTGCAAAGCGAGATGCAAAAGCACCCGAACTTGGTGCTCACGGGCGACTTCAACATCACCTTTGACGAACTCGACATGTGGGACCCGGTGGGCCTGAAAGACACCATCCACTGCACCGTGGCCGAGCGTGAAAAGCTGCAAGCACTGACCGATTTGGGCCTGGCCGACAGCTTCCGTTTGTTTGAGCAACCTGAGAAAAGCTACAGCTGGTGGGATTACCGCGAGTTCGGGTTCCGCCGCAACCGGGGCTTGCGCATCGACCATATTTTGATTTCACAAGCCCTCAAAGCACGCGCCAGCGCCTGTGTGATCGACCGCGCGCCCCGCAAAAACGAGCGGCCCAGCGACCACACGCCTGTGGTGCTGACGCTGTCCGCCTGAGCTGCTGACCACCAGGATCAGGGAGGCACGGTGTGGTGCCAATACCGCCGAGCCCAATCCCTTTCACAGTGCACCACCTCGGGTTTTGAGCTGACCCAGCGCGCAGCGCCACAGCGGGTGTTTTCAACCAGCTCAATGCCCAACGCCCTGTAACGCTGAACCACAGGCTCTGCCGGATGGCCGTAGCGGTTGCGGTAGCCGGCTTGAACCACGGCCACTTGGGGCTTCAAGGCTTCGATGAATGGGCCAGTGGAAGATGTTTTGCTGCCATGGTGTGGCACCAAGAGCAGGTTCACGGGCTGAAGACCAGACGCCACCAGGGCCAACTCTTGAGGGGCCTCAATGTCACCCGCCAACAAAGCCGAGGCTGTGCCATGGCTGATGCGCAGCACACAGCTGAGCGCATTGGGCTTGGTTTTTTTGTCCAGCGGCATGCCAGTGGCTTGCGCAGGCGGATGAAGGATCTCAAAAAGCACCCCATCCCAGACCCAGGATTGCCCGGCTTGGCAGCGTGTCCAGCCCGGCCTCAGGCTGTGCAACGGGTGGCCCTCTTCCAATGAAGACCACAACGCCGCTTGGGGCTGCATGGCCAGCACCGCCGCCGCGCCCCCGGTGTGGTCGCTGTCTCGATGACTGAGCATCAAGGTGTCAAGGCGCTCACCCATCTGCGCAAGCAAGGGCACCAACACCCGGTGCCCCGCATCACTTTCGGGCGAATAACTTGGCCCCGCGTCGTACAGCAAGCTGTGCTGTGCGGTTCGCACCAGCACCGCGTTGCCCTGGCCCACATCAGCGGCCAGCAACTCAAAAGTGCCCGCCTCAGGTCTGGGCGCTTGCCAAAAAAGAACGGGCCACAGCAGCGGCAAGCACAGCAACTTCCAAGACAAGGGCGCTTTGAGCACCAGCACCACGGCGCCAACAAAGGCCAAAGCAGCGAAACCCCAAGGCGCCATGGCCATTGACACAGAGGACATGGGCCATGAAGCCATCCAAGTCAACACCACCGACAGCGGCTGCAAAGCCCAAACCGCCAAATCCCAAGCGCCCGACCAAACCAGCCCCAGCATGGCCAAGGGCGTGACCAAGAAAGTCACCCAGGGAATGGCCAACAAATTGGCCAGCAAGCCCACCAAAGAAATCTGCCCAAAAAATAACAAACCAAGCGGTGCCAAGGCGACTGTGACAATGAACTGCTCCCGAACCAATGACCCAACACGTCCTAACCAAACACTTGCCCAAACAGGCTGTTTTTCACCCGGCTCCCAGGCATTGCCAGTCGCCATCAAAATCCCCACAGCCACAAAACTGAGCCAAAAGCCCGGCTGCAACATGGCCCAAGGGTCCCATGTCAGCACCACCGCCCCGGCCAAAGCCCAGACCAATGGCCCAGGCCAAAGCCGGGCCGACAGCTTGAGCACCACAACCACCGCCAACATCCACATCGTGCGCTGCGCGGGCACCCCCCAACCGCTGAACAAGGCGTAAAAACCCGCCAGCACAAGCCCCGCCAAGGCCCCCACCTGAGGGGCGGGCCAACGCAAGGCCCCGGCAAATCCCCAAAGCACCGACCGACGCCAGCCCCAAGCCACGACCAGCGAAGCCAACCAGGCGAACATGGTCACATGCAGGCCTGAAATGCTCATCAAATGGGCCACCCCGGTGGCCCGAAAGAGGTCCCAATCGCTTCGCTCGATGGCGGCCTGATCGCCCGTGACCAAGGCGGCGATCACGCCACTGTGTTGGGCTGACGATGCACCACCGGGCACCGCGGCCAGATGGGTCAGTAAACGATCCCGAACCGACTGCCTCCAGCTTTCTATCGGGTGCCGCCCCGTGCTGGCCAGCCGCTCTGGGCTCGGGTCTTTGACGCCAGTTCGGACATACCCGGTGGCGCGAATGTTTTGCTCCCAAAGCCACAGCTCGTAATCAAAACCCCTGGGGTTCAGATGGCCATGCGGCGCTTTCAAGCGGACACGCAGTCGCCACCGCTCACCCGCCTTCACCGGCTCGGGCAATGCCGACAGGTTCCATCCGCTGTCGTGTCTGCCATCTTGCCCATACCACCCCAGATATACCTGCGAGGGCAGTTCGGTGTCCAAGTCGATCGCCCGGTTTTGACCTGATTGATCAACCCGCCAAGCCTGCTCGATGCGAAAACGAAAACGCCACCCCACGTCTTGCCGCTGGGGCATGGCTTGCACCACACCCACCACATCCAAGTCTTGGCCCTCCAACGCGGGGTCGATGGCCAACGACCGCGACAGCGCATGCAGACCCGTGACAGCAAACGAAAGACAGACCAACAAGCCCCCCACCAGGAGGGTTCTGTTACCAAATGCCGGGGATTGGCGGTGGATCCACCAACCCGCGCCACCCGCCAAGGACGCCAGTGAGACATAAACCAAAACAGCCCAAAGTGTCTCTTGCTGCAGTTGCAGAGCGATTCCAGCACACCAAGCAACCAGGCCAAATAACCAAGCTTTTCCTGTGCGCGCACTCATGGACAAACCCACGGCATGAAAGTTGAGCTGGGGTGCAGGCTTGAATTGAGGTTCATGACGGCCTCCCTAAATGGACTGGTGGTGGGAATCGCTTGCCATTGATGCAAAGCGTACTTTTTGCAACAGTTTAGACAGATCTCATGCTCTTTGTCTTGATCAGCGCACGAATTCGTTTCGGCGACAATCCCAG